>FWPV01006301.1_pt1 | contig 22818 bp, 16 predicted proteins | sample 2228371 | NCBI WGS metagenome assembly FWPV01 (sample SAMEA103939776, study PRJEB20133) | metagenome | reverse complement strand
TGACGGGCTTTTTTTTTCTCTAACCCTTTAGGCTTAGGAAAATCAGGAGTAAAATGGAATGGGTTAGATTACAGAGATCAGAGAATAGAGGGTAAGCAGTCTTCTTCTCACTACCAAGCCGGAGATGAGAGACAAGGAGGAGAACAACTATTATCGTTCTATGCTCTGCTAAAAAGAAACCCTCAAGAGCTGACCCGAAGGAAACAACACTAACCCCTTCACGTCATCTTCTAGGTTACTGCAAATGCGCTTGCGAGTTTGATTATTTTTTCTTAATTTAAATATTAAATTATTATTTTGAAAGGAGTCTTATGAAAAGGATCATTTTTGTCATGCTCGCATTATCTTTAATCTTCGGTTGTGTTTTTACTAGTGAAAAAAATCCCCTCTTGGAAAAATTCTCAACACCTTTCGGCACTCCACCGTTCGACAAAATCAAAGAAGCTCACTATCTGCCGGCCATCGAGGAGGGCATCCGTCAACAAAAAGCGGAAATCGATGCCATCGTCAACAATTCCGAGCCTCCTACCTTTGCAAATACCATCGATGCGTTGGAGCTCAGCGGTCAATTGCTCAGGCGCGTCACCAGTATTTTCTACAATATGTCGTCGGCGATGACAAATCCAGAGCATCAAGAGATCGCCAAAAAAGTGGCGCCCATGCTATCGCGGCATAATGACGACATCCGCCTCAATGCAGCGTTATTTGCGCGCATCAAGGCGGTATATGAGCAGAAGGAACAATCTGATTTAACCGCGGAACAACGCATGGTATTGGAAAAATATTACAAAGATTTTGTCCGCGGTGGCGCCAATCTCGATGAGGGGCAAAAGGAAGAGCTGCGAAAAATCAATGAAGAATTATCGCTATTGACCCTCAAATTCGGAGACAACGTCCTCCAAGAGACCAACGACTATGCGCTGGTTATTTCCGACAGCGCCGATCTGGCTGGTCTGCCGCCCAACGTGATCTCTGCGGCTCGGGAAGCCGCTGAGGAACGCGGATATAAAGGCAAATGGGTTTTCACCCTGCATAATCCGAGCATCATCCCATTTTTACAGTATGCGGAAAATCGTGCGTTGCGCGAGCAAATCTACAAGGCTTATATCCATCGCGGCGACAACAACAACGACTATGATAACAAGGCCATTCTCAGCAAAATTGCCGCCTTGCGGGTACGTAAAGCCAATCTTTTGGGTTATCCCACCTATGCCCACTTTGTTCTTGAAGAAAACATGGCTAAAACCCCTGAAAGAGTGTACGAGCTGCTCCAAAAGATATGGCCTGCCGCCCTGAAACGCGCCAAAGCAGAGGTGGCAGAGATGCAGGCCATCATCGATGCCGAGGGTGGCGACTTTAAATTGCAACCGTGGGATTGGTGGTTCTACGCCGAAAAAGTAAAAAAGGCCAAATACGATTTGGACGAGGAGATGCTACGGCCCTATTTTAAATTGGAAAATGTACGCGCCGGCGTGTTCGAAGTGGCGGAGAAATTGTTCGGGCTTACTTTTAATGAGCGTCATGATATCCCTGTCTACCATCCAGATGTAAAAGTGCTGGAAGTGAAAAATACCGATGGAACTCATGTCGGCATTTTGTATGTGGATTATTTCCCGCGTGCCAGCAAGCGCGGCGGTGCCTGGATGAGCGAATACCGCGGCCAATCCAAATTAGGAGAAATCAAGACACCCATCATCTGCAACGTCGGTAATTTCTCCAAACCCACAGCCGACAAACCGGCGCTTCTAAGTTTAGATGAAGTGGAAACGATGTTTCATGAGTTCGGACACGCCCTTCACGGTTTATTATCCGATTGTACCTATCCGCGGGTGGCAGGTACCAATGTGGCACGCGATTTTGTCGAACTGCCATCGCAGATCATGGAGCATTGGGCTACGGAGCCTGAGGTCCTCAAATCCTATGCGCGGCATTTTCAGACCGGCGAGCCCATGCCCGATGAATTGATCGAAAAAATCGTCCGTTCTCAGCATTTCAATCAAGGATTTGCCACGGTTGAATACTTGGCAGCTTCCTTTTTGGATATGGACTGGCATACGCTTCAACAGCCCATCGAACAAGATGCGACAGAATTCGAAACCGCTTCTCTCAGAAAAATTGGCCTCATCCCCGAAATCACCTCGCGTTACCGTAGTCCTTATTTCCGTCATATCTTCTCTGGCGGTTATGCAGCGGGCTATTACAGCTATATCTGGGCAGAGGTATTGGATTGCGATGCATTCGAAGCCTTTAGAGAGACCAGTCTTTTCGACCCCACGACCGCGCAAAAGCTGCGCAAATACATCTTTTCCGCTGGTGGCAGCGAAGAGCCGATGTCCCTATACATCAAATTCCGTGGTCGTGAACCGAGCATCGAGCCGCTGTTGAAAAAAAGAGGATTGATTTAACGGTCTACGCCAAGTTCGACTTAATTCGTTTTCAAGGTTTCGTTCGATATCAATCAGACTCACAGTAAGATCGGCCTTTTGCTTAGAGATGCCATCATTTCATCCTACATGGTGAAAGGCGTTTAAAATATTTTTCATTTTTAAAAAAAATCAATCAGAGTATTAACAAGGGTAGTATATGCAAATATCCGGCCTACGATACGGCGCGCAATTGCTGGATTTGGTGGAATTCCCTTATCCACCGTTCTTGACAGCGGATGCCACCAAAGAACAGATTCAGCAGTCATTGGCGCGTCACAAAAAGTTAGTGGTCAAGCCGTTCTTCACAGGTGGCGTGGGGAAAAAGGGCAAATCCGGTCTGGTGCGTATCGTTGATAATGTAGTCGATGCGCTGCAGGCCAAAAAAGACCTCTATTTTGCAGTGCACCAATATGGCAACAAGACGGTCACCGCCAATGGGGTCACCTATGAAGCATATATCCCCTCGGAGATCGAGGTCTATTTCAGCATCACCGCCTCCACCCAACATCGCAAGCCGATCTTCACCATCAGTCCATTCGGTGGCATGGACATCGAATCGCTACCAGCCGATAAAAAACAGGTGATTTGGATCGATCCGTTCATCGGCCTGAAATCATTCGACATCACCAATGCGCTGATGGATACCGGTTGTCCGGAGGCATACATCTCGCCGCTGGTGCAGAATTTGCCCAAGCTATGGGGATTATACGACAACTATGGACTCACCACGCTGGAGATCAACCCCATTCGCATCCTGCGTGAAGGCAACCGTTTGATACCCATGGCCTGCGATCTCAAGGCTGCCTTTGATCAGGACAATCCGGCATGGAAGCGGCTGGGACTGCCTCCCACCATCTTCCAATCGGATATCAGCGCTTTCGAGGCGGAGATCAACCAATTGCGCACCCATCAAGGCCAGAGCGATGTGCTCGAACTCAACCCAGAGGGCACGATTATCCCCTTTATGTTCGGCGGCGGCGCCAATTCCGCAGCCACCGAAACGCTGGGCACCTCGGCGATCTTTTCATCAGATTTCGGTGGCAATCCTCCGTATGAAAAAATGTACGAAATCTCTCGTATCGTTTTTAAGCACTGGTTACATAAAGCCAATGTTCTCCTGATCATCGGTGGTAAGGCCAACAACACCGATATCTATGTGACCTTTAAAGGCATCTTCGATGCTTTGCGCGATCATTTCGCCCAGTTCGGTCGGCGGCCAATTTATACAGTGATTGGACGCGGCGGACCTAACCTGATCAAAGGTATGTTCTATGCCAAAGATATCCTCGACACCCTCAAACTGCCTTATAAGATGTTCGGTTATGATACTTCGATGATCTTGGTATTGGAATATGCCAAAAAGATCAATCAATGGTGGGCGACGAAGGGTAGAAAAGAATATGAGAAGAAAAAGGTTTGAGCGATGAGACAGCAAAAGACAAAACCATTTCCCTATTACGTTGGCATCCATTCTTTAGAAGAATTAGTCACCAAGGAGTCGCGGGTTTGTGTGATCAATATTCTCGGCGCTGAGAGCCGCAAAGTGACGCCGGTTTCGCACGAACATAGCGGCGGCAATGTCGTCGCCGGGGTGCAGTACGGTCGTAAAGGCGTATTGGAGACAAAGATCGGCAATATTCCGGTATACAGCAGCATCCGCGATGTAATCAATCATGGGATTTATTTCGATATCGGGGTAATTTATTTGCCGCCATTGGCAGTGGGTCAGGCGGTTGCCGAGCTGGTCTATTATAACGAGAACCTCAAACGCATTGTTATTGTCACCGAAAAGGTACCGACGCGCGATTCACGCAACATCCGCTTTGTCTGTCAAGAAGCGGGCGTAGATATCATCGGCTGCAATTGTTTGGGAGTGGCTAATGTCTGGGATCATGTGCGCGTCGGCGGTGCCTTGGCGGGCGATCATCCAGAAGAGACGCTGCAAAAAGGCTCGGTGGCCATCCATTCCAACTCGGGCAATTTCACCACTACGATTGCCGAGTATCTGCGCAGTGCCGGTTTCGGTATCTCCACGGCTGTAAGCTCCGGCAAAGACATTTATATCCATTTTGCCGCGCCGGAGTTTCTCTACGCAGCGCAAAATGATCCGCGCACCAAGGTGGTCGCCATGTATGTGGAACCCGGCGGTTATTATGAGAAACAGGCGCTGGATTGGATCAGAGAGCGCCGATTCGGATTCAACAAGCCCATCGTGGTGTGCGTCACCGGTCGCTGGAAGAAGAACATCCAGCGCGCCTGTGGCCATGCCGGTGCCCTGGCCGGCTCCGGCGACGATGCCGAATCGAAGGAGCAGTGGTTCGACGAATATTTCGGCGTGCCGGTATTCGATCCGAAAAATCCCATAGTGAGCAAACGCGGTGTGCGCGTGTCCTCCATCCAACACTTCCCAGAGGCCATGCGCGCCATTTTTAAAGCCATCGATGAAGAGCCAGATTTCCCAGCCACTGGCGACCTTTCGCTCAAACTGTGGATCAGCGACAACTGGTTCAAATTGCCTGAAGAGCTAGACATCCCCGTGGTACGCGCCATGGCGCCCTATGACCAGCAAATCCGAGAGATCAACAAACAGGTAGGCGCCAATTATTTGCGCCAGAACATGGCCGATAAATCCGGCGCCTCGCGCATGGACCCCAAAACGCAAATCTCGGAGTTACATGGCAAATCCATCCTTGAATTGTCCAGGTATACGATGGAAGAAAATATCTACTTTTCTCTGGCCAAGATCATGCCCGACCCCAGCGAAGTGCCCACCATCAATATTTTGCTCAATCTGTTTTTAAAAATGGACGAAAGTCGCATGGATTTGGTCGACATCGCCCGCGCCAATGGCTGTACACCGAATGCCTATATCGGCTCGCAAATCGCACTGATCGGAGACAAGCCCTTGCTAGCCAAGTCGCGCGCAGCTGCCCGTTTCATCATCGACATGATCCGCGAATTCGAGATCGACGAGCTAACCAAAGAGTTTCCACCCGCCATGGACGAATATATCACCGAGCATCTTTTGACGACGGAACCGGTACGCAAGACCGACGTTTCCGAACTTTTGCTCAAAGAGATCAAAAAATGGCCAAAGAAATCCTTTCCCATCCGCGTGCTGCAGCACATCATCCAGCTGGCAGAAAGCAAGAAAATGGAAATCCGCGATAATTACGAATTTTATCTCGGCGGAATTGCTGTTTCGATCTTTTGGAAGCCGATGCTGGAAAAACGCATCAGCCGCCAGGTGGTGGAAGATGCCGTCACTTATTTTTACATCATTGCTCGTATCGTCGCCTATTCGGTGATCGACCGCAAGAACAACCCCTTTTGGCGCGAGCTCATCGATGCCAAGGTGAGCAACCTGCGCAACAGTTTCACCGAGAATGCTTTTACGGTTTTATTCAATCGCAGGCCGTCGGAAAGCGAATTGTATGAGTTCAAGGCTTTGATCGGCCTTACTTTGACCAATGGTCCCGGCACACTGTCGGCCAAAGGCGCCAAAGAATCGGTGAGCGCCCGCAACCATATTTCTACAGCCTTTTTGGGATTTTTGACCAATACCGGTCTGGCTCATGGCGGTAATGGTTACGAGGCTGTTGCCTATCTGCTGGAACATTTCGCCGGCAAAGTGGAAAACCCAGGCGATCCCGATCACAAGCTGGATTTGAAACAGATAGCCAACCAAGCCGCCCGCATCTATCGAGACTATAAAAAAGCAGAAAAGGAAACCGGCGACTCGGCTTACAAACGAATTCCGTGCATCAATCACCCTGTTTTCAAAGGAAACGACCTCAATATCGATCCGCGCGAGGAATACATTCGCAATGAATTCTACAAGCGTGGAATCTATAATGTATTTCACGAGTTTTATCATCGGCTGGTGGAAGAGTTGTTCAATGAGGGGGTGACTCCAAATGTATTCTGCGTGAACATCGATGCGGTGTTGGCAGTGATCATCCTCAAATTGGTATGGAAAGATTTACAAGAGGGGAAATACACGAATAAGATGGTCCAGGATTTGACGTTCACCCAGTTCCTTTACGGCCGCGCGATTGGCGTCGCTGCTGAAATTGCCGATCATCGTGATCGTGGCTTGGATATGGATTGCCGTACGCCGCAGGAGCGGGTGCAGTTTGTACTCTAAGGTTTGGCGTAGACGATCACGATTTGCAAATGAAAAGATTTGATAGTTAGCTGACCCCCTCTCCTTCCGAATTCGAGCGCATGGTCAATCTAGAATGCTTCATGCGTTCACTAATTTTAATGCGGAAAATTTGTAATTCTTCTTTCCTAGCTCGATGAAAAATAGTAGCCGAGTGAATGTATTTTCTGGCTTTTTCGTTGGCCAAGTTAATCAGTGAGGGATGAGGTTTTCAGCACCCGTGGATCGTTATGTTGAGAAGGGAGGGCTTGCAGGGTTTTCTCCTTTCTTTTTGCCGCATGAACCGGAAAAAAGTCTTTTTAATCTCGTTCCTTATATCGGCAGGGGAACGCCAATCGTTATGGTCCTCCTGATTGGTTTGCTATATCATCGCAGAGCGCTATGCTTGCGCTCCCACAGAATCGGGGAAAACGAGATTAAAAAAGATGGCAAAAAGTCATCCCTGACCCCGCGCCTCATGTTATCCTCCTAAGGGTCTTTTTGATCCGACGGAGCGATTTACGATTACACAATATGTTCTGTGCGCACCAGCCGATTTGCGGTTTCAACACAAAGATGTTTACAACATGACAGATTCAATCTCGTTCCCTCGCCCCGCGGTGGAACGGAGATGAGAACGCTCTGCGTTTGATCAGTTTTTTATCTCATCGCAGAGAGGCGGTTTGGCGCTGGTGAGGAGATCGTGGGGTAGAACTTATAAATCTAAACGAATGAAAGATCGAACAAGATACATACAAACGGCGGGGACGCCATCCCTCCCAATATCTCATGGAATAAATTTTATCATGTCACCCGTTCCGGGTTGAAGCTCTATTTTTTTCTTTTTCTATAATCATCTCACGCCTTTGGCGTTATCACGTTATCTCATTGCAAAGCGGCGTGATGGTTGCTCGTTCGAAGCAAATGAGGGTGAGATTATAAATTTTCTCTTTGTTGCACGAGGCAGCCCCCCCTTCGTCGGGCGGGCAGAGACCATGTGGGAGAGATTATAAATGTTCTCTCCGCTCTCTGTGCCCTCTGTGGTTTTATTGATCCAGAAAAAGCGCCGCCTCGGCGGCGTACTCCAACGGCAATGGCTTGCGCCCGTGCAGAGATTTTCGATACGAGGAAAACGACCAGCGGGCATGCCTGCCCGCTAGTCGGCGAATAAAAAACCCGCCCTCCCTTTTGCTCTCGCGCATTATTCATCTCAAAACGGAAAGCAGGCATTCCTGCCCGCTGTTTTGGCTAATTAAAAAACCCACCCTCCGTTTTGCTTCCACGCCCGCCATTCTTTCATCACAAAACGGAAAGCGGGCATTCCTGCCCGCTGTTCGGCAAATTAAAAAACCAGCCCTCCTACCTTGTAAACACATCCATTTTATTTACACAAGATGTGATCGAATAGATACCTAAAGAAAGTCAACAAATCAGAGTCGCCAAAAAACATTCCGCTATGAAAATGTCCTCATCCATGGTTCATCATTCATATGAATTGCCTTAGCCAACTGCCGAAAACGTCCCTTCTCTAGATCTTTTCATTCGGCTTTTACTTTTTTTGTCTTTTTCGGTGCCGGTGCTTTTGCCTTTGTTTGTGCCTCCATTGTCACTTTCTTTTCAGCTTTATGTCGTTTGGCATAAGCTTTCCGTTTCTGCTGTAATTTCATTCGTATGCGTTTTTGCTTGCTTTTGCTTCGAGCCATATTCTCTCCTCCATTAGCTTTTTCCAGTAGTGAATTTTATAATAAAATCTTTATCGGATTTTCCAAAAGGGCTACCAAGTCGTTCAAAAAGATTGCACCGGTAGCGCCATCGATGATGCGATGATCGCACGACAAGGTCATCTTCATACGGTGTCCGATGACGATCTGACCATCCTTGACCACCGGTTTTTCCTTGATAGCCGCAATTGCCAGAATCGCCGCTTCGGGCGGATTGATGATGGCGCTGAATTCTTCGATGCCATACATGCCAAGATTGCTGATGGTAAACGTGGCGCCGGAATACTCCTCAGTAGTCAGTTTACGGGCTTTGGCTTTTTCCGCCAAAAATCTGGATTCTTTGGCGATTTCGAGAAGACTCTTTTCATCACAATCCCGCAGCACTGGCGTGATCAACCCATCTTCCAGCGCCACAGCCAGACCAATGTCGATGCGGTGGTGCAAGACAAACTTGTCGCCTGCGAAAGAACCGTTGACACGTGGATGCTGGCGCAGAGTCATGGCTGTCGCTTTGACGATCAAATCGGTGAAGCTGATTTTCACCTCTTCTTGTGCCGCGTTGATGTCTTGACGCAGGGCGATGGCCTTGTCCATATCCACTTCCACCGTGAGGTAAAAATGCGGCACTGTAGTCTTGCTCATGGTCATGCGTTGGGCGATGGCGGTGCGCATGGTATTTAATGGTTGCTCGCTGCTGACGCGTTCTTTGCGGGCAGGCGCTGGTGGCGATAAAGGAACACCAGCCTTGGCAATCAAAGCATCCAAATCGCGTTTGATGATACGTCCGCCCGTGCCGCTGCCTTCGATACCGCGGAGATCGATGCCGCGAGCCGCAGCAATTTTGCGCGCTAACGGCGAGGCCTTGATGCGACCGCCACTGGTCAATAGCTCATCTTTGGTAGTTACATCCACCAGCGGTGCGGATTTGATGGCAGCCGAGAGTACCTGGTCGGCAAAAGTTTTATCCGCCATCAGCACTGCCTGAGTGGATTTACTTGCAGATTCAAGCGGCTTTTTTACAGATGGCACATCCTCCAACAGCGCGGAAATATCCTCGCCCTTCTCTCCGATGATGGCGAGGGTGCCGCCTACAGCCACTTTGCCACCCTCGGGCACAAGGATTTTCAACAAGGTTCCGGCATCGAAAGCCTCCAATTCCATGGTCGCTTTATCGCTCTCCGCTTCGGCGATGACCTCTCCGGCTTCTACCATTTCACCCACTTTTTTATGCCATTTGAGCAGCACCCCTTCGGTCATGGTATCGCTCAGTTTCGGCATGGTGATTTTGCTCGCCATCAGTTTTATCCTTTTTGGTTCTTAAAAAAATCTTGACTAAAACTATCCTTAACATTTATAGCAACGACAAATATGGAATAAAACCGAGTTAATTTTATTTTGAGATTCAACCTCAATTATAAAATAACTCTGTTTGTACTGGAATAGCATTCTTTAAAAAATAATATTTTTTTCCTTTAACAGATTTTGAATCAACAAATGATAAATTTGAAAGCATTTTCTGAAGATTTTTTTGATCCATTTTCATATCCAATTTTTCATTTATTGCTTCCGCTGTCAATGCCCCTTTTGCAAGTATCTGTTTTAATTTTTCTGCTACATCGTTTTCATCTGAGGTTATTGGGTTTCCAAAAAAATCAACAGGAATCGCACCCTGCATGATTAACAAATTATTAGCATTTTGTTCATTTAGGTCTGGTTTGCGTATATATATTTTTCTGCCTTTTTTTATGCCGTCCATTACGCCATTCCATGTTCCACCTTTGTTATTTGATTCAGCGACATAAATAATTTTCGCTAAACCGTAAATAAAAATATTTCTATTCATTGCCAGACCAACTGACCATGGAGCTTTAGGATGATATGTGCTTAATATCAACACATCGCCATCAAGTATCTTTTTATAGTATTGTTTTATGCCACTACCGAAGGTCATTATGCCTTGCGGCAGAACGATAATACTGTGGCCATTATGCTCTAGAGTTGCGTCAAGAGCCATTTTATCTACACCTTTTGCAAAACCACTCACAACTACTTTGTAATTTTCAGCGCATTTTTTTGCAATATTCCTCGTAAATGCCAATGCCTTTTCAGATGCATCTCTTGAACCGACAATTGCAATAGAATCTTCATTCAAGAGTCTTGTATTTCCTTTTGTATATAATAACGGTGGTGAATTTCTTTTTAGATTTTGTTTCATTGTCTGTGAATATTCTTTTGAATCAATCGGAATAAGTTGGAAGCCTTGTTCCAACAAGTCTTCTGCAAGAAAAGAATAATTAGGCAATTCTAATTTTAGCTTCTGAATGTCTAAAATCTGATCAGAACTAAGACTAAATTCTGCTTTCATTTCTGAATCATTTAAAGCAAAAAAGTCTTGAAATGATCTTTTTTTATTGTATAGAATGTCAATGATGAGTCCATTTATTTTTTCATTTCCCCATCTTGAAAGGTGGCTTAATGCCATCCAGTATGGATAATCATTAAATTTATTCATGCTATATCACCACCGACTGTTTTTGCAATTACTAATGGTGCAATTGTTAATGCGCCCAATTTTGAGAAATATTTTCCAATTTCTTTTATCGTTGCGCCACTGTCAAAAATATCATCAACTACCAATATTCTTTTACCTTTGATATCCAGAATGGGTTCATAGGAAAAGGCGTTATTTACATTGTCCCTTTTCAGAACCAAATTGTTGAAAACCTTTTGAGGCTCAGTAGCTCGAATTTTCTTCAAATTATGGGAAATTGGAATTTTCAATACTCTGGAAATTTTTTCAGCAAAATTTTTTACTAAATCACCCGATTCTGTAGGCGGAACATAGACAATTACATCGAATTTCTCATTTTTAAATCTATATTGGAAAGCTCGAATTGTCTGATTTAATAAATGATCCGGAAAATCACCGCCATTTTCATATTTACATCGGTGTATCGTTGCTCCGACATTTGACAGGCCATAATAAGATGCTGCTACACCGTTGATCATATTTGATGATTTCATCTCAACAATTAATTCCGGAAAGTAGGAATTTCTAAACGCTTCGATTTTCGCTCGCCAAGAATCATTTAAATTGACTTTATGTATTATATGTAAATCATTATCACATTTCCCACACGCCGAAATATTTTGATCACCTAAATATTGACACAAATATCCCATTCTACATGATCTTAAACGGGTATATTCAAGCATTTGATCCAGTTCATGAAATTTGAATGCACGCAATTCTTCAAATGGTTTTGTATCTAATGCTGGCGCATTGAATTGATATTCATATTTTTTACTTTTTCCATACAAAACTTCTTTGATGATACCCTGATCCATCAAATCCGCTCTAATGACCCTAACTTGAGTTTGTGTCAGATTGGTTTTTCTCATCAAATCCCACTCACCCAGTGGCTCTTGTTTTAAAACATCAATCACTCGCTGATATTTATTTAACGACGGCCTGCTGTTTTGAATAAAATGTGTGGGTAGATTTGAATCTTCTGGACTAAAAAGCAGAAATAATTGTGTCGGCTTTCCATCCCTGCCGGCTCGGCCAATTTCCTGGTAATAATGAATAAGAGACTGCGGTATTTGGGTGTGGATTATAAATCGAATATCCGGTTTATCAATGCCCATGCCTAAAGCGTTTGTAGACACAACACATTTCCAGCGATTTGAATACAAACCTTCTTCAATTTCAGTCCTGGATGATGCATCTAGTCCGGCATTATAATATATTGCTTCGATATGATTGAATTGTAACCATTCAGAAAATGTTTCGGTAGCGACACGTGTTCCTGTATAAATCAAACCGTTACCTTCAACTTTTGAAAGGAAATCAGCCAGCCAGATCATTTTCTCATCTTCGTTGTTGACCATGACAACGTTGAGGTAAAAATTTTCGCGCAATAAATTGCCACGTATTAAAGTGACATTCCCACCCATTTGTTGTCGAATATCATTTGCAACGCGGTCCGTTGCCGTTGCTGTTGTTGCTAACACGGGAAATTTTTGAGGCAATAACTTTACTAAATTGATGATTCTTCGAAAGGCAGGGCGAAAATCATGCCCCCAAACAGAAATACAGTGTGCCTCATCAATGACGACCATTGAAATATTCATTTGGCGAACAGCTTCGAGCCATTCCTGGTTTTCCTGTCTTTCTGGTGCAATGTACAACAATTTTAGTTGACCATTTTTTGCTTTTTCAAATAACTTTCGATTCTCTTCGATCTCTTGCTCACTGTTTACGCAAGCAGCTTCTATTCCAATTGATTTTAAATATTTCACCTGATCACGCATTAGCGCTATTAAGGGCGAGAAAATCACCGTTAATCCATTAAATTGCGTTGCCGGAAATTGATAGCAGAGTGATTTGCCAAAGCCCGTTTTTTCAATGAGAAGCAAGCGTTCACCATTCAATATTTTAGAAATGGTAGCCCATTGATCTTCATAAAAGTGATCAAATCCAAAGATGCTTTTCAGTCTATTCTCTGCCTCAGCTCTTGTCATTCTTTCAACCAAGAATCGATCAGTGTTTATTATTTGATACGCAGGCGAATACATTCTCACACATACAACACTTTTTTCACCGCTGCTACAACTTTGGGTGCGCTCGGTATCACCGCATGTTCGAGGTTTTTGGCATACGGCATGGGCACATCCTCCCCCGTCACTCGCAGGATCGGCGCGTCCAGCGCATCGAAGGCGCCGGTGTAGATGCGATGGGCGATCTCGGCGCCTACCCCAGCATACGGCCAGCCCTCTTCGACGATGACGCAGCGGTTGGTCTTTTCCACCGAGCTGATCAGCAATTGCTCATCCAGCGGCCGCAGCGTGCGCGGATCGATCACCTCGGCTTGGATGCCCTCCTCGGCTAACATGTTCGCCGCCTCCAGCGCCACATGGATCATCTTCGACCAAGCGACGATGGTGACATCCTTGCCCTCGCGCTTGACGTCGCCCACGCCGATGGGGATGAGGTATTCACCCTCCGGCACCTCTCCTTTATAGCCGTATGCCACCTCGCTCTCGATGAAGATCACTGGGTTGTCGTCGCGGATAGCGGTCTTGAGCATGCCCTTGGCATCCTTGGGCGTGCTGGGCGCCATCACATACAAACCGGGCACGTTGCAGAACCAGGGATCGAGACATTGCGAATGCTGCGCAGCCAATTGATGCGCCGCGCCGCCCGGTCCCCGAAAGACGATAGGGATTTTCAACAATCCGCCCGACATGTAGCGCAACTTGGCGGCATTATTGATGATCTGGTCTAGTGCTAAAATGGCAAAATTGAAGGTCATGAATTCGATGATCGGACGCAGTCCCATCATCGCTGCGCCCACGCCCAATCCTGCAAATCCCAGCTCGGCTATGGGGGTATCGATGACCCGCTGCGGTCCAAACCGATCCATCAATCCCTGACTGACTTTATAAGCGCCCTGATAATAGCCCACCTCTTCGCCCATGAGGAACACGTTAGGGTCGCGCTCCATCTCCTCAGCCATGGCTTGATTCAAAGCTTCACGAAACGTTATCTCTGGCATTGTTCCTCACGCATAAACATGTTCATATAGACTTTCCAGCGGTGGCTCCGGACTCTTTTCGGCGAACTCTACCGCTTCCATGACGATGGTCTTGATTTCATCCTCCAACGCCTTGATCTTGGCATCGGTCAATATTTTTTGCTGTAGCAATTTTTTTTGAAAGATGAGGATGGGATCGTGTTTTTTCTGTTCCTCCACCTCTTCCTTGGTGCGGTAATGGGAGTGCACTGGGTCGGACATGGAATGCCCGCGGAAGCGATAGGTGCGTGCTTCGATCAGCGTCGGTTCGCCCTCTTTGCGGGCACGCTCGGCTGCTTCCGCCACAACCTCATAAACAGCCAACACATCCATGCCGTCTACCGTAGCACGCGCCATGTCGTAAGAGCAGGCCTTTTGCGATAAATCCCAAACCGCCGAGGCGCGCTCCAACGGCGTGCCCATGCCATAGCGATTGTTTTCGATGAGATAAATGACGGGCAATCGCCATAGTTTTGCAAGATTGAGCGATTCGTGAAAGGCGCCTTGATGCACCGAGCCTTCGCCCATGGAGCACAGGACCACTTTATCTTCTTTGCGATATTTGATGGCGAAGGCCATGCCAGTAGCCACGGGCACCTGTCCGGCGACGATACCGTGACCACCGTAATAGCCCTTTTCAGGATCGAACAGGTGCATGGAGCCGCCCTTGCCTTTGGAGACGCCAGTGACCTTACCAAATAGCTCGGCCATCACAACCTTGGGATCGGTGCCTTTGGCCAAGATGTGACCATGGTCGCGGTAGGCAGAGATGAAATAATCATCCGGCCGCAAGGCATAGACCGCTCCAACGCCGACTGCTTCCTGACCAATGTAGAGATGGCAGAACCCACCGATCTTTTGCATTCCGTACATCTGCGCCGTGCGCTCCTCGAAACGACGGATGAGCAGCATCATTCGATACATCTGATAGAGTTTTTCTTTTTCCATGATCGAGTCCGAGTTTTTATTTGATTCACATCAGAACTGTTTTGGTACAATATAACAGCCGCCGAATTCGTAAAATTCCCTATTCAAAATATGGCCATACCGTCAATTGACAATTTTTTTTTCAAACCTTTCGATAGATGAAAAGACATTGATTAGAAAGAAAACCCAAACACCGAATGCGAATTTTTATTCTTATAAATATAGTTTTTTATTAAGTTATGGTCAAGTCATTTTTACCAAGAATACAGTAAAATAAGCAATTATATTGCGTAGTTCATCAATTACCATGGTAACTTGATAATCCATGATGGCCAAATTTTTCTGGTTCGGCGATTGCGGTAGCGAGATCACCCCCTGATATTTGCCCTCTTCCCTACATCTGCACACACGGTATGGTACTGAAAGCATCCGTCAGAATAACCTCATTTATATGTCCCTTTTTAGAAAGATTTTTGTTTTCATTCCCTCACCCTCCGTAGCGCAAATTTTTTTCTATTTTGCATAAAAAATAATATATAAAGTACCAAAAGGTGGTTGAGGCAGCTAACACTTTACTGGCTTTATCCTGCAAAAGCAAAAGCAACGTATTTGATGGCTTTTCCCTGTTTGCGATGTCTGATTTCATAATCGGATTGAATCATCAACCATTCGTCATCGGGCGCTTGGTGGGCAACATCTTCCAGGCAACGCAAAATCACGGCACCTTCTGCTGCTACAGTCCTCAGAGTGTATTGGAATAATATATCATCGTCCGTTTTCAGATGGACTATACCACCAGGAATGAGAATCCTTCGGTACATTTGCAAGAATCGCGGCGAGGTGAGACGATGGTGGCGTCGACTAAAAGTGCGATGCGGATCGGGAAAGGGAATCCATATCTCCCTGATTTCATCTTCTGCAAACAGGATATCCAGGTTTTCTATAGCGGTGCGAATAAAGGCAACGTTCGTCAGTTGCAGATCTAAAGCCTGTCGTGCGCCATACCATAGCCGCGCGCCTTTGATGTCGATGCCGATAAAATTTTGTCGCGGCAAGCGCTGTGCTAGCGCAATAGAGTATTCACCACGCCCACATGCCAGTTCCAGGGTGATCGGCCCATCGTTGCGAAAATAGCTTTCACGCCAGCGCCCCGCCAAATCGAGAGGGGGCTCGAGCACATTGGCAAAGGTACGAACTTCATGCATGCGTTGTAATTTGCCTTTGGCCATAAAAGATACTCTTTCACTGCGGATGATTTTTAGCTACCCCATCGATCTTCATCATGCGATAAGCAATTGTGGATAGACCGAACGTTTATGTCTATCCTGCCTTCTGCCATCCTCCATGCCGGGATGGATGCGAACATAAAACTATATAGACCGCAAAAAACCGCAGCCGTTCCATCCCGCCACCATGCCGTTACAGATCTGAACATATTTACACATTTTTTGAATTTCATGCAAGAGGAAAGCGCGAATGAAAAAAGCGCTCAGCCCAGAGGTTGAGCGCCTTGTGACGTTATGAATCAAGCGAGGACAAAGATCAAGCTCGAGCGATGACAGATGGGGTAATATCGCTGGCATTGCCAAAAATGGCACTGATCCAGGATCATTGCGAAAAGGTAACCAAAGCTGCCAAGGTACCCCAAAGCGACCCTACAAAAAGGCACGGATCGCGGATTATTATGAGGCTTGCTTTTTACTCAGTTTGGCGGCGATAAAATAATAGACCACCAAGGCGATGCCGGCGAACAAAATCATGAGAGCTAATGAGTATTCATGATGATATTCCGGCATTTGATAGCCTATAAAGCCACCTGCACCAACAGCGACTAAAACCAATCCCCATTTCAATGAAGCAGGGACATTCTCCTTCACCGGCTGAGCGCTCAGCTTGAGTATTTCCTGCAACTCCTTCGTCATCCCTTTTTCGATCACCATCTTTTTGATCTTATAGTCCCAGTAGAGCTTGAACGTGTAGACGATGCATCCGAATAATACGACAGGTACTAATTCTTCCATGATACTTCCTTTCTATTTTTCATTCGTTTATTGATTATCGACTCTATTACATCTGACCGATCATCCGAAAAAATGTTGCAAAAAAGTAAAAATCGCCAAACCAATCCAAAATGGGGCGATCCATCCCTCTGCATTCGCAAAAATGTGCAACTTTTTTAAAAATTTATTGTCTATATAATTATGAGCTATGCGAATGATAAAGACCTCATCGAGGCGATATTGTCCGGCAATCAACAGGCCTTTGCCGAATTTCTGCAGCGCTATAAAAATCTGGTGCGTCATATCGTCGTACGCATGGTAGCCAATCCGACCGATCGCGAAGATTTGGGACAGGAAATCTTTTGCAAAATTTACCGTCATCTCGACAGCTTTCGCTTCGCCAGCAAAGTATCCACATGGGTGGCGAAAATTGCTTACAACGCCTGCATCAATCACTTACAAAAGAAGAAAATCCCCTTGTTTGCAGATGATGAAGCAGCGGAGGATTCTACCACGGCAAAACAGTTTCGCAGCTTCGAAGCGTCGCCTGTAGAAAAATTAGAACAAAAAATAGATGCCGCGGACGTTCATCGAGCCATCGAGCAATTGCCTTGCCATTACCGCACCGTGGTTACTCTCTTTCATTTACAACAGATGAGTTATCGTGAGATTTCCGAGATTATGGGACTGCCGGAAGGCACGGTGAAGAGCTACCTCTTCCGGGCGCGAAAAATTTTGCGGCACAAGCTAGCACCACTTATTACCGAGGAGGCATTCAACCATGAATCATCCCTCTGAAGAAGCCATTCAAGCTTATATGGATCGCACCCTCGAAGGGGAAGAGGCCAAGTTGCTGCGTGATCATCTGCGCTTCTGTGCCGATTGCCGAGGAATCGTGCGCGAGTATCAACGACTTTGCGAACGTCTGCAAACCGAGCCATCATGGCAGTTTTCATCGCAGTTTGATGCGCGGGTGATGCGAAAAATCACCAGAGAACCCTTAGGCGATGTGTTCAACAAACTCTGGACCGCACTGGTGATCTCTGGCATCCTCATTGGTGCCCTCAGTGTGACGGCAGTGTATACCGACGTGAAGGCCTATTGGAGTGCCATACGCAATATTTCGCTGCCGAATTTCAAAATGAATCTGGATTTTTTCAAAATGTTTCACTTTATTTCTGAAACCACCCAATACTTGGAAGGCAGGATCAACCTCGCTTTTTTGCTTACGTGTATCGGCGCATTGTTGCTGGTGGCAGCTTGCGATCATGTCATTCAGCTCGCAAAAAGATCAACACCACACCGAGAACAGCGATAAAAGTGCCAACGACGCCCCTCAGACTGGGCCTTTTGCCGCGCACGATCCAGATCATGGGAATGATGAAAATGGGCACCATGGCCAGCAGCGTTGCGGCGACTCCAGCTTCGGTGTATTTCACCGCCACATTAGCCAGCCAAACACCTAAATAGGGGCCGATGATAGAGGCGATAAAAATGAACTGCACCGACTTTTTATCTTGAATAATGCTACCAATGGGCGGTGTTTTTCGGGCGACCAAAACCACCAACCACATGAAGATCGTCGCCGGCAGCATGCGCAGGATGGTGGCATCCAAAGCATCGATCTCGGTGCGAAAACCATATTTGGCCAGGATGACGCCAATGCCCTGCCCCAAAGCAGCGAGAATACCCAGTAAAACACCTTTGACTTTCGACCCTTGGCCCTCCTCGCTCCGCGGTTCACTTACCACCCAGAAGATACCGGTGATGCCCAGTAGAATGCCGATGACGGCCAGAGGGCTCAATGCTTCGGACAAAAAGATCCACGCCAAAATGGTGGTGAAAATTGGCGCCAACGACAACAGCAACACCGCCAACCGCGAGCCAAGAATAACCAGACTAATGAACAGCGCCGCATCGCCGATGGCCAAGCCGATAATGCCACTTAAACCCAACCACAATTGTTGCTCCCGCGTTGCCCAATGGGGGTACAAATGCCCACGCTGCACCCAAAGGGTCACGCAGAGAAAGATGGTCGCCAGAAGCAAACGCAGTAAATTGGTGTTCGTGGCGCCTACCCGCTTGCCCGCGGACTCGAACAATAGCGCCGTTGTGCTCCATAACACCACCGCCGTCAAGGCGGCTATTTCTCCTTGATAAGGCAAAAACATTCCTCGGCTATATAACGGTCGTAATGGTGAAAAAATTTATTATTCGTTTCTAAATGGCCTTTAACCCTGAATGGACCACCACTCAGGCCTCAACTTTTACGAATTTTATTATTTGATTCTAAACAGCCTTTAACCTGTAGCCCAACTTGGATGTTTAACAAAGAAAACATTCCGCCGCTCTGCGGGCATCGACGGACAAAGCAAAATAACTATTTCCCCTGCCGATAGTCCATTGCCTGGCGGATAAAATATCCGCTCAGGCCTGCCACTGCCGCCGCGATGAAACCGACCAGGCCCGTAACGATGATCAGTAGCCAAGATGGCCTGATCCCCATCATATCCGCCATGCGGCTGGCGATGATCTGGCCACCTCCGAGATAAGTATACACACTATAGCCCAACCACACCAGCCCTCCGCCACTACCAGCAAGCATAAGGCTCTTCCACGGGCCTCTTTTCCACACCATAAAAAAGACCAATGGCACCACCATCACCCACCACCAGTAGGGTATAAGCCCATGCAACATCAACAATATCAAAACATAGAAAACAAACCACATTTTTTCCTCTTTATACGGTTTTGTCGATGATTTATTTATTCTCTCCGCACCAGGGGACGGACCCCAAACAGAGTCCTGAGCATCTGTGATTAGATTTATCGGAGCTATCGACGTTGGCTCTGTAAAACGGTTCTGCCAAGGAGTTGCCCCTCCCCTTCCTCGGCGCTCTGCAGGAACAACAGCGGATACGCCTTGCCCGCTGCCCAATCGTCCACCATAGTATCATAATATCTTGAGCCAGGGTGTCCGGACTGTCCCCCAGGGTAGATGCCCAGTGCACGAATCGGCCGCCGCAATGCCACCGTCATCCGCCACGAAGGGCCGTGACGTTTACCCACCGCATTGATGCAATCCGAGTTACCATCGGTGATCACGCCGAGGCGCCCTAAAGCTGATATGCGACTCAGATGTTGGATATCGATGCCACGGCTCAGGCCCCATTGCCAGCTTTCGCCCATCTCGCCGTGTTTATCTTCCAGTTGCCTCAGTGCGGTTTGCAGAGAAACCCGTAGAATATCAGCCAAGGTCTCGCGCTCTGGGGTGCGGATGTTATCGATGGCCGGGTGCTGCGGTTGTTGTAACAACAGGTGCAGCGCCACTTCGCTGCGCAAACTCTTCAGTCGACCCGCAGCTGTGGTCAGCTCATCATCAAAGGCGGCTTTGATGAGGGTCTCGCGCCAATGGGTAAAGATCGTCGGCGCCAGCCCATCGCGGCGATAACGGTAATCCCATTTTTCCAGTTCAGCTAACGCCGCTTTTTCCTGGGCACTCAAATCGGCCGAGGGCAGTGGCGCCAATGCCACGGGCAACAACTTGGCAGCAAAGAGGCTAACATCATCCAGCTGCATGGCAGCCATATCCTCGAGGGTGACCTCGCGCGCCTGCTGCAGCAGCTCATGGATGCGTGCCCCGCGTTCGAAGGAAGCGTAATCCCAGCCCAAATAATAGGGATAACTGGCGTCGGTCGGTTTCTGATTGGCCGAAGCGACAAACCCTTGTTTGGGATTGAGCACATGAGGCAGATGTTCTCGCGGCACCCACGCCGACCAATCCTCAGCAGCAGCGCTGCCATCCATGATGAAGCGGCCCTGGCCTTGCTTTCGCAAGGGAAAGCGACCGTTGTGCCAGATGGCGATGTTGCCGGCCACATCGGCATAGACGAAATTCTGCGCCGGACAACTGTAATATGACAGCGCCTCGGTAAATTCTATATAGTTTTTGGCTCGATTCAACAAATAAAATGTATACGGCTCGAGGGATGGATCGTGTCCCGCCCAGCGCATGGCAGCGCCCACTGGAACGCCTCCCTGCAAAGGCTTTTCGTGGGGCAGACAGACCACCGGACCATGATGGGTAAAGATCACCGTATCGGTAAGGGCATTACCGCCGCGCACTTTCATCACTTCAAGACGCTGCTGGGTTTCGCGCCAGCTGCCCTCAAATAGATAATGGCGGTAGCGATCGTCCTGAAAGTGAATCGCGTACCAATCGAGCACATCCGAATAGGCATTGGTCACCCCCCAGGCGAGGCTATCGTTAAAGCCGATGATCACAAAAGGTGCTCCCGGCAGGGAGACGCCATAGACGTTTTGCTGCGGCGAGCACAACTGCACTTCATACCACACCGATGGCAATTGCAGGGTCAGGTGCGGGTCGTTGCAGAGGATCGCGTGGCCGTCGCGGGTCTTACTGCCGGCCACGGCCCAGTTGTTGCTGCCTTTGCTCTGGGTCGCCTCTTCGAGGATTCCAAACCGTGCGCGCTGCTCTTGGGCTTTTGGATAAATATTTGTGTCCGTTCCGCCGTCCACTGGCAAAGAGCAATCATTCGCCATCTGGATAGGCATAGCTGGTACGTCACCATTATGGAAACCGAGGCGGGTAATTAGCGATAGGTCGCATCTGCTGGTCTTTGCGCCGGCCTTGGGGGGTGCAAACGGCCATGGGGTATCTGCCGGGATGATCGGCTTGGTCAGCGGTGGATGCAGCGGATAAAAGGCATTAAACGTGGCGGCATCCAGGCATTGGGCAGCCTGCGTCATCACTTTATCGGCGTTGTTGCCGCTGAGGTCCCAGGCCATGTATTTGAGCAGCAGCATACATTTCAGGGGCGTCCACGGTTCGGGCGCATACTGGAGTAATTTGTATTCGAGGGGATAGTCCTTGGGCTCGAGGGAACGGATATAAGCGTTGACGCCGGCGGTGTAGGCGTCGACGATCTGTTGCAGCGCTGGTAATTTGGCGGCCTCTTGCAGCGATTGTTCGGTGGCATAGGTCAAACCGATGCGGCGCATCAGGCGGTCGGCATCCACATAGTCGCGGCCGAGGATTTCCGCCAACCGACCGGCAGCCGCGTGGGTCTGCATCTCCATCTGCCACAGACGATGCTGCGCGGTGATGTATCCCTGGGCGAAATAGAGGTCGCGGTCGTTTTGCGCAAAGATGTGCGGCACCAGGCGCTGGTCGAAGAGGACGACGACGGGCTGGTGGAGGCCGTCCAGAATCTGCCGTGAAGGAATGCGATCGCAGCGGGCGTTATTCTGCCAGAACCCGGTGAAAGGGTCGAACAGAGGCCCCAGCGCCGGCAGTTTTCCATGTGGATAGTGCAGTCCATAAAAAACCACCGCGGTGAGGAGCAGGGAGCATAGGGGTTTGAGGTATCTCATGGGTAATTCTTTAATTTTTTCTCACATCCTTCATTCATGATTACTTGGCTTTGTTTATGAACGTCGCTTGATACTCTTCTCTCCGCAAAACCGTGTCATAAAGGCCAATGTCTTCCCCCTCGTGTTTGTTAATACCCATATAGGCAAGACTGGGATCTTCATATCGCTTGAACTTGAATACTGCATCGTTCATCAGAGCGCTGTTAAAAACTCCAAGACTAACCAACAACTCAAAGTCTTTAACCGTTAATCCGGTAACTTTTTTGAATAGACCGGGTTCCAATTTGGTGATCACATCCCGCAGGGTTCGCTCGCGGTAATCGGTCAGGTACATGAAAATGGGAATTCTGGTGGCGAACTTGATCAGCTTTTCCTGAATCTTCTTCCGCAGGGTCTTGTACTCCTTTTCCTCCTCTGTAAGCTGTTTCTTCTCCGCGGGTGAAAGCTCTCTATCGTTCGCCTCTCTCTTGATCTTTTTCACCGCCTCGGACTTGTTGATGATGGTTTCAATATCCTGATTGAGATTGCGAAAACCTTCGATGCTCATCAGCGCCTTCATGGCGGCCTCGTTATTCATCAACCGCCTGAGGGTGTCGTTATCGACATTCACCAGAAGGGCGCTCTCCCAGC
>FWPV01006300.1_pt1 | contig 22818 bp, 15 predicted proteins | sample 2228371 | NCBI WGS metagenome assembly FWPV01 (sample SAMEA103939776, study PRJEB20133) | metagenome | reverse complement strand
GAGGATAGTAAAAATGTTTATTCTTAATCAAAGATTTATAATTTTCACTCAAAACTCTTATTTTTAAGAAAAGATTGGATTTAAGGAAACATTTAGAATTTCTATTACTTCATTAACTGATATTAATTTCATACACATTTTATCTTTTCTCTTACAATAATATTTATAGCAAGGCCAACATTTCAACTTTTGGGCTTTACATAATTTTATTTAGTAATTTCCTAATGGTCCAGCGACCTCAGGTTTAGTTGCACCCCATATAGAGATTGTTTTCACTCCAACAGCATCTGCAACATGTAATAAACCTGTATCTCCTGAAATAAATAGTTTACAATTTTTAATTAAAGCACCTGCATAAATAATAGTAGGTGTTTTTCCGGCTACATTAATTACTTTGTGATGTGGGAAAGGGAGGTTTTGCTCCTTATTGACAGTAAACTCATTTTTCATTATATTTATTGTCTCTTCGACTTCGTGGATTTCATCTTGCCCTCCAAAAATCAGGATTGTTGCATTATAATTTTTTATTAGGAAATTACTAATCTTTGCATAATTTTTTATTCCCCATTTTTTGGAATCCCACTTAACGCAAGGTGTTATGCCGATTAAAAAATCTTTGTGAGGGTTTATTTTATATCCATTGAGAAATTTACATGCAAATTTTAATTCTTCTTCGCTGAACCACAATTCTAACTTCTTGTCATTATTAGATTCTAAGATATTATAATCTTTAAGATAGGAAAGGTATTTTTCGACATCATTAAATTTTATTTCATTTAATATTTTTAATCTATGTGGTAATAGGATTTCATATATGAAATATTGAAACATTTTCAGATTTTGTGGGAGGGGTAATGCAAATAATTGGAGAGAATAGCTGCGGGCTACTCTTTGCAAGTCTATAATTAAGTCATAATTTTCATTTCTTATAGCTTTTGCAAAAGAGACAAAATATTTTAAATCACTTATAGAATATTCTCTTTTAAAAGGTCTTTTAAATGAAATAATTTTATTAACATAAGGACAGTTATTGAGTATATTTTCATAGCCTTCTGCAACCAGCAGATCAATATTAGCAGAGGGAAAATGTTTTCTTACAGCTCTAATTGCAGGAACTGATTGAATAATATCGCCAATTGCGCTAAATTTTAAAATTAGAATGTTCATTTTTTATATTAAAAATTGGAAATAAAAAACTGTCTGATATGAAATTATGTATGGGGCGTTATATTTTTCTATTCCAGAAGAATCTCCGAACGCCGGGAATTTTCTCTACCATTTCGGTGGTTTTTCCAATTAGTTCTATTGCTTTGTCAACCTTTGACATTGATTCATCCATTTTTTCCATTGTTTCATTTAATTTGTAAAGTGTTTTATTAATTTCTTCCATAGTAACATTCATTTTTTCTGTAACTTCCATCATTTTTTCAACTGTAAAATTTACATTTTCGAATGTTTTTGAGGCGCCTTCTATTGAATCATCTAACTTTCTTATTGAAAGATCAAGTTTGTTAATTAGTTTTTCAACCTTTTTAAAAAATGATGAAATTCCAATCATAGTTTTTGCCCTCAGTAAATTGCAAAATTAATATTACTTTACTATGGCAATTTCTATAACTTCTTCCATAGTTTTAACGAATCTTATATCCAATTTTTTCTTAATGATAGAAGGGATTTCTTTAAAATCTTTTTTATTTTCCTCTGGAAGAATTACAGTTTTAATACCTGCTCTTTGGGCAGAAAGTAGTTTTTCTTTAATACCACCAACCGGTAAGATAGTTCCTCTTAAAGTAATTTCACCAGTCATTGCGACATTTCTGTTAACAGGTTTTTTAAGCAATGCAGAAATTAGTGCAGTAGCGAGGGTAATACCAGCCGAAGGACCGTCTTTTGGGATGCTACCTTCAGGGACATGAATATGTATATCATACTTCTGGTAGAAATCTTCTGAAATTCCTAATGTTGTTGCTTTACTTCTTGTAAAGCTAAGTGCTGCTTGAGCTGATTCTTGCATTATTTCTCCAAGTTGACCTGTTAGATTTAATTTTCCTTTACCTTTCATTAAAGTCACTTCAATAGTAAGCACATCGCCTCCTGCAGGTGTCCAGGCCAAACCAGTAGCTACTCCGATTTCATCTTTTTCCGCAATTAAGCCATATCGGTATTTTGGCACCCCGAGAAATAACTTTAATCCTGTTTTTGTAATAATATACTTATCTTTCTTTTTTTTATTCAAAACATTTTCTTTTGCAATTTTTCTGAATATTGTTGCAATTTCCCTTTCGAGATTTCTAACTCCTGCTTCTCGAGTATAAGTTCTTATAATTTCTTCCAATGCACCGTCAGAAAATTTAATATCTAAATTTTTTAATCCATGTTCTTCTATTTGTCTTGGGATTAAGAATAAATCTGCAATGAATTTCTTTTCGATTTCTGTGTATCCAGGAAGTTCGAGAACTTCCATTCTATCCAAAAGAGGAGATGGAATCGAATGAGTTAGGTTAGCTGTTGTAATAAACATTACATCAGAGAGGTCGAAAGGGACTTCAAGGTAATGGTCGCTAAATTCTTTGTTTTGTTCAGGGTCAAGGACTTCTAACAAGGCGGCAGATGGGTCACCTCTAAAATCGGTCGACATTTTATCAACCTCGTCAAGTAAGAAAACAGGATTTTTTGTTCCAGCCTTTTTCATAGTTTGAATAATTCTGCCGGGCAGTGCACCAATATATGTTCTTCTATGACCTCTGATTTCAGCTTCATCACGGACACCCCCCAGCGAAACTCTAACATATTTTCTGTTTAGTGCTCTGGCTATGGATTTGCCGAGAGATGTTTTTCCAACACCAGGTGGACCAACAAAACATAATATCGCTCCTTTTTTCTTCCCTTTTAATTTTCTTACTGCCAAATATTCAACAATTCTCTCTTTTACCTTTTCTAACCCGTAATGGTCCTCATTAAGTATTTTTTCAACTTTTTCTAAATCTAAGGTCTCTTTAGTTTTTTTATTCCAAGGCATAGAAAGTAGCCAATCTAAATAATTCCTAACTACTACTGCTTCTGCTGAACCTGGAGGCATCTTTGCAAGTTTTTTTATTTCACTGTTTGCTTTTTCTTCAATTTCCTTCAACAATTTGGCTTCTCTAACTTTTTTATAATATTCTTCAATTTCTTCTGACCTTTCCTCCTCTTCTCCGAGTTCTTTATGAATTGCTTTTAGCTGTTCTTTTAAATAATATTCTTTTTGAGCTTTTTCCATTTGTTTTCGAACATTTGATTGAATTTTTTTTTTAACATCCAAGATTTCCAATTCTTGTTCTAAGATAATATCTATTTTTTCTAAGCGGTCTGCGACATTAAAAGACTCGAGAATAGACTGTTTTTCTTCTACTTTAAGAACCAGATGAGAAGCTATTAAATCAGCAAACCTTGAGGGGTCGTGGACAGAGGAAACTGTCGAATAGGCTTCTGGGGGTAAAGTTCTTGTAGCTTTGATATATTTATCAAATTTGATTAAAACATTTCTCATTAAAGCTTCTATTTGAATACTTAAATCGTATTTTTCTGATAGCAGTTCAACTTCGACAACAAAAAAGGGTTCTGTTTGTAAATAATTTCTTATTTTTCCTCTAACTTTACCTTCTATTAAAACTTTCATTGTGCCATCGGGCAATTTTACCACTTGAAGAACTTCCGAAATAGTTCCAACAGTAAAAATATCAGATTCAGTTGGATCTTCAGTAATTGCTTGTCTTTGAGTTGCAAGCATCAAAATTTTATCATTCATAATAGAATCTTCTATTGCCTTTACAGACTTATTTCTTCCAATGAATAAAGGAACAACCATATAAGGGAAAATTGAAATATCACGGAGGCTGACGAGAGGAACAATCTTTAGTTCGAATAAATTGAAGTTTTCATTTAATTTTTTATCTTCCATTATTAAGCAGTTGCTAATTTAGTTGAATCTTCGTTCATTAAATTAAGGAGAGATAATTCTTTTAAACCTAAGATATGTTCTTTTTCAATTAAAATCTTTTTAAAACCTTTTGTTGAAGGTGTTTCGAACATAAAATCCAACATAAAGCTTTCTAAAATTGATCTTAATCCGCGAGCGCCTGTGTTTCTTTTAATTGCAAGTGAAGCAATACACCTTAATGCTTCATCGGTAAATTGTATATCGACACCGTCTAACTGCAGTAGTTTTTGGTATTGCTTTATTAAAGCATTTTTCGGTTTAATAAGAATATCGACTAACATTTCCTCACTTAAAGGTTCTAAGGTAGCAATTACAGGAAGTCTACCAATTAATTCAGGAATTAATCCATATTTTAACAAGTCCTCTGGCTGAACGAATTTTAGCATTTCACCTGTATTTTGATGTCCTTTAGGCTTTAAGTTTGCTCTAAAGCCAATTATTTGATTTCCGAGTCTGTTTTTTATTATATCATCAAGACCGTCGAATGTTCCGCCACAAATAAATAAAATGTTAGAAGTGTCAATTTGTAAATATTCCTGTTGGGGGTGTTTTCTACCGCCGTGAGGGGGAACATTAGCAATTGTGCCTTCAAGTATTTTTAATAATGCTTGTTGAACACCCTCACCTGAAACATCCCTTGTTATTGATGGATTCTCAGATTTTCTGGCTATTTTGTCAATTTCATCAATATAAACTATTCCTTTACTTGCAAGGTTTATGTCATAATCGCTTATCTGAATTAAATTTAATAGAATATTTTCAACATCTTCACCAACATAACCCGCTTCGGTAAGTGTCGTTGCATCAGCAATTGTAAAAGGGACATTTAATAATTTTGCTAAAGTTTGTGCAAGTAATGTTTTTCCACAACCAGTTGGACCAACTAGTAATATATTACTTTTTTGTAGTTCTATATCATCGACAAAGGAACCGGCATTTATTCTTTTATAATGGTTATAAACTGCAACCGAAAGTATTTTTTTTGCAGATGTCTGACCAACCACATAATTGTCAAGATAATTATATATTTGTTTTGGTTTTGGAATGTCATCGAAGGCGTTTAATTCTTCGAGTGGTGATTTTTGCATTTCTTCTTCAAGTATTTCGTTACACAGAAAAACGCATTCTTCACAAATATAAACTCCTGGTCCTGCTACTAATTTTTTTACTTGCTCTTGTGATTTACCACAGAAAGAACATCTTAGTTTTAATTTGTCTTCTTGATACCTTTTCATAATTCCTCCTTAAAAATAACTCTTACTATGATTAATATCCATTGATTTTCATAATTTATTAACTTCTTCCAAATAATTTAAGTTTAAAAAATCCATAAATAATTGTCCATAACACAATCCCTAATATTCCACCTAAACCTATTCCTATAAAGGTCCTTAAGAAGGTTAAAATTATAGGAGTATGGATATGACAAAAACTGTTAACAATAGAGATTTGTCCAATGAATCCAATTATTATCAAGAATGGGCTCATCCTTTTTGAAAAGAAAGGAAAAGTTGATAAAATAAGGAAAGGATGTCCTATTAAAAACTCTTTTGTTCTGGGTCTAATTTTAAAAAATAATTCAAGACTATTTCTTACTAATTCTTCGAAAGGGATGGAAGGTAATATAGATGGATTTCCTGACCTAATTAACATTATTCCAATTACAGCGACAAAAAATGCCCAACCAAAAGCATCATAAAAATGAAAGTTTCTAACTAATAGTTGTTTTAATTTAATACCTTTTATGTTTTTTAAATATATTATTATAGAGGCGATGAGAGGAATAATTAATGCTAATTTTACACCCCTAAATTCTTCAACTTTTGAAAAAAATTCGTTTTTTGATAACATGGCTGAAATAAAGATTCCACCAACTATATTTAATAATGTGAGTTTAACCCAAAATAATATGGAATCTTTTAACTTAATTTTTTCTGAAATTTTTTCCCATGTTGTTGTATTAAGAAAAATTAAGTTTAAACTTAATATTGGAATTAAAATAGATGCGAGTAGGGAAATTAGCATGTGGAAATGAATGGAGTTAATAAATACTATTAACAAGATGATGGAAATCGAAATAAATAAGAAGTCCAATAAAATCTTAGGTCTTACATATGCAGTTAAGAGTAGTGCAATATAAGAAATACAGCCCAACATAGTTAAAATAACAAGAAAGTAATTCTGTTTAAAGTTCATTTTTGAATATACTTCTGAAATAATAAAGCCTTCATTTTTTAAGCCTTTAATTATTGAGGAAATGTAGTCGAAATTTACCTGGTTAGAAAAATCTTGAGGAACTTCTTTAAATATTCTGATATAGAGGAATCTTATATTTCTCTCTCTGACAGCTCTAATAAACCTTCTGGAATATGATTCTGGTTTGAATAAAAGCAGTTCCTTCTCAGAAATACTATGAACTATAAAAATTTTATCGGGAATGTTTTTAATGACATCCTCAATTCCTTCTTGTTTAAAAAATTCTATTACACCCACTTTGAGTTTAAATTTTTTGATGGAATCATATAGTTCTTTTGTTAAGTGAGGAAATCCTATTACTTTATCTCCATAAAATATTAATATACTTGAGCCCCTAATTAATTTTACATCTCTTATTCTTTCCACAATAGATGCCTTTGTTTCAAAAGGAACATAAGTAAGTCTTGGAACGATTTTAAAACCATTATTTATAATTAAATTGATTTTTTCTTTGATAGGATTTTGTGGAACATTTAATATTCCAAGAGGGATTTTAAGAGCATCTTCTTTTTTTACAGGGATGATAATAATAGACTTGTAATAATTAACAGAACAGAAAAGATTTGGAAAATATAATTTTAATATTTTACAAATTTTTTCAGCATTTTTTCTTTTTGGGATAGATAGGACAGATGAGTAGGGGTCAATTTTATCTTTGATGGTGGGAAAATCATTTGTTTGTATTTCGCTTATAGAATTGACATAAACTATTTTACTTTCAGCAAGGTCTTCTAAAGTAATTTCAGGAATTGCAAACGAAATAATATTTAGTTTTTTTGCTAACTGGAGGAATTGTTCGAAAGGAATATTATTTAGTTTGGTATATTGTAAAATCTCTTGAAAATCTAAGATTGTCTCAACCTTTCTATTTTGGTTTTCGTAAATTCTCCTATTGTTTAGGATTATTAAAGCACAAAAAAAACCTACTATAAAAGTATAAAAGTAAACTTTTTGAAAAATATTCATTTAAACAAGTTACCCCTGTTTTTATGAAAGTAGGACTTCAACCCAAACTGTTGGATCCAACTTTTGATATTGTATTTTCAATAAGTATAATTAATTTCTTCTAATAAAACCACTTATTACCAAGGGTACAGGGGATTCAAAAGGTTGGTCATTAATAAGGGCTAAAAACTGCTTATCAACTTTAATCCAAGAAAAAGTTTGTAAGAAGTCACTAATTATCTTATTTTTGAAGTTAAGATTTCATCAACCAATCCATAAGCTTTTGCTTCTTCAGCAGACATAAAAAAATCTCTTTCAGTATCATTTTTTATCTTTTCAATTGGTTGTCCGGTATGATGAGCAAGAATTTGGTTTATTTTGTCTCTAATTTTCAAAATTTCTCTTGCATGAATATCTATATCAGTTGCTTGTCCTTGCATTGCCCCCAATGGTTGGTGGATAAGAATTCTTGCGTTGGGGAGAGCATATCTTTTACCTTTTGTTCCAGCTGCGAGTATAACTGCACCCATGCTCGAAGCCTGTCCTATACAAAATGTTGCAATATCAGGCTTTAATACCTGCATTACATCATATAGAGCTAATCCAGCAGTTACAATTCCTCCAGGTGAATTTATATATAAGTCAATGTCCTTCTCGACATCTTCTTTTTCGAGAAAAAGTAACTGTGCAATTACTGTATTTGCTAAATGCTCATCAATAGTATCGCCAATAAAAACTATCCTATCTTTCAGTAATCTTGAGTAAATATCATAAGACCTTTCACCTCTTGCTGTTTGTTCTATAACAAAAGGTATTAATGTCATTCTGTTGTTACCTCCCAAGTTTTATAACATATTAGTTAACTTCAGCAGAACTTCTTAAAAACTTTATTACTTTTTTACTGCTTATATCTTTTTTAATTTTTTCAATAAGAGGTTTATTATTAATTATTTTCTTGGCTGCTTGTTCAGATAGATTGTTTCTTCTAATATAGTTTATTATTTCTTCTTGCATTTCCTCATTACTTACTTTAATTCCTTCTAATTCGGAAATTTTATCTATAATTAATTCTAATTTAAGTTCCCTCTCAATCCGCTGTCGAGAATCATTTTTAATGTTTCTAAATCCATTCCTAATCTATTTATATAATCATCAAGAGTAATTCCTTCTTTTTGTAAATTCATTTCAAGAGAATTCATCTGCTTTTCTAATTCATTTTCAATCATACTTTTACTTATTTCAACTTGAGAATTATCAATTATTGTTTGGATGATTTCATCTATACACTTTTTTTCAGATTCCAGCTCATTATTTTCTTTTATTCTTCTTTCTAAATAATTTTTTAACTGTTCAATATCTTTATATCCACCAACCATTTTTAGAAATTTGTCATCTATTTCAGGAAGTTTTTTTTCTTGAACATCATTGATTTTAACAGTAATTTTTGCATTTTTCCCCGCAAAATTCTTGTTGTTATAATTATCGGGATATTTAAATTCGAAAGATTTTTCTTCTCCTTTTTTCATTCCTACTATTTTTTCTTCTATTTCTGGTAATAATAAATTTTTACCCAACTCAATTCTTTTATTTTTACTCTCGAAATCTTTTCCTTCACAAACTATCTTATAATCAAAAATAACGACATTACCTAAACTTGCAGGTAATTCATCAACGGTTTTATAAGTTGCATAAAATTCTCGTAAATTTTCTATGGCTTTTTCAATATCTTCACTTTTTACATCTTCAACTATTTTTTTTACTTTAATTCCCTTATATTCTCCTAATAAGACTTCAGGATAAACTTCAACATTTGCCTTAAAAGTATAAGGTTGATTAGGGATTAAGGGTTCAAAGTCAAATTCAGGTTCAGAGAAAGGTCTTAGTTTTAATTTATTTATTGATTCAATATAAGCATTGGGTAGAAGGTCATGCATAACCCTTCCACATATATTATCCATTCCAAATGTTCTTTCAACGATAATCCTCGGGACCATTCCTTTTCTAAATCCTGGAAAATTTGTAGACTTTGACAGTTCGTTTATTTTTTTTGCAATAGCCTTTTCAACCTCTTCTGCAGGGACTGTAATTTGAATTCCCACTTTATTTTGTTCTCTTTTTAAAATATTAACTTCTGTTTCCATTTTTACCTCTCAAAAAGTAATTTTTCTAATAGATGAAATAAAACAAAAGAGAGCGGAAGACGGGATTCGAACCCGCGGCCCTCGCCTTGGCAAGGCGATGCTCTGCCAGCTGAGCTACTTCCGCACTACATAATTGCTTTATAAACCATATTTTAGTGGAAGATTATATCATTAAATTTTTTAATTGTCTATATCCTAAATTTTGAGCATTTTTTGGATAAAAATTCTCATTGTCTACCGTCGTTTCCCCTATTGTCACAATTGTACTTCAATAAATCTTATACAAGTACATTTTATGGAATGCAAATTAATCCGCCCATAGTGAAGATTTCTCAGTTTGTTTGATAGTTGCTTCGAGATGAACCCTATTTGCTATACATCTTCAAAATTATCTTTTCTTTTCTTTTCTTTTCTTTTCTTTAAGTTTAGTTTAATGAAAATTGTAATTTAAAACTTGTGTTAACTAACGTTGATTTATTAAAATTTCAAACAACGTTTTTAATTATTGATTTTTTCTTTATATTAATTATATTATAAATTTTGAAAGTTTAAAAGGGAAAACCTATGTATAATGAATATTTTTTAAGAAGACAAAAGTTTTTTGAGGGAGAAGAGAATTTAAAAGTTGATTGTGTTTTCTCATCTTCGAAAGAAGATATTAAATATTTTTCTAATTTTAGCAGTTCATACGGTATATTACTTCTTACTCCATTTCAAACCATTATTGTAACTGATTCAAGGTATGAGATTCAAATAAAGGAAGAAACAAAAGGTGTTAAGTTTTACATTTTAAAAAACACTGAAAACCTATTCAAGGTTTTAAGGACGATTTTCAAAAAAAATAATATAAAAGTTCTTGGAATAAATAGTCAAACCATATCACTTGCAGAATATAAAAAACTTAATGAAATAAAGGGTATGGAGTTAAAAGACATTGGCAATTCAATTGAAGAAATTAGGAGCGTAAAAAATGATGAAGAAATAAAAAAAATAAAAAAAGGATGTGAAATAAGTGCGGAAGCATTCAAGTGCTTTTTAAGTTGTATTGAAGAAGGGGCAAGTGAGTTGGATTTATGTGCCGAATTGGAGTATGTAATAAAGAAAAAGTTTAATGTAGGCATAGCATTTGATGTTATTTTTTTAACTGGAGAAAGAACTGCTTTACCTCATGGTAAGCCTTCAAAGAAAAAATTAAGGAAAGAGGATTTAATTTTAGTTGATTTTGGGGTAAACATTGATGGCTATAATACTGATGTTACAAGGACTTTTAAACTCAGTAAATTCACTAAAGAACAGAAGAAGATATTTGATTTTGTTAGAAGTGCCCAAGAAGTTGCAATTTCAAAAGTAGCAAATAATTTTCCTGCAGTTGAAGTATATAAAGAAGTAAGAAAGTATTTAAGGGAAGAAGGTTATGATAAGTATTTTAAACATGGTTTAGGACATGGAGTGGGATTGGCAGTTCATGAGCCACCAAGAATATCAAGTAAGACACAAGATAAGTTAGTAGCTGGTAACATATTTACCATTGAACCAGGGATATACCTACGAGGTTTTGGTGGTGTTAGAATTGAAGATATGATTTTGATTGCTGAAAAAGGCGTTGAAGTTCTGACTCAAAATATCCCAAGGGTTATAGAGTTATGAATTATTTGAGTATGAAGTTCTGAAGGAGGTCTAATTTACTCCGCAAGGGATTTCAGAAGACAAATTAAGAAAAAGTAAAATAGGAAATGGAGAAAAAAGGGAAAATTATAAATTTTAAAAACAGCAATTTGCAATTCCCAATTTGGAATTTTGATATCTCTATATTACTTTTGTTTATAGGACTTATTTTTTTACTTTTATCTAATTCAATTTTGTCAACCGACAATATTGGGAAGATAATTTCTGTTCAGGAGACAGTTGAAATTCAAAGGGAAGGTGAGACAAACTGGCAGTTAGCGAAAATAAATTTGCAATTGCAAGAAGGAGATAAAGTAAAAACAGCTCAAAATGGGAAGGCAATTATCCTTTTTGAAGATGGGACGACGCTAAAAATAAACAATTTAAGTATTATAGAGATAAAAAAAATTGACTTTGAGAACAATTCACAAATAGATGTAAAAAAAGGGCAAATCTGGGCAAAAATAAAAACAATCAAACCGTTTTTAACTCCTTATACCATTTATACTCCAACTGCTGCTGCAGGTGTTAGAGGAACAGAATTTGATATATTAGTTACCTCGGATGAAAGTACTTCTATATTAACTGTTGTTGATGGAGAAGTTGCATTTTATAATGAATTTGGGAGTGTAACCGTGTCGGATTCACAACAGAGTAAAGCAATTTATGGCAGAGCTCCATCTCCACCTTCAATTGTAGATACGAATTCATGGATAAAGTGGACAGCTGAAATTCAGTCAGTTGGATTAAAAATTGAGTATCCTTTCTACTCCCTCAATATAGATCAATTGAAAATAATGGAAAAAGATTTGATTGGCAAAATAAATGAGAGGAGCAATGATTTTAATTCTTATTTGAATTTAGCAAAAGTGTATATTGATGCAAAATTATTTGAAGAAGCCTTAAGTATAATAAATGAAATTAAACTGGCACCAGCAAAAGACCTGCTCCCAAAGCTTATAGAAGACATTTATGAGGTTTCAGGACGACTTTACCTACAATTTGGGCAAACAGAAAAAGCAGAAAAAGAATTCTCTAACCTACTACAATTGAATAACCAATCTGAAAGTGCTTTTATAGGATTGTCACTTACGAATTTAAAAAGAGGAAATATTGAAGAAGCGACAACCTATTCTAAGAAAGCAGAAGAATTAAACCAACGCAACCCGATAAATAAGGTTATAAAAGGAATAACTTATATGAGAAAAGGGAATTCAGAGGAAGCGAAAAAAGAATTAGAATCAGCAACTGAAATAGACTCCAAATGTTATCAGGCACTTGGTTTGCTGTCTCAAGTATATTTATACAGAAATGAAATGGAAAACGCATTAAATTCAGCAAAGAAGGCTGTTGAAATTGCTCCAGAGTCGTCAGATGCTCATACACATCTTGCAAGAGTCTTTTTTTTCTTAAATGATATAAAATCTGCAAAAGCGGAAGTGGATACTGCGCTATTTTTAAATCCATTAAATTCACAAAGTTTTGATATATTAGCTAACATTTATATTTTAGAGAATTCATTAGATTTAGCTTTATCTTCTGCTTTAAAAAGTGTTGCTTTAGACCCAGATAATCCTTTTGGACATGATGCTCTTGGAGTAATATACTCGACTCATCTAAAATATGAGGCTGCGATTTTAGAATGGAAAAAAGCAATTGAGTTAGATCCATCTTTGTTAAAAGCATATATTCACCTTTCATCACAACTTACAAAGGTAAATAATTTTGATGAAGCACTTTATTATATAAATAAAGCAATTGAAATTGAACCCAATGCAGATTTGGCTTATAGTGAAAAGGGTAGGGTATTTGAAATTAAAGGGGATTTAGAGGAAGCCGAGAGTAATTACAAAAAAGCCCTTTCTATTAATCCTTATTGCGCTTTAAACCATTCAAGACTTGCATCTTTTTATATGGATAGAAATAGAAAAGATGATGCTCTAAATCATGCAATTACTGCTGTTTCGCTTGAACCTGATATTCCATTTTATTATGTGACACTTGGTATTATTTATTATGAAATTGGCAACTGGGATGCAGCTACATCTGCTCTACTTCAAGCACTTTATTTGGATCCAACATTATCATTTGCAAAATACAAACTGGGGATTATATATGGAAATAAAGGGAAAATAAGGGAAGCTATTAGTGAAATACATACCTCAATACTGAATGACCCAAGAGTAATTTTCAAATCGGAATATAGGGGAAAAGCACAATTAAGATATGCTTATAGTGAGCATAATACTTCAGATGCTTATTTTAGCTATATTGGACAAGAAGATATGACAAGGCTTAATTATAGTATTAGTTTTTTAGGGAATTCATCGGATGGATTCAGGGTGGTCAATTCTTCTTATGATAAAAAAGGTGGTGCGTTAACAATTGGATATAAGCCAAATTATAAAAACAGTTTTTACTTATATAGCCAGGTAGATAATGATGAAGAAGGTAAACCACATAGAAATGATGAAAAAATTTGTGTTCCTTTGCCTCCTTCAGAGAACTCTCAAATTTATGCTTGTGCAGGTCCAAATGCGCTATTTGATAGTGAACATTTTAATTCAAAAGCAATTGAATTTGGCTATAGAAGATTTTTAACTCCTTCGGTAGACTTAATGATGAGAATGGGATTTGGCAAAACTAAATGGAGTGAAATGTATGTAGATAGTAATTTTTTGGAATGTTCCTCTTTGGGCTGCTGGTGGGAACAAAATTTAAAAATAAATTATTCTGAAGGGCAGAAAAATAAAATAGTGGAAGCAGAAGTAAGAAGTGATATAAAAATTAAAAAAAATCAATCATTGACAATTGGTGGAGCATTATTAAAATCAAGACCTAAAGACATTATCTCAATAGGAATAAAAGATATTGCTACTGCAAATGAGCAGGTATTTCCTCTCGAAAAAGAAAGTAACTTTATTCAAAAATCCCTATATTCTTATTATATAATTAAACCTTCTTTTCGTTCTCAAATCAATTTAGGGGTTGAAAATGTTTTTCATAATAAGGCAGGCTCAAACCTTTTATTTAAAACTTCCCTAAATTATAAAATTAACAGACGCTTCAATATCAATTTTTTGTGGAAAGAAAATTACCGTCTTTCATATTACCCTCAATTTCAGCCTACAGAGGCTTGGTCATATTTAAAAGATTTTGACCTTACTACACCAGGGCAGTTTTCAGAATCTGTAGAATTGTCACTTGATAAAATGTTTAAAAATAAGTCTTTTATAAGAACATCGTATTTTTTGAGAAATATTGATTCAAAAGACCAAAAGACATTTTCCACTAACATTGACTCATATTATTCAAAAGGATTTAGAGTTGAATATGAGAAACAAATAACAAAATATTTTTCAACTTACTTTGAATATGTGTATTCTACTGATAAGAATAATTTTAAAAATAGTAGCTATTACAAAAAATACTTGCCTTATTACCCAAAGTCAAAGGGGACAGTTGGCATATTTTATTTTCCAAATTCCCAATTTACTTTGAGACTTTCTTGCAGGCACATAGGTGAAAGATTTATTGATAGCGAAAATACTCTAACTTTACCAAAAGAAGTAATTACAGATTTTGCCTTATATTACGAACCTTCTTTGAAGGACACATTTTTTATTGAGATAAAAAATGTGTTTAACTCAAATTTTATGTTACAAGATGGTTATCCCGAACAATTAAGAACATTCAGAGCAGGAGTTAACAAATGGTTTTAAAATTTAATGAAGATAAAAATTTTAAAAGTTGGCTTACATTTTTAATTTGTCTATGAAATTAAAAAAGAGTTTTTCATTTTTTTACATTCTTCTGGCACTTTTTATATGCTCTGTTGCTTTTTCGAAATCTTTTGAAAAACAATTTGGAAAGGGTTGGTATTTACTTTCATTGCCTTTTGAACCAACAGAAAAAGACATTAAATTATTATTTAAACAAACCTATCCAAATATTTTTAGTTTTGAAAATGGCAAATATTTAACTGAAAGTGCTATTCCTAATCATACTGTAGGAAAAGGTTATTGGGTTTATGTAATGAATGACTTAACTCTATCATTTGAGGGAATTTCATTATTTGGTTCAGGTGAAAAGAATGTTAAATTATCGAAAGGTTGGAACATCATAGGAAATCCATTTGAAGAAGTAGTTGAATGGAATGATAACATTAAAGTTGGCGTTACTCCTTTAAGTCAGTCTTCCCTTGCGCAGACCAAGTTATTCAAGTATGAAAATAAGATATACAAGCCTTCAACAAGTTTATTCCCCTGGGAAGGTTATTGGCTTAAATCTCCCTCTGAAATTGAGGTAACCATACCTGAACCGATACCTTCTGAAAAGGGCAACATTAAAGGTAAGATTTCGTTAAAAGATGAGAGGGAGCCAGAATTAAATGATTTTTCAAAAGTAAATGTAGTCCTTGAAAGCACAGCTTACTCGACATCAACTGACATCTTCGGAAATTACCAAATAAATAACATAAAAGTTGGTAATTACAAATTGGTTGCTACAAAATCCACCTATAAAATGGAGAAAATTGAAAATGTTAAAGTTATATCAAACACCACTATAGAACTTCCAGAGATCACCTTATATCCTGACAATGGAACGATAAGAGGAGTAGTAAAATATTCAGACAAAGTTCAACAATCTGGAATGCATTCAGGTATAAATATTGAAGCTGAAAGTACAAATGGAGTAAAAAAGACCAGCACAAGTGATGAAAATGGGAATTATATAATATCTAATATTCCAGAAGCAACTTATACGATTAAATTTTCATCGTTAGGATATCAACAATTGATAAAAGAAAACATTGAAGTAATAGGTGGAAAGTTTAAAGATATTTCGGAATTAGTTCTTAATAAGTCTTCACTTGTGGCACCAACCATTACTTCTGCAGAACCTATTGAAGGAAAATACACGCAAATAGATCTTTCCTGGGAAAAAAATCCTGAACCCAATATTACTTACAATGTGTATGTAGATGGTAAGAAAATTAATGATTGTCCTGTTACATCTTCCAATTATAAAGTCGGTGGATTAAACAGTGGTTCAACATATTCTTTTAATGTAGAAGCAGTTAATACTCTTAGTAATGAAAGTGCAATTTCAGAGAAGAAGGTAGGGAAAACGGCGGAGTTAACAGGGGAGATAAGTGTTGTAAGCGGAAGGGCTCGAGATGCTTGTGTTGCGCCCAAACTTGCTCGAAAATTGGGTAGAACTTTGTCAAAAGAAGAAATTCCAAAAAAGAATGTCGTTCTTACTGAGACAACAGGGGAGCATAAATCATATGAACAACAGGCTGATGAATTTGGCAATTTTGAGGTTATTGTTCCGCCAGGCAAATATGAATTAAAGATAGATGAAGATAATATAGTTTCCACAAATGATAAGTTAAATGGAACTGCAGAAATAAAAAACATTGAAGTTACTTCTGGGGAAACTGCTGGACTTGAGGATATTATAATCACAGGTTTGTCGGATGTAACAATTGTAGAAAATGAAGATAAAGTTTACATAACTGATTATTTTTATGGAGCTCTATTTATAATTGATGGTAATAATTATTCGGTTAAGACATATTTCACTGAAGATTTACCACTTGCATTAGCTCCAGACAATTATAATAATAAAGTTTATGTGACTACTTTAATTCCCACTTATTATTATAATATTAGTATAATGGATGCTTACACTGATAATTTTGTAGATTACATTTCCATTCCTGCTTCCGAGCCAGAAAATAATCTTCCTTTTGGAATTGACTTTAATGAATATAATGAAAGTTTGTATGTTGCAAATTTAGGAACAAATCAAATTGTGAATATCGATTTGCCCTCACGTGAGATTATAAGAGAAGTTGATTTATGTATTAATTCTTATATGTGTGGGATTGCTCCTACAAAAGTTTTAGTAAATCCACTTTTTGAAAAAGCTTATGTTTCATTTTATCCTAACTTCTTTTTGGGATTTGATTTTTTAATTTTAAATGAATCGGACTTTTTTTCACCTTTTAGAACTTATTATACAACTATTGGTGGACCTTACGAGATAAATCATATAAGTCTGGGTAAGCGGTATGATGAACTTTATTTTATGGGAATTTCATACTGGTTAGATGATTATTATTTTTGTCGTGTATATGTTGATGAACAAATGCTATATAGAGAAGATTTTATATCAACTTTTCAAACAGGTATTGTTCCAAATGCTTTTAGAATTAATAATATTACAGACAAACTATATATATCTTTCTTTTCGTTTTTGTCAGACTTACCTGATGGTCTGATTGTTGTTGATGGAGCAACTTTACAAGTAGAAAGATGGATTGACACATCAACAGAATTTTCCAGTGAACCGCCAAGTAGCATTATCATAAATGAACTTAAAAATAAAATATATGTAATAAATGACTATGATGCTTATACCTTGAGTGTTATAGATGGCGACTCTGGAACTCTTATCAAAACTATAGATTTGTTTTCTTACTTATATTAAAAATTTAATTTGGGGGAATAAAAATGAAGAAATTAAAAAGAAGGGAATTCATAAAAAAGTCAATTATGTATGCAAGCACTTTATATGGTTCTGCAATGTTTAATGAACAAATATCTAAAACTTTGTTATACGCTAAAGAACCGTCTTTTCCTGATTTAGTAGTTGCCAAAGATAGCACTCCAGAAATGCTGACTAAGCTTGCAATTAAGGAATTAGGAGGGATTAAAAGATTTGTAAAAAAGGGAGCTGTAGTTGCTATATCACCCAACATTGCATTTGATAGGGCTCCTGAATATGCTGCCAATACAAATCCTGAAGTGGTTGCTACTGTTGTTAAACTATGTAAAGAGGCAGGTGCGAGCAAAGTAATTGTTTTTAATCATACTTCCCATTTAAACAGGTTAACTTATAAAATTAGCGGAATTAAAGAAGCTGCCTTAAAAGCAGGAGCAGAAGTTCATTACATTAATCCATTTAATTGGACAAAAATTGAAATTCCAAATGGTAAGTTTTTAAAATCAACAGAAGTATATAATCTTGTCCTTAAAAGTGATGTGTATATTAATATACCAATTGCAAAGACCCATGACTTAGCAAAATTAACTATGGCAATGAAAATGCTTATGGGAGTAATAAAAGAAAGGCAAGAGTTACACAAAAATATTGATCAAAGTTTAGCCGATTTGGCTACAGTGATTAAACCTCATCTTACAGTTTTGGATGCATATAGAATTCTTGTTAGGCATGGTCCTTCGGGTGGGAATTTAAATGATGTAGAATTAAAGAAAACAATAATTGCAGGAACTAATGTGGTTTGTGTTGATGCTTATGGTGCTACTTTATTTAATAAAAAGCCTATGGATATAGGGTATATTAGAATAGCCAATGAAATGGGGTTAGGGGAAATAGACTTAAATAAGTTAAAAATAAGATATGTATAATACCTAAAAGTTGGCGATTCTCGAATTTCGTCATATTAAATACTACAACCATGAGGCGGAGGGATGAGTAAGAAACATTCTCATTAAAGTGTGGATTGCAATGCTCCATCTTTTTGCCTGCAATGACATTAAAATAATTTCCCGTTAGAGTCGTCAATTTTAGGTAATAGCAATTATGAATTTTTTCAGAAAATTATCTCAACTAATATTCCTTTTCATTTTCATTTTTTTGATTTCTTTATCTCGCTACAACTTAACTTTTTTAAAAAACTTCCCATTTGTTGATTTTAACATTTTAGCAATTATTTATAATTTTTTTTTATGGAATGCCCCAAAATTTATAATATCTATTTTCACAATTTTCTTTTTTTTAGTAATTGGACGTTCTTTTTGTGGCTGGATTTGTCCTCTGGGAACTTGTTTTGATTTTATCAGTGGGATATTTTTTCAACCATCAACTGTAGAGAGAAAATGTAGATTTGCTTCAAAGCGCAATTTTGTTAAATCCTCAGCGAAATACCATCGGTTATTAAGCGTTAAATATAAACTTTTGTTTCTTTTTATTGTTCTGATTTTCTTCTCAATTCCTCTTATGTGGATTATCGAACCGTTGACTTTCTTCACAAAAATATTCTCTGTTTCACTACTTCCTGTTTTCAAATTTTTTATATACAAAGTATTAGAACTCCTGAGTAAATTTACAATTACACAAAATCTATCAAGTTTATTGTTTAGTTATCTTAATGAATATTTTGTATTAGACAAAATCGATGCTTACCAAACGAGTATTTTTTTTGCCTTAATCTTTTTGTTGTTAGGAATATTAAACTACTATCATCATCGATTTTGGTGTAAAGTTATATGCCCTTTAGGGGCATTACTGGGGATTTTTTCCAAAATCAGAATTATAAAAATTAAAATTGCTAATTCCTGCATTAAATGTTATAAGTGTGTCGATGCATGTCTGATGGATGCTGTATATGCGGATGCGAGTGTCAATTGTATGCATAATTCTTTGAGAGAAGATTGTAATGCTTTTACTTCAAATAATGGCACTAAAAGGGTTAGTGAAAAAAATCTACCTGTAATTCTTTCTGAAGAATGTATTTTTTGTGATAGATGCAGGGAAATATGTCCTTCGAAAGCAGTCTATTATAAATTTGAGCTACCAAATTTTAGTTTGCGTTTGAAATGTAGTCCAAACCGTAAATTTGCTTCAAAGGAAAAATATAAAGTTAATCAAGATAAAAAAGAAAAAGTAGCAAATGAAAATTTAGATTTGGAAGTTTTTCCTTACCCAACTACTAATAGAGGCTTAAATGGAATTTCCCGAAGGGAATTCCTCACTTTATTTGTAGGTGGTATTCTTGTAGTTCCATTTTTGAAATTCTATCAAAAGGGACATAAAAGGCCAATTAATTTCCTTCGCCCACCAGGTTCTCGAAAGGAAGATGAATTTGTTGCAAGATGCATAAGATGTGGTAAATGTATAACGATTTGTCCCACAAATGGTTTGCAACCTTCACTTTTTGAATCTGGGGTTACAGGCATATGGACGCCCCATTTAGTCCCGCGCATTGGCTCTTGTCAATATAATTGTAATTTTTGTGGTATGGTATGTCCTACCTCTGCAATAATGTCCCTTACTTTAGAACAAAAAAGGAATGTGAAAATTGGAACTGCAGTTATTAATAGAGATTTATGCCTTTGGTGGAGAGGAAAATCAAAATGCCAGATATGTGAAGAATTTTGTCCTTATCCAGATAAGGCAATAAAAATTGTTACAGAAACTAAAATAATAAATGGTAAAAAAGTAACAAGAAAAGGACCGATAGTAAAAGAAGAGTTATGCGTTGGTTGTGGTATTTGTGAAAATTTGTGTCCTGTAAAGGAAGCCCCAGCCATTTATATCTTAAATCTTGGAGAAAAAAGGGCATGAACTTTTTTTTGAGATGAGGAAAGTAGGATAAAACTGGGTATACGGTGCACGGAATTTTCGTCCAAAAATTTAGAAGAAATCGACGAACAAAGGATGTAAGGGGAATAATTCAGTTTACTTAATTTTTTTTATGTGGTTTTTTAATGTTAATTTAGCAAATTCTCAACCAAATATTTTTATATTCTTCTTGTTTTTTTTCAATTCACTTATTATATCAATGCGAAATACGAAGATGGAGATTTTTTTTTTAACTGATTTTCCTGTCGTCTTGACCTCGAACTTACTTTTAAAGTGGTCAAAAAGTTAACGGTTAGATTTTAGGAGGAAAATTTATTGTTTTTTAAATGTTATTAAACCTGCCCCAGAAGATACTTTCACTAATATTTTATTTTTTGCATTATAGAAGTTTGGAGAAACAAAAGTATTTTTGCCTTCCTTTATATATTTTAAACTTCTTATGTTAGTCTTACAAAAGCCAGATAATAATTGAACTTTGACCCCTGAATCCTTTGGAACTAACACATTCATATTAAAAATTCCTGCTTTAATTCTAATATTTGTATCTTCTACTTCCCTTCCTAATATAAGATTAACTGTTCCGAAACCCAAATTTAAATTAAGATTTTTTAATTTTATTTCAGAAAAATCAAAATATAATTTTGAGCTCTTGGAGCTGATGCTTAAATCTAAGGGAATTTTGTCATTAAGATATAAATTCCATTGAGATGGTCTTTTTATAATTGATTTATTAAAAAGATATTTTCTCTGATAAACTCTTTCATCCATGCTAATTATTTCATAGAATTGTCGATAGCTGCTGTCTGGCATTAGTTTTAGCCCCAAGGATACCTTAGGACGAAAATTAAAATACGAAAAGTATCCATCCAATAATGAAGTAGTTTTGCCTGTAATTGTTAAAGTTCCCCAGCTATGTTTTAATCTTATGTCTGCAGAAGATACATTTTCAAACAAAGACTCTTCAATGTGAGCAATTCTTTCCTTAATTTTTGAGCTTGAGTCAAATTTAAGGTTGCCAAAATTACAATTAGAAAAAATGACAAAAGTAAAAACTGCAACTATTAGCACGGGTGATATAAATTTAATGAACTTTATGCGAGTGCTTCTATAAATTATTTCTAAGCCAATTAGTATTAATAAAACAGGCCAAAATGAGACTAATTTACTCAAAGCCTTTTTCTCGATGTATCCGAGAGTTGTAAGTAATAATGTTATTCCAATAAATAAAACAATTAAACCTGATAAAATATTTTTATTTTTCATTTTTTATTAAATTACCTCAAGAATTCTTCTATTTTCTTGTTAAACTCATAAGCATATTGATAAAAAAGAGAATGTCCATCTCCAACAGTGACTAATTTACTATTTGGAAATATCTTTTCTAACTCCATTGTCTTATAAGGTGGAACCATATTATCTGTTTTTCCTTTAATTATTAATACAGGGACTGTTAAATTTAAATGTTTAATGTTTGTTTTAAAAGTGCCATTTCCACTTATTATTTCACTTCCTATTTCAAGTAGTTTAAGAAATATAGATAATTTATTGGGGGGTGGAATTACATGCATAAATTTATCTATAACTTCATGTGGTAAATACTTTGGGAAGAAAAGTTTTCTTACTCTCTCTATGTTTGTATAACTGGTAACTATATCTTTGTCCCAATCAGACAGAGTAAATAGTATTGCCAATGGGAATTTATTTATCAAATTAAAGAGTGTGTTTTCATATTTTCCTGTAAAAGTAGATACAAGAACAACTTTATAAATATTAAATTCTTTACTATATTTAAGCAGAAATCGTTGAATAATCACTCCACCATAGCTATGACCTACTAAAATAATTTTCTCATCGGATTTGATTTTAATTCTTATCAAATTTGCAAGGTCATCAGCATCTATTTCCCGATCAAAGCCTTTTTCAAACTTATAAACATTTTTTACCAAAGACTTAAAATTTTTTTCCTTAGAATCTCCATGACCTCTCCAATCATATGCAATAACCCTAAAATTTTTCTTCATAAGAAATTTTATTTGTTCAGCCCAACATTGATATGACATCCCAAGACCATGAATTAAAATTACTGTTTTTCCATTCCATTTTTTAGGTTTGTAACTATCAAAAACACTAAGTTTAAAGTTTTTAGATACTTCAACATAACTTCTTTTGCCTTCTAAAAGGAGAGAAAGTAAAAAACTGCTTTTGTCTTTTTTAATTTTACCTATTAAATTGTTATTTATTTCATTATTCAGGGGTAGCTTGGTGGCTTCATAATATTTTCCATTGTTAACCGAATCTAAAATGTATCTTTTATCCATTATAAACCCATTATTTAATCTGAAAACTATTTGCCTTAATTTGTCGTTTTCTTCGGCTTACAGATTCCCTATGTGGAGTTCGCACCGCGCGGCCCGCGGCCGCGAGCTGGAGGATGCC
>FWPV01004986.1_pt1 | contig 22818 bp, 21 predicted proteins | sample 2228371 | NCBI WGS metagenome assembly FWPV01 (sample SAMEA103939776, study PRJEB20133) | metagenome | reverse complement strand
GCATTTAAAAGTTCTTCTTTCTTTTTGTCATCAAGACTGGTCATTTCAGGGATTGGAAACTCAACATTCTTAGCGCCCGGGATACGACGTTTTTTATAGCTTGCGTCGTAAGGCATTGTGTCCACAATTATCATGTCCTTCTTTTGATCCATCAAATCTTTTAGTTCCTTTACAGTTAAAACCTTATATCCCCCTCTAACAACTTCTCTGTAAAAGTTTACCGCAATCTTTTCCGTATCCACCTCTTTTGGTGCCCCATGCGCAACTGAAACAATCGCCATCACAAGAAAAAACACCATTGTCGCCAAACCCTTGTTTTTCATAAAAAACCTCCCATTAAATTTTTTGTAATCATATTTTAAATAGCAGGAGGTTGTAAAATAGATAATTTAAATGGTTTTAAGATTATTTATTGGAAAAATTTAGTAAGCATAACAAGCAAAGGAAGCGTAAAAAAACTGCAAATAGTTGTTGTTACGATACAAAGTGCCGCAAGAGAGACATCCAGTCCAAACTGAACGGCTATAAGAAGAGAAAGCACCATGGTTGGCATACCGCCTTCCAGAAATGTTGCATATAAAGGCACACCCCATAAGCCGAAAAGCTTTCCTGCTGCGAGGGACACAAAGGGCGAAACAAACAGCTTCATAATGATAACAATAATTATCAAATTTGCCTTCCTTAAATGGGACAGGGTAAGTGATAGTCCTACACTAAAGGTCATAAGCGGGATAACAACCGCTGCCATAAGTTCAAGGGCTTTTAATACATAAACGGGAAGGTTTATACCAGAAATGTTTATCACAATTCCAAGCAGTATGCCCCATAGTGGCGGAAGATATATTAGTTTAACGACAGACTCTTTTATGCTCTGTTTTTTACCCGTGCCAAAACGGGCGCCAAATCTAACACCCACAAGCCACAAAAAGGGTGTGGTGGCAAGCAGGTCATAATAAAGGGCATACTGTGCCGCCTTCTGCCCATAGACACCAGTCAAAAAAGGCAACCCCAGATAGGTAACGTTGCCCATTGTTGCTGCAATGATTAAAGCACCAACACTTCTGGGTTCCAGATCCTGATTTTTAACTATCTTACAAAAGATTATATAGTTCAGACCGATCATGAAAAAAAGCGTTGTCCATGCAGAAAGAGGAATGGCTAAGGTTTCCGCCCCAAGCTCAGCATTTATAAACACCTTTACACAGAGAGACGGCAAAAAAAGGTTAAAGACGGTTGTGTTTATGGCAAGCCTTATTTTGTCGGCATCAAGACCACCCGGTTTTACCCATCTGAAAACCACACCTGAAGCGATTATTATAAAAAAAGGCAACAAAATTTCTATCATTCTTTATCCTCAGGACTTTATCATATAAGCCAGAAACTCCTGATTGCCCTTTTGACCGAGTATGGGAGAAGGCATAATTCCCTTTACTTTTAGTTCCTTTTCTTCAGAAAAAGTTACTATCTTATCTACCGCCTTTTGCCTCAACCCTTCTTCTCTTACAATGCCCCCCCTGCCAACCTCTTTCGGCGTTAACTCAAACTGTGGCTTTATCAATGCAACCATTTCACCACCTGATTTTAAAAACTCCATAGCCTTTGGTATAATCAGGGTAAGGGAGATAAAAGAAACGTCTATGCTTACAAAATCAATTTCTTCCTGTACAGCTGACTTTTCCATATTGCGGAAGTTTGTTTTTTCAATATTTATAACCCTTTCATCCCTGCGTAATTTATCGTCAAGAAGCCCATAGCCCACATCTATGGCATAAACCTTTTTTGCCCCATGTTTTAGCATACAGTCTGTAAAACCGCCCGTTGAGGCACCCACATCCATACATATCTTATTTTTTAAATCAATGCCAAAACTTTTCAACGCACCTTCCAGTTTTAGCCCTCCCCTGCTAACATAGGGCAACTCCTCCTTTATTTCAAAGCACTGGTTTAAAGACACCAGTTCTCCTGCCTTTTCCACCTTTTTTCCGTCACAAAACACCTTTCCCATCATGATTAGGGTTTTGGCACGGCTTCTCGTTTCCACAAGCCCTTTCTCAAAAATTGCCTCGTCTGCACGTATTTTTTTCATGATTACTGTTTTAGATGAACAACACGCTGAGGGAAAGGTATTTCTATACCTTCTGCACGGAATCTTTTGAAGATGAGCTTTCTCAATTCATGTTCCACCACAAACTGGTCTGTAAATTCACGGACATGACAGACCACTGTGAAATCAAGAGAACTGTCTCCAAAACCCGGGATAAATCTAACCATAGGCTCGGGCTCCTGCAGCAAACCTTCTATCTTTCCGACAGCTCCTGACACCACGTCCAGAAGCACCTTTTCCACATGGTCTGGATCCGAATTATAGCTAACGCTTACAGGGATTCTTACCGCCATTTTCTTTTCCGGCAGATGATAATTGGTTACTATACTCTGTGCCAGTTTACTGTTCGGAATAACAACCATGTTATTTGGAAGCATTTTTATTCTCGTTGTTCTCCATGTAATGTCCTCTACGAAACCTTCCTGCCCGGTTTCAAGTCTGATAAAATCGCCCACCCTTATGGATTTTTCAACAAGTATATGGAGCCCTGCAAAGAGATTTGCCAGCGTGTCCTGCAGGGCAAGAGCAACGGCAAGACCTCCCACACCTAAGGCTGTAATTAGTGGAGTGATAGATATACCAAGCACAGAAAGGATAATTAAAATACCGATTACAAGTATGGTGCCCTTTAAAAGTCCATAAAAAAGTCCGGTTGTAGGGATTGGAAGGTTAGATACCTGTAAATAATTTCTGAAAATTTTCCCAGAGAGATTGGCTGTGGCGAGTGTTACGGAAAAGATCAAAACAATATAAATCGCCTTTGTTGCATAAAGGACATATTTCTCAGATAAATCCGAGACGCCAATTCCCACATAGATGCCAATTGCAATGCACCAGAAAAGAGAGGGAAACTTGACAGACTGAATTATAATATCGTCAAACTTCGTGTCTGTTTTTGTCGCCCAGCGATGAAGAAGCCTGAACGCAATCGTCCTTACAAGACACAAAGCGACAATTATAACAACTGCTAAGAAAAGAGGGACAATATAATTATGCAAAGTCAACTGCATTTAAAAAACCGCCTACTCAGCAACACCTTTTATTACAAAGTTTAAAAGTCCGGGGTTTTTGTTAATCTCAACGAGGATGAGCTTTTCAAAACGCTCGCTGGCACAGGGCTTATAACCTATTTTAATCTTGATAGTTTCGCCTTTTTTTGCCTCCCTGCCCGAGGGAAGGCTGTAGCTGACGCCTCAACCTGCCTGAATATTTTTCACCAATAAGGGGTCATCAGAAAAGTTTTCTATCTCAAAGGTGTGGTAAACATATTGATCCGGTTTTACACTGCCAAAATCGTGCTCAAAACTTTTCACCCCAATCTGTCCCATAAAGATAAGGGCGAAAAAAGCCATAATAAAAACCTTAATTCCTCTGTTCAAAATCATTTTAACCCCACACATTCAGCTAAAACTAATAAACTTAAGGTTTTATCATAGCTCATTTTTTTTCTGTAAGCAATCTTTTTTACCTTAAATAATGTCGGTTTAGCTTAAAATCTGACCAATTTTTAGGTGTGGTTAACTTTAAAGGTTGTAAACAGAATTTTTTTTCTGATAATATGACATCTATGGGCGCATGTTATCTTTCTCTGCCCCCAGAAGTGTTTGAAGATAAAATAAAAAAGCTTTACAATCTGCTAAATCCCTGCAGGCTTTGTCCCCATTACTGCGGTGTAAATAGACTTGGCAATGAAAAGGGTTATTGCAGGGCAGGTAATAAGCCTGTTGTTTCAAGTTACGCTCCCCATTTAGGAGAAGAGCCACCTATCAGAGGCATCAGAGGTTCCGGAACCATATTCTTTACTTACTGTAATCTGAGATGTATTTACTGTCAGAACTATACCATTAGCCAGCTCGGAGAAGGAGAAGAGATAGAAGTAAAAGAGCTTAAAAGGATTATGCTCTGGCTTCAGTCTCTGGGTTGTCATAACATAAATTTAGTCACACCTACTCATCAGATACCTTTTATTGCAGAGGCTGTATATCTGGCACGCCAGAAAGGCTTAAATATACCCATAGTTTATAATTCTGGCGGTTATGATTCGATAGAAACGCTTAAACTTCTGGAAGGCATTATAGATATTTATATGCCCGATTTTAAATATTTTGACGATGTCATTGCAGAGAGGTTATCTGGCTGTAAAAATTACGTGGAAGTGGCAAAGACTGCATTAAAGGAGATGCACAGGCAGGTAGGAGATCTTGTGATAAATCCTGCTGGCATAGCAGAAAAAGGTTTGCTGGTAAGACATCTCGTCCTTCCGGAAAACCTCGCCGGAACAGACAGGATTATACAGTTTATCTCACAGGAGATATCAAAAGACACCTATCTGAACATTATGGATCAATATTATCCCTGCTTTAAGGTTAATGAATATCCGCCCCTGTGCAGACGCATATCCCACAAAGAGCTGAATATGGCAATCGGCTGGGCACAAGAAGCGGGACTTACAAGATTTATTTACTGACTTTAATTTTTTTATATAACCCGATTTGACATTTTAGCCTTTCCAAACATTTAACACGAGAAAATAAATCTGCTATAATTGAAACAGGTTTATTTTATGAACAGTTTTAACAAATATTTTAAGTCAACAAGGGCTTTTATTTTTTGTTCTTTTGTTTCTTGCGTCCTGTTTTTTTCCTGTATCCCATTTGCCTTTTGTGAAGAGGTTGCCTATGACCTTTTTATCGAATACAAAAATGTAAACTTTACAGGTAAGACAGTAAAGGCAATTTCTATAAATAACCAGATCCCCGGTCCCACCCTTTACTGGCAAGAGGGTGACACCGCAAAAATCCGCGTGCATAACAGGCTTGATGAAGAAACATCCATACACTGGCACGGCATACTTTTACCTAATAAAGAAGATGGTGTATCATATCTTACAACCCCACCGATAAAACCGGGTACAACACGAGAATTTGTGTTCCAAATTAAGCAATCCGGAACATACTGGTACCACTCTCACACAAACCTTCAGGAACAGCTCGGTGTTTATGGAGCCATTGTCATATACCCGAAAGACTGGAAAATACCAGCTGATAAAGAATATGTACTGGTCATTTCCGACTGGACTGATGACGATCCGCACGAAGTTTTGAGGACGCTGAAACGCGGAAGTGATTACTACCTGCTTAAGAAAGGTGTTGTGCAAAGCCTATACGGTGCCATAAAAAATAGTGCCTTAACGGATGTTTTTAAACGTTCACTTATGCGAATGCCGCCTATGGATATTTCCGATGTGGCTTATGACCTTTTTTTGATGAACGGCAAAAATGAGCTGTTAATCCCCGCAAAGCCACAGGAAAAAATACTCCTAAGAATAATTAACGCCTCTTCTGCAACCTATTTTTATCTCCGGTATGCCGGCGGGAAAATGACGATTATATCAGCTGATGGTCAGGATGTTACTCCTTTCGAAATAGACACCTTTTTAATTGCAATTGGTGAGACATATGACGTTGTAATTACTGTCCCCGGGGAAGGTCTTTTTGAGTTTAAGGCAACCGCTCAGGATGTAAGCGGATCCGTTTCTGCCTTTATTGGAGAAGGAAATTATTTCAGGGCTCCTCTTATACCAAAACCGAATCTATACAAGATGCATTTAGATGAACATACTATGGAAGAAACTCAAAATGAAAAGCATGGTCATGGTCACGATCATTACACTCAAGATACACACCATGAAGATGAAAAAATAGAAAAAAATCCTGCTACACCTTATAGACATCTCAGAGCTTTAACCCCAACTACCTTAAACCCATCAAATCCAACAAGAACAATTACATTAACTCTTGATGGAGATATGGAACGTTTTATATGGACCATAAACGGCAAAATCCTTTCTGAATCTGACCCCATTATTGTAAAAAGGGGAGAAAATGTTCGCATAATCTTTGAAAATAAATCCATGATGCACCATCCCATGCATTTACACGGACATTTTTTCAGAGTCATAAACGAACAGGGCGAATATGCACCACTAAAGCATACAGTTGATATACCTCCCATGGGCAAACAGATTATAGAATTTTATGCCGGGGAAGAAAAGGACTGGCCTCTTCACTGTCACATACTATATCACATGAAAGCGGGTATGTTTACTGTGATCAGTTATGAAGGGTCACAGATAGACCCGGAAATTGAAGAGGCAAGAAAATCCCCATCAAATGATTTAAAAAAAGATCACTGGTATTTATGGGGTGAAGCCTCTATCCTTACCCAGATGTCTGAAGGTTTTATTACAGCATCCAATACGAGAAATATTATTACTGGTTCTTGGAAGGCAGACTGGGAATCAAGTTATGACATAGAACTTACTTATGATCGCTATATAGACCGTTATCTTAAATTATTGGTTGGAACTAATATTAGAGAGGAAAAATCTCCCTTTATTTTAGGTTTACGTTACCTAATTCCACTGAATTTTGAAACCAAATTCTGGATTGATTCGGAAGGTGAGGTTAAGGCACATATTGAAAACAAACTTCCTTTAACTAACCGATTAAACATGGCCCTTTCCATTGAATATTATACCTTTAGCGGCTGGGAATGGTTAGTAAAAGCTACCTGGACTATAAATAAGTATTTTTCTCTAACAGGCAGCTATCACAAAGATTATAAAGGTGGCGTAGGTCTCACCCTAAAATTTTGATTAAAAAGGGGGCTTTTCACCCCCTTTTTTGTTTGTTAAATCAAAAGAGATTTTAATCACAGCGCCTGTTCACCCCGTTCTCCTGTTCTTATTCTTATGGTTTCAAACACTTCGTATACAAATATCTTTCCGTCACCAATTTTACCGGTTTTCGCCAGCTTTTCTATGGTTTCCATCGCAAGCTCCATCTTTTCGTCAGCAACCACTATTTCTACCTTTACTTTTGGAATAAAGCTGACTTCATACTCTGCTCCTCTATAAACCTCCACATGTCCTTTTTGTCTGCCAAACCCTTTAACTTCGGTAACCGTCATTCCCTGTATCCCGATTTCGTTTAAACCGTTTTTAACATCTTCCAGTTTGAATGGCTTTATTATGGCTTCAATCTTTTTCATCGTGACCCTCCTTATTTATTTTCTGAATGCACAAAGTCCGGATAGGCTATGTTGCCGTGTTCTGTAATGTCAAGCCCTTCTATCTCTTCTTCCTTAGATACCCTTAAGCCCACCGTTGCCTTTATAAGTTTGAACAGGATAAAACAAACTCCAAAGGACCAGATAAAGGCAGAAACAACACCCAGCGCCTGTACATAAAGCAACTGCATGGTAAAACCCGCTTCATTGAATATGGCTGCACTTAACGTGCCGAAGGCACCACACACACCGTGAACAGAGACAGCACCTACAGGATCATCAACCTTTAACACCCTTTCAATGAAAACAACAGAGATAACAACCAATATACCTGCAAGAAGCCCTATTATGACTGAGCTCATCGCTGATACATTGTTGCAGGGGGCAGTGATTGCTACAAGTCCCGCAAGCACACCGTTTAAACTCATTGATGCCTCTGGTTTTTTAAACATTATCCATGCCACTATCATTGAGGACAACCCACCCGCAGCTGCAGCAAGATTTGTGTTTACCGCTATTTTTGCTGCATCACCGCCTGCAACGGTTGTGCTGCCGGGGTTAAAACCAAACCAGCCAAAGAATAGTATAAATACACCCAATGCTGCCAGCGTTATGCTGTGTCCCGGTATCGCCCTCGGCTTGCCATCAGCACTATATTTTCCAATTCTAGGTCCTAAAACTATTGCACCAGCCAAAGCCGCCCAACCACCTATAGAATGAACCACCGTTGACCCTGCAAAGTCTATAAAACCCATTTTTTCCAGCCAGCCCTTACCATGATATAGACCACCCCAGCACCATGAACCAAAAATCGGATAGATAAAGCCACTGATTAGGACACTGTAGATTAAATATGCTACAAACTTTGTTCTTTCTGCCATTGCACCTGATACTATGGTTGCTGCAGTGGCTGCAAAAACTACCTGAAACATCCAGAAGGCAAAAACCCACAAATCCTTTTCCTTGGCAAAGTCTGATATCATAAAACCATCGGTGCCTATAAAACCTGTTGGATTGTTACCAAACATAAGCCCGAATCCTACAAAAAAGAACGCTAAAGACCCGAGTACATAATCCATAAGGTTTTTCATCATAATGTTTGCCGCATTTTTGGCCCTGGTAAGCCCTGTTTCCACCATTGCAAAGCCTGCCTGCATGAAAAACACCAGAAATGCAGCCACCAGTGTCCACACATAGTTTGCATTTTTCTGCACATCTCCAATTTTACCGACCAGTTCCTGTATAGTTGGAATCGCATCTTTTGCCTCTTCACCCAAGCTTAGTTGAGGCATCAAAAGAAGCATAAATAATACCCCTAATAATGAGACTGCTCGTTTCATAAAGTAATCCTCCTTTCATTAAAATCTGTACATAAGCCCTAAGGCTAATGTAAACTGATAATCCTTGTTGCCGCCATCAAACACCTTTTCGTCTGATTTGTCATAACGAAGTTCTGGTCTAACCACAACACCGCCTTTAAGTGTAATTTCAGGTGTTACTGTAATCTCTTTTAAGTTTTGCTTTGTTCCAGTTCTGTAGCCGTCTTTGTCATTGAATATCTCACCTCTTATTGCAAGGCTGTACTTTTCAGAAAATTTTTGTTTTAAAATTGCTGCAACGCCGTACCATTTTGCATCCTCACCCGGATTTACAATTGATGCCTTTTCTTCCATTCCATAGTCTGCATTGAGGGAGATAGTCATTTTCTCTGTTGCATTTATTGTGATTACCGTATCCAACACAGATCTCTGATTTGTTAACTCTCTGCCTGTAATGCCGTTTATCAGCACAGATAATTTGTCTGAAGGGGTAATTGAGGCAGAAAGCCCTATGCTTTTATCCTTGTTATCATCGCTGAAATTATCCCAGCCATTTACAACAAACAGTGAAAGCGAAAATTTGTCGGAAAAGCCTCTTGAAATTCTTAATCCTGTATGGGTAAAAGGTATGGCGTAATAAAACAGAAAGCTTCGTGAATAGTTGGGATTGTCTATCGCCTCGATTACCTCACCCCCTATAAATGTTGCAAACTTACCAATAGACGCCTTCACATTACCACCAAAATTGTATTCAATGAAGCCTTCCGTCAGATCAAACTCGTCCGCAGTTGTGCCTGTTGAGTGTATATAGTTTGCTGTTTCGCCTGTGCTGATTTTGAATCTGTACCCTATACTGTCTGCTTCCTTCGCTTCTTTTGAAAAGCTTATCTGGGCAAGGTCAAAGGTAAACTGATCAGAATTTGTGTCGAAAGGTCTTAAATCTGTTGTTTTTCCATCATTTGTAAAATTTGCTGTGTAACCACCCTGTAGATAAACCGACATTCCCAGTGCATCTTTCACCTCTTTTGCTTCCAGCCCATAGGAACTTTTTACCCCTGTAACCAAACTAACAATGACGGTTAATACTGCTAAAAATTTTTTTCTGCTCATGATTGTTTCCTCCTTTTTTTAAATTTACAATTACATGAGCAGATTAAATGCCAACTTATAACCATTTGAAATTACTGAAACATTAACATTTTTTGTGGTTTAAAATGGGCAACAAATTTGTAATACTTACGGGTGATGTCAATAAAATCAGAGGGTTATTAGATGCTACAAAATTGTATTGGTTACAGTTTTGTAAGACTAAACCTTAATATCCAGATTTTTTATTCTGTAGTTTATCTGCCTTTCTGTAATACCGAGCAGCTCTGCAGCCTTTTTTCGGTTGCCGCCTGTAATTTCAAGTGCCTTTTTTATATGTTCTTTTTCAATATTTTCCAGCACCTTTTGTAAACCTATGTTATAGGAAAGCTCGAAATTATTTTTTATGTCAGAAAGTCCGTCTTTAGATATATTTAAAGGCAGGTCGTTATCATCTATGGTTTCTTTTCTACTCATTAAAACGAGTCTTTCAACGGTGTTTTCAAGCTCTCTTACATTTCCGTGCCAGTTATAGGCAATCATTCTGTTTATAGCCCTTTCTGTGAAATTAACATTTTTTCCATACTCTTTATTAAATCTGTTTCTGAAAAACTCTACTAACAGAGGGATGTCTTCTTTCCGTTCCCTGAGTGGTGGGATTTTGATAGGTATAACATTTAGCCTGAAGTATAGATCTTCTCTGAATTTGCCTTTTGACACGAGATGTTCAAGGTCTCTGTTTGTGGCAGCGATAATTCTTACATCCACCTTTATAGTTTTTTCTCCGCCAACCCTTTCAAACTCTCTCTCCTGTATTACCCTTAAAAGTTTCGGTTGCAGGGGCAGAGGCAGATCGCCTATTTCGTCAAGAAAAATCGTTCCGCCGCTGGCTATTTCAAATTTTCCTTTTTTCAGAGATGTTGCACCTGTAAAAGCGCCTTTTTCATGACCAAAAAGCTCCGACTCAATAAGCCCTTCAGGGATAGCGGAACAGTTAACACCCACAAAAGGCTTGTCTTTTCTGTCGCTTAAAAAATGTATTGCCTTTGCTATCAGCTCCTTGCCTGTTCCACTTTCACCAAGAAGAAGGACTGTTGCTCGTGTGTCAGCTATGGTGTGAACAGTTTCAAAAATCTCCTGCATTGGGGCAGAAAGTCCGATTATATTATCAATTTTGTATCGGCTTTTTATCTGAGACACAAGTTCTTCTTTTTCCCTAAGAAGGTGCAGCCTCTCTCTTTCAAACTGTTCGTTTATTCTGAGGTACACAGCAAAAAGCCCTGCCACTATCTTCAGAATTTTTAAATCGTCTTCAAATTTCGTCTGCCTGTTAAAATATTTATCTACCCCTATGACACCCAAAACTTCATTTTTAATCTTTATGGGAACCGCAATAAAGGATATCTTTTTATCCTTATCAAGACTCCGCGACTTTGTTTTATTAAGAAAGACCGGTTCCACACTTATGTCAGGAATTACTATGGGCGTTCCGTTTTTTGCGACCTTTCCGATCACACCCTCCCCCATCCTGTAAACACCGCTTTTCATCTCCTCCTTTGTCAATCCATAAGCGGCAACTATATCTAAGATTCTGTCCTTTTTCAAAAAAACGATACATCTTGGCATATCATAATAACTGGAAAGTATGGCAAGGGCTGACCTCAAATTTCTTTTAAGATCAGGCGTTGAGGCTAAAACATTTGTTATTTCATAGATGGAAGACAGTTCTTTTGCCGATTTGTCTGACATGCCAATCCTTTTATGAGCCCTTTATTGGGTTGACCAACCCGCTCATCAGGAGGCTCAGGTGTATTTTCCCGCTGTATCACAAAAGGCAGGCTTCTTTTCTTCCTCGCTTTTTAAACTTAGGTCATCCTTTCCACAAAGCGGACATTTTACCTTTTCATCCTCTGCAAGAGACACCCTTTCAAAGACGAAGTCACAGTTTTTACAATAATATTCTCTTTTAATCATTTCCTGACCCCTCAATTTTTTCAATCAATCCCTCTAACTGTTCCATAGAGTAATATTCTATGACCAGTTTGCCCTTTTTCTTTCTGCCGGTTATGTAAACCTTCGTTTTTAACGCCTGTGATAACCTTTCTTCTATTGCCTGCAGATTAACATCCTTTTCCTTCTTCTTTGAAACCTTTTTTTCTGCTTCTCTTACCGTTATCTTTGTCTGCAACATCTTTTTAAAAAGTTTTTCCCTTTCCTTCTCCGATTCAACAGCAAGCAATGCCCTTGCATGTCCCTCTGTTATCTTTCCTTCTCTCAGGGCGGTTTTCATTTCTTCCGGTAGCCTCAAAATCCTTAAAACATTGGCAACGCTGCTTCTGCTTCTTCCCACAATATTTGCCAGCTCTTCCTGCGTATAGGTAAACTCATCCATAAGTTTTTTAAAAGCCTCTGCCATTTCAACCACATTCAGGTCTTCCCTCTGAATGTTTTCAATTAATGCTGCCTCCATTATCTCCTTTTTTTCCATTTTTTTGATAATGGCTGGCACCTTTTCCATCCCGAGAGCCTTTGCAGCACGCCACCTTCTTTCACCCACAACGATATAGTACTTGCCATCATCACCCTTTGGGGTAATTACTATTGGCTGAATTATACCCTGATTTTTAACGGACTGAACAAGTTCATCAAACTTTTGCTGATCAAATGTTTTTCTCGGCTGGTAGGGATTAGGTACAATAAGCTCTACCGAAACTTCGCCTGACTCCATACCATTATCTGAATCCATTAGTGCTGCCAACCCTCTGCCTAAATGTCCCTTTTTGATCATAGTGAAGCACTCCTTTCCAGAAATTCTTCCACAAAGAGTTTATACATATTGCTTCCCTTTGAAGAAGGGTCGAACTTAAAAATAGGCATCCCATAGCTGGGAGCTTCCGAAAGTCTTACGTTTCTGGGGATTATAGCTTTGAACACCTTATCTCCGAAATGTTTAACGATTTCATCATAAACCGTTTTTGACAGGTTGTTTCTGCCATCAAACATGGTAAGAAGAATACCAAGAATCTCCAGTGACGGATTAAGCTCTCTTTTTACTATCTTAATTGTCTTTATCAAATAACTTAACCCCTCCAGAGAGTAGTATTCACACTGAAGAGGCACAACAAGCAGTCTTGCTGCAACAATTGAGTTCAGGGTGAGTATCCCCAGTGAAGGGGGACAATCTATTATTACGTAGTCGTAACCATCTAAATTTTTCAGCATTTCTTTAAGTATGAACTCCCTTCTTTCCGTCAGAACAAGCTCAATTTCGGCTCCTACCAGATTTTGGTTTGAAGGAAGAACGTCCAGATTTTCAACCGCTGTGCTTACTATCGCCTCTTTTACATCAATTTTTCCAATCAAGGCTTCATAGACTGTTTTTTGTAGCCCTCTGTTATCAACACCAATTCCGCTGGAAGCGTTCCCCTGCGGATCCATATCCACCAGTAGCGTCTTTTTTCCCTTTGCAGCAACACCGCTTGCAAGATTTATGGCTGTAGTTGTTTTTCCTACACCACCTTTCTGGTTGGCAATGGTTACTATTGTCATATTTTTTTCCTGAGAATTATTTGTGATACTGTTTTGTTTGCTCTTTTATATGAAATCGCTCCGACCAGCGGTAATTCATCGGATTTTATTGGTGCTGCTGTCCCGTGAAAATAAAGTAACATGCCTTCCTTTTTCAAATGTTTCTGTGCAACCTTTAAAAGCTGCCCCTCCTGCATGGAGGCTTTACTCACAATACAGCCAAACTGTCGGTTCCATTTACTATCAGGCAGTCTTTTGTTGAAAATCTGTAGCTCTAACTTTAAAATTTTACTTATATATTCCAAAAAAGCAACCTTTTTTTGGGAGCTATCTATAAGGACTAAGTCCAGCTGGGGGCGGAAAATCTTTAACACCATGCCGGGCATGCCGTATCCTGTGCCCACATCAGCTATCTCGGTGATTTTTAGGCTGATTAGCAGTTGTAAAAGAACGTTACAGTCATAAACCCCAACCTCAAAAAACTCCTTTTTTGTGTAGGATGTAAGGTTCAGCTTCTCGTTCCATTTAAAGAGATTTTCTGCAAACTTATTCAGTGTTTCCAATGTTTCCTGGGTCGATTGTTTCATGTGAAACATTACTTTCCTATGCAGAATTTACTGAAAATCTGATCAATCTCCTCCGGGTCAACATCCTTGCCAATAAGCTGATGGTATAGTCTCAAAACTTCTTTCAGAGAAAAAAGCAGTTTGTCATCTGACTGAGAAGACAGGGCATCCTTTATGACCCCTCTAATTTCTCTCACAATATGATAATGACGAGGCGACAAAAGGGATATGTTGTTCGTGTTTTCAAGGGCATACACCTTTAATATGTGTTGTCTGAACAGATTAACAAAATCTTCAAAGCCCTCCCCTGTTTTTAAAGAAATCGGACAGAATATAAAGTTATTAGGAAACATGGATTTTCTTAAAACAAAACCCCTGTCAATCTTGTTGGGCAGAACAAAAATTATAATGTCACTTCTGCCTTCAAGAAGTTTTAGCAGATTTGTGTCTTCCTCTCCCAGAGGTGAAGTGGCGTCCAGAATCAAAAATGCTATGGCGGCATCCTTAAGTTTTGAAAGTGATATGTTTATCCCCCTTTTCTCAACGGGGTCTTCTGTTTCTCTTATCCCGGCAGTGTCTATAAGACGTAAGGGATATCCGTAAAAATTAATCTGTTCCTCAATGAAATCTCGGGTTGTGCCGGGATAGGGTGAAACGATCGCCCGCTCATAGTTTAACAGTTTATTCAAAAAGGTTGACTTCCCCACATTGGGCTTGCCCAGAATGACCGCCTTAATTCCTTCTCTTAAGGGCTGTGTATCTTTAAATGAATCCTCCAGATGCTTAAGAAAGTGGTCAAGCTCCAAAAGTCTTTCCGAAATTTTATCTGTTCCGTCTAAATTAACGTCATCAGGGAAATTTATGGCAGCCTCTAAATTGATATAGATTTCTTCAATGTTTTTAAAAAAGCTGTGTAACCTTTCCGATAACAACCCCTTCAACTGCATTGCAGCATTTTTATGAATAAACTCGTTGTTCGCATCAACAATGGTGTTTACAGCCTCAGCCTGAACAAGGTCCTTTTTGCCATTTAAAAAGGCTCTTAAAGTAAACTCTCCCGGAGCAGCCTGTCTTGCCCCTGACCGAAAAAGCAGTTTTAAAATGTGAAAAGAAGAAATGGAGCCACCGTGACACTGAAACTCAACCACGTCTTCCCCGGTATAGCTCTTTGGTCCCCTCATGACCAGCAAGATACATTCATCTATCACTGTGCCATCAATGTTATCCACAGCATAACCGTAAATAACAGTTCTGTCCGGAAGTTCTGCCAACTCTTTTTGTCTGGGGACGAAACAGGTTTTTGCAATCTCCACAGCCTTTGAACCGCTGAGCTTTACAACCGAAAGGCTCCCTTTTCCGGGGGGAGTGGTAATAGCGGCTATGGTGTCAAAAACATCTTTCATACATAAAAATTTCTATACTTCCTGTTTCTTCATGGTGTAGAGCTGCTGAAGGATAGAGAATATATTGTTTATAAGCCAGTAAAGAACAAGTCCGGACGGAAAATTCAAAAACATAAACGTAAACACAACTGGCAGGATATACATCATCTTTTTCTGTGTAGGATCACCGGAGCTGGGCGTCAACATCTGCTGAATCAGCATGGTGATACCCATGAGTATGGGGGTTATATAAAGGGGATCCTTACCCGAAAGGTCGTTTATCCACAACATAAACGGTGCATGTCTTAGCTCTATGGCATTCATAAGTGCCTGATAAAGAGCTATAAAAAACGGAATCTGAACAAGCATCGGCAAACAGCCGCTCAAGGGATTTACGCCATATCTTTTATACAACAGCATGGTTTCCCTGTTTAATGCTTCCCTGTCGTTTGCATACTTCTTTCTTATCTCCTCCATTTTGGGTTGCAACTTTTGCAAAGCCTTCATGGATTTATAGCTTTTCTGACTGAGAGGATAAAAAGCCAGTTTAATTAATATGGTTAGAAGTATGATACTTATACCGTAATTACGGGTGTATTTATAAAAGAAATTTAAAATCACAAGAAGGGGACGGGCAATAAAATGAAAGAACCCGTAATCTACAGCTGCAGCTAAATGATAACCGAGGGGCTTGAGTATCTCTGGTTGTTTTGGACCAGCAAAAAACTTCAGCTCCTGTTCAAACTGCCTGTCTTTTTCCAGATTAAAGGAGGCAAGGGATAACATCGTCTCCACCTGTTCTTCCTTAAGCAGGGATGATGCAAGCATCTGCTCTTTTGGATCTATAAAGAACAGGGCAAAATACTTCTCTGCAACACCTCCGAAGGTGGTGTTTATGGTCTGATAACCCTTTTTTAGCTGTCTTTCGGATGGTGTCTCGAAGCTTTTGTTTGCAAAAAAGTGAGGAGAAGGCTTTCCCTCTTCTGTTGCATCTATGCCTTTAAACTGCTGAGAAATAACCACAGCTGGTGTTATTTTGACAGGGGTTTCGTTTTTGTTTGAAAAGCTGTATTTTATGGTTCCTGCATAGCTGTTTTTGTCTATGGTTATATGTTTTGTCACTGCTAATCCTGAAAGAACCGTCTTCAGGGTTATACTAACAGCAGCCTCATTTTCTGAAAAAACCGCGTCGCTATAAGTGACTTTGTGGGGCACCTCGTTAATCGTTATCACATCATAAACGTCTATAAAACCCTCTCTTAAAAGGTCAACTGGTTCCTTCCGTTTTTTGTCAACGGTGTACTCCTTCAAAAACAGCCTTTTAAAAAAGCCTGTCTCCTTAATGAAAATTCCAGAATATTTATTTGTGTTTATGTCCATCTTTGTAACCGTTGAAACTTGCCTATCCTTTGGGACAGCAGTTTTCTGTTGAGTTCCTGTGACGGTTGTGTTTGCGGTAAAGACGGTCTGATTCTGTTTTACCTCTTTTTTGTTTTTCTGGAAAAACAGATAATCCCAGATTATGATAACGGCAAGACTTATAATTATGAAAAGCATGGTTCTTTTTTCCATCTTAAGCTCCTATGGTTTAATGGGATCGTAACCGCCTTTGGAAAAAGGGTTACATCTGAGAATCCTGTAAAGAATCACTAAAACCGCTTTATAAACAGGATATGTTTTCAAGGCTTCTACGGCATAATCGGAACAGCTCGGATAAAATCTGCAGTGCCCGCCAAAAAAGGGGCTTAAAAATAACTTATAAACCTCTATCAGAAACAGTAATACTCTCTTTATGATTGATGTTGTCCTGAAAATAAGAAAGCTCCTTGATGGCTTCATAGTATGAAATTTCTGCTTTTTTTAAACTTATAACCATATTAAAGGGTTTTGTTATAGCCCTTCTCAGTGCCTCCCTGACAACCCTTTTAGCCCTGTTTCTCTTTACCGCAATGCCCAGTTTTCCGGATACAGACAAGGCATAGTTTACATCATTATCGCCAACTATAAAATATATTTTAAAAGAGGGTGTGCTAAAACTCTTTCCTTTTGTGAAAATATCCTTAATCAAACTCTTTTTTCTGATACTTTTATACACAAACCCTTATTTTCCGGAAATCTGCGGTGTTAAGTATTTTCTCCCTTTAGCCCTTCTACTCTTTAACACCTTTATGCCCCCTGTGGTGCTCATTCTTTTTCTGAAACCGTGTGTCCTTTTTCTCTTTGTATTTGACGGTTGATAGGTTCTTTTCATTTTTACCTCCTGCTCGTTGCTTAAGCTATTAATTTTGTTTTTTTTTCACCAAAAAGTCAAGAACAATTTTTTTATCTTTAATAATTGAAAAAATGAAACTTTTCTGATAAATTACACTGTCATGGAAACCCTCTGGAAAAAATTTTTAGACCTTTCAAGAATACGATTTGAACCGTCCGCCTTTGAGACATGGATTAAACCAATAAACATTAAAAAATACGAAAATAACAATCTGGTGCTTGTTGTTCCGAACGATTTTTTCAAAGACTGGATACTTGAAAACTACTATGAACAAATCAATAGCATCTTCAATGAATTAACAGAACAAAACATTAACCTGTCTTTTGAGGTTATAAAAAAAGAAAAAAAGGAAGAACACCACGAAATCTTTCACCCAAAGCTTATCAACAAATACACCTTTGAAAACTTCATAACAGGTCCTTCCAATGAGTTTGCCTATGCCGCTTCCCAGGCTGTTGTCAACAATATAGGTGGTTTATATAACCCCCTGTTAATTTACAGTAATGTTGGACTGGGGAAAACCCATCTCATTATGGCTATCGGACATGAAGTGTACCGAAAAGACAGAAACATTAATATACTCTATTTCAGAGCCGTTGATTTCATGAATGAACTGATAACCTGCATAAGATTTCAAAAAATGCACGAATTCAGAGAAAAATTCAAGTCTGCCGACCTTTTACTTGTTGACGACATTCAGTTTATAGCTGGAAAAGACACCACTCAGGAAGAATTTTTCAACACTTTCAATATGTTGTATGAAATGAAAAAACAGATTATCATAACAAGCGATAAGTTTCCCAAACAGATACCCAATATAGAAGATCGTCTGAAAAACAGATTTGAATGGGGACTGACAGTTGATATACAACCACCTGAATACGAAACAAGAATTGCAATACTGAAAAATAAAGCAAAATATCACAAAATTGATCTTCCTGATGACATTGCCGACTATATTGCGGAGAATATCAATAACAATATCAGAGAGATGGAAGGTGCTTTAATAAAAATTCTTGCCTATTGTTCCCTAACAAAGAAAAAACTTACACTTGATGTGGCAAAAAGTCAGTTAACAGACTTCATCCAGAAAAAAAACAACGTATTAACGGTTGAAAACATACAGAAAATCGTGGCTGATTACTTTCAGATTAAATTATCTGACATAAAATCACAAAAAAAGCTAAAAAATATCGCCATACCCAGACACATTGCCATCTATCTGTGCAGAAAACACACCAATTCATCTTTAAACGAAATAGGCTCTAAATTTGGCGGAAAAGACCATTCTACCGTACTACACTCCATAAACAAGGTAACAAAACTTATAGAAGAAAATATAGAGATTAAAAAAACAGTGGAAAATATCAACAATATGTTGACAAAAAGTTGATAACTTTTTTAAACTTTAAAATTATGTTAATAAACTTAAGTTTATTAACAATCTATACACAGTTAAAAGTTAAATATTTTCAATAATTTATTTTATTTATCAACATTTATACATAAACTAAAGCTAATGCTTTAAAAGGAGAATAAGATGAAAGTAATAGTAAAAAAAGAACAATTTTTAAAATCTCTTCAAAAAGTTCAGGGCGTGATAGAAAAAAGATCAACCATGCCTATTTTAAATAACATATTGTTGGAAGCAGATGAAGCATTAACTATAAAGGCAACCAACCTCGAAATATCCATTATTATCAGAGAGAACACAGAAATAGTTGAAAAAGGCGATGTCTGTATTCCGGCAAAAAAAATATTTGAGATAGTTAAACTTCTACCTGAGAATGATATAATAATAGAAAAGTCTGAAAAAAATCTGATTATTAAAAGTGGTAAAACCAATTACAAACTTTTTACCTTTCCGACAGAGGACTTTCCTAAAATCAAAACCATTGAAAAACAGAAGAAAACGATTATAAACAAGAACGACTTTGTAAATTCACTCAGCAAGGTGGAATACGCAATATATCCAGATGAATCAAGAGAAAGCTTAAACGGTGTTTTTATACATATGGTGGACCAAAAACTGAGGTTTGTCGCGTCAGACGGTTTCAGGCTTGCATATAACGAATTTAATTACAATGATAAATGTGAAGACATGCTTATCAGCAAAAAGACTGTTTCCGAACTTAAAAAAATTCTGTCAGACAGCGAGGGTGACGATATAAACTTTTATCTTGCCGATAATACACTTATGATTGAGTACGGAAACACCACACTTGTTTCCAGACTTAAGGATGCAAAATTCCCAAACTATAAGGACGTTATACCTTCAAATCCTTACAAACTCTATGTTAACAAAAACGATTTCCTTAACACACTTAAAAGAATATCTGTAATATCCGAGGAAAATACAAAGAGTGTGGTTCTCAATATATATGAAAATTTAGTAATTGTAAAGAGCTATAACGCAGAAATTGGCAATGCTGAGGACGAGATATCTGCTTCTTACGAAGGTGTGCCCTTTGAGATCTGTTATAATGCGGCATTTCTGATAGAGGCTATTGAACCTATAGAAGCAGAAAAGGTGGAACTAAACCTTAAAGATGCAGGAACGGCAGGAGTCGTTTCTGGTGACACATTTTACAGAGCCGTTATAATGCCGATAAGACTACAGTAAATGTATCTTAAATATGTAAAACTTAACAACTTCAGAAACTTTGTAAACGAAACAGTTATACCAGACGAAAAGATAAATGTTTTTTTCGGAAACAACGGTAACGGAAAGACAAACCTTGCGGAGGCAATATTTTTACTTACTAAAAACAAAAGCTTCAGAAAGGTAAAAAGAGAAGATTTAATCAATTACAACAGCGATTCTTCAGGGCTTGAAACAGAAATAGACAGGATTACATTAAAAGTAATATTTAAAAGACAGGAAAAGAGAGTTTATATAAATGACAAATTAGTCCATAACAATAAAAGGCTACTGGAAACATACTTTATAAACAGTGATCTTTTGTTCTACTTCAAAAACTTTTCCCATTTTAGAATGAAATTAATTGACAGAATGTGTTATAATATTTTTGGTATAGATTTTTTATCAGACTACAAAAAGTATATTAACGCTGCAAAAAACTTAAAAAAAGAGTTCAAAAGCGGTGTTTGGCTTAATATTTTTCAGAAATATCAGAAAAATGTAAACAGTTACAGAGTTGAATTTTTCAGAAGAATAAGGGATAACTATAATGAAGCAAAAGAATATCTTAAGCTGAAGGACTGTTTAATAAATTTCAAAGGAGAAGAGAAAAGGGAGATAAATATAACACGCAATGACAGAAAAGATTTGTCACTGGGAGAACTGAAATCTGTTATATTTTCTATCTTTTATTCTGTTATAAAAATTAATGGTGAAAACAAAAGCCTGCTCATTATAGACGACTTTAATTCTGAATGGGACAGAAGTAAACAGAAGGCGGCTAAGGAGCTGATAAAAAAAATTGATACTCAAAGCTTTATAATGGACACAGAAAACAGGGAAGAAGCAAACTTTATAATAGAAAAAGGGGAAATAATTAAATTATGAATGAAGAAATCAGCAGAACTGAAGAAAAATATGACGCAAGCAGTATAACCGTTCTTAAAGGACTTGAAGCGGTTAGAAAAAGACCTGCAATGTATATAGGCAGTACAGGTTCGCCCGGCTTACACCACCTTGTTTATGAAGTGGTTGATAACAGTATAGATGAGGCGCTCGCTGGCTATTGTAAAAAAATAAAGGTGACTATTCACCTTGATAATAGTGTCAGTGTTGAGGATGACGGAAGAGGCATCCCTGTTGACCCCCACCCGGAAACAGGAGTTTCCGCACTTGAAACGGTCATGACCACTCTACACGCTGGTGGCAAGTTCGACGGGAAAAGTTACAAAGTGTCGGGTGGACTTCACGGTGTTGGTATATCAGTTGTTAACGCCCTTTCCGAATTTCTTGAGGTTGAGGTAAGAAGAGACGGTAAAGTTTATTATCAATGTTACGAGAGGGGAGTTACAAAAGAACCACTAACCATTACTGGTAACACCTCCAGAACAGGAACAATGGTGCGTTTTTTACCTGACAAGGAAATATTTGAAACAACAGAGTTCAGCTACGACATACTTGCCCACAGGTTCAGAGAACTTGCTTACCTGAACTCAGGAGTCTGTATTTCTCTGAAAGACGAAAGAACAGAGCGGTCACAGGATTTCTGTTATGAAGGTGGTGTGGTTTCTTTTGTGCAACATCTCAACAAGAACAAAAATGTGTTGTTTGACAAAGTAATCTATTTTAAAGGTGAAAAGGACAACATTTTTGTGGAGGCAGCTCTCCAGTATAACGACACCTACAACGAAAATATCTACACCTTTGTAAACAGCATCAACACAGTGGAAGGTGGAACCCACCTGATGGGATTCAAGTCTGCCCTGACCAAGACCATTAATAATCTGGCTGTAAAAATAGGTTTCAGCAAAGACAATAAGGAGTCCTTCACAGGAGAAGACGTGAGGGAAGGATTAACCTTGATTCTGAGCATTAAGATACCAAATCCCCAGTTTGAGGGACAGACAAAGACAAAACTGGGAAACAGCGAAGTAAAAGGTATCGTGGAAAGCATAACTAACGAAAAGCTCAATAACTTTTTTGAAGAAAATCCGCATATAGCCAAGATTATTGTGGCGAAGGCAGAAGCAGCAAGGGCAACAAGGGAAGCGTCGAGAAAAGCAAAAGAATTAGCCAGAAGAAAAAATGCATTTGATGACCTGTCCCTGCCGGGGAAATTGGCTGACTGTCAGGAAAAGGATCCAGATAAAAGCGAGATTTTTATTGTTGAGGGTGAATCAGCCGGTGGTTCTGCGAAACAGGGGAGGAACAGAAAGTTTCAGGCTATACTTCCTTTAAAAGGAAAAATACTTAACGTTGAAAAATCAAGAGAAGAAAAACTCCTTTCTAACGAAGAGATAAAAACCATCATTTCTGCCCTCGGGATAAGCCTTTTAAAAGAAAGGGAGATGAAAAAACTTAGATATGGCAAGGTAATAATAATGACGGACGCAGATGTTGATGGTTCACATATAAGAACCCTTCTTTTAACACTTTTTTACAGACAGATGCCACAGCTTATTGAGAATGGTCACCTTTACATAGCCCAGCCACCACTTTACAAGATAAAAAAAGATAAAACAGAAAAATATCTTAAAGATGAAAAAGAGCTTGAAGAAACAATACTGGAGTTTGCCAGCGAACGAATAAAGGTAATGAAAGAAGGGGAGACAGAAAGGCAGTTGCAAAATTCACGGGAGTTTTTAAAAAGGCTGACCACCTACAAAAGGATTTCAAGAAATCTGGAGAAAAGAAATAACGACATCTTTGTCATTGAATCGGCATTGTTTAACTTTTCTGGGCAGGATGATTTTAAAAATGAACAGGTTTTTGATGAAAACCTGCAAAAATTAAAGGTTCAGCTTGCCAACATGAATTTAAAAGTACACTATGGTGAAAAACAGAAAGACG
>FWPV01006299.1_pt1 | contig 22822 bp, 19 predicted proteins | sample 2228371 | NCBI WGS metagenome assembly FWPV01 (sample SAMEA103939776, study PRJEB20133) | metagenome | reverse complement strand
CTGGCTGATTAAATTGTAAATTCTCCTGTTCGTAATTCAGAGAGAGGTTTATTGATAATTTTTGCCATACTTTTCTTACTCCCAGAAGCAATGAATTTTTTGTTAACTGTCTTGTTTCACTGAAGAGTCTTGACCACTCAGCCCCAAGGGCATCATTTCTTAAATGATTGAAACCGGCAGTTACTCCGAGCTGTCCGTTTTTTCCCTCCTGCTGATAATCAAGAATCAGTGCTACAGCCTGCTGACCATTGTTGAATGAATCAGACTCATACTGCAGATTGTTGAAGCGGCGGCTCTGATTGATGTAAAGAACTCCCAGTCCGAAAGCAGACAGCTGATCGATGTTTTTTTGCAGCGTCAGCTCCAGCAGGAGATTAGAGTTCAACTTTCTTCTGGTATCGGTGAGCAGCCCCCGCCTTTCTGAAGCAAGATTGGAAACGAGTGAAGAGGCAAAAGGAACAATTGAGCCGACTTCTCCCAGGGCAGAAGAGATTGCCAGAGTATTATTCGTTTTCAACGGTGAGGTCTGTAACTGACTGAGACAGAAAACTCCATCTTTAAAATAGTCAAAACTCAGATGAGAGATATAGTTTTGTGGTATTACTAAGAGTGCTGTTCCTGGATAGAGGCGGGAATTATTGCTAAAACTGTTCAATCTGAAGTTCTGACTGAGATAGGAACTGCCGTAGGTTGAAAACTGACTGAAATCGAGTGCGGCAAAGCCGTTACTCTCTTCAATATATGATGTAGCGGTGGGAAGCAGGAATTCCACCCAGCTGTTAAAGTTGTTAAAAGGGAGAATGCGTAGCTCTTTTTGAGAAAGGTTTTGAGCATTTAAGAGGCTAAAAGAGATGAGGAAAAGCGTGCTGAAAAAAAAGGTCAGAAATTTCATTACTAATTATTCTGAAAATAGGAAAAAAAATCAACACATTTTTTATTTTTTCAGTTGAGCAAAAATTTCAAAATGGTCACAATGGGGGAAATTGTCAATAAGAAAGAGTTTTTCTAATTGAAAGTCCTTGCTCAAAAAATAGCTCAGGTCACGGCTGAATGTTGCTGAGTCGCAGGAAAAATAGGCAATTGCCTGACAACCTGAAGCGATTTGTGCAGCAAGTTTCCTGCTGATTCCTCCTCGTGGCGGGTCGACAACGATTAAATCAGAATTTTTAATCGGGCTTTGATTAAGATCAGCCTGGATGATTGAAATGTTAGTTACTGAATTTTTTTTGAGATTATAGTGCATGGTTCTGATATTGGCGGGCTCAATCTCGTAAGCAAAAAGCCTTTTACAAAGCCGGGCAAGGGGAATGGAAAAAAAACCGGCTCCGCTGAAAAGTTCAGTAACTGATTCTGGTTTTATTCTACTGACGAAATCGGTCAGCAACCGGAGCATGGTCTGAAGCAGGAACAGATTGCTCTGAATAAAATTATTGCAATTAATGGAAAAGCTGAAGTTACTGAAAAAGAAATCAAGGTAGCGGTCTTTTTCATCTTGCGAGGTTAATACCTGTTGACCGTTGGTAATAATGATCAGTTCGTTGCTGCTCAAGTCAGATTTTCTGGCTCTGCTTAAAGCCTGGTTGCTGACCTGATTGATAATCGGGCAGTAATCAATTTCCTGAAGCTGATGGCTCTCTTTCTTCAGGAAACCTATTTTTCTGTTTTGAATTCTGAACCTGACTTTACTGCGAAAATCAACTATATGAGGCGATGCAATCAGTTGCAGGTTGATATCTTTGATCGGGAAGGAGGTGATTTTTTTCAGATTGTATAATAGAATCTCTTTTTTATATTCCAGTTGCTTTTCGTAGCTGATATGCTGCCAGTTACAGCCACCGCAGCTGCCAAAAAATTTGCACAGCGGCTCACGGCGAAATGGACTTGGGTGAATGACTTTTTTTAATTCTCCTTTCCAGAGGTTCTTTTTATAAGGAAAGATTTCAATTTCAACGGTTTCTTCAGGCAAAACATAAGGAACAAAACAGACTCCCTCACTGAGTAAAACAATTCCGTTCCCTCCTTTGGAGAGGGAACGGATTGTGGCAATCATCAAGTCAGTTTATGGCGATTACAATTCTCTCGTTTTTAAGTTTAGAAATATCAAGGATTTTTACTGAAGCTGATTTTTTATCTTCAGCGATTGAAACGGAATATTCTTTTCCTTCCTGATAAAAGTTTGGATAAACTGTTATCGATTTTATTTTTTCAATATTAAAGGCTGCCGCGTCAATATTAACGGTATCTTCCTGACGCAGGTCAATTGAAAGCTTAAACTCATCTGCGTTTACGCTTTGAAGTTTGGTTGATCTAAGGAAACCGCCTTTTAAGATTCCTCTTTTTTCAAGGTTATCTTTTAGATCAAGGATGAAAAACAGGGAATTGAGTTTGGTTTGCATGATTGTATTTTCCCTGTCCAGTTCGCTTAATTTGGAGAGCAGACTCTCTTTTTCCTGATTTAATGTGTCCAGCTGATTAATTAATTCTGTTTTTCTGTTTTCCAGAGCGGCAACTTCCTGATTGAGCTGTTCCTTTTCTGCTATTGCCTTGTCACGGGCATCAACCAGTGCTTTTTTTATTCTGCGCTGAACCTGGTTTGGTGAAACCGGAGCAGTTCCCTGGGTGACGAATGTTCCGAATTCATCATCAGCATAAAAGTTCCAGACCTTGAATCCGGGAACCAGTGATTCGAAAAGAGCGGTTCGCTCAACAAGCTCCATGGCTTTGCTTTTTTCAATGCCTTTCTCTTCGGTAAGAAATTTCATGGCAATTTCAAAGTGATTTTCGCCTTTTTCAACGACATGAGGCTTGGGAAGAAGAGCTTCCAGTTCAGAAACTTTTCCTTTCAGCTCACTGATTTCATTGTTTCGGTTAAGAATTTCCTGCAGTAAGGATTTAATGGAAACATTCTGTTCATTTTTAATCTTTTCTTCAAGAATTGTTTTTTGCTCAGGTGTCAGATTGAGAACATTGATTTCAGCAAGACTCTGCCCTGTTTTGGTCTGATATTCCTTGAGCAGGGAAAAAACTTCATTCTGTTTTGTCTGGATATCTGTTTCCAGTGACTGAATCTTCTGCACTGTTGCCTGCATCTGCTTTACCTGGGGAGAAAGCTGATCGGCTTCTTTTTTTCCTTTAAAAAGAGAAACAGCCAGAACAATCACTACTACCAGCAGTAAGGCAATTACTGCATAGAGTAGTTTTGGTTTTTTTTCTTCAGAAAAATCATTGAAGATGTCGGTTTTTGGTTTTTTTTCTTCCGCCATTATAACCCTCCATTTTTAATTTTATCACTTTTAGCATAAAATGGCAAATTTATCGGCATTCTGGTAAGTATACAATTTTATTCAGGTTGTTTCAGAGCCGGAAGCAGTTTAAAAAAATATTTTCTTCTCCCGAAAAAAGATTAAATTTTCTGTGAAACAGAAATTGAGAGCGTAGAGGTTGCCAGAGTAAGAAACTTCGTTTATAATGAACTTTAAGGAGTTTGCAATGACGCGTCAGGAAGCATTGATGCTGGTTGAAAAACATTTGCAAAACAGAAATCTTATCAAGCACTGTCTGGCTGTGGAAGCGATTCTGGAGCATCTGGCAGAAAAGTTTTCTCAGGATCGGAAGCTCTGGTCGCTTACAGGACTGCTCCATGATCTTGACTATCAATATACGCTTAATGAACCGGAGAAGCATACGCTGATAACCGAAGAGATGCTTCAGCCTTATAATATTGATGACCGTATTGTCTATGCCATTAAGGCACATAATATGCGTGTTGAGCCCAAATCGCTTCTTGATTGGGCGCTCTATTGTTCAGACCCGGTCAGTGGTTTTATCGTTGCCGCAGTGCTGATGCAAAAATAAAAAAAGCTAAGCAGTATGAGCCTGGATTTTCTTTTAAAGAGATTTAAAGAAAAATCTTTTGCCCGCGGAGCTTCGCGCGAGCAGATGCAGCAGTGCTCGAAACTAAATCTTTCGCTGGATGAATTTCTTCAGGAAGCGTTGCTGGCAATGCAGAAGATATCATCGTCGCTCGGTTTTTAATGGCTGTTTTACGCACAGAAAAACTCACTCGTTACTATGGTTCCAGGGTGGCAGTAAAGGAAGTCGATTTATATTTTCAAAGCGGCAAAGTATCTGCTCTGCTTGGCAGAAACGGTGCGGGCAAAACCACCACATTTCTGATGCTTTCCGGAATTTTAAAGCCAACTTCCGGAAAAATTTTTCTTGACGATCAGGAAATCAGTAAAATGACATCAGCCAGGCGCTCAGCTTCCGGATTGATTTATCTGCCTCAGCAACATTCGGTATTTATGAAAGCTACAGTGTATGACAATCTCTTCTTTGTGGTTCAGAAACAGAAAGATGCCGGTAAGAGAGTAAATCAGGTTTTAAAACAGTTTGAACTGGAAAAAATTCAAAACCTTTTTGCCTATCAGCTTTCTGGAGGAGAGAAGCGAAGACTGGAAATTGCCCGCGCTTTATTAAAGAATCCGCTTTTTCTCTTTTTTGACGAGCCTTTTACCGGAATTGATCCGATTACGATTATTGAAATTCAAAAGATCGTTCAGCAGCTGAGAAATGATGGAATTGGAATTATCATTACCGATCATAATGTAAAAGATTCTTTTTATATTTCAGATTTTGTCTATATCATTCATCAGGGAGAAATTCTCAGCAGCGGAACACCTCAGGAAATAGTAAAAGAGGAAAAAACACGGGAGCTCTTTCTGGGGAAGAAATTTAAGCTTGCCTGATTTATATTGACAATGGCTGTTTATCAGGAATTGCAGGCGTCAGAATGGCGCCGGAAGATAGAAGCCTTAAAAGATATAAAAGCCAGATGTACTTTTTGTGCCCGCAAATGTCAGGTCAACAGAATGCAGAACGGTAAAGGGTTTTGTAATGCTCCTGCTCAGGCAAAAATTAGTTCTTTTCATCGCCATTTTGGAGAGGAGCAGATAATTTCCGGCACTAAAGGGTCAGGAACTGTTTTTTTTGCCCATTGCAACCTGAGATGCAAATTCTGTCAGAATTTTGAGATATCTGTTTTTTCGGCAGGTGAGCTTTACTCAGCCGAAGAACTTGCGGCCGTTTTTTTAACACTTCAGCGCCAGCAGGCTCATAACCTGAATCTTGTTACGCCCACTCCCTATTTACTGGAAATTGTTGAGGCTCTGGAAATAGCTGCGGCAAGAGGTTTTAATCTTCCGCTGATCTTTAATTGCGGTGGTTATGAAAACCCGGAAGTTTTAAAAATTTTGCATGGTTTAATCGATATCTATCTTCCGGATTTTAAATTCGGCAGGAGCTCTTTTTCCAGAGAACTTGCCGCTCAGCTTGCTCAGGCTCCCGATTACGGAATTGTTGCTGAAAAGGCAATTGCTGAGATGTTCCGGCAGACAGGTTCGCCTCTTCTGTCTGCTGATAATATCATCCAGAAAGGAACGGTTATCCGCCATCTGATTCTTCCCGGTGTTCTGAAAAATAGTTTTGATGTTATCGATTGCTGGCAGAAAAGCACTTTTCGGCAAGCCCCGCTGAGTCTGCTCAGACAATTTCATCCGGCTTTTCAAAGTTATAACTTTCCTTATTTAAGAAATACTCTCTCTGAAGATGAATACCGGCAGGTAGTTGACTTTTTAAAAGAGCATCAGGTTTCGAATATAATTTTGCAATAGCAGATTTAAATTAAGCATTGAGAAAAGTCATTTTTGTTGAAAAAAAGGATTTTCTATAATAAAATAAAGCACAGATGCAAAAAACAGTTTTGATGATAATCGCTGTTCTGAGTTTTCTTCTGCTGAACAGCCAGACATTGATTTATTTCCGGGTCAGTGATAGTCTGACACTGAATCCCTATGAATCAAATGATTTTTATTCTAATGAGGTGCTTAGCAATATTGTTGAAACCCTTGTTGATTATGATCTTCAGAAAAGAGTCTTCCTGCCCCTGCTGGCTGAAGGCTGGCAGGCTGAGGATAACGCCAGGCGCTGGGTTTTTAACCTGCGCCGAGATGTTTTTTTTCATAACGGCGAGCCTCTGACAGCCCATCTTGTAGTAGATGCCCTGAAAAAAAGCAGAGTCTCAAGTTCATTTTTTCCTTTTCGGAAAAAATTTTTTTTTGACAATCTGATTGATTTAAAGGCTTTAAATAACCGTCAGCTTCAGTTTGTTTTTAACAGGAGCTTTCCCAATTTGCTGGCATTTCTCTGTACTATTCAGAATGCGATTATTCATCCTGCTTCCTATCAGGAAAAAAATTTTCTTCCGATCGGAACCGGACCTTTTAAATTTCATTCCTGGGAAAATGAAGCCGTTGTTCTCCAGAAAAATCATAATTACTGGAGAGCAGGCGGCAATATTGAAAAAATCTATTTTCAAACAATAAGGGAAGCCGGACGCAGAATAAGTGCCATGCTCTCTGCTCAGGCTGATATTGCCTCGATTTCTTCGCCACTTGAGTTTAATGAGTTAATGGCAGCCAAAAACCTGACAATTATTTCCCGACCGTCTTTGTCTCTCTTTTATCTTGCCTTTAACACCAAGCAATATCCCTTTAATAAATTAGAAGCACGACTGGCAGTTAAGTTTGCTCTTGATCTGGAAAGAATTATTCCTTATGTATACCAGAAGACAGTTACCATTGCCCGTTCGCTTTTACCGCCGGATCTTTTCTTTGAAGGTTATAATCCGGTAGTAAGCTCTGTTAATTTAAATAAAGCCAGAAATTTATTCAGACAAACAGGAATCAAATCAGGTCAAAAAATTGCACTCTGTTATGGAAGCGGAAATGTAGCTAACCGGCAGCTGGCAGAAAGGATTGCCCTGAATTTAAAAAAGATCGGCTTAGAGGTTGAAAAAAAAGAATTTAATTTTAAGGATTTGCTTATCCGACTTGATCAGGGAGAGTATCAGCTGGTGATGCTCGGCTGGACAGAAGATATTGACCCGCTTTTATTTCTCTATCCCTTATTCATGAATCCTTCTTCTGCCGGTGCTTCAAATCGAAGTTTTTATTATAATGCCGAGCTGAACAGGTTGTTTGAGCTTGCTTTTACTGCCGCGACGCTTTTTGAAAAGCAGAATTATCTGAAACAGATTATGGCATTGCTGGAGAGAGAGTTGCCGCTGATCCCTCTCTTTCATTATAATGAATCATTCTGCCATCAGAAGAGTGTTAAAAAGCTGATGATTTCTCCTAAAGGCTACCTGATTTTTCGTGAAGCTGTTAAGGAGGTCAGGTGAATTTTAAAATAAATTGGCTGTTAATTATTTTTCTGGTTGGTGCGTGTCTTCCGGCGCAGACTCTTGTAGTAGGTGCAAGCGGCGGAGATTTAATCTTTGATCCGGCAGCGGTCTTTTCCGGAGATTCAGCTATTTATAATGCCAATATTTATGAAACCCTTGTTAATTATGATTATGAAAAGCAAAAAGTTACTCCCTGTCTGGCAAAGAGCTGGAAGATGTTTGAAAACGGGAAAAAATGGTTATTTACACTGCGCGATGATGTTAAATTCCATGATGGTACTAAATTAAATGCCGACAGCGTTGTTTTTTCTTTTCTGCGGCAGTTTAACGCTGATTTTAGCTATCGGTTTTATGAATTTATTCTTTTTAAAGAGATTTTTCCTAATTTGCTTGATGTTAAAAAGATTGCCGAAGATCAGGTGCTGTTCGAACTCAGCCATCCATATCCTGCTTTTTTAAAGGCTCTGACTACTGATAGCGCTGCTATTGTCTCTGCCGAAGCTGTAAAAAAACATGGTCCGGATTTTATTAAAAATCCTTCAGGTACCGGACCCTATCTTTGCGGGCAGTATCAGCAAAATAAGGTGCTCATTCTGGAAAGAAATCCGCATTACTGGGGCGAAACTCCCTATTATAAAAAAGTTATTGTTGAATTTGATAAAAATTTTGAGTATCAGGTAGAGAATCTGAAAAGCGAACGCACTCATCTGCTTCTATTTTATTCTATATCGAAGCTGGTCGGTATCCGCAAGATTAACTGGATTAAGATTGATGTAAAACCTGTTTACAGCCTTACTTATTGTGCTTTTAACCTTGAACATCCCCTTTTAAAAAACGAGTCATTGCGCAAAGCACTTGTTTATTTATGGGATGAGCGGATCCTTACTCAGGTATTTCAGAATTTTGTTTCTCCGCTCCATCTTCTTGTTCCCCAGGATTTATTGAAGGATTATAGCTTGAATCAGAACCGTTACTCTCTGGAAAATGCGCGCAAAGAACTGAAAAAAACTGACTGGAAAGCTGGCGATAAGCTGGAAATACTTTTGCCGCAATCTTCAGAAGGCACGCTGATTACAGACATGCTTCGTTATTATATTCAGAGGGCAGGTCAGGTTGGTCTGAACCTGAAAATTAAATATGTCAAAACTGAAGATTTTGAGCAGCGGATTAAAAACCGTGATTACCAGCTGACAGTTAGCGGCTGGATTGCTGACTGGCCTGATGCTGAAAATTTTCTCAGTGCGCACTTTTCTCCGGATTTACTAAAAAAAGGTCATCCGAATCTCTATGCCGAATATCTGAAAGATTTAATTTCTCTTGTTGAGCAGAGCAAAAAAGAATTAGTTGAAGAGAAACGGCTGGAAATTTTTAAAAAAATTGTGGCTGAAATTAACCGCAGAGCCTTAGCCATTCCTCTTTTTCAGGATTTGCAGGTTTTTATTTATAACCAGAAAATCGGAAACTTAGTGGCTGATCCCCTGCAGCGGGTTTTCTTTTCCCGGATAAAAAAATGAAGATAAAAACAAAGTTTGCGCTGGTGATTCTTTCTGTTTCATTGGTTGCTATAACAATTGCTGTTGCTGTTTCCATCTATTCAATCAACCAGCGTTATAAAAAGATAATCACTTCAGAACTGGAGGATACCGTAAGATTTGCCGAAAGCAATTTCGGAATTTATCTGAGTGAGCTAAATCGCAAATCTTATCTGCTTTCTGAGATGAAAGAGGTGCAGGAGGGAGTTGATCATCCGGAGGAATTGGCTTCAGTTCTTGAGTTTAAAAATTTTTATTTTTTAAACACCAATATCCGGATTTTAAATAGTGCAAAAAAGATTGTTCTTGAAAAGCTGCTGGCTGCAGAATCAGAATTGTCCGAAAATGACCTGCTGCAGCTTCCGTTTTTCCGACAGGATCGTGATCCGCTTTTACGAGATGGCCTGATTGTCTATATCAAAGATCATCTGTCATTTTTTTCTATATCTCCGATTGTTGACCAGAACACACTGCAGATTAAAGGTTTTGTTCTGCTGGAGACTCCGGTAAATCTTGAATTTTGTGAATATTTGAAGAGCTCAGTTAAAGCGGAACTCTTTTTTCTGAAATTTTCCCATCAGCTTGTGTCCACCCTTTTGGACAATAATGGCCAAATGATTTTTCCGGAAGAAATTTTTAAGAGAAGCAGCGGTCAATTTTCGTATCCGGAAAAGAGTCGTTTTGTTTTTGCAACAGCAACCATAAGTGATTTTCAGGAGCAGAACGGACTGCGAATGATTGTTGCTGTAAATTTTTCTGAACTTCTCCATTCACGCTCGATGGGAGTATTGTATCTTTTAATGGTTACGACAGCTTTAGCCTTGCTGATGTTCATAACCAGTTTTATCGCTGGTCAGAGAATTAGTGCGCCGATAGTCAAGTTAGAAGAAGCTGCCAAAGCGGTCGCTTCCGGAAATTATGCAGTGCAGGTTGCCATCAACCGTCCTGATGAGATCGGCAGTCTGGCAAAAAACTTCAATCAAATGGTAGAGTCGCTACTGATTCAAAAAAATGAAATCGAAAAGCTGAAAACTTTTTTTGAAAAAATGGTTGATTTTTCTCCGCTGGGAATACTTGTTGGTAATGATCAGGAAGAGATTATCCTGGCAAACGATTCCTTTAAGAAACTTTTTGCAATCAATGCCGATCCGGTGGGAATGCAGCTGTTCAATTATTTCGGTTTTTTAAAGAGTCTGCGTGAAGATTATCTCCGGGTGCTGTTCAGCGGAAATGTGATATCTTATGAAGCTTATCAGATCTTTGATCAGTATCATCAGGAACGAAAAATGCGCCTGATTATCTCGAAGATTCCGCTGCAGGACGGTCCGGCAGTAATGATGCAGTTTGAAGATGTCAGTTCGCGTTATGAGTTAGAAGAGAAGCTTATTCATGCCCAGAAATTAGGCAGCCTTGGTGAGCTGCTGAGCAAGTTTACTCATGAATTCAACAACTTAATGACCGGGCTGCTGGGTAATCTCTTTATTCTAAAAAATGAGTTTACTATGGGCTCAGCGCTTTATGATCGGGTTCAGCTGGTAGAGGAAATTGCTCTTAAAGCCCAGAATTTAGGGCGTGATATACTGAACTTTTCCAGAAAGGAGAAGTTTAAGCGGGAGCTGATTGATATCGGAATTGAAATAGACAATGTGCTAGGAATTCTCAGCAAAACTGCCCTGAAACATCTGGAAATCAAAAAAGAGTTTACTGAGACGGGTTTGGCAGTTGTTGTGAATAAGGAGAAGTTTTCGCTTTCAATTTTTAATATTTTAATCAATGCTCGTGATGCCATCGAAAGTGCCGGAAGTAAACCCGGAGAAATTATTATCCGCCTGTCGAAAATCCGGAAAGATGAAAAAGATTTTGCCCTGATTGAAATTGAGGATAATGGAGCAGGAATTGAAGAAAAGAATCTTTCCCGAATTTTTGAGCCCTATTTTACTACCAAAGGAAAGAAAGGCACCGGGCTTGGCCTGATTCAGATTAAGGAACTGGTTGAAGAAAACGGAGGCTGGATTGAGGTCAAAAGTAAGGTTAACCGAGGAACTCAGTTCAGAATTTATCTGTTGATGGGAATTACTGAAAAAAAGAGTGATAGCTTGACTCAGCAGGAAGATTTATGAAAATACGCAATTACCTGATTATCTTTTTTATTTCAATGATCTTGCTCTATCTTGCATTTCGTCAGATTAATTTTTTTCAGATCTTAAAAATTATTTCCCGGCCGCAAATTGTTTTTGCCGGACTGCTTTTTTTGCTCTCCTGTATTCTTCAATATTTTGTTCGCGCCTGGCGCTGGGGAATATTACTAAAAAAATACAAAACAGACCTGAAATTAGGTATGCTTTTCAAGTCAACTTTACTGGGGTTTTTTATTTCCTATACATTACCGGGAAGACTGGGAGAATTTTTCCGACCGATTTATCTTGCTCAGAAAGAGAAAATAAGTAAAAGCCAGGCGCTGGCAACGGTTGTTCAGGAAAGAATTCTGGATGCTCTGTTTATCTTTCTGATTTTCCTCTGCTCTTTGCCTCTGATGAGTTCACAAATGGAAAACATTCTGTTGCGAAAACTCTTTGTTCTTGTTCTGGCAGGCTCAGCGATGATTATCGTTTCCTTTCTTCTGCTGGAAATAGTTTTGCGCACCAGAGGAGAAGCTGTGCTAAAAAAGGTTATGCTCAGATTATTCTTTTTTCTTCCTGCCCGCTGGAAGGAAAAAATTATTGCTATCCTGCTGAAATTTATTCTGGCGCTGCGCTTTGACCTGAATAAAAAGGATATGATTAACTATCTGCTGCTGACAATATTATTCCAGCTCTGCATCGTTCCTTTTTACTGGCTGCTCAATCTTGCCTTTGAAGGTATGAAGCTCTCTTTTCCGGCAATTGCAGTTTATTTTATGTTTATTTATATTGCCGCTGCTATTCCAACTCCGGGAATGGCCGGTTCCTGGGATTTTGCCTCGCGTCTGGCATTAACTGAACTGTTTGCTGTTTCTGCCGAAGTTGCGGTTGCCTATACTCTCTTTGCTCATTTTCTGGTGATATTGTTTCCGATAGCCGCCGGTTTCTTTGTTTTCTGGAAAGAGGGTTTAAACTGGAAGAGAATTAAACAGACCGGGAGTGAAGATGCTTTGTCCTGAATGCCAGAATCTTGTTGATAAAGTTGTGGAAACACGCGAAAGCAGGGACGGTAGATATATCCGCCGGCGCAGGGAATGTCTGCAGTGCGGAGCACGTTTTACCACTTATGAGAAACGAGAAGAAATTCCGGTAATGGTAATCAAGAAAGACGGCCGTCGGGAAGAATTTGATATCGATAAAGTTCGAAAAGGTTTGTATCGGGCTGTGGAAAAGCGTCCGATTTCCAGTAAAATTATCGAACAGATTGCCCAGCAGGTTGAGGAGTTTGTGCTTAATTCAGAAAAAGAGGTTTCCACCTCACGAATCGGTGAAATTATCATGATGCGTCTGAAAGATCTTGACCAGGTTGCTTATGTCCGGTTTGCTTCAGTTTACAAAGATTTTAAAAGTGTTGAAGAATTTTTGAATGAATTACATAATTTATTAAAGAAGGAGGATGTTGATGGCCAAAAAAGAGCATCCACTTGATGAAGTTGAAATTTCAAAAAATTTTCCGGCTTCAATTAATACTCATATTGACTGGAATCCGGCAACAAATATCATTGAGTGTGAAAATCTGCTGATTATTGAAATGGAATTACCCGGAGTTCAAAAAGATGATATCAGTATTGTCATCAAGAGTAATCAGGAATTAATTATCCGGGGCGTCAAGAAAAAGAAACGCGAATATAACCGTCAGATTACCTATTATCTCTTTGAACGGGAGTTTGGCAGTTTTTACAAGAGAATTCAGATCGATTTTCCCATTGATACGGAAAATATTTCTTCCGTTCTGGAAGACGGAGTACTTGTCGTGGAGATTAAAAAGAAGAAGATAGAAAAGATTAAGGTGAAAATAAAGTGAGGTAAAAATGGCTGAAAACGAAAAGAAGGGCGAAACAAAAATTGAAATTCCTGAAAAATTACCGGTTTTGGTTTTAAGAGATATTGTAATTTTTCCCTATATGGTCGTTCCGCTTTATGTCGGCAGACCAAAATCACGCAAGGCGATTGATTCGGCGTTGCAGTCAGACCGGCTGATTCTGTTAATTACCCAGAAAGATGGAGGAGTGGAAAATCCCCAGCCGGAAGATCTTTATCAATTTGGAACCGTTGCCATGGTTGTGCGCATGCTTAAACTTCCCGACGGCAGACTGCGTGTTCTCGTTCAGGGAATTGCCCGGGCAAAGGTATCCGCGTTTATCGATAGTGATAAAATTCTGGAAGCTCAAATTATCAAACTTGAAGATGTTGAGCCGGAAGAGAAGACTATAGAAGACAAAGCACTGATCAAGAATGTGCGGGAAAAATTTGAGGAAGCCAGCAAACTTGGAAAAAATTTTCCGCCGGAAATCAGTCTGATTGTTGAAAATATAGATGAGATGGGCAAACTGGCAGATGTAGTTGCTTCAAATCTTGATCCGTCAATTGAGAATGCCGAGCGTATCCTGGAGGAGACAGATCCGAGGAAAAGATTGTCCCGGGTATATGAACTAATTTTAAAAGAGATAGAAATGCTTAATGTTCAGAATCAGATAAATCAGAAAGCTCAGGGAGAAATGGACAAAAACCAGCGGGAGTACTATTTGCGCCAGCAATTGAAAGCAATAAAAAAAGAGCTGGGTGAAGACACAGAAAGTCAGGAAGACATTGAAACCTACTATCGTAAACTTGAAGATGCAAAAATTCCCGAAGAGGCAAAAGCCGAAGTGCGCAAACAGATTGAACGGCTGAAAAAAATGCATCCTGAATCTGCTGAGAGTTCAGTAACGCGTACTTATCTTGACTGGATTTTTGATCTTCCCTGGCAGATTTATACTAATGATAATTTAAATCTGAAGCGGGCAAAAAAAATTCTTGACACCGATCATTACGGATTGGATAAGGTAAAAGAGAGGATTCTGGAGTATCTGAGTGTGCGCAAACTTACCAGTCGCGCTCAGGGTCCTATTCTTTGTTTTGTCGGACCTCCCGGAGTGGGAAAAACTTCATTGGGCAGATCGATAGCCCGGGCACTGAACCGAAAGTTTGTGCGTATTTCGCTTGGTGGCGTAAGAGATGAGGCAGAGATTCGCGGTCACCGCCGGACTTATGTGGGAGCACTTCCGGGCAAAATCATCCAGGAGCTCAAGAATGCTGCTTCCAGCAATCCGGTTTTTATGATTGATGAAGTTGATAAAATCGGTGCTGATTTTCGCGGCGATCCTTCTTCTGCTTTACTGGAGGTTCTTGATCCGGAGCAAAACAGTAAATTTGTTGATCATTATCTGGCTATTCCCTTTGACCTGTCAAAAGTTATGTTCATCACAACTGCCAATTTGCTTGAACCGATTCAGCCGGCTTTTCGCGACCGAATGGAGGTTATTGAAATTCCCGGTTATACCGAAGAGGAAAAGATTGAAATTGCCAGGCGGCACTTAATTCCCAAGCAGATTGAGCTGAACGGTCTTTCCAGAAAAACGGTCTCTTTTTCGCATAAAGCTTTACAGAATATAATTGCTCTTTATACGCGTGAAGCAGGAGTGCGAAACCTGGAAAGGGAAATCGGGGCTATCTGCCGGAAAATTGCTCATCAGGTAGCACTCGGCAACAGAAAAAACTTTGTAATTACGGCTAACAATCTGCATAAATACCTTGGACCGCCTCGAATTTTCAGAAGCGACCTGCTGGACAGAAATGAAGTTGGAGTAGCAACTGGAATGGCCTGGACTCCCTATGGCGGTGATATTCTCTTTATTGAAGCACGCCTGTTGAAAGGAAAAGGAAATCTTATCCTCACGGGTTCTCTGGGCGATGTAATGAAAGAGTCGGCTGCTGCTGCGCTCAGTCTGATTAAGTCAAATGCAGAAAAGCTGAAGATTGAACAGAAGAGTTTTGAAAAAAATGATATTCATATTCATATTCCGGAAGGAGGTATTCCCAAAGATGGTCCTTCTGCCGGTATCACTTTGACAGCATCTATGTTGTCGGCTTTTACAGAAGTGAAAGTAAAGCGCGATGTTGCCATGACAGGTGAGATTACGCTGCGCGGAAAAGTTCTGCCGGTCGGAGGAATAAAAGAAAAGATTCTTGCTGCCCGCCGTGCCGGTATCAGAAAAATAATTCTTCCCCGAATGAATCACAAGGATTTAGAAGAGATTAACCCCAATTTTCTGAAAGGAGTTGAGTTTAGATTTGTTGATGACTTCCGGGAAGCTGTAAATTATGCGCTGGAGAAAGAACTTTTTAATGGATGAGCGACAGCTTGTAACTTACTTAAAGAAGAATTTTCCGTTCAGTTCAGGAGTTGGAATAGGAGATGATTGTGCTGTTTTTCAGACTTCAGAAAAAGAAAAGTTTCTTCTGACAACCGACCTGCTGGTTGAAGACATCGATTTTAAAAGAGAGTGGTATAAACCGCAACAGCTTGCTCTAAGAGCTCTGGCGGTTAATCTGAGCGACATTGCGGCAATGGGAGGCTGTCCGCTTCATTTTTATCTTTCTCTTGCCTGGCCGAACAATTTTACTGCCGGTTTAAAAAAATTTTTTCAGGGAATCAAACAGGGATGCCGCAAATGGCAAATTGAAATGGCCGGAGGTGATTATTCACAGGCTGATAAGATTTTTATAAATATTACTCTTGTCGGAAAAGCCGATAACCCGGTTTTGAGACAGACAGCCCGCTATGGAGATTTAATTGCCGTCAGTGGCTATCCCGGAGAAGCTGCCCTTGGTTTAAATCTTCTGAAAAACGGAATTAATTCAGGTTATTTTGTGCGCAGGCATATTTCTGTAGAACCGGAAATAAAAACCGGGAAAACAATCAGCAGCTATGTTAATGCGATGATTGATGTTTCTGACGGCTTGCTCCTTGATTTAGAAAGACTTCTTGAAGCATCAGCGGCAGGCGGGACTCTTGTGATTGATAGTTTGCCGGTAAAGAAGAATTTTATTAAGATCTGCCGGCAATGGCAGTGGAATCCCCTGGATTTTATTTTAAGCGGAGGAGAAGACTTTCTGCTGCTCTTTACCTTTTCGCCGGAAAAAGAGCTTGAGTTGCGCCGTACCGGAATTAATTTTTTTATTATTGGCAGAGTGGAAAAAAAAAGAGGTCTTCGACTGCAATACCGAAAAGCTGATTTTGAATTCCGGAAAAAGGGTTTTGATCATTTTAAAGATTGACAAAAATGAAAAAAAATACTAATTTCTAAATAATGAGTGATTTTGTTGAAGTAAAACTAAGCTGTATAACTTTTGAGAATATCTCAAAATCACCGGTGATGATTCTCCATTCAAAAGAGGAGCATTTTTTTATTCCTATCTGGATTGGCCATTATGAGGCGCAGGTTCTTTACTATCAGCTGCGCGGAGAAGCTTTTCCGCGGCCGCTGAGTCATGATTTAATCGTTTCCATAATTAAGGAAGCAGATTTAAAGGTTACCAAGCTGCTTATAACCAGACTTGAAGAAAGCACCTATTATGCCGAACTCTTTCTGCAGAACAGCAAGCAGAAAGAGATTTCCATGGATTGCCGCCCTTCAGACGGAGTTATCCTGGCTTTAAAAACAGGTGCTCCCATTTTAGTATCTGCTGAAATTATTGCTGCTTCCTCTCAGGACGATTATTTTGGGAATATCTGCAACGATGAGCTTGATTTTATGCGCTGGCTGGAGATGCTCAACCAGGATCCCGATGAGATTGAACATTAGATCTCAGATTTATATTTTTTGTAATAAACTTGAATAAAGAAGATTGCCGTTGGCATCGTAAACGAAGAGACGGTAAAAAAAGGCATTATTTTCATCAATTGCACTGTCGGTAAAAGAAAACTGATTGTGCTGAAACTGCCAGTAATAGATTGATTTAATGCTTTTAAAATTTTCTCCTTTTTTTGCTTTTAAAACCTCACATTGATAAAAAGGGGTATCTTCGGTAAGCGTGATGGTCAGCCGGGCAAATGTTCCTTTCTGCAGCCATGTTTTCCAGTTGTTTCGTTCTGCCAGGAACTGGAATAGTTCTCGGGAATTATTCAATGCTTTGTTTAGATTGAGAATCATCCCGCTCCAGAATTTATCCTTCAGGTTTTCAGCATAAGTTCCGTTGCTTAATATCCGGTTAATGCGTTGCAGATAAGTTTCTCCCGGAGAAGATGCCGCCAGTAAGGCAACAGCACCGCTGACAAATGGAGCTGCCATTGAAGTGCCGTTATATTCCTGATAATCTGAAATCAGGCTGTAGAGCTGAATAAAAGCGTTAAGGTTGGATTTGAAGAGCAAGCCGCTGGAGTCAGACACAGCAACTGCCGGAATCCAGCCGGCATCGCTCTGCAGAGTTCCGCTGAATATACCGGGCTGATTGTTGTAGATGATAGCTGCTGAAGCTCCTTTTTGCATAGCTTTCTGAACTTTTTCAGCAAAAGTGATTTCTCCACGTTCAATCAGGGCAATATTGCCTGCAACTTCTGAGGGAAAATCGGAAAGCTGCAATCCTTTCTGGCAGAAAATCAATCTTCCGGAAATACCGGTTACTGATGTCTGCCCTGAATATTCCAGAGGTATAGCTGCTATTTCCTGATTATTGAGGCGGATAAAAGCCTCCTGACCCTTATCTTGAATTACTGTGGAAAGGATATTTGCGCCGGGAGCGGCAATATCAACACTGGCAAAACCGAAATTCGAGAAAGCGGTCAGGTTATTATCGCTATTCAGTGCGGCAACTGAAATTATATTGTTTAACGGATAGCTGGCTGGATAAAATGGTTTAAGATCGATATCATCGCCAATACCGTCATCACCTCCGTTTCCGGCGGCGGCAACCAGAATGATGTTCAGTTCCTGAAGCTTGCGGATAGCATTTTCCATAACCGAGCTGTAATTGCTGGTGCCGTAACTGGCATTTACAGCAACGATATTGTGACCGAAATCTTTTTTCATTTTGTAAACATAACTTAATGCTTCAAGGATGTCTGAATCGTAGAGATAACCGTCCGGGCGCCTTGCTTTCAGTGCCATAAGGCGAACCTGCCAGTTAATACCGCAAACTCCGAGATTATTGTTGCTGACAGCGCCAATAATTCCGGCTACATGCGTGCCGTGCCCATCCGTATCTGCTGGGTCGGGACTGTTCTCTCCGTTATTTCCCGAAGCAAAATCGTATCCGTAATAGTCGTCAATAAATCCGTTTCCGTCATCGTCACGGCCATTTCCCGGAATTTCTTTCCCGTTGATAAAGATGTTTTCAGTTAAATCCGGGTGGCGATAATCGATTCCGGAATCAATTATTGCTACAATAGCTTCTCCTGAACCTGTTGTTTGGTTCCAGGCAGAAAACGCCTCAACTCTCTGCAATCCCCACTGACGCTGTAGCTTTGGGTCATCTGGAATTTTCTGTAGCCTGTTTTTGAAGTTTGGGGCGATGTTTTTAATCGAGCTGATATCTTTTATCTTTGAATTAAGAAGCTGCCAGTCAGATTGCACCAGATAATAATCGCTGTTGCCGATTGCCGCTATTTTTAAGGGAGCTGAGAAAAGGGCGTTAGCTGGAATTTGTCTTGCTGAAAAGTTGCTGGCAGTTTCAATGATTATTTCCCGGGGCTGTAAACTGTTTTCGTCAGAAAAGTTCAGATTCAGACTTCCTGCTACAATAAGACCAATGAAAAAGAGAATGGTTCTTTTCGGTTTCATGGTTTCATTATAGCAAAAAAGCGCATTGAAAAGAAAAATATGTTATGATTAATAATGCAGGAATTTAATCAGCTGATTGCGTTGATGCAAAAATTGCGTGATCCTCAAAGCGGTTGTGTCTGGGATCGTGAACAGACTCCGCAGACACTCTGCCAATATATTCTTGAGGAAGCCTATGAACTTGTTGCGGCAATTGAAGACGGCAATGCGGAAAAGGTATGTCAGGAAGCAGGCGATCTTTTATTACAGATTGTTTTTCTGGCACAGATTTTTCAGGAGCAGCAGAAATTTTCGGTCAGAGAAGTAATTGCAGGCTTAAATGCCAAACTTATCCGCCGTCATCCGCATATTTTTGGTCAGGTTAAGGTGAAAAACAGCACTGAAGTTCGCGACAACTGGGAAAAGATAAAAATTGAGGAAAAGAGCAAAGCGGGAGTTATTTCAACTTACCCTGAAGCCATGCCGGCTCTTTTAACTGCTCAGAGAATAGCCTCGCAGGTCAGCACGGTTGGTTTCGACTGGCAGGATCCGCTGGAGGCATTGCAAAAAGTTGAAGAAGAGGTTGCTGAATTAAAGAAAGAGCTCCGGCATGCCAGCCGGCAGGGTTGCGCAGAAGAAATTGGCGATTTACTCTTTGCCCTAACCAATGTAGCAAGATTGTTGAATATAAATGCCGAATTTGCCCTGCGCGCTGCCAATCAAAAATTCAAAAAACGTTTTAGTTATGTTGAGGCGCGCGTAAAAGAGAGCGGTCGTGCGTTTCAGGATTTTTCGCTTGAAGAGTTGGAAGCAATCTGGCAACAGAGTAAAACCGCAACCTGAATTTTTAATTGGCGAGGTTATTAATCAATTGCTGAAAATCCTGAGCGTTAATAAATCCGGAAAAGCGTTTTAATTCATCTCCGTTGCTGTTCAGAAAAATAACCGTGGGTAATCCGACTACCTTATATTTTTTCTGCAGTTCAGATTTTTCCGGGCTTGATTGCGTCAGATCAATTTTAAGTGCGATAAATCTTTCCTGAATCAATTCCTTTAATGGCAGAAATGTCTCTTCTTCAAGTTCGTTGCAGGCGGTGCACCATTCAGCTGAAAAATCAACCATTACCGGTTTTGATTGATTATGCGCTTTTTTTAGAGCTGCGGAAAAATCGTATTCCCAGTTTATGGCCTGTTTGCTGGCTGAGACGACTGCTTCTTCATTTTTAATTGGAAATCTTGAGCTCAGACCTCGGAAGAAAAAAAAGACTCCTGCAAGGATAATCAGAATTGCAACCAGCTTTTTCAATATGTTTTTAAGTTCTTTATCAGCCGGAGTAAAAGAATTTAAAAAGAGTCCGCCGAAAATGAAATAAATTCCCCATAAAATATTTAAAGCAAAGAAGGAGAGCACGGGATTAAGAATGAGCAGACCGCCGGCGATTAGCAGGAATCCGAAGAGCTTTTTAAAGAAATCCATCCAGTTACCGCCGCGAGGCAGAGCAGAAATCAGGTTACTGAAAGTTCCGACAATGATAAAAATAATACTCAGTCCGATAGCATAGCTGAAGGTCAGCCAGAAGCCTTTGAAGATGCTTCCGGTCTGGCTGATATACGAGAGCAGGGCAACAATAATCGGTCCGGCACATGGTGCTGCTACAAGAGCAGCCAGTGCCCCGAAAGAGAGCGCTTTAATAATTTCGTTGCCGTATTTTTTCTGGAAACCGTATTGTACCGAAGCGGGGGCAATGATGTTAAATAGGCCGAGGAGAGAGAATCCCATCAGGATAAAGATTAATGATACAATAATTACAACGAGAGGTTTCTGAAATGATACGCCCAGCAGAGCGCCGGTTTTAGCCACAAATACTCCTAAAAGGGCATAAACCAGAGCAAGTCCAAGTGCAAAAAAAAGCGAGAGATAAAAATTATGCAGCTTACTCTTCTGCTCTCTGCTTCCGAGAAAACCGATGATTAAAGGGATTATCGGATAGACACAGGGCGTCAGGCTGGTCATGAAGCCGGCTAAAAAAGTCAGAAAAATCATTAAAAAGAAATTACCCCGGTGGTTTTGAAATTTAGTTTCAATCTGCCTGAGCAAAGAAGAGATAGAGAAACCAGTTTTTGAGGGAAAATGGCTGCTGCTGATCATCAGCTGCAGCTTTTGCTCTTCCGGAGGGTAGCAGATCTCTTCGGGTTCTTCCTGGCAGACCTGATAGGCAATGATAAAGTTCAGCGGTGTCGGTTTTTCAAATGGTTTTTTCAGACGCAATTTGACCTTGAGAGCAACTGTTTTCTTGAATACAAGCTCTTCTTTGTAGGGAACTCCGTTTGGAAACTCTACATTTTCAATTTCCGCCAGCGGATTATCTTCAAGTTTAACATAGAAGAATTTATTCTTCAGGTCAGTAATATGAAATCCGTCGGCTATTTTTAAATTAAATAAAATTAAGCCATTGCCGGGGATTTCCGGAATTATTTCTACCAATCCTGCTGACTGGCTGAACAAAGAAATAATCAGAAGAGTGCAGAAGAAAATAAAGCTTACAAATTTCATCGCTTATATTAGCAAAACACTTTTTTGCGGTCAAGATTTTATCTTAATTTAACAATTTTTTGCCGCCTTGTTCATTTTTCGTTCCTGCCTGCCATGGTAGTCTTTTTCTGGATTGTTTTTTTGGCTATGGGATGATAGAAATCACTCCTGACAGCGGTTTATACCTAATAAGTCAATGCGCTAAATTTTAAAAAAGAGGTCAATCTTTTTCTGCAGAACTGCGTGGGTGAAGGCGGTCATAGATCTGTTTTAATTTTTGTTTGGCAATATGGGTGTAAATTTCAGTAGTCGAAATACTGCTATGACCTAACATCAGTTGAATTGACCGAAGATCAGCACCATTTTCCAGCAGATGAGTGGCAAATGAATGGCGAATAATATGAGGGGTAAGGTGAGAAGTTATTCCGGCTTTAATTGCGTAGTTGCGTATAATTTTCCAGAGTCCCTGCCGCGTGAGCTGCTTTCCGTTATAGTTCAGGAAAAGATTGTTTATCGGTTCCTTTACAAGTTGCGGGCGGACAATTTGCAGATATTTAGTAATCCAGTGCGCGGCTGCTTCATTAATCGGCACAATTCTTTCCTTACTTCCCTTTCCGCAAACCCTGACAAATCCTTCCTGAAGATACACCTGATCCAGTTTAAGAGCTGCAAGTTCAGATATGCGCAGCCCTGAAGAGTAGAGCAATTCAAGCATCGCTTTGTCCCTGATCCCGAGCGGTTCAGCTGATTGCGGAGCATTCAGCAGAGCATCAACTTCGGCAATGGTCAGATATTTGGGGAGTTTTTTCCAGAGGCGGGGCGCGGCAATTCGTCGGGTCGGATTTTCGCTGATGTAATTTTCCTGAACAAGGTAGTTGAAGAAATTTTTCAGGGCTGAAAGCAGATGAGCCTGAGAGCTGACCTGCAATCCCTGATTATACCTGAGATGTAGAAACTTTTCCAGAACTTTTGTGGTTGACTGCTTAATATTGATTCTGTGAGAATTGCAAAAGTTGAGAAAAGAGTTTAAATCCTGCTGATAAGAAGCAAGAGAATTTGCGGCAAGCCCTTTTTCCAGCAGGCAATAATTCAGGTATTCTTGGAGCAGGAAATTGTTTTCTTCTTCCAGTTTCACTGCAGATAGGGGTTTAAAGCCAGTTCGGTTTGCAGAGTGGTTGCCGGACCGTGTCCGGGAAATATTTTTGTTGCTGGCGGAAAGAGTTTAATCATTTGCAGTGATTTTGCCATGTCTGTGTCACTGCCGCCTAAAAGATCTGTCCGGCCAATATCTCCGGCAAAGAGTACATCTCCGCTGAATAACCAGCCCTGGTCCGGCAAATAGAGCAGAGAGCTTCCCGGAGTGTGTCCCGGAGCCCCGAAAACTTCCAGTTCGGCAAAACTGAATTTCAGGATTGATCCATGAGTAAAGTAGGAATCTGCCTCAAGCAGCCGTTCAACGGCAAGGTATTCGGCAAATTCAATATTCAGTGGAGATTGCAGGGCTAAACGGTCATTTTTATTGATCTGAATCTGACAATTAAAGGAAGCTCTCAGTCTGCCTGCTGCTCCGCAGTGGTCAAGATGACCGTGAGTTAAAAGAATTGATTCCAGTTGCAGATCTTTATCTTTGATCAGTTTTTCTATCTTTTCTGCTTCAGCACCAGGGTCAATGAGAATTGCCTTTTTCAGGAACTGGTTAAAAATCAGATAAGCGTTTGTTTCCAGGGTTCCGACAACAAGCGTGGCTAACTGAA
>FWPV01006298.1_pt1 | contig 22830 bp, 22 predicted proteins | sample 2228371 | NCBI WGS metagenome assembly FWPV01 (sample SAMEA103939776, study PRJEB20133) | metagenome | reverse complement strand
GACAGGGCATATCATAAAGTGTTACCCCGATAAGCTCACAGTGCCCAGAAGCTGATCAGCCGGTGGAAGTCCATCATGCCGCTTTCGGCAACATTTTCCACTTCAATGCCTGCTTCTACCGCTGCTGCTACCGGGTTCAGCCCGCCCAGCAGCACTATGCCGACCCGGTTCATCCCCACGGGGATCTGGCATATGGGCTCACTTGTATTTCCTACGGCCAGCACACCGTCGATCCCGGCAGCACGGAGCTTGGCGGTAACCTCCTCAACCAGCGACTTCGCCAGCGCCGGTATCTCCCTGAAATTCGCCAGTATCTTACCGGTGCCGCTCCTGGCGGCATCGGTGACGCTGGTCATCTTAGCCCGGATGTACTGCTCAGAAGGGTCCAGGGAGGTACCGCTGTAACTGATAATGGCGGTGAAGCGATACGGGCTGCGCCCCCTGATTTCCAGGACACCGCCGAATTTAGACTCTATGGGGACGCCGTGTTTCAGCAAGACGCCGTTCACCACTATACTGCAGATGGTGGCAAAGCCTATTCTACCGGGGGGAATAACCACATCCCCGAGCTTCTGCCCTTCAGATGCTATAGCAACAAATTCGCTGACGCACAGCCCGGCCTTAAATACATCCTTCATGGCATCAACAGCGCGGGGAAAGTCATCCTTATTGAAGATGGAGGTGTTTACCGGGACCTGTCCGGTCTGAGTTGCGGGGTTAAAGGTGGTGCGAAAGGCCAGCAGTTCAAGCTTCTCCAGAATGAAGCCGACGCGCTCTGGAGCTAAAGCCAGGCGCAGCTCTTCCAGTCCGCGTGAAGTGATAGTCCTGCCGTCTATACCCATAGGCCTGGTGAGTCCTCTCTCGTCCATTATCTTCAGGTGATACCTTACTGCCCTTTCGCTCAGGAAAACACCGTGCTTTTCCAGTTCTCTGGCAATGGTGACTGAACCCAGCGGCTCGGAGGACTCGCTGAGCACTTTCAGAATAGCTATTATTTTTCTTTCTGTATCGGAGCCGGTACTAGATATCACTTTCCTAAATGCAACTATGCACTATTATACTATTCGGATTGTCGGACTGAAAGCCGTTCTGAAGGGGCTAGTGACCTGTGAAGCGGTTTGTGATCGGCAGCCTGCGGTCCCTGCCGAAGGCCCGGGGCGTGATCTTAATGCCCGGGGGTGCCTGCCGCCTTTTGTATTCGCTGCCATCGACCAGGCGGGCTGCCCTTTGCACCATCGCCTCGTCGAAGCCGGCGCCGATGATCTGCTCCACACTCCTGTCCTCTTCTACATAGGCTTTCAGGATGGGGTCGAGGAGGTCGTAGGGCGGTAAACTGTCGGTGTCCTGCTGTCCCGGTCTTAATTCAGCGGAGGGTGCTTTATTGATGACGCTCAATGGTATTAAATCGTAGCCGGCTACCGAGTTGCGATAGCGGGCGAGCTGGTAGACCATGGTCTTGGGCACATCCTTTATCACTGCGAAGCCACCGGCCATGTCCCCGTACAGGGTGGTGTAGCCGGTGGCTATCTCGCTTTTATTGCCGGTGGTGAGCACCAGCCAGCCGAATTTGTTTGATAGCGCCATCAAAAGGTTGCCCCTGATGCGGGCCTGTATGTTTTCCTCGGTCACATCAGGTGTGGTGCCTTTGAACTGTTCTGCGAGAGTATCGAGATAGGCCTGGAATATCTTCTCGATGGGGATATTCAGGTATCTTATGCCCAGCTGGCGGGCGAGGAGTTCGGCATCTGAAATGCTTGCAGGTGAGGAGTAGCGCGATGGCATTGATACGCCTATCACATTGGCCGCTCCGATGGCGTCAACAGCTATAGTAGCCACCAGACTGGAATCTATGCCGCCAGAGAGACCGATGACCACTTCCCGGAAGCCGTTCTTCCTCACGTAGTCCCTGAGCCCCAGGACCAGGGCGTCATAGACTTCTGCAGGGAGATTGCGCACGCTGGAGTGCCTGGGGGGCAGCGGTGGCTTGAGGGTTCGGGATGGCGAGTCTGATACCGTCGTCCCGGTTGTTTGCCACAGTTGTCCCCGGGTGGCTATACCCGTTTTTCTCCATCTGGGGTCGTGGAGGCGGGTACGAAATACCGCCTCGACATCCAGGTCCACCACAACCAGGTCTTCTTCAAACTGTTTACCTCTGGCGAGCACCTCACCCTTTTCGCTGAGCACCAGGCTGCTGCCATCGAACACCAGCTCGTCCTGACCGCCGACGAGGTTGGTATAAGCAACGATGGTGACATTGTCTGAGGCGCGGGTAGCCAGCATCCTCTCGCGGAAGTCGCCCTTGCCAGCGTGGTAGGGCGAGGCGCTGATGTTGATTATCACCTCGGCGCCGGCGTATGCCTGCACCGTGGCGGGGCCGGCCTCGTACCAGATGTCCTCACATATGTTTACTCCCACGCCGATGCCACAGATGGTATATACCGGGCATTCGCTTCCAGCCCGGAAGTACCGGTTTTCATCGAAGACGCCATAGTTGGGGAGGTAGATCTTATGATAGATGGCGCAGAGTTTTCCATTGGATGCAACGGCTGCCGCATTGTAGATGTCTTCCCGTGCGTCCACAAAGCCGACTATTGCGGTGATATCCTCAGTGGCTTCCACTATTTTGTCCAGGCACTTCAAATTCGCGGCGATAAACTGCGGTTTAAACAGCAGGTCTTCCGGTGGATAGCCACAGATAGCAAGCTCGGGGAAGGTGACGATGTCCGCCCCCCACCCTCTGGCTTCAGCAATGGCTGTCAAAATCTTTTCTACGTTACCGGAAAAATCGCCTACTGTGGTGTTTATCTGGGCCAAGGCAATCCGCAGCCGTCGCGCTTTCCCCTCCAGATAGGCGCTGTGACGCCTGGGCACGCTCTGCGTCGTTACAAATTCGTCTATATTTAGTGTCTGTCCTTTATGGGTTATGGATGTCCACCTCCACTACATTTTGCCGGGCGATGGCGATTTCAGCTCCGCTTTTCCTGACGGACACGTGCATCAGCCCCATGACCTCATATTGCCCATTCTCGAGGACGGTTGTGTCCCACCTCACGGGGAAGTTTTCGTGCTCGTCTGACGACTCTCCGATTTTCACCCAGGTGTCTGTCCCCTTCTTACGATAGTACCACGGGTTGGTGATTTTCACAATCGGGCCATCTATGCCCAGCTCCTTTGCTTCTCTGTGTAACAGTTCGCGGTCAAGGCTTTCCCGCAGCACCACCGCCCCGGAATAGCTTTTCAGCACGTTGGTCGGAACGATATAATACGGGCCCCAGTTGTATGGCATACCCCACCTCCTTTTAGTTTTTTCCGTTTTTGATTGCTGCAGTGGTAATCATCGTCTCATATTGCCACCTCCTGTAGTTTCCTGGGAAATACCAGCCGCGGTTCGAGTTACAGGAGCGGCAGGTATTTCTGCAGTTCGTACTCGGTCACGTGGATACGATACTGGTCCCACTCCAACTTCTTGTTCTTTATCAGCGTATAAAAGATGTGTTCTCCCAGTGTTTTTCTTACCAGCTGGCTTTTCTCGCAAAGCTGGATCGCCTCGTACAAACTCGCCGGCAAAGTGCCGATGCCTCTCTTCCTCCTCTCCTCTTCGGTCATTTCGTATACATTCTCCTCGACGGGCTCCGGTGGCTCATAGCCCTTCTCGATGCCTTCCAGGCCGGCTGCTAGCATGACGCTGAAAGCAAGGTAGGGGTTGCAGGCTGGGTCTGGCGAGCGGAACTCGATCCTGGTCGCCTGTTCCTTGCCGGGCTTATATTCCGGCACCCTTATCAGGTCCGCCCGGTTCCGTTTTGCCCAGGATATATATACCGGCGCTTCGTAGCCGGGAACGAGTCTTTTATAGGAGTTGACCCACTGGTTGCATATTAGCGTGATCTCCGGGGCATGTTTGAGAAGCCCGGCTATGAACCCCTTTGCCACTTTTGACAGGTGGTATTTGTCGTCCGGGTCGTAGAAGGCGTTTTTGCCATCTTTGAATAGAGATTGGTGTACGTGCATTCCGCTGCCGTTGATGCCGAATACCGGCTTGGGCATGAATGTGGCATAGACACCGTTTTGCAGGGCTACCTGCTTTACCACCAGTCGGTATGTCATCACATTGTCCGCCATGGTGAGGGCGTCGGTATAGCGCATATCTATCTCATGCTGGCTGTGGGCGACTTCATGGTGCGAGTATTCCACGCCGATTCCCATTTCCTCGAGGGTGAGCACCGTCTGTCTTCTCAAGTCTGCAGCGGCATCGAGAGGTGTCATATCGAAATACCCGCCCTCGTCCAGCGGCTCCGTGCACTTCGAATCCTTGAAGTAGAAATATTCCAGCTCGGGGCCCACGTAGTAGGTATAGCCCATGTCGGCAGCGCGTTGCAGGTTACACTTCAGCACATACCTGGGATCGCCCTCGAAAGGTTCGCCGCCGGGCCTGAGAACGTCACAGAACATTCTCGCCACGGCATGGTGTTCCCGCGGGCGCCAGGGCAACAATTGGAAAGTGTCGGGGTCGGGCATGGCCACCATATCGCTTTCGTCGATGCGGGCGAACCCCTGAATGGAAGAGCCGTCGAACCCCATGCCTTCATCGAGAGCCTGTTCCAGCTCCTCACGGGTGATGGCGAAGCTTTTCAGGATGCCCAGGATATCGGTTAACCAGAGCCTGATGAACTTCACATCGTGCCTTTCCACCATTTTTAGTACGTATTCCTTACTCTCGTCTTTACTTCTTTTGATCATTGTTACACCTCCAAACTTTTTTATTTTCAGCTGTGTGCCTATACCGCGTTTTCGTTGGTCTCCCCGGTCCTGACACGGACCGCGCCTTCGACGGGGATAATGAATATCTTGCCGTCCCCCCTCTCCTCCCCTGTGCGGGCGGAAGAGACTATGGCATCGACCACCTTGGGGACGTCTTCATCGAGGACGACGACTTCGACTTTGATTTTGGGTAGAAAATCTACCCGGTATTCCCCCGCCCGCCACTGCAGTGTCAGCCCTTTTTGTCGTCCTCTGCCGCTGACCTCACTGACCGTCATGCCGAAATAGCTCAGCCTTTCCAGCGAGGTCCTGACCGCATCCAGCTTCTCCTGTCTGATGATTGCCTCTATCTTTTTCATCTCAGCAGCCCTCCATATGCCCTTTCGCCATGCTGTGAGATATCCAGACCGACGCTTTCTTCGTCCGGGGTAACGCGCAGGCCAACGGTGGCATCAACCAGCTTCGCTAGCAGCCAGGTCATGACAAAGGCAAAGACTGTTGTGACGGCGATAGCCAGTACCTGAAGCAGGAGTTGAACTGGGTTTCCGTCGAGGAGGCCCGACCCGGCTGAGTTCACGGCGGTGGTGGCGAAGATGCCTGTAGCCAGAGCCCCCCAGATGCCGCCGATGCCGTGGCAGGCGAAGACATCAAGAGAATCATCCACCCTTCTGGACCTGATGCGCCAGAGCATGGTGTAGTAGGAAAGGACAGCGGCTATCGCCCCGATGGGCATGCCTGCCCAGGGCGGGACGAATCCGGCGGCAGGCGTGATCGCCACCAGTCCGACCACAGCTCCGGTGGCAGCGCCGAGCGCCGAGGGCCTGCGGTCGGCCCAGCTCAGAAGTATCCAGGCGAGGGCAGCTGAGGCGGCGGAGACGTTTGTGGTCACGAATGCATTTGCCGCCAGCCCGCCGGCGGTGAGTGCGCTCCCGGCATTAAATCCGAACCAGCCGAACCAGAGCAGGGCTGCCCCGAGGACAACCATGGGTATGTTGTTTGGTTCCATAATCTCCTGTTCTTTGAACCCGCGTCTCGGACCGAGTAACAGGGCTAAAGCCAGGGCCGAAATGCCGGCGTTCACGTGGACCACGGTGCCGCCGGCGAAGTCCAGCGCCCCCAGCCGGGCAAGCCAGCCTCCGGAGCCCCAGACCCAGTGGGCAACGGGACAATACACCAGCGTCATCCACAGCGCTGCCAGAAGGAGCAGTGCACCGAACTTGATCCGTTCCACCACCGTGCCGGTGATAAGCGCAACCGTGATGATGGCGAACGTGGCCTGGAAGATGGAAAAGGCCAGGTGGGGCACGGTTGTGGCGTACGTGGACGATGGTGCTTGTCCCACCTCTCTGAGCCCCACCCAGTGTAGTCCGCCGATCATGCCATGGGTGTCCGGGCCGAAGCTAAGACTGTAGCCGAAAAGTACCCAGAGCACGGATACCAGCGCCAGCACAGCAAAGCTCATCATGATGGTGGAGAGGACGTTCTTCCTCCGCACCATGCCGCCGTAGAAGAGGCCAAGCGCCGGTGTCATCAGCAGGACCAGGGCTGCTGATATCAGCAGCCAGGCGGTATCGCCAGTGTCGATTCCCATCTTTACACCTCCTACTCGGTACCAGTCTACCGCCGGATTGTTACCAGCAGATTACGGGAAGGTTAAATCTTTTTTACAAAACACCGGTTAGCGGCATGGTGCGGAATGTGATTGCGCGGTGCCCGTTTTGTCACTGAACCGGTAGCCGATATTTCTCACAGTCTGGATGTAGCCCATGGAATAGTCGCCGAGTTTGCTCCTCAGCCTTCTGATGTGGACATCCACCGTCCTGTCACCACCGTAATAGTCATAGCCCCATACGTTGTTCAGCAGCGCTTCTCTGGTAAAGACCCTGTCTTTATTCATGGCGAGGAATTTCAGCAGCTCATATTCCCTGAAAGTCAGGTCAATTACCGCGCCATCGAGCGAGACCTCGCACTTGGCCGTATCTATAACCAGGCGGCCGTGCTTTATGGTCTCTCTTTGCGGCCCGTTCGACCGGGCGATAGCCCGTTTTACTCTGGCGGCGAGTTCAGCCCTCCTCCATGGTTTGAGGATAAAGTCGTCTATCGCCGGCTCCGAATCGACATAGTGCAGCTCTCTCTCGGAGGAAAGGGCGATGATGGGAAGGTTCAGGGTGGTTTTGAGTTGTTGCAGCTGCCTCAGTGCTGACTGAATGTGTGTTGGAGACAGCGAACCATCGATGTTGACCATGATGACGCTCGCCGGCTCGGTTGCAAGTTGTCTAGCGAGGCTGGCGACCCCGCCGGTAAGGGTGCAAATGAACCCCATACCGGTAAGCTCTGAGCGGAGCTCATCGGCTTCGGCGTTCTTTGAGGCTAATATCAGCGCACGGTATATCATCGGTCTGTCCAGCTAAAGATCAAATAGAACTGACATCGGGCAATAAGTCCCAGAAATCGGTCAGCTTCTCAAAGGATATGACGCCGCCGGTGGCCTTGCCTATCACGGGTATGTTACGTTCGGCGACGGCTGCGGCGGGGTTCAATCCGCTGAGGACTACCAGCCCCACTTTGTTGGGTCTTACCGGTATGTCATACAGTGACTCATTGGTCTTTCCCAGGAAGGCTGAGCTACAAAGCCCTGCCGCCCTCAGGCTTTCTATAACCCCCTCTGCTGCCGGTCTTGATGGCAGGGGGAGTTCCTGAAAGCTGGCGAGAATGTTACCGCTGCCGTCCTGGGCAATGTGGCAGACACTGGTCATCCGGGCGGCGACGAATATTTCGAAGGGATCGACGGTAGAGCCGTGGTACTCTATGAGGTCGATGAACCGCGTTGGTTTGCGGTCACGGAATTGCAGGATGCCGCCAAACCTGAAGTCCACGGGGATGCCGGCCTTGAGCATAACACCGCAGACTATGGCAGCGGACACGGTAGCGAAGCCGACCTTGTCCTTCGGTACGATCATTTCCCCCAGCCTTTCGCCTTCCTCTGCGATGGCCACCAGACTGCTGGGGCAGAGCCCGGCTCGAAAAATGCCTGCCATCATCCTTAAGGCTGCGGGGAAATCTCTTTTGGCGAACAGCGATATATCTACAGGCACAAACCCGGACCTTTCTGTGGGGTGGAAGCTGGTCAAATAGGCGAGAAGTTCGAGCCTGTCGGTGACGAAGCCGATCTTGTCGCAGACCAGTGCGCTTCTCAGTTCCTCCAGCCCCGATTGTGTGATCCTCCTTCCGCTGCGGCTGTCCATCTGTTGGGTGAGACCTTTCTCATCCATTATCTTGAGGTGGTATCTCACTGCCCTTTCACCAAGGTCTATGCCGTGTTCCTTAAGTCGCTGTGATATGGCCCTGCCCCCCAGAGGCACTGCCGAGTCATGGAGTATCTTTAGAATGGCTGTCACTTTCCTTTCCACCTGATGCGTCTCTTGCCCGATCATCGCTCCCTCCCGGCCTTAATAGGCGTATAGTCTTCCATAAGGGCGTAAATGAAGGGGGAAAAGTTTGATAAACTTCTGTTGCAGTATCTTTTGTGCATCATAGTCAAAGTGGGAGGCGAACTCGCTGACATATTTTTGCAGTCTGGCGTAGTCGTCTTCGTCGGGCTCAGCCACTCCCACCTCTTTCCCCAGTTGATGGGGTGCCACTTGTCCCCTGAGATAGATGACCCCGCCGTGCATACCTGTCCCTATGAACCTGGTCTGATGGGCATCGTCTTTTCCCAGATTCAGTCCAAGGACGATCAAAATTCCACCAGCCATGTATTCTCCGAGAAAGTCCTGGGCGCTACCACCGATGACCAACACCGGTTTCTTATCGTGGTACTCTTTCATATGTATGCCCGCCCGATAGCCCACACTATCGCGAATAAATATTTTGCCGCCTCTGGCTGACAGGGCTGTTACATCGCCAGCATGGCCGTGCACAACAATTTCTCCTTCGTTCATGGTGTTGCCGCAGCCGTCCTGGGCATTACCGTGGACAATAATTCTGGGGCCGTCCATAAATACACCCAGGTCATTCCCAGGGGTGCCGAATATTTCGATTTCCACCGGCTTACCTATGTCGGTGCCGATATACCGTTGTCCGTATACGTTCAACAGCTCGATCTTTTTGGTTCCGTTAGCCACGGCCTGCCTGAGTCGCATATTAAGTTCCCTGGTCGATAGACCGCCGGCGTCGATTTTGACTGTTGTCCCCTGTTGTTTTTCTACCGTGCCTGCCATTTTAGCCTCCAGCCATCTTTACACCTAATATTTCCAGTTCGGTATCGTTGAGCCCGACGCCCCGTAATGCCAGTCTATTGCCTCTGAGGCTTTCGACGGCGTTTATGCCCATGCCACCGAGGATTTCCTTCAGTTCGTTGCCCCAGGCCCGTAACAGATTGGCCAACCGTCTTGCCCCGACGTCAGGGTTTATCCTCTTGGTCAGGGCGGGGTCGCTGGTGCAGATACCCCAGGCGCACTTGCCGGTGTGGCATTGCTGGCAGCAGGTGCATCCCAGAGCCACCAAGGCTGCGGTGCCGATATAGACGGCATCAGCACCGAGGGCGATGGCCTTGGCTACATCGCCGCTATTCCTGATTCCACCGGCGATCACCAGTGACGCCTGGTTCCTGATACCCTCCTGCCGGAGACGCGTGTCCACTGCTGCTAGCGCCAGCTCTATGGGGATTCCCACATTATCGCGGATTATTTTGGGCGCTGCGCCTGTAGAACCGCGCAGACCATCAAGGACTATCATGTCTGCCCCTGCCCTGACCATACCGCTGGCGATTGCTGCTGAATTGTGAACGGCAGCAATTTTCACCGATATCGGCTTGGTATAGTTGGTAGCCTCTTTCAAAGCGTAGACCAGCTGGGCCAGGTCCTCGATGGAGTAGATGTCGTGCTGGGGCGCCGGCGAAAGGGCGTCGGTGCCTCTGGGTATCATTCGGGTCATGGCCACATCGGCGCTCACCTTTTCCCCGGGAAGGTGTCCGCCGATGCCCGGCTTGGCCCCCTGACCAATCTTGATTTCGATTATCGCTGCTGCATCCAGGTATTCCGGGTGCACCCCGAACCTCCCTGAAGCTACCTGGACTATGGTGTTCTTGCCATACCTGTACAAAGTCCGATGCAACCCGCCTTCTCCGGTGTTCCACAGGGTACCGGCTTCGGTAGCTGCCCGGGCGAGGGACTCCTGGACATGCAGACTTACTGCCCCGTAGGACATGGCGGAGAACATGACCGGGATCTCTAGCCTCACCTGCGGCGCCAGCTTCGTTTTTAACTTCAGGGTGCTCCCCTCTATTTCAAGCTTGTCCGGTTTACGTCCGATGAAGGTGGTGAGCTCCATTGGCTCACGCAGGGGGTCGATCGAGGGGTTTGTTACCTGGCTGGCGTTCAGTACTAAATGGTCCCAGTATATGCGGTACCCCTTATCATTGCCCATGCCAGTGAGGATGACGCCCCCGGTCTCAGCTTGTTTGATGATGTCTTCGATTGCCTCAGGGCGCCAGTTATAATTTTCTCTGTAGTCCAGAGGGTTTCTTCTGATGTTTATGGCACCGGTGGGGCAGAAAACCACGCAGCGGTGACAGCCAACGCAATTCTCCTGGTGGCTTCTTACTTCGTCATCGGCGGGGTCATAATAATGCACGCTGAAGCTGCATTGATTGACGCAGACCTGGCACTGGATACAGCGCTCCGGGTTCCTTTCTACTATAAATTTTGGTGGCAGGTAGGTCTTCATCTATACCTCCTCTCACGAGTCAGTTCTTACCGGTATCCCTTTCATCTTCAGGTAAGCTTTTGCCTGGCGTATGGAATAGGTCCTGTAGTGAAAGATGCTGGCTGCTAGCACGGCATCGGCCCCACCCAGGGCAAGCGCCTGGTAAAGGTGCTCCAGATTGCCAGCGCCGCCGCTGGCGACCACCGGCACATTGACCGCCCCGCTCAGCGTGCGGGTCAGCTCCAGGTCATAACCGGCCCTGTGGCCATCGGCATCCCAGCTGGTGAGCAGGATCTCTCCCGCCCCCAGTTCAACAGCCGTCCTCGCCCACCGGACAGCGTCTTTGCCGCTCGGCAGCCGACCGCCGTGCGTGTAGACCTCCCAGCGGAGGTTGGCGCTACCATCGCCGTGCCGTCTTGCATCGATGGCGACCACGATGCACTGGGAGCCGAAACGCTGTGCTGCTTCGGTGATAATCTGGGGGTGATAAACGGCAGCAGTGTTGACGCTCACCTTGTCAGCCCCTGCCTCAAGCATACGTTGCATGTCGTCCACTGAGCGGAGCCCGCCGCCCACGGTGAGAGGAATGAACACCTGTTTTGAGACCGCTTTGATCACATCGACCATAGTGGCACGGCCTTCGGGAGTGGCACCGATGTCGAGGAATACCAGTTCATCAGCGCCCTCTTCATAATAGAAACGGGCGAGGTGTACGGGGTCGCCGGCATCGCGGAGATTGTCAAAGCTGATACCTTTGACCACGCGCCCTTTAGTTACGTCCAGGCAGGGGATTATCCTTTTGGTCAGCATTTTCCTGTCCCCATCTACTTGTTTCCGGTTGTGCTCCTCGCCGCACTTTTTCGCGGTTGAAGCGGCTTGGCTAAGCTACCTATAATAGGCTCACCGCCCTTCGGGATCCACGACTCATCCAGGTCAGGGCAGACGAGCCTAATTGCAGACTCTTCTGAAGAGAGGTAAAGCACGCGGTCCTTTACGCCTACGGTGAGCGGGCGCAGCCGTATCCGGTCAGTAAGCCCGATCATCTCACCGTGATGGGCGATGATCACGGTGAAAGGCCCGTTCATCAGCAGGCTCCCGTATGTCTGCCGCAAGGCGCGGGAGAGCTCTTGCTCATCGGGAGGCTGGCGCTCTATCTCGTCCCAGAAAGGAGGTGCAAATACCGTTGCCATTATTTCGATGGGCAGACCGTGTTTTCTCACCAGCAGGTCAACGGCATAGGCCACCACTTCGGTATCGGTCTGCAGGGTACAGTGGTAGCCGTATTGCTCCAGATAGCGGCGATTTATACCGTAGGAGGAGATCTCACCATTGTGGACCACGGTCCAGTCAAGTATGTTGAAGGGATGTGCACCACCCCACCAGCCGGGGGTGTTGGTGGGGAACCTGCCGTGAGCTGTCCACAGGTAACCTTCGTAATCTTCAAGATAGAAATACTCGGCTATTTCTTCGGGGTAGCCCACGCCTTTGAACACGCCCATATTCTTACCGCTGGAGAAGACGAAGGCGTCTCTGATTCCGGTGTTGATGTCCATAACCCTATCGACGACATAATCGTCGTCGGTCTGCCCTTTAGATTCGTGGCGGTTTACTTCCGCAAAGTAGCGCCACACCAGCGGAGGGTTGACGATGTTCGGCGTGGGACGAACGGGCACCTCTTCATCCCGGACCACATAGAACTTCTGTTTGAGGAAGCATTCTGTGTCCTCTTTGCCCTGCGGGCTGAGGTACATGATGTGAAAGGCGTAAAGGTCCGGATATTCCGGGTACAGCCCGTAGACGGCAAACCCTCCCCCGAGCCCGTTACCTCTGACATGCATGTTGGCAATGGCTGTTATCGTGTCCTTCCCGGAGAAGCGTTTGCCCGAAGTGTCCATCATGCCGAAGATGGAGCAGGCATCTATCTGCTTGTCGTCGAAGTAAGGATTGCTAATCCGCGCTATTTCTCTCATCTCTGCACTCCGGTCTTTTTATTTCCCGACCTCCACGGCACCGCCCAAACGCCTTTTTCTCAGCTCGGCGGGCAGGTATGCCAATCCGAAATCGTCGGTAACGAGCGCCTGTTTCAAGCTGGTGACATCGACCTTGTCTCTCATCAAACCAAATATCACCCCTGCCCTTTCGATGTCCCCAACGAAGACCATTCCGATTATGCGGTTGCTGCTCAAGATGATCTGCTTATATGCACCGTCGCTTCGTTGGCTGATCACCTCACAGTCTGGGAAAGGCAGCGGGGCCACTGCCCCGGCGGTGGCTATATCGAGTCCAAAGTAGCTAAGCGAATTCATTATTGTGCCACCGGCGTATTCGGTTTTCAGCCCGGCCATGTTCAGTCCAGCCACTCTGCCACCGATGTAGGCATTGGGCCATATGGGGGTCACTCGGTTTTCCTGGTAAACAAAGTCGTAGGCTTCGGCAACATCCCCCGCGGCGTATACATCCGGGTGACTGGTGGCCATAAACCGGTCCACTAATATGCCCCGGTTCACCTTGAGCCCGGCCTGAAGAGCAAGTTCAGTCCGCGGTTGGACACCGATGGCCATAATAACCAGGTTGCAGGTAATCTTCGTGCCATCGTTGAGGATGACGCCTGTGGTCTTTGTCCCGCCGACTATTTCCCGTACGGTCTGGTTGGTAATGAATTTCACACCAGCTTTGGTGTACGCTTCCGCCGCGATGGCGGAGGCTTCCTCATTGAGGATGGTATTCAGTATCCTGTCCTTCATTTCCACCACGATCACCTCCAGCCCCCGTTTTGTCAGGGCCTCGGCTGCGCTGATACCGATGAGCCCGCCGCCGATGACGATAGCGCGCATGCCCTTTGCAATATACTTGTCCACCGCCTTGGCGTCGTCGATTGTCAGGAAGGTGAAGACCCCTTCCTTAACGTTTCCTGTCAGCCGTGGTACTATCGGCGTGCCGCCGGTGGCGAGGAGCAGTTTTCTCCATTCGATTTTCCTACCGTCTGCTAGACGGGCAGCATGGTTTTCCACATCCAAAGACTCGACCTTCACACCCGGCAAAAGATCAATGCGGTTGTTGCTGTAAAAATCAGCCGGACGAAACCAGATCTCCTCTATGCTGCGCTCCCCGGCCAGGTATTTGGATATCAGCGGACGGGAATATGACAGATAGGGTTCGTCGGAGACCAGCACTGCGGGGTTTGTGCCATCGACCGTGCGGATGCCCTCCGCCGCCCCGATGGCACCTGCTGAGTTACCGATTATCAGATATTCGCTCATGATTGTGCCCTGATCCTTCATGTTATTTCTCCCTGTCAAACGCCATTTCCAGAAAGTTGGCATACATTTGTAGCCCCCACCTGCCACTTTTTTCGGGGTGGAATTGCGTAGCTATCAGATTGCTTTTAATGACCATGGAACAGAAACTAACGCCATAATCGGTGGTGGCGGCTACAACCGAGGTGTCTGCTGGCTCGGCGTAGTAGCTGTGGACGAAGTAGAAATTGGCCTCGTCCGGTATGCCGCTGAAAACGGGATGGGCCACCAGCTGCTTGACCTGGTTCCAGCCCATGTGAGGTACTTTGATGCCCGTGGGGAGTCTCTTTACAGCGCCCGGGATTATGTTCAGACATCGATGTCCCTCCCCTTCCTCGGTGGCTGAGAACAAAAGTTGTAGCCCCAGGCAAATAGCAAACAGAGGCCTGTCTGCCGAGACTACTTCGCGGATGGCGTCTGCCATGCCGGAGTTGACCAGACTTTCCATAGCATCGCCAGCGGCACCGACGCCGGGCAAAACGATAGCGGTAGCGCGGAGCAAGTCAGCAGGGTCGCTGGTAACGTGGGGCTGGTAACCCAGCTCAACGATAGCATTGGCCACGCTGCCTAAATTGCCGGCCCCGTAATTGATTATGGTCACTATCTTTCCCTTCATAAGTTTTTAGTATGCGTACTAGTTTTTCACAAGCTGTTTGGTTTCGCCGTCTTCCACCAGCACCAGAGCTTCGTTCGGGCAGTTAGCCACGCAGGCAGGTATGTCGCGACTGGGACACAGATCGCACTTCGCCGCAATTTTCCGGTCTTTGTCTCTGACTATTGCTCCATATGGGCAAGCTACAATGCATGTCCAGCAGCCCACACATTTTTCCGGGTCAACGGTTATTGCCCCGCCGGCCCTATCTCTATGCATGGCACCGGTGAGGCAGGAGTAGACGCACCACGGCTCATCGCAGTGTCGACATTGAAGAGAGAACGATACCTCCCCATTTTTCTCAATGCGGATACGAGATAGCGGGCGCGGCAGTTCCCTTTTAAATGCCTTCAAAATATCCCGCGTTGCCGAGTGCTCGACGAGACAGTAGACACGACAAAGCCCGCACGCCATACAGACCTCTTCTTTGACATAGACCCTTTTCATTATTAACCCCTCTCTTTGGTGGTAGACGGCAACCGCTTACCGTTTACCATAGTAACATTTCTTTGCTGAAATGTCAAGCCTGTCTTTTTTGTTGGGACCATAGACGGTTAGTGGTCCGTGTGGTTGTGTGATAATATACGTATTGTGGAGGGAGAACATGCCGTACGAGTACGAGATCAATGAACTGGTCAAGGAAGAGGCCTGGAGGATGTTCCGCATCATCGGCGAGTTTGTCGCCGGCTTTGATGCCCTTGCCGGCGTGGAGCCGGCGGTGACCATTTATGGTTCGGCGCGGCTGAAGCCCGATGAAGAACTCTATTCACAGGTGGTGGAGGTGGCACGCAGGCTGGGAGAGATGGGCTTTTCCATCATCACCGGCGGCGGTCCCGGCGTAATGGAAGCGGCCAATAAGGGGGCGATGGAGGCGGGGGTGGCATCCATCGGGCTGAATATCGATCTGCCCGAGGAGCAGCCCTGCAACGTCTTCACCACCAAGGCGCTGACGTTCAGGCATTTCTTCGTGCGCAAGGTGATGCTGGTAAAATATGCCACCGCCTTCGTCATCATGCCCGGCGGCATCGGCACACTGGACGAGCTCACCGAGGTGCTCAACCTGATGCAGACGCACAAGATAAGGCCCTTCCCGGTGATACTGTACGACGGCAGTTACTGGAAAGGGTTCCTTGATTGGCTGAGGAATGTGACCCTGGCACGGGGGTTTGTCTCCGAGGAGGACTTCAATTTGTTGCGGGTGTGCGATACCCCCGAGGAGGTGGCCACCACGGTGGAGCGGTGGTACATCAGGCACGAGATCGTGGGCAGGCGGGCGGTGGCAAGGTGAGCGGCAGGCTCAGTCGAGCAGGAATTCCTGGCGGTACTCGGGGATGGTCACAGTCCAGCCGGTCTTTTCGCTGATGGCGGCGGCGAGGCTTTCAGTTGCCTTCGTCTCGCCGTGGGTGATGAAGATATGCCGCGGTGGGCGCTTGAGGCTGAGGGCCCATTTCACAAGCTCTTTTTTATCGGCGTGTGCCGAGAAGCCCTCTATCTGTACTATCTTAGCCTTCACCCGGTAGCGCTTGCCCAGTATCCTCACCTTTTTGGCGCCGTCCACGATCTCCCTTCCCAGTGTGCCCTCCGCCTGATAACCGACGAACAGGATGGTGCTTTCTTTCCTGGAGATGTTGTTGGCGAGGTGGTGTTTAATCCTGCCGCCGGTGCACATGCCTGAGCCGGCGATGATGATGACCGTGCCGCTGATGTGGTTTATCGCCTTGGACTCCTCGGCCGTCCTCACCAGCTTCAAGCCGGGGAAGGCGAACGGCGACCTTTTCTGGCGCATCAGGACCTGCATCTCCTCATCGAAGAGGTCGATGTGGTGTTCGAAGACCTCGTTTATGCTCGCCGACATGGGGCTGTCGAAGAAGACCAGCAGATGGGGGATGCGGTCTTCCAGGAGGAATTTGTTCAGGTAGTACAGCATCTCCTGGGAGCGCTCCAGAGCGAAGCTGGGTATTATGATATTGCCCCCGGCCCTGACGGTGGCATTTATCGCCGCGGCAAACCTGTCGGCCGCCTCGGCAGGCGGCTCCAGTTCTCTATTGCCGTAGGTGGACTCCATGACCAGGTAGTCCGCCTCGGTAAAGGTGGTGGGGTCGTGGACGATGGGCTTATTCTGTCTGCCGATGTCGCCGGAGAAGAGCAGTTTTCTTTTCTCTCCGTTCTGCTGTACCACCACTTCTATCATCGCCGACCCGAGCACATGCCCGGCGTCATAGAAGGTGGCGGAGACGCCGTTTGCCACCTCGATGGTCCGTTGATAGGCTACCGGGGTAAGCAAAGGGATGGCGGCCTCGGCATCTTTCACCGTGTAGAGGGGGACTTCGGGGTGGGGCCCCTTTCTGTTCTCCTTCTGGTGGCGCAGCTTTTTAAATTCAGCGTCCTCTTCCTGTATGGCGGCTGAGTCCAGCAGCATGATCTCGGTAATCTCTTTCGTCGCCGGGGTGCAGTAGATGGGACCGGAGAAGCCATCGCGCACCAGCTTGGGCAAAAGCCCGCAATGGTCGAGGTGGGCATGCGTCAGCAAGACCGCATCTATGCTGTCCGGCGGCACCGGAAAATCTGCCCAGTTACGCTCCCGTAGCGGTCTTTCCTGGTACAGGCCACAGTCCACCAGCAATCTGCCCTCCCCCGTTTCCAGGAGGTAACAGGAGCCGGTGACGCTGCGGGCAGCGCCAAGGAAGCTGAGCTTTAGGGCCATGGCCCTGCGATAATAGCAGAATGCGGTAATCAGGTAAAGGTCGAGCACTCGTCCAGTAGACCGTGACACCCGGTCTTAAATCCTGAGGCCAGAAGAGCAGGTTTCTCTTTATCTTGTTTTTGCCCTCTCACGTGATGCTGGAAGTGGCTAAGCAGGGCTGACCTTGTGCGGTATCAAACCCTCTCCCTATAACGGGAGAGGGTTAGGGTGGGGGCGGGCCTGCGAAGCGCCTATACGCCTGTGTCCGCCATCCAATCTGGGTTGGGCCGGCATCCTGCGGGTAGACCAGCGACCGTGGACTCTGGGAATATGCCCCGGTGATGGATGGCGGTACGCCGCCCGCCGGACCGGCAGCCGGGGCCGGAAGCTGCGTTACCCCGAAAAATGTATAATGAGCGCGGGTGTACAGGTCGAGCGCTGGCCATACAGCCGGCCCCGGTGAAAGGGAGGAACCAGACTGTTGTAAACCAAATGTCATCTGGAGAGCATACTAAGACTAGGGGGATGAAAAAATGGGCACCTGGCACAGGATAATATTCGGTGACTGCAGGAAAATGAGCGAAGTCCCAGACGAGTCTGTCCATCTCATGGTGACATCGCCACCTTACTATAACGCGCCTTTCGACTATCCCGGCCTGTTCGCCGGCTATGGTGAGTTTTTGACGCTGATGGAGGACTTTGCCCGGGAGCTGTACCGAGTGCTGGCGCCGGGAAGGATAGCATGCCTGGTCACCGACGATATGCTGGTTGATGGTGAGAAGTATGCTGTCGTGGCCGACATAACGAAAATAATGCTGAGCAGCGGTTTTCGTTACCGGGACAGGATAGTATGGAGGAAGCCGGAGGGATACATCAGGATCAGCCGCAGAAGCGGGGTGGTCCTGCAGCACCCTTATCCGATGTATTTCTACCCGGACAATGTGCAGGAGAGCATCCTGATTTTTCAGAAAGGGAAGTTCGATTATGGCTATGTTAGAAAACTTGATGACGAGACGAAACAGAGTTCGAGGATTGACGTAGATGAGTATCAGAGCAATAAATGGTACCTCACTGTCTGGGACATCACCAATGTCCTGCCTCTGGAGGGGAGGGTGGAGAAGGGGGTGGCGGCGTTTCCGGACGAAATCCCCAAGCGGCTGATCAAGCTTTTTAGCTTTGTGGGAGAGACGGTGCTGGACCCGTTTTTGGGTTCAGGGACCACGGCGAAGGTGGCTAGAGACCTGGGCAGGAACAGCATCGGCTACGAGATCGACCTGGAACTGCTGGAGGTCATCAAGCAGAAGTTGAACTATAACCAGCCGGGCTTTTCGGGCGGCGGCGTGGAATTCATATTTCGGCAGGATGCCAAGAGGTTGAGAACAGGCCTGCAGAAGGTGGTGGCAAAGCAAAGGTCTGTGGTCAAGCGGCCCGGGCCCTCTCAGGCGGCCTAGGTGGCTACCCGGTATGGCGGTGGTCTGGAGCAACCCCTTGCCGTCAGGGCGCTTCGTAGTATAATTTAACACTACAAGGAGGACAGAAGCATGCCTGAACTTAAGACCGCTATCACGCTGGTGGAGATAGTAGTCGGGGTGGCGGTGGCGATGTTGCTGGGCGATTTTCTGGGGGCGAGGGTAGGCAGGGTCAAGCTGGCAATAGCCATGGGTGCGGTCATCCTGCTGGCTATTGTTGCCTTTACCGTATACGCTGCGGTGAAGCTTTCAACGGCATAGTCTGCCACAGGGTATATGAAGTCATCCCTGTCCAGTAAGTAAGGCGCGGTAGCACGGGTCGTGGCGGGCGTTTGGCTTGATATGGTGGCGACATTTGTCGTAAACTTGGTATGCCTTATCAGGGCGAAAAATCTGCCAGTGGCAGGGTGAGAAATTGAGGAACAGAACAAGTGTGAAAACCGAAGCCAAAAAGTTTAACCTGTTCAGTGCCATCGGCAATACCCCTCTGGTGGAGCTGACCAACCTCAACGGCAACCCGAAGGTGCGTGTTCTGGGGAAGTTCGAGGGGGCTAACCCCGGCGGCTCGGTGAAGGACCGTCCGGCCTACTACATGGTGACGAAGGCTGAGGTTAGCGGCGAACTTACCCCCGACAAGACGATAGTGGAGCCGACCTCGGGCAACATGGGCATTGCCCTGGCGATGATCGGTGCTGCCAGAGGCTACAGGGTAAAGCTTTTCATGCCGGAGTGCGTCAGCGTGGAGAGGCAGCGGACGCTCTCGGCGTTTGGTGCTGAGGTGGTGCTGACGCCGGGCGACGAGGGCACTGACGGTGCCATCAGGAGGGCCTGGGAGCTGGTGGAGAAGGAGCCGGAAAAATACTACATGCCCAACCAGTTCGATAACCAGAACAATGTCCTCGCCCATTATGAGACCACCGGTCCGGAGATCTTCTCTCAGACGAATGGGGAGGTGGATGTGTTTGTGGCTGGCATCGGTACCACGGGCACGCTGATGGGTGTGGCGAAGTACCTCAGGGAGAAAAAGCCGGAGGTCAGGATAGTAGCCGTTGAGCCCACCCTGGGGCATGCTATCCAGGGGCTGAAGAACCTGAGCGAGGCTATAGTGCCCAAGATCTATCGCCCGGAGCTGTGCGACGACAAGGTGGTGGTTGAGGATGAGGAGGCTTTTGAGACGACCAGGCTGTTAGCGGTCAAAGAGGGGCTGTTTGTCGGCATGTCGAGTGGAGCGGCGGTGGCGGGGGCGCTGCGGCTGGCGAAAAAGATGCGCTCCGGCACCATCGTGGTGATACTACCGGACCGTGGTGACCGCTATCTCAGCACCACCTTGTTCCGTTCGATATGTGCTAAATGTCCGCCCTAGGGTCGGGTGCGATGTAACCCCTTCGATTTGGCACGCTTTAGCAGCCTCTGATTATTTGAGCTGTTCCCTGGTAAAGTCGAGGATGCGGCGCGCTACCACCAGCATGTTTATCTGCCCGGTGCCCTCGAAGATATCGTTTATCTTGGCATCGCGCATCCACTTTTCCACCAGGTATTTTCTGGAATAGCCCAGCGGTCCCAGTATCTCCACAGCCTTCTGGGTGATCCTGGTGGCGGCGAGACCAGCTTTCACCTTGGCCATGGAGGACTCAAGGTTATTGGGCAGCATCTGGCTCATCATCCATACCGCCCGGAGCATCAACATCTTGGCAGCTTTATACTGGGACTCCATCTCCATGACATCGCGCTCCAGGGCGGTGAGCTTCTGGCGCGGCAGTCCATAGCGGATCTTGATGCCCTCCTTTTCCAGAGTCTCCTTGACGAAGTCCAGCGCTGCCCTGGCGACGCCGATTGCCATGGCGGCGATGATGGGGCGGGTGGCATCGAAGGTGGCCATCGCCTTTTTAAAGCCGGCGGTATCCGTCTTATCTACCTTCCTCACCTCGGGGCTGCCGAGGATGTTGTCGAAGGGGATGCGGCAGTTGTCGAAGACCAGGGTGACGGTATCGCTGGCCCTGATGCCCAGCTTCTTCTCCTGTTTCTCCACCTTTACGCCAGGGGTACCGGCTTCGACGACGAACGGTTTCATGCCTGCCCTGCCGGCGGTCTTGTCCACCGTGGCCCAGACGACGGTCAGCCCGTTGGAGTCCTCCATCGCCCGTTTACCGGCGGTGACGAAGATCTTCTCGCCGTTGATCACCCATTCATCGCCTTCGCGCACTGCGGTGGCATTGATGGCGGCGGTATCCGAGCCGCAGTGGGGCTCGGTCATCGCCATGGCGCCCCAGCAGGGCTTGTCCTCCCCGTAACGCTTGAGGAACCTCTCTATTTGTTCTCTGGTGCCGGAGGCGAATACAGCGGCACCGCCCAATCCCGGGCCGGGCATGGCCAGCATCAGGCCGGCATCGCCCCAGCAGAACTCCTCGACCCTGAGGGCTGCAGCCACGCCAAGACCGAAGATGCTACCCTGCGACCTCAAGCCCACCCATTTTTCGATCAGCTCCTTGGGGTCTTCATGCTCATGCTCATCGTAATAGCGGCTGACGGGGCGAAAAAGTTCTTCGGCATACCTGTGTGCTGCCTCGATTGTGGCCTTATCTTCGGGCGAAAGTTCAAAGTCTATCATGCTAAATACCTCCTTTGTTATACCATAGCCATGCCATCGAAAGTGGCGAAACCTCGACCGTTGCGGAACCAGAGCTCCACGGGGTGTTCGCGGATGTAGCCATGACCGCCCAGTATCTGGACCCCCCTATCGGTGGCGGTCATCACCATATCGTCAGCGTACAGCTTGACCAGAGATGCCTCTCTGGTTGTTTCCATCTTCTTGTCCAGCATCCAGGCAGCTTCCCATGCCATCAGTCTGGTAGCGTCTATTTCGATGGCCGTCTCAGCCAGCATGAAGGCGATGGCCTGTCTCGAAGCTATGGGCTCACCGAAGGCGACGCGCGTCTTGGCGTAGTCGCGGGCATATTCATAGGATGCCTTCGCTACCCCAACCGCCATCGCCGCCAGGGCTACACGGGAACAATTGAGCAAGCGGTTGAAATCGCACCCCTTATCGCCACCGAGGCGGTTCTCCTTAGGCAGGCGGCAGTCTTTTAGCGTCAGCTCGCCAGGGCTTTGATGCCCATGTTCTTTTCTCGTTCTTTTATCTCCAGCCCCGGTGTCCCCTTCTCCACGATAAACCCCTGCGTCTGCCCGTCCTCGGCGGCATACACCAGAATAACCTCCGATTCGGCAGCCAGCGGCACATAGCACTTTTCGCCGTTGAGGATGTAGTTATTGCCGTCTTTCCGTGCTGTGGTGGACAGCTCGTTGGGGTCGAAATTGAACCTGGGCTCTATTAAGGCCGCGGTGGCTGCGGTGAACCTGGCACCGCAGAACATGGGGAGGTATTTCTTCCTCTGTTCCTCGGTGCCCATTTCCAGGACGGGGAGGACGAACAGGGAAGGGCAGAGGATGTGCATCGCCATGGACAGGTCGCCCCAGGCCAGTTCTTCGGCGATAAGTGCGCCGGTGAGCACCGAGCGCTCGCCGCCGGCGCCGCCGTATTCCTCGGGGATGCAGCTCGAGGTAAGCCCCAGTCCCCACGCTGTCTCGATGAGCCTCTGGGGAATCTGGCCGCTCTCGTCGCACTCCCGGTAGGCCTTGCGCATCTCGTCGGTGGCAAACTGCTTCACCATGTTCACTATCATCTGTTGTTCTTCGCTGGGACTGAACGAAATCATAACAAGCTCCTTTCTCGTTTCAGGTCAATGGTGTGCCCGCGGCCTGTGGCGCACTGGTGGGCACAGTCGTAAATGATAGCATATGGCCAAAGCGACGTCAAAGTCGCCGGCTGGTACAGTCCAACGCCCGCTTGAGCTAGTTCAGACCTCACCCTCACCCTAACCCTCTCCCATCCAGGGAGAGGGGAGGGGAGAGTTCTCCCGTCCAGGGAGAGGGCGTATTGAACTTCGGCTTCAGCGATACCGAGAACCTAACCCTCTCCCATTCAGGGAGAGGGCAGGAGAGGGTTCTCCCATTCAGGGAGGGCGTTATGAGCGCTTCTAGTCCCCCGCTTTTCCCAGCAGGGTCATCCCGTCCGGAGAGAGGACGGGGCATTGAAGAATCAGGCTGCACTTAGTGGCACAGAGTCCTCCCATCCGGGGTAAGATAAGCGGGGACCGAAGCCCGCCCTTGCGGTCCAGAAATTTAGCACTAACGTGTCAATCTACCGGACGAGCAGGGCAATGCTTTGCTTTTCGGGAAAAAAGGTGTAGAATTTTGCTGTAAATGCGG
>FWPV01006297.1_pt1 | contig 22835 bp, 19 predicted proteins | sample 2228371 | NCBI WGS metagenome assembly FWPV01 (sample SAMEA103939776, study PRJEB20133) | metagenome | reverse complement strand
CGGCGGCCACGGGCCCGACAGGTAGCGCGGGCCGGCGCGGGGCGAGGAGGGCGCCCCGGGTCGGGACCGGCACGACAACGGCGGAAAGAGGGAACAGTGCCGATACCGGATACCGTGCCGGTCCTCGGGATCAGCTGGGCCGACGTGCTCTTCCTGGTCCTGGCGGCGGTGATGCTCGGGAGCGCCCTCCTCGTGGTGACGCTCCGCGACATCATCCGCTGCGGCCTTGCGCTCATCGTCTCGTTCGGCGCCCTCGCCGGCCTCTACGTGATGCTCGGGGCCCCCGTCATCGCCGCCGCCCAGGTGCTCGTCTACATCGGGGCGATCGCCGTCCTCATCCTCTTCGCCGTCATGCTCACCCAGGCGAAGAACGCGCCGACCCGACTCGTCTTCCAGACCCAGGCGATCCCCGCCGCGATCGCGGCCATCGTGCTCGCCGTGCTCATCGCGCTGGCCGTGACCGTCACCGACTGGGGCGACGTGGCCGGCCCGATCATGACCGACACGACGGCCCTCGCCCGCCTCCTCTTCGACCAGTACGTCCTGCCGTTCGAGATCGTCGGCGTGCTGTTGCTCGCGGCCGTCGTCGGCGGCGTCTTCCTCGCCAAGCGGGAGGACCGCGACGCATGAGCAGCTCCCTCGACGCCTTCCTCGTCCTCGCCGGCCTGCTCTTCGCGATCGGGAGCTTCGGCTTCCTGGCGCGCCGGAACGCGATCAGCATGCTCATGTCGATCGAGCTGATGCTCAACGCCGTCAACCTCGCCATCGTCGCCTTCGGCGCGTTCGTGCCGGAGCTCACGACCGACGCCTCGGTGATCGCCCTCATGGTCATGGCGGTCGCCGCGGCGGAGGCGACCGTCGGCCTCGCGATCGTCATGGCGATCTACCGCAACCGGCGGACGCCGCTCGTCGACGAGTACGACGCCATGCGCCAGTAGCCCAGGAGCCCGAGACAGCCGCGTGTTCGACCCGTTGATCCCGAGCGTCGCCCCGCTCGTCGCCGCCGCCTCCGAGGAGGCCGAGGCGGTGAGCGAGGCGATCAACCTCGTCCCGCTCCTGCTCCTCCTGCCACTCGTCGGGTTCGTCTTCACCGCCTTCTTCGGCCGGCGGATCGGGCGCTTCGCCTTCCTCCTGCCGCTCCTGCTGATCGTGGCGACGTGGGTCCTCGGGATGGTCGTGGCCTACGAGGCACTCACGGGTGGCTTCGGCGAGCACGGGGCCGGCGTCACGCTCTACACGTGGATCCCGGCCGGCGCCTTCCAGGTGGAGCTCGGGCTCTTCGTCGACCAGCTGACGGCGTGCCTCCTCATCGTCGTGACCACGATCGGCATGCTCGTCCACCTCTACTCGGTCGGCTACATGGCCCACGATCCGGGCCGCTGGCGCTTCTTCGCCTACCTCAACCTCTTCATGTTCAGCATGCTGCTGCTCGTCCTCGGCGACAGCTGGCTGACCGTCTTCGCGGCCTGGGAGCTCGTCGGCCTCAGCTCGTACCTCCTCATCGGCTTCTGGTACCCGCGCTGGTCGGCCGCGCTGGCCGCGAAGAAGGCGTTCATCGTCAACCGCGTCGGCGACGTCGGGTTCGCCCTCGGGATCATGCTGATCTGGGCCAGCACCGGCACCCTGAACATCCGCGAGACGTTCGAGCTGATCCCCGCCCTCGACGAGACGACGATCGCGGCGATCGCCCTCCTCGTCTTCTGCGGCGCCGTGGGCAAGAGCGCCCAGTTCCCGCTCCACGTCTGGCTGCCGGATGCGATGGAGGGCCCGACCCCGGTCTCCGCCCTCATCCATGCGGCAACGATGGTCAACGCCGGCGTGTACCTCGTGGCCCGGGCGAACCCGATCTTCGCCGAGGTCCCCGGCGTCATGGTCGTCGTGGCGGCGATCGGGATCTTCACCGCGATCCTGGCGGCCTCGATCGCCTTCACGCAGACGGACATCAAACGCGTGCTGGCGTACTCGACGCTCTCCCAGTTGGGCTACATGTTCGCGGCGCTCGGCGTGGGGGCCTTCATCGCCGCGATCTTCCATCTCATGACCCACGGCTTCTTCAAGGGCCTCCTCTTCCTCGGCTCGGGCAGCGTCATCCACGCCGTCCACGAGGAGCAGGACATGAACAACATGGGCGGCCTGTGGCGGAAGATCCCGATCACCCACTGGACGATGTTCGTGGGGACGCTGGCAATCGCCGGCCTGCCGCCGCTGGCCGGCTTCTTCAGCAAGGACGAGATCCTCGGCGAGAGCTTCAAGTTCGGCTTCTACTGGGTCTGGGCGATCGGATGGATCGTCGCCGGCATGACCGCCTTCTACATGTGGCGGCTCATGGGCAAGACGTTCTACGGCGAGCCGTCGGCCTACGCGAAGCGGATCTGGGACAGGATCCACGAGTCGACCTGGACGATGACCGTGCCGCTCGTCCTCCTCGCGATCCCCTCGGCCCTCCTCGGCCTCGCGATCGGCCTGCCGCTCGGCGCCTCGACGATCAAGCACTGGCTGGAGCCGGTCTTCGAGGAGTCGGAGAAGATGCTCCACGGCGAGGCGAAGCCCTACGAGCTCTTCGGCATCGACGGCGTGCTCATCCTCATGAGCGTCGGCATCGCCACGATCGGGCTCGTGGTCGGCATCTGGCTCTTCGGGGCCTTCCGGCGGTCCGGCGCCCGCGAGCGCGTGGTCGCGATCTCGAAGGCGAACGGCGTCACCCGCTTCCTCTACCGGGCCTCGCTGAACAAGTGGTGGTTCGACGATCTCAACCACCTCCTGTTCATCGTCGTCGGCGGCCGGGTCGCCGCGGCCCTGTGGTGGTTCGACCGGGTGATCGTCGATGGGACGGTGAATGGCGTCGGCCGGCTCACCGTCGACGCAGGGCGCGGGCTGCGCCGCGTCCAGACGGGCCGGGTCCAGAACTACGCGCTCGGCATCGCGGTCGGCCTGATCGTGATGATCGGCTCGTACCTCCTCATCGCGGCCAGGTAGGGAGGAGGACGACCGTGACCTTCGACATCGGCGCCTTCCCGATCCTCTCCGTCATCACCTTCCTGCCGCTGGCCGGCGCCCTCGTCATCGCGCTGATCCCGAGGAACAACCTCGGGGCGATCCGCTGGACGGCGCTCCTCGTCGCCCTCGCGACCTGGGTGGTGAGCCTGTGGCTCGTCCTCGGCTACCTGCCCGGCCGCGAGACCGGGGCCGCGATGGCCTTCCAGTACGTGGAGCAGATCGACTGGATCCCGCTCTTCGGCATCCAGTACAAGCTCGGCGTCGACGGCCTCTCGGTCGCCCTCGTGGTCCTGACCACGACGCTCACCTGGATCTCGATCCTCGCCAGCTTCGGGCCGATCAAGGACCGGGTGAAGGAGTACATGATCTCCTTCCTGGTCCTCGAAGTCGGCATGCTCGGCGTCTTCGTCGCGCTCGACCTCTTCCTCTTCTACATCTTCTGGGAGGTCGTCCTCGTCCCGATGTACCTGATCATCGGGATCTGGGGCGGGGCGAACCGGATCTACGCGACGATCAAGTTCGTCCTCTACACCCTCGTCGGGTCGCTCCTCATGCTCGTCGCGATCCTCGCGACCGCGTTCACCTACCAGGCGGCGACCGGCTCGTGGGAGGGCGCCTTCGACCTCCAGAACCTGGCCGGCCACGGCTTCGATGGGACGTTCCAGGTCCTCGCCTTCGCCGCCTTCGCCCTCGCCTTCGCGATCAAGGTCCCGATGTTCCCGTTCCACACGTGGCTGCCCGACGCCCACGTCGAGGCGCCGACCGCGGGCTCGGTGATCCTCGCCGGCGTGCTCCTCAAGCTCGGCGGCTACGGGTTCATCCGCTTCGCCCTGCCGATCTTCCCGGAGGGAGCCCAGGCATGGGCGCCGCTGATCATCGTCCTCTCGGTGATCGCCATCATCTACGGGGCGATCGTGGCCCTCGTCCAGCCCGACCTCAAGAAGCTCGTCGCCTACAGCTCGGTGAGCCACATGGGCTTCGTGACCCTGGGGATCTTCGTCTTCCAGGAGCAGGGCATGCAGGGCGCCATCCTCCAGATGGTCAACCACGGGCTCATCACCGGCGCGCTCTTCCTTCTCGTCGGCGTCATCTACGAGCGGACCCACGACCGGACGATCGCGAAGATGAGCGGCCTCGGGGCGCCGACCCCGGTCTACGCGGGGATGCTCGGGTTCTTCGTCTTCGCCTCGGTCGGCCTGCCCGGCCTCGCCGGCTTCGTCGGGGAGTTCCTGGTCTTCCAGGGGGCGTTCGTGTTCAGCCCCTGGGTCGCCGCGGTCATCGCCTTCGTGATGATCTTCGCCGCCGCCTACCTGCTCTGGATGCAGCAGCGGGTGCTCTTCGGGCCGGTGTCCGACTTCCTGAAGGGGCTCGGGCACCACCTCACCGACATGAAGCCGGTCGAGATCCTCACGCTCGCCCCGCTGGCAGCGCTGACGGTGGTGCTCGGCGTCTACCCGGCGCTCGTCCTCGACCTCATCGCCGGTCCGGTGCGGGCCGTGCTGGCCGCCGTTGACCCGTCGCTCGCGGCGGCGATCGGGCGCTGACGGGAGGCCTGCCGATGTCGTTCGCCGACCTGCCGATCCTCCTCCCCCTCGTCGCGGCGGTCCTCGTCGCCTGCGCCATCATCGTCGCCGACCTGGTGAAGCCCGGCAGCACGACGGTCGCCGTCGGCGTCACCCTGCTCGGGCTCGGGCTCGTGGCGGCGGCCGTGCTGTGGACCGGACAGACGCCCGGGACCGCCTTCGGCGGCTCCTACCGGGCGGACGACCTCACGACGCTCCTCCACCTCGTGTTCGTGGCGATCGCGGCCCTGACGGTCCTGTTCGGGCCCGACTACCTCGTCCCGCGCGGCCTGCCGGTCGCCGAGTTCGCGGCAATCCTCGTCTTCGCCCTCACCGGCGCGATGGTCGTGGCCGCGTCGGCCGACCTCCTCGTGATCTTCATCGGCCTCGAGCTGATGGTGATCCCCGGCTACCTGCTGGCCGGCTACCACAAGCGCGACGCCCTCTCGACCGAGGGCGCGATCAAGTACTTCCTCCTCGGCTCGTTCTCGAGCGCGATCTTCCTCTTCGGTCTCGCCTTCGTCTGGGGGCTCTCGGGCTCGACGCGGATCGCCGACGTCGCCGCCGTCCTGGGGCGGATCGTGGAGGGGCAGGAGGCGCTCTCGGCCGGCCTGGCGATGGGCCTCGCCCTCCTCACGACCGGCGTCGCCTTCAAGATCGCGGCGGTGCCGTTCCACTACTGGACGCCGGACGCCTACCAGGGCTCGCCGACCCCGATCACCGGTTACCTCTCGGTCGGCCCCAAGGTCGGCGCCTTCGCCCTCATCCTGCGGGTCTTCGCCGAGGCGCTGGCGCCGCTCGAGGCCGAGTGGCTCATCGTGATCTTCGTCCTCGCCACGTTCACGATGACGCTGGGCAACCTCGTGGCGCTCACCCAGGACAACGTCAAGCGGATGCTGGCGTACTCCTCGATCGCCCACACCGGCTACATGATGGTGGGCCTGGCGGCGTACGCCGGCGGCCAGCTGGAGGGCCTCGAGGGGCTTCTCTTCTACGCCGCGGCCTACACGTTCATGAACCTCGGCGCGTTCGCCGTCGTCGCGGCGCTCCAGAAGCGGCCGGGCGTCACGAGCCGCCTCGAGACGTTCGCCGGGCTCGGCCGGCGCGAGCCGCTGCTGGGGATCCTCATGGTCCTTTTCCTGCTCTCGCTCACCGGGATCCCGCCGACGGCCGGCTTCTTCGCCAAGGCGTACGTGATCCTCGCCGCGGTGCAGGGCGGCGGCTGGCTGACGCTCCTGGCCGTCATCGCGGTCCTCAACGCGGCGGCCGCGGCGTTCTACTACCTCCGCGTCGTCGTCTACATGTACATGCGGGAGCCGCAGGCCGAGCCGGCGCCGGTGGCCCACGGCGCGCTCCTGCGCCTCGGGCTCGCGATCACCGCGGTCATGACGATCGCGCTGGGGCTGTTCCCGACGCCGTTCCTCGAGAGCGTCGGGGCGGCGGCGGAGGCGCTGGCCTCGACGCTTCGGTAACGGCCGCCCAACTCTTCAGGTTCGTCTGCCAGCAGACGCGTCGTAGGTCGTCTGCTCCGCGTCTGAGCGATCGGCGATCGGGAGATCGAGCGTCACCGTCGCCCCTCCGCCCGGGGCGCTTGTGATGGCCACCGCCCCACGAGCCCGGGTGACGGTGAGGTAGACACTCGTCAGGCCGAGTCCGAACCCCGATCCTCCATCGACGGCTGCGCTCGCACCCTCGGGCGGCGCGGCCGGCCGCGCAGGGCTCCGACTCGTGGAATAGAAGGTCTCGAAGGCCCGCCGGGCGACCTCGGGAGCGACGCCGCGCCCGGTGTCCGATACCTCAAGTCGAACATAGCGCCCCGGGGCCACCGCCGTCGCCAGCACGCTGAAGGGCACGGCGGACGGGCCGACTTCCCATGGACGGCCTTTCACTCGGAAGATGCCGCCATCCGGCATCGAGTCGGCCGCGTTGGAGGCGAGGTTCACGAGGATCTGGGTGATGGACGCCGGGGCCAGGGCCACGGGCGGCAGGTCAGATGGCAGATCAACCTCGAGCGTCACGTCGGGACCGAGGAGCCTGTCGAGGATGCCCCCGAGGCGGTCGAGATGCGCGGACAGATGGGTCGAGCCGCTGGGAGCGTCGCCTCGCGCGAACTCGAGGATCGAGGCAAGCATACGGCGGGCTTCGGTCACGCCCTCCTGGATCAGCTCCGCGTCCCGCCGCCGGGGATCGTCTGCATCGAGATCCGCGACAAGGCCGTCGGCTGCCCATCCGATCGTCCGAATGTAACTCCGCACGTCGTGAGCGAGGATGCCGGCGAACTGGCCGAGCAGCTCCGTCCGCTGGGCGATGGCCAGCTGCGCCTCAAGGGCGACGCGATCAGTGAGGTCGACCAGCGTGATCACCGCCTCGGGGCCGCTGGGGCCCATCGTATGGGCGATCTCCACCGCCACGGGGATGCGCTGGCCGTCACCTCGCTCGATCTCGGCTCCCGGGGCGTGCTGTCCGGCCATCGACGTCGGGTCGGCAAACGCGGCGGCGAGGCGGTCACGATGGGCGTCGCGCGACTCGAGCGGCACCAGATCGGTGAACGGTCGTCCGATGAGCTCCTCGGCCGTCCCCAGCATCCGAACAGCCGCCGGGTTCGCGTACACGATGGATCCGTCGCCCCGGATCGCCAGAATCGGGTTCGGCGAGCCATCGAGCACGGCGCGCAGGCGCTGCTCCCGACGCGCAACCTGGTCACGGAGTCGGGCCTGCTCGAGTGCGATCCCGAGCGATGCTGCGAACTCGGTTGCCACCTGCCGGACGAATGCGCCGGCGACCGCCGTCCGCTCGTCGGCACCCAGCGTGAGAGAGCCGATGATGGCGCCATCGGCGCCGCGCAGTGGCGAGGCGAGAACCCACCGAATCCCGCGTGTCCGAGCCGCCTCGAACACGGATCCGAGCGCGTGCGTGGGTGCCGCGAGATCGATGAGGACCTGCTCGTCCACCGCGGCGAGCTGCCCAGGCACCGGGGCGAGCGCGTCAAGCGGCAGCGATCGTGGGCCGGGATCGGGAAACGATGCCAGAAGCGTCGCTCGATCGGAGGCCGGGTCGAACAGCGTGACAGCGGCGCGGCGCAGGGTTACCAGGCGACCGAGGTGGTACAGGGCGATCTGGGCAATCGCCTCGCTGCTCTCCGCGCCGAGGATCGCCCGATCGAGTGCGAGGGACGCGGCAAGACGCTCAGCGTGCAGCTTCAGCTCCTCGCGGTCGCGTGCCGCACGGATGGCGATCTCGAGCTGGCTTGCGACCTCGCCCGCGAGCGCGCCCGCACGGTCGTCCATCGGCTCTCCGTCAACGATCCCGAGGATCAGCGCGCCGCGAACCACCCTGGTTCCGTCGCGCAGCGGAAATGCAAGAATCGAGCGAACCCCGCTCTCGCGCGCCACCAGCCACGCCTCGCCGAGGCCGGGCTCTCGGGCGACATCGACGACGGCGTGATCGGCTGTCGTCACGAGACGACCCGGGAGCGGCGCGGCGGCGGCGAACGACACCGCTGTCCCGGGCGCGGGGAGGCCCTTGACGGGGCCCGATGTCGCGGCCAGGGCCTCCATCCGCTGGGTCTCGTGATCAACGAGCACAATCGCTGCTTGCAGCCTCGGCATGACTCGCGCGAGGTGCTCGACCGCGACTGAGGCGACCTGCTCGGGTGTCTGCGCTTCGAGAATGGCCCGATCGAGCGCGTGAAGGCCGTCGAGCCTGTCGGCGGCGGCGGCCAGCTCGCGCTCTGCAAGGGCCTGTCCGGTCACGTCCTCCGCGACGTGAACGATCGTGGTGGTGCCATCCGGCTGAACCACGGGCGCCTTTGAGATCCTGGCGACGATGGGCGTGCCATCAACTCGACGGCGAGCGCGCGTGGCCCCCGTTATCGGTTCGCCACCGGCAACGCGCTGCAGCTGCGCAAGGAAATCCAGCCGCTCTTCCGGCGCAACCCAAGGCGCGAAGCGCCCGATCGCTGCGGTCGCCGGCAGGCCCCACAGGCGCTCGGCGGCTGGATTCCACGCGCGGACGATGCCGTCGCGCGTGGTCTCGACGATCGAGATCGGAGCCTGGGCAACGAGGTGTTCGTACTGTGCTCTTGCCGTGGCCTCGCGGCGCGCCGCGTCGACCTCGGCGGCAGCGGCCTGCTCGCCCGCTCGTCGGGCGTGGTCGGCCTGGGTCGCCAGCGAACGGGCGAGAAGGAACACGACGACCGAGGAGACAGCGACAAACCCGAGGCCCTTGGCCGCTCCGATCTCAGCCTGGACCGTCGCATCGAGGCCCAGGGCCGCAAGCGTCGCGTCCGACAGCAGGATCCACGCACCAGACAGGAGCGCATAGGCGGCGGTGATCCGACGGGGCGTGACACGCATGGCTCGTCGTCTCCCTGCGACCACGGGCAACCCGGGCACGGGGGATTATCCATCATGCGTCGAGACGATCGGAACATGCTCCATCCGCGATCTGGTATCGCGATATCATGGTTCGGGGATGCAGCGACCCCCGTGCAGACGGGGCAGGCAGCGCGAATGATCAGGGTTCTCGTCATCGACGACCATGCGGTCGTCCGCACCGGAATTTCCCGGATCGCCGAGCGCAGCGGCGAGTTCTCGGTGGTGGGTGAGGCCAGCTCCGGGCCGGCCGCGCTGGACCTGGTTCGGGAAATCGCGGCGGACGTCTGCGTGCTCGACCTGGACATGCCCGGCGGGGGGCTCGGGCTCATCGAGCGGGTGCGAGCGGTGCGCCCTGAGCTCGCCGTGCTCGTGTTCAGCCAGCACTCCGAGCGCGATTTCGCCCAGCGGTGCCTTGAGGCGGGTGCACGCGGCTACCTCAGCAAGGAATCACCTCCCGAGGACCTCGAACAGGCCATCCGGCGGGTTGCCAGCGGGCGTCGCTACCTCACCGAGGCCGCCCAGGACCTGATCCTGGAGCACCTTGCGGGCGGCGTGCCCGCCGAGCCGCACCTCCGGCTGTCGAGCCGGGAGCTCGAGATCGTCCGGATGCTCGCCCGCGGTCGCCGGCCAACCGACATTGCCGTCGAGCTCGGCCTGTCCGTGAAGACGGTGAGCACCCACCGGGCCAACGCGTTGACCAAGCTCGGCCTCACGAACAACATCGAACTGGCCCATTATGCCCGAGAGCACGGCCTGATCTGACCCCCGCGCAAGGATGGCCCTGCCTTGGGCCTCGTCCGCCCCGGGCACGGCAGCGCGACGACGTCGGGGTCGGACGAGTCCGAGGGCTACCCGGTCGCGGCCGATGGCGCACTGGCTGGGCGTCCCATCGCGCGAGACCGGCGCGCCGATGGCGGGGTTGGTCCCCGCAGGCCATCCTGCGTCGAGTCGATGCCGTCCGGCCGGCCGTCTCCCACGGCGGTCCGGGACGATACGGGCCACCGCGGCCGGACGGCGTCGGCCCCGTCCGCGCCCAGGGGCACGGTCGCACCGAGGAACTCCCGGCGGTCACAAGAAGAGTGGACAACATGCACGCGAACAGCGGCGGACGCCAGGTCGCCGCGCAGAATGATCATGAGGCCCCAGGCCATCCGACCGCGAATGTCTCAGCGGCGCCGCAGGCGAGGGCACAACGCCCGCGAGCGTCGCAATCGGGCCGAGCGTCTCAGAACGGCGCCCCCCGTCGCCGGGGACGCTCGGCCCAGCCCACCGCCCCGTCATCCGGGCCGGATCCCTTCAGGCTCCTCGCGGAGCGAAGCCGCGACCTTGTCTATCGGTTCCGACTCGTGCCAGAGCCAGGGTTCGAGTATGTGAGCCCGGCCGCGACTGCGATGACCGGCTACACGCCGGAGGAGCACTACGCGGACCCCGCTCTCGGCTTCAAGCTCGTCCATCCCGATGACCGGCATCTGCTGGAACGTGCCATCTCAGGCGCCACTGAGCCAATCGTCCTGCGGTGGATCCGTCGAGACGGCTCGATCCTCTGGACGGAGCAGCACAACGTGCCGATCATCGAGGACGGGGTGCTCGTCGCGATCGAAGGCAGCGCCCGCGATGTCACCGCGCGCGAGGTGGCACGCGAAGCGCTCGAGCAGTCCGAACAGGGCCTCCGGGCGCTGCTGGAGCGCGTCGATCTCCTCGCTGGAACCGTTGACCTCCGGGGGCGGGTCACGATGATGAACGCCGCCCTCCTGCGGCTGACCGGGTGGGATGCGGGTCAGGCGATGGGGCGCGATTGGTTCGCTACCTTCGTCCCAGCTGAGACTCGGGCAGCGATGCGTGCCGCATTCGATGCCGACGTCGCCAGCGGAGCGCTCGATCGCGAGGTCATGACCGATCTCCTCATTCGAGGTGGTCCCCCTCGACGCGTCCGCCTTCACGTGATGGGCGTCCGGGCCCGTGACGGAAGACTCGCCGGCGTGGCGATGCTCGGCGAGGACATCACGGGAGCCGCCGAGCGCCAGGCACACAGCGAACGCCTGATGACCGCGATCGCTCAGACCGCCGACGCGGTCATCATCACCGACGCCGACGCGCGCATCCAGTATGTCAACCCGGCCTTCGAGCGCGTCACCGGCTACTCCAGCAGAGAGGTGCTCGGCCTCAATCCACGAATCCTCCAGAGCGGCCGCCAGACGCCGGCGTTCTACCGGCGCATGTGGCGGACGCTCGGGACAGGCGACTCGTGGCAGGGCGAGCTCGTGAACCGGCGCAAGGACGGATCGACCTTCATCGAGGAGGCCACGATCACGCCCATCCGGGCCAATGACGGTCGTGTCACGGCCTACGTCGGCGTGAAGCGCGACGTGACCAAGCTTCGCGAGCTCACCGGCGCACTGGGCCAGGCGCAGCGCAGGCGCCTGGAGCTCGCGAACGCGATCGCCGGCATCACGCCCGGTCCCACGATCGAGGCGACTGCAGATCGGATCGCGGCCGCAGCGATGACCATCCCGGGCGCCCGGGCGAGTGGGGTCATCTCGTTCGAGAACGGCAGCGCCGCCCGACTGCTCGCCCTTGCCACCGAAGTTCGCCTTGGCCTGGCCGCCGGCGACCCCCTGCCGCGTGAGCGCGCCACCGAGCTGCGCGCCCGCGCCAGCCAGGGACCGTGGATCGAGCGGACGGTCGCGCCGACGGCTGATGACGAATGGTCGAGAGCGATCCGCGCGGCGGGGATCGAGGCTCAGCTCTACGCTCCCATCGACGAGGGCGGAGTCCTGGGTCTCCTCGTGGTCGCCGTGACCACGGCCTCCGCGGCCGTCGAGCTGGCCAGCCACCTGCCGGCCCTGATCGAGCTGGCGGCGGTTGCGCGGAGCCTCATCGGCTCATCGCTCGCGTCCCGAGCGGATGCCCTCGAGGCACAGGAGAGGATTCGCTCCATCATCGAGAGGCGGGCGTTCCGCCCTCACTTCCAGCCGATCGTCGAACTCGCGACCAGCTCACCGGTCGGGTACGAGGCGCTGACGCGATTCGATGACGGTCGACGCCCGGACGTGGTGTTCGCGGAGGCCCGTCGCATCGGTCTCGGTCTGCCGCTGGAGTGCGCCACGCTCGAGGCCGCCATCGTCGAAGGCCGCGACCTACCCGGCGACGCGTGGTTGAGTCTCAACGTCTCGCCGAACCTCGTGATCGACAACGGCAACCTCCGGGCTATCCTGGCGCAGCGCGCGCAGCCGGTGATCCTGGAGATCACGGAGAATGAGCCGGTGGAGGATTACGCGGGCCTGAGGGAAGCCATCGCCGCCCTGGGACCTGATGTGCGGATGGCGGTCGATGACGCCGGTGCCGGTGTTGCCAACTTGCAGCATCTCGTCGAGCTGCGGCCCGATATCGTGAAGGTGGACGTGCGCCTTGTCCGGGGCCTCAACGCCGACCTGGCGCGCCAAGCCATGGTTGCCGGACTCTGCCACTTCGCGATCGTGGCCGGGAGTGAGACCATCGCCGAGGGCATTGAGACGGAGGCCGAACTTCTCACCGCGGAACGGCTTGGCGTGGATTACGGTCAGGGGTATCTCCTGGGTCGGCCGGCTCCTGCGGAGGAGTGGCGCCGATGAGCAGCCTGGATCAGCCGCCCATTCCCGAGCTCATCGTCGATGGAGCCACCCATGGCGAGGTGATCGGGCATCTCCACGAGGGAGTCTACTACGTCGACTGCCTGCGTCGCATCCGTTTCTGGAATGCGGGTGCGGAGCGGATCACTGGCTATCGCGCCGCCGAGGTCGTGGATCGGCGCTGTCACGACAACATCCTCAACCACGTCGACTCGGCCGGCCGTGCACTCTGTGCCGACGGCTGTCCGCTCCTGGCGACGATCCGTGATGGGGCCGCCCGGGATGCCGAGGTCTTCCTCCGTCACCGAACCGGCTACCGCGTAGGCGTCCGCATCCGCACCGCGCCCCTGCGCAACGCTCAGGGCGTGATCACGGGAGCTGTGGAGGTCTTCACCGACGATGCCGACCTCGTCGCCGCCCGCGAGGAGGCGACACGGCTTCGTGGCCTTGCCCTGACGGACGCTCTCACGGGGTTGCCGAACCGCCGCTACCTCACGACCGCCATCGAGAGCTGGCTGGCCGGCTCCGAGCGAACCGGCCGTCCGTTTGGGCTGCTACTCGCGGATGTCGATCACTTCAAGATGATCAACGATCGCCACGGTCACGGTGCCGGTGATGAGACACTGCGGGTCGTGGCTCGATCGCTCGTGGCGGGCACGCGAGGCGACGACGTGATTGGACGGTGGGGAGGCGAGGAGTTCCTCGGCCTCGCAGCCGGTGCCAACCTCGCCGGAGCGCGCCTGGCGGCCGAGCGGCTCAGGGTGCTCGTGGCCCGTTCCGAGGTCAGGGTCGCCGACTCCGTCGTTCACCCGACCATCTCGGTCGGTGTCACGGTGGCCTCGGCCCATGACACCGCCGCGATGGCCGTGGACAGGGCGGACCGTGCGCTCTATCGGGCGAAGTCGCGCGGGCGGAACCGCGTCGAGGTTGAAGATAGCTGACCGTGGCGTCAGGCCACATCCTGGTTGAGCGGTGCGGCGCCGCGCCGGCCCGTCGCGCGGCCGGGCCGCGTGACCGCGGTCATTCGCCGATCGTGACACCCGGCAGGATCGACCCGAGGCCGGCGGCCATCACGTCCGGGCCGATCTCGCCGAGGGCTGCGTCTCGCACCACCCCGTCGGCATCCACCCAGTAGTAGACGGGCAGCGCGATGGCGTCCCAGCGCGCGGCCCGGCTGCCGTCCACGTCGAGCGCCACCGGGAAGGTGACGTTCAGCTCCTCGGTGAAGGCCCGGGCCGCCGCCTCGTCGTCCTTCACGTGCACGGCAAGCACGACGAGGCCCGCGTCGGCGTAGCGGACCGCGAAGCCGTTGAGCAGCGGGTAGGCGTCGCGGCAGGGCGCACACCAGCTGGCCCCGAAGACGAGCCAGACCGGGCGGCCCCGGAATGCCGCGATGTCGACCGGGGTGCCGTCGAGCCCGGGCGCGGTGAGGGCCGGGGCGACCTGGCCGACGAGCGGGAAGGGCGACGGGCTGCGCGAGGGCTCGGGGGACGCGAGGCCCTCGGCGGTCGGGATCGCCGAGACGTCCGGGGCCGGCGTGGGCGCGGCCAGGGACGGTGTCGGCGTCGGGGCGGCCGTCGGGACCGTCGCGGCGGGGACGAGCGAGTAGACGGCGACGGCGAGGCCGAGGGCGGCGGCCACGCCGACGACGAGGCCGGCGAAGATCGCGAGGGCGGTGCGCATGCTCAGGCGGGAGCGTAGCCGACTGGCGCCGGGCGCGCGGGCGGGATCGCGCAGGCGGGCGCCGGGTGGCCGGCCAGAGCATGCGTCGCGAGCGACCGCTCCGCGTCCCCCTGCCCGGGACCTCCGGCGCCCGGGCACCGGACGAAACCGCCGGGCGGGCTCGCACGATCTCCTTGCTAGGATGCCCCCGTCGATGCGCTCGCTCCTCGCCTGGGTCCGCGGCCGCCTCCTGCCCGCCATCGTCACGGCGGCGGGCGTCGCGCTGCTCGCGGCCGGGCTGCTCACCTACTCGGGCCCACCAGAGGTCGTGGCCACCGCGCCGACCCCGTCACCGGTTGCGAGCGCCGCGCCGTCGCCGACGCTCATCCCGATCCCCTCGCTCGCCCCGCCCGGCTCGCCCGCCCCCACGCCCGTCGTGCCCGCCGACCGCGTTCCCACCCGGATCGCGATCCCGGCGCTCCGGATCGACCTGCCGATCGTGGAGCCGCCGGACGATCCCGACCACTTCCCGTACTGCGACGTCGCCGAGTACATCCGCCAGCTGAGCCGGCCCGGCCTGCCCGGCGTGACCTACATCTACGCGCACGCCCGGACCGGGATGTTCCTTCCGCTCCTTCGCACGCCGGACGCGCGGCTGCCGGGCATGCTCGTCCAGGTCTACACGAGCGACAACCTTGTCTTCCTCTACGAGATCTTCGAGGTCCGGCGCAACCAGTCCAGCCTGGACGCGGCGTTCGCGACGACGGCGGAGGAGCTCTGGCTCCAGACATCGGAGGGGCCGCGGGGAACGATCGGGAAGACCCAGGTCCTCGCCCGGCCGATCAGTGTCGGCCCCGCCGACCCTGTCGCCGCCAACCCGACCGCGAAGCCGCTCGTCTGCGAGTAGGCGCCCGGCGGGGGGCAACCGCGGTCGAGCCGGGGGCGTCCGCGGTCGAGCCGGCCGCGCCGGCCGCGCCCGCTCAGATCCAGTCGATCCGCCGCAGGACCACGGCGATGAGCACGGCGAGCCCGATGATCCCGAACGTGACGATCCAGAAGCCCGGCGCCTCACCGAGGCGGAACGCCGCGCCGGCCTCGCTCATCCCGAAGATCCCGGCGAAGGCGCCGATGCCGGCCAGGATCACGGTGATGCCGGTGAGCCGCTTCATGATGAGCGACAGGTTGTTGTTGACCGTCGAGAGGTAGACGTCGAGGGCCGCCGTCACGAGCTCGCGGAACGAGTCGTACTCGTCCGAGAGGTGGACGGCGTGGTCGTAGATGTCGCGGAAGTAGACGACGTGCTCGGGCGCGATGAAGTCGAGCGGCCGGTTCGTGAGCTGGTTGAAGACCTCGCGCTGGGGCGAGCTGACGTGGCGCAGCTCGACGAGCTGGCGCTTGAGGGCGAAGAGCCGGTCGAGCGTGTCCCGATCGGGCCGGCTGACGATCTCGTCCTCGAGCTCGTCCACCGCGTCCTCGATGCGGTCGAAGACCGGGTAGTACGCGTCGACGACGTGGTCGAGGATCGCCCACAGGAGGTAGTCGGTCCCGCGCGCGAGGATGGGCGCCACGCCATCGCGGAGGTGCTGGGCCCGGCGCGGGTCCCAGAACCGCGTGTGGACCGTGAGCAGGAACGTCCGCCCCAGGACGATGTCGATCTCGTCGACGAGGAGCTCGCGCTCCCAGGCGACGGCGAAGACGACGAGGTGCGCCGTGCCGTCGGTCAGCTCGAGCTTTGGCCGCTGGTTCCGCTCGAGGATGTCCTCGGCGATGAGCGGGTGGAGGCCGAGCTCGGCGGCGACGGCCGCCACGAGCGCGGGCGAGGGATCGACGAGATCGACCCAGTGCCGGGCGCTGGACTCGCCGACGGCGTGGCGCAGGGCGTCGAGCCCGGTGAGCGAGCGATGCTCGCCGTCGCGCCAGTGCTCGACCCGGAGTGCGGCGTCGGCCTCGGCCGCGAGCGTCGCATCGGCCTCCCCTCCAAGGGCCTCGACCCTCGCGACGAGGGCAGCCGCGTCAGAGGGCGAGGGTCGGCTCGGCCTCCCCGTCGAACCCCGCTCCGGTCCCGTCTCCACCCGCACCTCCCGCGGCCGCGGCGCCCGCCCGCTCGGCCGTCTCGTCGCGGAGCATACGCGCCCGTCCGCCCAGCGCGAGGCCCGGCGGGATCGCCACCGCGGTCACGACGGCGGCGACGAGGAAGAGCCCCACCATCGTCTCGGCCGCCCGCTCGGCGGCCCAGGCCTCGAGGGCGTCGACGACCAAGGGGTCCCGCAGGGGCCGGTCGGCGAGCTCGGGCGGGACGATCTCCCGGTAGGCATCGGGCGAGCCGAAGACCTGGTCAGCCAGGCGGTCGATCGTCGTCGAGCCGTACGCCGTGAGGACGGCAAGGCCGACCGCCATCCCGATCATGCGGGCCACCGTCACCGTCGCCGAGGCCGCCCCGAAGCGGCGCCGGCCCACGGCCTCGACGGCCGCCGTGCTGCGCGGCGTCACGGTCAGCCCGAAGCCGAGCCCGAAGAGCCCGCCGGCGGCGGCGATGATCGGGTAGGTGACGGCCGCGTCCCACGTGCTCATCCAGGCCAGCCCCGCGATCGAGGCAGCCAGGCCGACGGCCGTGACCCCCCGGAGCGACCAGTGCCGGACGAGCCAGCCAGAGGCCAGCGCGCCGATCGCGGTCGCGGCGGCCAGCGCCCCGAGGGCCAGCCGCTGGTCGTCGGGGCCGCCGTAGAGGACCCGGTCGACGAAGACCGCCGAGCCGACGATCGCCGTCGCGAAGCCGTAGCCGGTGAGGAGGCTCACGAGCGCGGCCGAGCTGAAGACCCGGTCGCGGAAGAGCCGCGGGTCGAGGAACGGGTCCGGCCGGCGCAGGCCGTGGATCACCGCGGCAACCCCGGCGACAAGTCCGCCGATCAGCAGCGCCGCCGAGAGGACGGTGACGTCGAGACCCGCCGGCCCGGCCGCGTCGCCCTCCTCCCCCAGAAGCGTCACACCCAGGAGGACTGCCCCGAGCGCGCCGGTGAACAGGACCGCGCCGAGGACATCGACCCGGCTGCGGGTCCGCGGCGTGTCCCAGCTGGCGGTGGCAGCCCAGCCGAAGGCCAGGGCAACGATCCCGATCGGGACGTTGACGTAGAACACGTAGCGCCAGGCGGGGGCGAGGAGGTCGCCGAGCGGCGTGCCCAGCAGGCCGGCCCGGGCAAGGGCCGCCTCTGGCCGGACGAGGTCGAGGATCGCGGCGCCGAGGAACGGCCCCGCGGCCATTCCCAGGAACGTCAGGGCCCCGATGATCCCGAGCGCCCGTGGGCGCGCATGGCCCTCGAAGAGATGCGAGGCGGCCGCGGTGGCCACCGGGACGAGCGCCCCGCCGCCGAGGGCCTGGACCGCCCGGGCGGCGATGAGCTGGTCGAGGGTCTGGGCCATCCCGGCCAGCAGCGAGCCGAGGGTGAAGGCGACGAGCGCGCCGAGGAAGAGCCGCCGGACGCCCCAGGCATCGGCGAGCCGGCCGGCCAGCGGCATCGTCCCCACGTAGACCAGCAGGTACGCGTTGATCGTCCAGCTGGCATGGCGCAGCTCCGTCCAGCTGCCGAGGTCCACGACGATCGCCGGCAGGGCGACGGCCGTGATCATCAGCTCCAGGCCGGCGAGGAAGACGCCCGTGCCGAGCACGGCGAGCAGGACGAGCGCGGCCCGGCGATCCATCGCGGGCAGTGTAGGGGAGGCGGCCGGATCGACCCATCCAGCGGACCCGGGCGCGCGAAGAGATGGCGACACGGCGACTGAGCACGGAGGACCCATGGGCGGCGGACTGGAGATCGAGCGCAAGTACCTGCTGGACGGCCCGCCGTCCGAGGCGGTGCTCGCTGCGCTCGGCGCCCGGCCGGCCCGGATCGAGCAGGTCTACCTTCGCGGAGAGGACGACTGGGTCCGACGGGTTCGCCGGCTCGAAGTCGAGGGGCGCGTCCGCTATGTCCTCACGCGCAAGCGCGACGCCGGCGGGATCGTCCGCGAGGAGATCGAGACCGACCTCTCCGCGGAGGAATACGGCCGCCTCGTCGCCGAGGCCGACCCGGCCCGGCGGGTCATCCGCAAGGTCCGCCACCACGTCAGCCACGGCCGCTGGACGCTCGAGCTCGACGTCTTCAGCGAGCCGCCGGGCCTCGTCCTCCTCGAGGTGGAGCTGGAGCGGGAGTCCGACGTGCCGGAGCTCCCGGCCTCGATCGCGGCGCGCGTCGTCCGCGAGGTGAGCCTGGACCCCGCGTACACGAACCACGCGATCGCGCTCCGCCCCGGCGCCCGGGATCCGTCGCCGCTGCCAGGGCTGGCGCCGACCGAGCAGCCCGCGCGGGCCTGACCCGGGATCCCGCGGTCGCCGGGCTTGACGCGGCCGCGCGCCGCGCGCACGCTCGCACCATGACGCGCCCGGCACCCGACGACGACACCGACGACCTCCCGCCGAGCGAGGCTGCCCGCGCCCGGCGGCGAGACCACGACGCCGGGGCCGGCGCACGCAGCGGGATGCGCACCGGCCTGGCGAAGCAGTTCAAGCAGGTTCTCGACGCCCAGGTTCGACGCGCCCGCTCGGTCGATTCGCGCCGGCCCGGCGTCGCCGAGGACGAGGCGCCGGAGCCGCCGCCGAAGAAGCGGGGCCACCACGGGAAGCCGTCGCCGCCGCCGCAGCGGTGAGCGGGGACGACCTCGTCCCGCCGGACGGCCTCGCGATCGGGCGTGTCTACCGTGACGACGAGGGGAACCCCTGGGCGGTCGTGGGCCGCGACGACCGGGGCGCCGCGCTGCTCGGCGTGCCCGACGCCGCGCCGGACTGGGCCGGCGTGGTCCTCGAGCCGGACGGCGCATGGTACGAGGACGACCGGTTCGTCGGCCACGTCGAGGGCCTCCTGGCGACCGGCGAGTCGGCCGCCTGCCGTGGCTGCGGGGCGCCGCTCGTGACGTCGCCCGGCACGGATCCCGCCAACCATCGACCCGGCTGTCCGTGGCTGACCCTCGCCGTCCGCGCCGTGGCCCGCGGCATCGCCTCGCCGACCGGCCGCTGGCTCCGCCCGCCCGAGCCCCAGGATCTCGCCCGGTCCGGAACCGTGGGGGCGGACTCAGCGCCGCGGCGGTCTTGACAGCGCCCGCGGTGGCGCATAGCATCAACGCCGCTTTATATAAACGCGCATTGCTGCGCAGCCCGTCCGGCACCACCGGACGGCCAGCCCGACGGGAGACCAGCCTGCCCACGCCAGCGCGGATCCGCGGCACGATCGCCTCGATCGTCGATCAGCCGGACGACCTCCGCGAGATCCGCATCTTCCACAAGGCGCTCGCCGACGTGAACCGGCTGCGGATCGTGCGCCGGCTGGCCGACGGCCCGGCCAGCGTCGGCGAGCTGATCGACCACGTCGGGCTGAGCCAGCCGCTCGTCAGCCACCATCTTCGCCGTCTTCGCGAGGCCGGCATCGTCGTCTCGCGACGGGCCGGGCGCGAGACGATCTGCTCCCTCCGACCGGAGGCGTTCGGCGAGGTCGCCGAGCGCGAGCGAGCCATTCTCGGGATGGGCTGACCGATGGCGATCTCGAACGAGACCCGCGGCCGGGTGAAGAAGATCGGGGAGCCGATCGCCCTCTTCTTCGGGCGCCTCGGCCTCACGCCGGACGGCCTCACCCTCATCGGCTTCGGCATCACCGCCGTCGGCGCCGTGCTCCTCGGCCTCCAGGCGTGGCTGATCGGCGGCCTCGTCGTGTTCGTCGGCGGCGTCTTCGACATGTTCGACGGGACGCTGGCCCGCGCCACGGGCCAGGTCAGCAGGCTCGGCGCCTTCATGGACTCGGTGTTCGACCGGTGGGGCGAGGCGCTCGTCTACGTCGGCCTCGTCGCCGGCCTCGCGATGGCCGGCTGGGCCTACGGCCCGTTCCTCGCGGCGTTCGCCATGGGCAGCGCCTTCCTGGTGAGCTACGCCCGTGCCAAGTCGGAGGGCCTCGGCTTCTCGGCCGGCACCGGCATGGCCGCGGTCGGCGTCATGCCGCGGGAGGTCCGCCTCGTCATCCTGTCCGGCGGGCTGGTCCTCGGCGCGCTCCTCGGCACGGAGCCGGCCCCGGGGGCGGACCAGGCCGCGATCCCGACCGGCATTCTCGTGATCGACCTCGCCCTCGCGATCATCGCGATCGGCGCCACGATCACGGTCGTCCAGCGCGTGCTCCACACGCGCGCCCAGGCCCGCGCGGCCGCCACGACCACGGAGGCCGGCGAACAGGCGAGCTAGCGACGACACCCCCAGCGAGTTTCCCTCCCCCAGCGCGCAGAGAACGAGGAGCATCACAGCAGCCATGGCCAAGAAGAATGGGAGCAGCGGCGTGAGCAGCAACGGGAACGGCGAGAAGCCGGCCGGCACCTGGGCCGGCGCCAGGCGCAACGACAGCAAGATCCGGGTCGCGATCGTCGGCGTCGGCAACTGCGCCAGCAGCCTCGTCCAGGGGCGCTACTACTACGAGGACGCGAAGGAGACGGACTTCGTCCCGGGGCTCATGCACGTGAACCTCGGCGGCTACCACGTCCGCGACATCGAGTTCGTCGCCGCCTTCGACATCGACAAGAACAAGGTCGGCAAGGACCTGTCCGAGGCGATCTACACGAAGCCGAACAACACCTACGTCTTCCAGCAGGTGCCGAACCTCGGCGTGCCGGTCGAGCGCGGCATGACCCACGATGGCCTCGGCAAGTACCTCAGCCAGATCATCGAGAAGGCCCCCGGCCCCACGGCCGACATCGTCGGCATCCTCCGCGAGCGCGAGGTCGACGTCATGGTCTCCTACCTCCCCGTCGGGAGCGAGGAGGCCACGAAGTGGTACGCCGAGCAGGCCCTGCAGGCCGGGGTCGGCTTCATCAATGCCATCCCGGTCTTCATCGGCCGCGAGCCGTACTGGCAGCGCCGCTTCGCCGAGGCGGGGCTCCCGGTCATCGGCGACGACATCAAGAGCCAGGTCGGGGCGACGATCAGCCATCGCGTCCTCACCCGCCTCTTCATGGACCGCGGCGTGCGCCTCGACCGGACCTACCAGCTGAACTTCGGCGGCAACACCGACTTCCTCAACATGCTCGAGCGCGAGCGCCTCGAGTCCAAGAAGATCAGCAAGACGAACGCTGTCACCTCGATGCTCGACTACGAGCTCGACGCTGACGACGTCCACGTGGGTCCGAGCGACCACGTCCCGTGGCTCCAGGACCGCAAGTGGTGCTACATCCGGATGGAGGGCACCACCTACGGCGACGTCCCGCTCAACGCCGAGCTCAAGCTCGAGGTCTGGGACAGCCCGAACAGCGCCGGCGTCATCACGGACGCCATCCGCTGCCTGAAGCTCGGCCTCGACCGCGGGCTCAAGGGCACGCTCGTGGCGCCGTCGAGCTACTTCATGAAGAGCCCGCCCCAGCAGATCCACGACGACATCGCGTTCAACCGCGTCGAGGCGTTCATCCGCGGCGAGGACAACGAGACGCTCGTCGGGACGGAGAAGCCGGTCGCCCGCAAGCTGCGGACGCTCGCCAAGGCGCCGGCGAGGGCCGCCACGAAGTGACCGACGGCGCCGGCACGACCGGCGAGCCCGCCGTCCCGAAGAATGGGAACGGCCGGGCGAACGGCAACGGGGGGCGCTTCCGGGCGCCCCACCGCCGCGAGGCGGCCGGGCCGCGGCGCCGCGAGAAGGCCGTCGTGACGGCCTACCGCGGGGCTTCGTGGATCCTGGGCCGCCTGCCGTTCGGCCCGACCGTCCGCGTCGCCGGATGGCTCTCGGATGCCGTCTGGTGGGCCTGGCCGGAGAAGCGCCGGTACGTGCGGGCGAACGCCGCCCGGATCCTCGACCTGCCGCCCGACGACCGCCGCGTGGCGGCGCTCGGGCGGGCAATCTTCCGCAACCAGACCCGCTGGGTGGTGGAGGGCTTCCACCTTCCGCGGATGTCGCGCGAGCAACACGTCGCGATGTTCGACGCCCCGGCGGCCGACCGGGTCCACGACGCCTGGGTCGCCTCGAACGGCACGATCCTCGTCGGGCTCCACATCGGCAACGGCGACGCGGCGGCGGCGGCGCTCGCGGGCCGTGGCTGGCCCGTCAACGTCCTCGCCGAGGACACCGCCTACGACGAGCTCTTCGACCTGATGTTCGAGCAGCGGCGGGAGTGGGGCATCCGGGTCATCCGCTGGCGCAACCTGCGCGAGGTCTATCGCGTCCTGCGGGCTCGCGAGATCCTGGGGCTGCTCGTCGACTGGGGCTACCGCGAGGATGGCCAGCCGGTTCGGCTCCTCGGCCGCTGGACGACGCTGCCGGCCGGGCCGGCCGTGCTCGCGGCGAGGACCGGGGCGACGATCCTGCCCTTCTGGACCGTGCGGCGGCCGGACGGGACGTTCGCGGGCGACATCGGGGAGCCGATCCTCGTGGCGTCGACGGAGCCACCCGAGATCGCCCGCGCGACCCAGGCGATCGCCCACGCCCTCGAGCCGGTCATCCGCGAGGCGCCCGAGCAATGGTGTGTCTTCAAGCCGATGTGGCCGGACGACCCCGCCGACGAGGCAGCGCTCGCGGCGCGCTGGTCGCGCCTGACCGGCAACCCGGCCCAGCCGGGCGTCGCGGCGGCGGCGGGCGGCG
>FWPV01006296.1_pt1 | contig 22837 bp, 16 predicted proteins | sample 2228371 | NCBI WGS metagenome assembly FWPV01 (sample SAMEA103939776, study PRJEB20133) | metagenome | reverse complement strand
TCAATTCCAACTGGAAATTTCCCCCCCTTGGACGAGATTGGGAACGGCGAGAATTGAATTTAGCTCAGCTTCAAAAATCGAAATATCGATAAGCGGGAAGAAGTTAGAGCTCCTCGGCCAGGACTCGAACCTGGAACCTAGTGGTTAACAGCCACCCGCTCTGCCGATTGAGCTACCGAGGAACGCCTTTGTTTAATTTGTTGTATTTCTCAAATACGACGTGATTATACCAGCAATCAAGAAAAAACGTCAATAAAAAATAAGAGCAAAAATTGATACTCGCTGTTTTATAATTAACCTTAACTGCGTTTTTCTCGACGGCTTTTTATTGACGCTTTGTTTCACCGAAATTATAATCCTATGGGGCATCACTTTATGAAATCTTCCTATGTTAAAGACCTTAAAACTAACGACCGAGTAAGAGACATCTTTTATGTTGCCGAAAAACGTATTCAGTTCGCGAAAACTGGCAAACCATATGTTCGCCTTAGGCTGGAAGATCGGACGGGTTCGATATGGTCTTTAAAATGGGACATTGACCCCGATACTTTCGATATTTTCGAGGGTGATTTTATTTTAATCGAAGGTCTTGTCGAAGAATACCAAGGTGACAAACAAATAAAGTTCACTTATTGTAAAAAATATACTGATAAACTTGACCCTACTGATTTCCTTCCTAAAACCGACAAAAACATCGATCAATTGTTTGAAAGCCTTTATGCGATTGCCAGTTCTGTTCAGGATAAAGACCTGAGCCGGTTATTGGCAGTTTTCCTCAATGATAACGATTTTGTCGAACAATTCAAACATGCACCAGCAGGTTGTTCGATCCACCACGGTTATATCGGAGGCCTGCTCGAACACACTGTCTCGGTAGCTACTCTTGCGGATGCTATCGCATCTCATTATCCTAAAATCAACCGGGATATTCTCGTTACAGGGGCGATTCTTCACGACATTGGCAAAATTGATGAGATCTCTTGGACTAAAACCATTGAGTTTACGGATTTAGGGCATTTTATTGGCCACGTTGCTGCTGGAGCATTGAAAATCGAAAAAGCAATTGAAAGCATTCCGGGTTTTGATCACGAAAAGCGTCTGCAATTTCTTCATTTAATGCTGAGCCATCATGGTAAGCGTGAATACGGCGCCCCCATTCTGCCGGGCACGCGTGAAGCAATCGTTCTTCACTATATCGAAGATATGGATGCTAAAGTCAAAATGTTTGATGAAGCAATTGAGGAAGAAAGCGGAACCGCTAAATGGACTCGGCAACATAAACAGCTTGAGCGCAGCCTGTATAGAATGTCTGTTTCCACTAACGCTCCTTTAACTACAGAAAACAATGGTTTTTTGGAGCTTGAAGTAGACACAGAAGATCCATTTGCAGATCTTTAATAACCTCACATTCTTATTCTCCTTTAAAACAGTATTTATACCGTTTACACCGCATCTGTTCGCCTGCCTTTAACAGTAGCATTAAATCCGCGCGCCATTTTCCTTATGGTGCTAATGCGAACATAGCAATGAATCATAAGTCAATACTAGATCTTCACTGTAGATTCAAGGAGAAAAAGATGAAAAAACTATCCTTAATTTTAGTGGAAACAGTTTGCCTACTGATTTTAATCAATGCGGCGCAAGTCTGAACCTTCACATTCAGCCCTAACCCAAAAGATCTTTGGGATCTTGATCATTACAAATATTATGTATGGGGCATTTTGTGGAACTTGCCCGAAAATGAACATATCGTTTGCGCTTCAATATTTATTGACAACATCAATAATTGGAAAGTGGAACCGAATATTCTATACATCAATTTGCTTGATAACCCGCTAATTGGCACCTATCAATATACTGATAATCAAGGTGGTGGAAATAATTTCGCAGGACAAGGCATTGTTTTAACGACTTTTACTGATGACGATCCATTGCCTAATCCGCCTGAAGATTTTACTTATTATTTCACTGAAGAGCAGATTCAGACTTTGAGTCAATATTTAGCTAATGGGATTTTCGGTTTTGGTTTCGACCCTGACTGTCATTATTATAACGACGGCATTTACTTTAAAATATGCACCGAAGTCGTGCCTGAACCAATGAGTTTTGTTAGCCTTATTACAGGAACTGTTGGACTTTTGGCTGTGAAACGACGAAAATAATTATATAAGCTTAGCACTCGGCTCATTAAATCGGAAAAGGAGACCACAATAATAGTGGTCTCCTTTTTCAACTTTAGCAAAAAGGAGGGTAACAAGTATTTGATTAAATAATTATTTGAAAGGTATCAAGATGTTTTCGATTCGCGAACTGAACTTGGGTCTTGAGAATGTTTTATCACTTTCACTGGTTGTATTCGGTGGATATATTTGGCCTTTTGGGAGAAAAAAAGATTCCTCATTTAAAGAAGAATTAACAGACTCTCAGAATGAAGAAGAAACTCCTTCAAATTGGGCTGTCGCGATAAACCTTGCTCTTCTGGGGCGTTATGAAGAAGCTCTACGAAAGTTTCAATCTATGGCTCAAGAAGATTCACAAAACCCTGCCCTTCACTACAACATAGGTTTATGCCATCTTGAGCGCGGCGAGTATGGGTTAGCTGTCGAATCATTTCAAAAAGTTATCGACCTATCTCCCGACAGATCAGATGGATTCGGGAATTTGGGCGCAGCGCTATATCATCTGGGTAAATACGGCGAAGCTTGCGAGGCTTATCGAAAAGCGCTCGAGATCAAACCTGACGAACCATCTCTCAAGTTTGGATTGGGTTGCGCCTTGTTAGCAGATAATTCACTTCCTGAAGCAGCGGAGATGCTAGGCGCCGCACATAATGAGGAACCTGGTGATCCTGTTTACTGTTTCAATTTCGCACTTTGCTTGTCAAAGCTCTATCGGGAAGATGATGCGAGAAAAGTATTGAATCACTTTTTAGAGATTTCCAATGGTCGTTTTCCGCGTCAGGAAGCTTGGGCCAAAGAATACATCGGCGAAAATATAAGCGCATAGAGATTTTTCATACTAATAAGTTAGCGAGCTTATAGTTCTCGCTGCTTCTAATTCCTGTCTCTCCGTATATAGAATCTTAATTGCTTTCGTATGCTCCCAAATCGACAGACTGGCCGATTATGCGCGGGTTACCATCCTTGTCGCGAAGTTGTATTCCTAAAGCGTTGTTATTTCCGGCATCAATGCATCCTGAGCCGGGACTCAGCCGATAGTCGCCTAACCAAGGAGAAATTTGGATAGGATTTTTAAACTGAGGGTTGACATTTCGGTCGTGAGTACCCGGATAGATACCCCAATAACTGTCACCGCCAAACCCTGCAGTATTTCCCCATAAATTATTGTAATCAAAATCTCCGCCCGCTAAATATCCGTAAACGCCTGCTCCATACCCAGCGGTATTGTAACTCAAAATATTGTTTGAAATATGCTGAATGCCGCCAACCACTGAGAGCCCTCCACCAGCACTATTTGGATTAGCGGCATTGTAAACTATCGTATTATTGCACAACTTTGCTTGAATGGAATTATACAATGTTATACCGCCTCCGTCGGCGTTGCTAACGTTGTCAACTATTAAATTGTTTGAATATGTTCCACCCGACGCAGATATATATATACCTCCTCCACCACTGCCGGCTGTATTATTGTAAATGAAATTATTTATCAGAACTGGAGATGCGCCATTATAAACCCCTACTCCACCTCCGCCAATTGCGTGATTGCCATAAATTTCACAATTAGAGATGTAAGGGCTGGATAAACCAATAATGCTAATGCCTCCGCCTTGTATTGAAGAGGCTCCCGTAATTTTGCAATTTTTAATTGTAGGACTGCAGTCAACAATTTGAATTGCTCCATATTGAGAGCCGATAGCATTTATTGTAAATCCTTCCAAATGCGTGTTATTTGCAGCTATAATAGCGCTTACTGCGCCTGATGGAGCTATTATACTTTCGCCATCGCCTAGTTTCTGACCACCATAAATTTTAATACTGGGAACCATAACCACTTGTTCGGGGTATACGCCTCCCGCTACTAGGATATAGTCTCCTGAACTTGCCAAATTGACAGCGTCTTGTATCCTGTTTAGCGCAGTCGCCCAAGATAATCCATCTCCATATTGCGGAGCATCGTCATCCACATATATGAATCTCTGAACAGATTGAATATCTGAGGCAGATCTAGTCCTTAGCAAACGGTGAACCTGTCCATTTGATTCTTCACAGGATATTATTCCAGTAGCAGTCAGATACCAGCCTTCACGAACCAAATCTCCTGATGCAAGGACCTTCAATCCTTGAGAGAGAGACCCGTCATTTATTATGAAATAACCAGGGTAAATCTCTAAAACACGCCCAAAAACCTTGCCCAATAATCCTATGTTGTTCAGCCCGACTCCAGCACTAACCCCCGGCTGATAAATGTTTTGGGCTCCTCCTAAATTAATCAGCGTCATAGAAAGAGGCTCGATCAACGCTCCCGAGCCAACTTTTGAAACTGTTGTTGCCAAAACAGACCTTTCCGGTCCAATTTGTGTGATACAACCGCTTATATTCAGAAGATCGCCTAAATTGACATCTATTGATGATTCTACTCTTGTGCCAGAAGAACGATCTGTGTCTTCAACGTAAAAATACCCTTGAAACTTGGCTGTTACGGATTTGCCCAAAATACTCACACCCGTGCCATTTGGGACGTTTTTCAGATCGCCAAGCCGGCTAGTAAATACTGGCGGCCACAACTGGAATTCGAAGGCTCCGATGTCGTAACGTATTTCTCCGTTGCCATCGCCGTCTGTTGGTCGTGGATTCGAATCAAAATCCAAACCCGGAGCTCCATCCGAAGAACCAACATCTATGCAAGGAGATCCTAACGCAAGATGATAGTCGTTCGTTCCTACGAACTCCGGATTTTCTGCAATGTTATTATTTGCGCCAACTGGATTCCAATCTGTCGGATAAAATGATTGTGCTCCGTTATTATAAAAATTGCAGTAAGAAAATGTAGGCGAAGTTGATTCGCTCCGGTGGACTGCGCCGCTAATTGGAGCTGTGTTGAAAGCAAATATTGTGTTAAGGAAAGTCGGCGCAGCGCCTATTCCAGTTATAACTCCGCCGCCAAAGCTTTCGGCTGTATTTTCCACAATAGTGCAGTTGATCACAGAGGAAGAACCGTTGCATACAAGGCCTCCGCCTTGGATAGCGGCGTTATTCGCAGCAATAATGCAGTTTTCCAGTTTACCGTTTCCGAAATAAACACCACCGCCATATCCAGCCGCGTTATTTCGAATTAGAGATTGTTTGACGATGATGTTCCTGTCACTGCAGTAGATTCCCCCACCCGACCCACCTGGTCCAGCTGTATTGTTTTCGATTATACAGTTCACAATTTCAGGATATGTGAAATTGGAATCGGTTACGCAAATGCCCGCTCCGATATCTGCAGTATTGTTTATAATTCTGCAATTGTAAATCTTTGGAGCATATGAGGAGCAAATTATCCCGCCTCCGCGAAGCTTTTGAGTGGCTGCGTGAAGTGTGCCCGAACCGTTAGTCAAAGTAAACCCATCGATAACGGCCAAGTAAGCATTAGCGGTAACAACACTTCCGGAGTTGTTAGCATCTATTATAGTAGTATTGGTTTTCCAATTTCGTTGTTCAAGAGATGATTCATTACCAGCGAAGCCACCGTAAAGCTTTAAATTCCTTTTAAGAGTTATCCCACCTGAATACGTGCCGGCGGCAACCCAAACTTCACCACCAGACGTTGGGAGGCTATCTATAGCTTCCTGTATATTTTTAAATGCGGTTGCCCAAGTTCTTCCATCAAAAACAGGACCAGGTGCATCAATTTTAACATATACCGGAGCAGCCACGCCGCTCAACTGTGAAACTAGCATTAATAGGATAATTAATAAAGGAAGCACAAGCCAGTTTTTAGGCATAAATATTCCCTCGGAAAAGATTATTTGAGATACTTCCTTGTATAGTTATCTTATGAAATCCTAATTCGAGTTTAACAATAGGGTTTGTAGCTGTCAAGCATATAGATTACCTGTTCTTTGTATTGTGTTTTTTTCTGGGCGTCAATTTCCGAATTATGACGCGCCCCTTAGCAGGAAGATGAGAAACTAACTGTCGTAGTTAATGTAGTTCTATATATCTATATAAATCTATTCACTGGAGATTTAAAATCCATGGCTATTGACGCTAGTAGAGTCATTTTTACATTCACCTGCACCCAGTGGTTCAATATGCCATCAGCTATGATAAAAATGGCAGAAACAATTCACCCTGAAGGAGTTCCGATTAATTGGCAAATCAACCTCGAGACTGCACGGGAACAACGCCAAGTTTTAACGGATTTCCACGAGACATATGGCGATGAAATACTGACAATAGGCACACCTGAAAACTTAAAAGAATGGCAGGAACTTTTCCCGTGGTCTAAGTTTAAAATTGTTGGCGGAGCAAGGACATCCACTGAAGATTATAAAAAAAGATTGGAGTTAGGTTTTCAAGGCGTATGGGGCTTTTGTGACCAGCAAGTTGGCGTAGACGGAATAACACATTGGGGATGTCCCTGGGGAATGTTTTATATATCTCCTAAAACTTGTTTCACTCCATCACAGCAGGAAGAAGGTTTGGTTGGTATACCTTGGACGCTTAGAGACTTACACAAAGTTTATCATTTGCGTCAACCCATAAACTTTTGTATTGACCCAATTGAAATGATAAGGTCTAAAACGCTAGATTATGGAGAAAACATTTCTTACTTTCAGGATATTTTAGATGAGTTAATTGCTAACACGGCTTGGAATGAAAGAGTCTATTGCTGTATTCACGAAGAAGCTGACGGACCTTTTATATTTCCTGGTTGCAATTTTTCGAATGAGGGAGCAAATCCCGAAGAGTCTGAAGCAATGTATAAGATGATGGCCGCCTGGGTGCGCTATGCTAAATCGCAAGGTGTTACCGTTATGACCTTGCCGGAAGCCGTTTCTGATTATAAGAACATCGCCGGTAAAAAATCGCTTTCTTCAACTCTTTTGACTCGAGATAAAACTCATGGGTCTGTCCGGCATTATATTGCACCGCTGCCACCTGGAATAAAAGCAGGCGATATGGGATCAGCTGGACATTTCCCTGACACGTTATTTCATTATGATGATGAATGCCAGCTGGTATTTGTGCATCCTGATCCTATGCCTAAACTTGTTTTGGACTATACTAAAGAATATATTCCCGATTACAACCGTCCCTACCCGTCCGAACAAAACTTGCCTATTCTATTTGACTGGAAAACCAAGAGAAATGATTCTGAACGCATATATGAATGGACAGTGCAATCATACTATGCAATACCATCAGGAATCGCCGAATGGGGAAATTTTCAAAATTGGAAAGTCGAGGAGACAAATGGGCAATATGCAAAAATAATAGACAACAGAGTTCTTTTTGTTCGAATCGATCTATTGGAACAGACTGGGTCACCAGAAATTGTAAATCGCGAAGCTAAAGAGGGAAGGAAATATTGGGTCCGATTAAAAAGAAAGTGAACATAAATTTGAAACAAAAAATTGAAAACAATATTTTTGGATTTACAATAATTTCAACTTTTGAAATAGTCAAATTACAAATTAGCTAGCTCGAAAGTGGCCTCTTTCGAGCTAGCTTTATTGAGTGAAGGAGGAAAAATAGGTCACTCTACTTTTCAGACTCTATAAATGAGCAAAAAGTTGTGGTTTTCAAGCAATAATTGAAAAATTAAACTGTAACTTTTTTGATACTTTTTTGGCTTTTGGCGGTATTTCTCAGAATCAGAACATGAGGTCAGTTTTTTGTTTTTGCTGATTCACCAGTTTTGTGGATATACGCTGAGGTTCGTAAAGCAAGCAAGCAAGGTGTAAAATCCACCTTGCAGGAAATCGCCAACTATCACTCCTAAAAAGAAAGGCATAGCTCGCTTATATAATCGCATGCCACCCATTTTAATGAGTATTGATTTGATAAGCCAAGCTATGAAAAAGGGCATCCAAGCATTGCCTGCCGGAGATGTGTTCGCCATAGCATAGCCTACGGCATGAAATGGCCACCAAGCATACCTTAGCCTCATAAACATTAGAAATGCAACGGCGCAAATGCCACCAATTATTCCTTTAATTCCCCCGATATCCATTCCTGGTGGATTTAGCAGATATCCTTGCAAAGAAATGAATGCTTGGCGTCCTCCATAACTTCGCCATACATCAGTTTTTGCTAAAGCTCCATATTTGGACCAAACACCTATTGCGATCGAAAAAGATACGGCGACACCTACAAGAACCGCAATTGACATAGCGATAACCACGCTGCGCAGCTTTGTTCCGGTATCGGAAGCAAGTTTGAGACCATCCAATTGGTGAGGCATGCAGGTTCCGCGAAAATCATTGCCGTGTGTTGCAGCTCGAATGTATGTAAGAATCGTTAGGTCGGAAGTTGAAAATGTCCTCGTCCCAAAAACGGAAATCAAAAACTTAAAGGGATCTACGTCAGGACCTATTGGCCAAGCATTGCCTGTTTCTGCGCGTATCCTTGTTGCGGCTATCAAGTAAAGCATAAGTACGGAAATCATTGCGGCAGACGAAATCGTCCCCGCCCCGGCAACTTTCGCAAAAGCAATCATTAATAGAAAAGAAATTACAAATCCGAAGAATGACCACCTATATGCAAGAGCCTCTTTTGCTTCAAAATGATTGTTAATTCCCAAAGCTGCTTTTATGACTGACGATAAATGTTTTCGAGCTGTATAAAGGCTAGCAATTGCGATACCTATAAAAGCTCCCGCACCCTGAAAACCTATGTATGGAAATACACTTTGAGCGCCGAACGCCGCACCCTCTGTCCATCCGGCTGCCGCGCCCCAAACAAGCTCCGCTTTTGTGAAAAGGTAAAAGAACCAACAGCTAAATGCAACTTCTGCCGGCAAAAGAAATCCTATCCCAATAGCAAACGGGAAAAATGCAATTGGAAACTTTCCCACAGCATTCCAAGGTGGGACTACTATCTGTTTGCCGATATCAAATGGTCGCACATCCAATTTGGGCAACCACGGATAGTTCAAGCTTAGGTTATTGATAGTGCCAAGCGCAAAGATCAATGCTGCTGCAAGCCAGAAAAGCTTGTCCTTTAATAGAGGTGACTCTTCTCGTAGAACTTCCATTGGCACAGTGACTGTTGGAAAGGGTAGCCTTTCTTGTTCGATCCATCGCTTCCGAAGGATAATCACTAAAAAAAGCGTTGAGGACGCAAATATAAAAATAAAACCCGTCCAAACTATAAGCTGTGTGACCCAATTTTTTAAGATGGCAAGCCAAGCACCTAACCCGGGGCCGTGAGTTTTCAAGAACTCGCTGGGATAACTCAAGTAAAATGCTTTCAAAGCTTCAGGATCTTTTTGTGCTAACCAATCTGGTATTAGCTTATGGAAAAGCTCAGCCCAATTATTTTCCGGAGTTGCAAACCAATGAGCGGCAGTTAGTGTCGGGATTAGAAAATGCAAGCCGCCAGAAGATGAAAGCACTGTTGAAGTGGTCATCATTACATAAATGACCACTAGTTCTTGTCGCGAAAATCCGTATTGAGGAAGAACGCGTGATATCGCAATATTTGCTATAGTGAGAGCGAGGATAACATTAAATGCCGCCAAAGGTATTGATGTATTTACCAATGCGGTATGGCCTCGCATCCCTCCAAGCACCAATTCCGCATAATGCAGCCAGAGGGATATGAGCATCGAAGCGATGATGCCTGTCATAAAAGAGCGGAGAGTCAAACCCCCGCGTGGACCGCTGTCTTTCGTCATGAAAAAACCGTTGGCGCTACTTATTTACGAAGATAACTAGCGTTCTAAATGTTATGAATCAGGCTTTTCGTTCGCCGCAATGCCGCAAGTATCCTCCGGCTCCCCAGTGAAAAGTGAGTGCAAAAATGGAAATATCATTGGCACTGTGGATCGATATTTTTTATAAGCATCCCCAAATCTTTTCTCCAATAAGGGCTCTTCGAAAGTTTTAATGTAAATAGCGGCCAATGACGTTAAAATGGGGGTTAGAATTAACCCTGATAACGTTCTAGTGTAAAAAGTAACTGATAGCATAAGAAAAAATGCGCCCAGCAACATTGGATTTCGGGTATAGGCATAGGGTCCGCACGTTACAAGATTTCTGGTTGGTAGAAGTGCAGCCCCAAAAAGTTCCACCGGCGATCCTCTGCCTATAAAAAGCAAATAGCCATAAGCCCAAGTTATAAAAAACAATCCAATTAACGCCATCGGAGCAGCACCGAACACTGCAGCATATTTCGCAATTGTAGGTCTGACTCCCAATAATGAATCAAAAAAAGTCACAATAACGCTAAATAAATAAAGGAATACTATGATTGCTACCGCTGATATCAAAGTGCCTGCTGCTGCTTTAATTTTCTTCATTTCCGTGAGCCTCCTTTTTTTAAATCGGATTTTTGGCTATCTTCGCTTGTGTCCTTGGATATTCGCAAGGCGTGTGTCCAATCTTTTCAACTAAAACAATGTTCCTTTTATAATCGCTACAAGGAACTTTTATAGGAATAACTTTCGCCAGCGAGCCACCTAAGGTTTCTATTGCCTTCTTACCCTCTTTGAGTTCTTCTACAACATCCGGACCTTTTTGCGCAAGCATAAAGCCGCCAACACGTGTCAATGGCAGGCAATATTCAGCTAAAATTTTAATCTCAGTCACGGCACGGCTTAAAACCATATCGAAACCCTCACGATAAATCTCATCTTTTCCTGCTTCTTCAGCCCTACCATGTAGCAATTCGATGTCCAAAAAACCCAATTCTGAACATACCGCATCTAGAAAATGAAGCTTCTTTTTGGTGGAGTCGAGCAAAGTAAGATCCAAATCCTGCCTAACGATCTTAAGAGGCATTCCCGGAAAACCGGCTCCCGTGCCAACATCGATAACTTTCGCATTTTCAGGAATGCCGGCAACTAAGCACGTGAGCGAGTCGAGGTAATGTTTGATTGCAATCTCCTTTGGATCTATAATTGAAGTAAGATTGACCCGTTTATTCCAATCCAGCAAAATAGAAGTGTATGTCTCAAACATCCAAACTTGCTGAGTGTTTAGTTTTATGCCCAGGTCCCAGGCTCCATCAATCAGCAGTTTTTCTAATTCCGAATTAGAGCAGTAGCTGCATTTATTGGACATCCTAGTTCCTATCTTTGATAAAATAAGGCAGCGAAGTTTGCCAAGGCCGCCCGTATTCACTTTTTCTGAACATTAGAAACTACTTCTTTGGCACGGGTTTTTCGATCCGGACAGTTTTCATAACGTCCCCTACTTTGATCTTTTTTACAACATCCATACCTGATATGACTTTCCCAAAAAGTGCATATCCGTCGTTATGAGGACTTTTATTTAGCCAGGGTGCCGCATCCAAAGTTATGAAGAATTGGCAGCTAGCGCTATCCGGTTTGGCCGAGCGAGCCATTCCGAGCTGGCCTTCCGAATCCCATTTTACATTAGGATTTATTTCTAGCTTGATTGTCCTGTTGGAGGAGCCTGTCCCGGTACCTGTAGGGTCTCCACCCTGGACAACGAACCCTGGTTCAACCCTGTGAAAAGTAAGCCCGTCATAGAATTTTTTTTCTATTAGTTCAATGAAGTTTTTAGTGGTTATCGGCATGTCTTTGTCAAAAAGCTCAAGTTTGATAATGCCACCTTTCTGCATTTCAATCACTACAATTGTATTCATTTTCTTAGCCGCAGGCTTTGCGGCAACTCCTTTCTTTTCGGCCGCAAATGCCAAAGTTGCGGTAGTTAGAATTGACAGAAGCAAACACGATATCTGTTTTGCATTCAGCATATTAAAATGAATCCTCCTGATAACACTGTATCTCATCTTTTCAGCAATTTTGTTTCTTTTTCCTGCAGGTCTGAATTAGGCAGGACTTAATACTATTTTTGCAGAAACTATGGGAGACGATTAAAAAGAGGTTGGATATATGAGTGAGAACTATAAGGCCAAGTATGAACTTTTGGCAGAAGACCTCGCCTTGCGTGGCATTGACGTCGATAAAATAAAAGCCAAACTCAAAGCTCAAGAAATAGAGACACCGTCTTGGGGATATGCTGATTCAGGAACTCGTTTCGGCTCATATAAGCAGCCCGGTTCGGCAGTTACAATCGAGGAAAAAATAGCCGATGCCGCTCAAGTGCATAAGTTCACAGGAATTGCACCTGCAGTTGCCGTTCACGTTCTTTGGGATTTCAAGGGAGATAACTACAGCGAAATAAAATCTTACGCTGAATCACTGGGAATGCGTATTGGCGCAATAAATCCAAACGTATTCCAAGACCGCGAATATGCTTTCGGAAGTATTTGCAATGAAAACCAGTCAATTCGAAAACGCGCCATAAACCATATGATAGATAGTATTGAGATCGCCAAAGCGCTTGGATCGGACGTGCTTTCTCTGTGGTTTGCCGATGGAACAGATTATCCCGGTGAAGGCGACTTTCGGCGCAGAAAACGTTATGCCGAAGATTCCTTAAAGGAAGTTTACGCGGCGATGCCAGAAGGAATGCGAATGCTAATCGAGTATAAGCCGTTTGAACCCGGCTTTTATCACACCGATTTTGGCGACTGGGGAATGAGCTATGTTTTTGCTAAAAAATGTGGTCCCAATGCTCACGTCTTGGTTGACTTGGGGCATCATTTCACCGGCCAGAATATCGAGCATATTGTCGCCTTTCTTATCGATGAAGAGAGGCTTGGCGGTTTCCATTTTAATAACCACAAATATGCAGATGATGATTTGACTGCTGGATCAATAAATCCATATGAACTTTTCCTTATTTACAACGAATTAGTCAAGGCTGAAGAAGAACCAAATGGCAATCCGCCTATTGGTTATATGATCGACCAAGCTCATATACGCAAAGATAAGATAGATGCTATGATTCAAACGGTTATGAACATCCAAACCGCATACGCAAAAGCAATGTGCGTTAACCGAGAAAAGCTGAAAGAAGCGCAATTAGCCTGCGACACGGTTACTGCTGAACTTTGCCTTCAGGAAGCCTTCAACACCGATGTGGAGCCTTTAATCAAAACTGTTAGGGTGGAAATGGGTGTCGATCCTGATCCGCTTCAAGCATTTCGAGCCAGCGGATACTGGCAAAAAGTCAGTAAAGAACGCGGATTCCGCGATGGTGCTGGATTGGGAGCGTAGTTATACATTCTTAGTTGTGCCTATTGTTCAAAAAGGTCCGGGGCATATGCGCCTCGGGCCGAATTTTATTCAAATAGATGAGGAGGAAACATTTTGGATTTTGCTCATAGAATGTCTTTAATTCCGCCATATTTAACTGCCGAGATTTCTAGGCTAAAGCAAGAAGCGATAAAAGAAGGAAGAAAGCTAATCGACCTTGGCATAGGCGATCCAGATCAGCCAACGCCACAGCCAATTATTGATGCCCTTTGCGAATGGGCGAATAATCCAATAACCCACCGTTATGATGAAAGTCCTTCAGGCTGGACTCCTTTTATGGAGTCGGCCTGCAGATGGTTCGAGCGGCGTTTTGGGGAAAAATTCGATCCCATAAAAGAAGCTTATATTCTTTATGGATCAAAAGATGGTCTTTCACATCTGGTTTGGGCGATCATCGACAAGGGCGATATATGCTTAGTTCCTGATCCTGCTTATCCAGTTTATAAGGTCAACACACTTCTTGCGGGAGGAACTCCGCACATAATGCCCTTGCTGGAAAAGAATGGTTTTTTGCCTGACCTAAGCGAAATCCCTAGCGATATAGCAAAAAAAGCAAAACTGATGTTCCTAAACTACCCGAACAACCCTACCACTGCGTGCGCAACGTTAGATTTCTTTGAAGATGTAGTTAGATTCGCCAAAGAGTATGACATTGCCGTCTGCCATGACTGTGCATATACTGAGGTGGCATATGATGGATATATTGCGCCTAGCTTCCTTCAAGCCAAAGGCGCACGCGATATAGGCGTCGAGATGCATTCGCTATCAAAAATGTTCAATATGACTGGTTGGCGCGTAGGTTTTGCCTTAGGCAATTCTGAAATCATCAGTATGCTTAACAAGCTAAAGTCATATATGGATTCACGCAACTTTCCAGCTGTTGATATGGCCGGGGCTTATGCGTTAGATCACGTCGTTAACAGCCCGACATTTAATCTTTACAAAAAACGACGTGACATCCTAGTGGATGGACTTAACAGCCTTGGATGGAAAATTGAAAAGCCTAAAGCTACTTTATATGTATGGGCCCCTACTCCGTCGGGATACAGTTCGATGGAGTTTGCGAAAAAACTTTTGCAGGAAGCTGATGTTCTTGTAGTGCCTGGAATTGGATACGGAGACTATGGGGAAGGTTATGTTCGAATGTCACTCACGATTGAAGGCGACCGCGAAGGTGAACTTATGGCAGAAGCAGTAGATAGAATCAAAAAGAACGTAGCTATCAAATGGTAGCCTGGCCAATGTTTTATACTCGGGCCTAAAAGAACCGGCTTTTTATTTCGACCAAGTTGACGGTGGCAATATTTTGTTAATGAAAATATCCTAAATGCAACTTAAATATATTTATATGCGTAAATAAACCGGGTATAATTAAAGTGCAGTAAGCATTTTATTCATCCACTCTTAAGATATACGAGTTTTTTAAGGGGGCGATTGGTGTCGACGGGGAAGACACCGGTCGGAATTGCGTGCCGAGGATTGCCGTTGGCCTCGTTAATCATCGGCAAAGGCTATAAACGCCAACACACAATACGCTCTCGCTGCTTAATTAATAGCGGCGCGTCCAGCCAGCCTGAGCCGATGAGGCGGGAAATGGGCGTCACAAGAATCGGCTTACCCAAAGGTCCGCGTCCGAGGACCTGAAGGGGACAATTAACCGGGCTAGCGAAGAGGGATCCTGTCCGTGGGAGCCTTTGAAGCGAATAATTAAAACACGGAATACGCACGTAGTAATTCCGGCAGGCGCTTTTTCGGACCCGGGTTCGAGTCCCGGCGCCTCCACCAAACAATCGAAAACAAAGTTTCTCTCTAGCGAAAGCGCCGGTGATGTCTGGTCCGGCGCTTTCGGCGTTTCTAGCGTGGATTTCGTGCTCAGCGGCGGTGTCCGCGCCGGATTCTGCCCACCCCATCCTTTGGACTCGTTCCCCGCCGAAATCCGACACTCGACCCCCATTTTCTCTCTTCGCGCCGGTTTTCTCTGTCGGCCTTTGGACTTTTCAAAATAAGTCCAAAGGAGGTTTTAAGATCCGCTTTGGGAGGTTTCGAGTCCGTTTGCGTATCGGAGCGACTGGAGTAGCGGGTGTTACCGCCGGATTGAGGTTCTCTGAGAAACAATGGACTGTTCCGCGGCATTGGAGGCAATTCATCATTGATGGTGAACGCACCTGCAGCCCGGAAAGGCAAGGACGGTCAATGCTATGTGTGAGAGAGGCGAAGTCCGACGTCATCGACTGGCTCTTCAGATGCCTGGTGTTCCTGGCGGAGCTTGCGGCACAGGCAACGGGCTGTCATCACAGACCGAGTGAGTCCGCGCTGTTCTCCTCGAAGAGGCGTCCGAGATGAATGTAGCGCCTCAGCGAAGCTGGGCATCTATGGCCCGTCTGCTGACGGATAACGTGCTCGGCGACCCCGGCCCGGGCCGCCTGCGTCGCATGGCCGCTTCGTAGGCTGTGCCCGCTGCACCGCGATGAGTCGAGTCCCGCCGCGTCTGCGGCTCTCTTGATGATCTCCCCGACCGACCGTTTGGAGAGCCGCTCTGAGATGATGTGCCCGTGCCGGTCCAGACCTCTGAAGATGGCTCCCTCGGAGATGCCGGAAAGCTCCAGCCAGTGTTGAAGAGCGGTCACCGGGCACGTGGCGGGGTTCTTGCCACGCGGAATGCCCACCAGACGCCCCTTGCCCTCCTGATCCACCTTGCTGCGACGCAGTAGAACCACCAAGCCCTCTTTTCGATAGCTGATATCGTCCACGTCCAGCCCCACGAGTTCGGATCGCCGGAACGCTCCGGCAAAGCCGGTCAGGATCAGCGCCCGATCTCGCGCGCCCACGAGTGTGTCGGGCAGAGCGTGGATCATCCGTCTGATGTCTTCCGAGAGCAGAGCGTCGACCGGCCTCGGCGGCGCGCCCAGCTTGCGGCTCATTCCCCTCAGCAGTTCCTTGATGGCCGGATGGCCTGTCGGGGATGGGTATCCGGACGCCCGGTGCGCTGCGGCTATTGCAGCCGAGTGTCGCCGGATCGTTGTGACGCGGAAGCCCTTCATCGCAAGCGATGTGAGATACCAGGCGATCACTTCAGGCGGAGCAGGAAGGTCGGTCAGCCCGTGCTCGTTGCACCAATAGCTGAAATCCCGCCAGTTGCGCGAATAGACCTCCTGGGTGCTGTCGGCGACGGTAGTCGAGAGGAACTCCTGGGCATTGGAGAGGATGTCGAGAAGCTCAGGCGGGGCGTTTTCCGTCACTTCCCGGAAGACAGTATTTCTGGAGCCCAGTATAGCATGGCAGTCGATCATCTGCGAGTCTTTTCCGCACATCGGCGTGTGTCGGCCCGAACCGCGAGGTGAGAACAATCGCCGTGGCTGTGAAGCATAAATCGACCCGCGAGACAAGTCAAGTCGGAGGGAAAAACGGAGCGCCGGGGCAGTTTCTGGCTTCCACGAATACTGTCTTATGACAGGTTACCCACTCCGGCGGGCTACCATCCGCCGGAGCGCGGCGTGGAGGTGTTGCCATGAAGTATGTTCGGCTGTTGGCTATTGCCCTGATTGTCGTGTTGGTGGCGGTGGCGGTCGGCCTTTCGATGAGCAGCAACGTTGCCCCGACGTCCACGGCGACCTACATCGGGAATGTGAGAACGTACGTCTTCCATCGCGAGTCCTGCCACTACCTGCCGTACGAGAAGAACCGCACTTACTTCGACTCGAGGCAGAAGGCGATTGATGCGGGATACCGAGCATGCCGGAAGTGCAATCCATGAGCGCAATTTGGACCGTGCTTGTCTGCCTGATATTGGGATGCATTCAGGTAGCCGTTCTGCGGAATGTCTATCGCCTGCACCGGGAAATGGCTGGGTACGTCGAAACTGTCGTGGCGCTCGTAGCCGCCATGCAGCCAGAAGAGATTCGAGAGCATTGTCGGCGGGTAGCAAACATCTCCGAGGGACTCGCAAAAGAGTTGGGGCTGCCGATGAGAAGCGTAACCCTTGTCCGCACGGCAGCGTTGTTCCACGAGGTAGGGAAGTCCAGCGGTTCCTCCGGCTACCTGCCCATGGAGTCGGCGATTCTGGCCGTCGCCGACTCCTTCGACAACATCGTCGGCAGTCAAGCCGACTCGACTGCCGTGGACAAGGCAATAGAGGAAATTCGACGAGGAGTAGGAAGCCGCTTCCACCCGGCTGCTGTGAAGGCGATAATGACTCTGGCACAGCAGATGCCGTCTACCGGGCTGACGGAGGACGGTGACCGCAGCGTCGAGGCGCTGAGGAGGCGGTTGACCTGAGGAACAACCAGGCTCATTGGGGAGTCACAAGAGAGGATTGGCGCGCTTTGCCCATGCTCGCATTACTGCAAGTTCAACAGATGTGACCGGCAGACGAACAAGAGGTGATGGGATGGCAGATGACGAACAAGCAAGCATACTGTAAGGCGCTCGTTTCAAACTGATACGCACTCAGTGTTCGGTGCAGCATTGCAAGATTGCAGAAAGGAGTTGACTGAATCATGAAGTACCCCATCGGGATCATCCTGATAGGTTCTCTCGTAGTTGCCTTCTTGGGGCTGCCGGTTACTATATGCGCAGCGATTATTCAAGACGGGGCTCCAGGCACAATTGGTGCTTGTCTCACGCAACCCGACGGAAGCCGGGTCACACTGCCGTGCGAAGAGGTGATACGCTGTGGAAGAAGCGGGAAATCATTCGCAATCAAAGAATGGTTTGAACCGCAGCCCGCGAAGCCTCGGCTCGCTGTCGTGAGCACCAGACCCCTCCAGGTCAAAGAATATTGGAGCGTCGATCTTACCGGCATCCTCTCCACATTCTCAGGCGTCTCCAGAGACGGTAGTGAGATTAGGCAGAGAGTCCTGATCGTTTCCCCTGAGAATGTCACCGTCTACTGCTCCCCCAATGGCAAGCCCGTTCCGTTTATGCCAATCAAGGGCCTTGATATGGATTGGCCCAACAAGCGTTCACTTGCTGACCTGACAAGCGAGAGCGTTGCGGAGACGGCAAGCATATCCGTTATGAGCGAAGGCGATCTCCCGCCGATGCCTGATGCCTTGGATTCGGAGAGCGCGCCCATCTACTGCGCAACTATCGCAGAAGCTAGGGCGGCGTATGACCCGAACGACCGTGTGCTGGTCGAGTTGCAGTGCCGTCCATTCTCCGGGGCAACATCAACCCAGTTCACTCTCGGACAGGACAGCCCCACGGACAGCATTACCACCTACTACACAAACTCAGCCGGTCTAGGTACGGGAAGAATCAATAAGACTGTCGGGACTATTCAGAAGGATGCCGGTGATAACTACTGGCTAGAAGTAGACTCCGGCCCGAACTGGACGGAAGGCGATTTCGTTGGCGGCGTGCAGGCTGTGGCCGAAGGAAGTATCGCATGGGCAAAGACGTTTGCCGATTATACAACCCTGCCTTCGCCACTCAGTGGAAAAGTAGTATCCCGCTCGTTCCCCTCGCTCGGCTATTTGTACATTCAGGAAACCAGCAGGGCATCTGGTATTCGGGTCAACGACTACGGCATGGCATCATCAGTAGCCCCTGGCGATATTGTCGATGTGGAAGGAGACTTGTCTACGGACGATGGAGAGCGTGTAATCAATGCTTCATCCACTACGGTTACTGATTGGACAACTATCGCATCGGCGGGCATGAATAATAAATCTCTGGCTGGCGGGGATTTCAATGTACTTACCCCCGGAGCCTACGGTGCATTTGGTCTCAACAATGTTGGCTTGCTTATTCGTGCGTGGGGCAAAGTAACCGCTGTCGGCTCTGACTATTTCTACCTCGATGACGGCTCCAATTGTGACGATGGTTCGGGGTCTACTGGTGTGAAGGTCGTCAATGTTTCCGGTTATATGCCGAGCACCGATGACTATGTTGCTATTACAGGAATCTCGGGCCTTGCCACCTATAATACTGAACTCGCCAGAACCATTCGCCTTGCCAACTCCTCGGACTTGTCCGGTGTTTGTCCACCACTACCCCCTACAAACTTGATAGTTGTGACCACAGGTAGTGGAGAGCTTACTCTATATTGGAACGGCGTATCCGGTGCAACTGGATATAACGTCTATAGAGGGACGACCTCTGGCGGGGAAAACTATACTACTCCGGTAAATGGTGGAACACCAGTAACCACGGAGAGTTATTCTGGCAGTGGAGTGTATACGTTCACTGACACCGGATTGACCAACGGAACTGAGTATTTCTATACAGTGAAGGCTATCGCCGATTGTGGAGAAAGCCAACCGTCCAATGAAGGCAGTGACATTCCGGCATCTGATGGCATTCCCTGGGATACTGGTGACCCTGCACAAATCCTCCCCGCTTTCCGTTCAGCATTCTCGGATGTCACAATTCCAGCGGGCACACTGCGAGTCTGTGGGCCGGATGGACGTATCTATGAGGACGGATACTCAACATGGCAAGTCCCTGATGGAGTGATAAACCCCGAAACGGGAGAAGTCACTCTGACTGCTGATGGTTCAGTTACCCAACTCCCAGGGGATGGTCAAGTATATGGCTCAGGAATACAGTTACTCGTTACGCTTCCTAACGCTAAGACCGGGCCTTACCGCAAGGTACGAACACGAAGCGGATACTCCTACAGGGGTGTCAAGGGAAGGATTACCCTGCCGGACTCCAGCCTGATTAGGGTTACTCCTTATACATATCCGGGTACGAACATAAACACGAAGGATGTGCCATACGTATATTTCGGGGGGACTTCAGGTGGCAACGAACTTGACGCAGGAATCTACTGGCACAATGACACAGAGAAGTTCCGGTTGTTTATGAACATCAACGGGCAGTGGGTCAATATGCCTCCTAACGGCGTCTTCGACTCTGGACAAGATGTCACCATGCATTTCAACGTCTCCAGTAGCAAGAACAATGCGGTTCAGGTTACAGTCAATAATGGCACCTATTCTCGCACGCTCGGTGCCGCAGCACGTGGTTTTCCAAAGAGCGCAAGTGGGATCAGGGTAAAGAGATGTCACTCCATAGCACAGTCATTACGTGGAGCCGATAAGACACGCGGATATAGAACGACCGGCTCAGAGTTCTTGGACGCCGAATGGCATGATGGAGTTGTGCAGAATACAAATGGCACGTTCAGCAGGTGGGGAACCGCCCAAACCACCAGCAGTGATGAAGGCTCATTCCCGGCCAAGGGTTCTATTGTGAACTGGACGCTAGTAAACCCGTTGTCGCAATACCGATATGAGGCAGAAATTGGCATCAACATTGATCTATAAAAGATCATACCAAATGGTATGGTGCTCGCTCATATCGCTGTTCATCGCTCTGAGTATGTGTCAATGCACAAGCATCGCTACTCAGAGCGATGCTCAACCACCTCACGCCAAAATCATATACAGTGCTCAGGGTGTTGATGATTGGCAACTCCATCTAATGCAGTGGCCCAATGGCAGTGGACGAAAGCTCACGCTTAAAGCCATTGGGCAGTATTCACCTGGAATGGATGTCCGCACCCCCCAATTCTCGCCCGATGGCGGTATGGTAGCCTTCGTGGGTAGCAGACGAAGTGAAAACGGTCAAGAAACTCGTGCGGCTGACCCTCTGGCTAACGTAGGGCTTGATCTTTGGCTGCTAAACATCCAAACGAGCACCGCAAGACCGCTGACAACTGACGGGGCTGGTTATGAGAATCTGCAATGGTCACCTGATGGACGATACATACTAGCAGTCTCTGACAACAGTTATCTACCAACGCATGCGGTACAGGAATGGAAGACGACCCTGTACGTATGGGATGTGGCATCAGGCAAGAGGCGTCTACTTGCCAAAAACGCAGGAACAGCCACATGGTCATCCGATAGCAAATGCGTCTACTACGACAAAACTGACGAAACCGGTTTCTTCTACATCCCGCGTGACGGCGGCAAGTCATCTCGTTTTCTACAGCCGAAGCGAGAGGCTATACTTGGTAACTGGTCGCCGGATGGCAAATGGTTTGCCTATTTCGACGGCGGACAACTTATGCTGACGGATAAAGCAAGAAAGCAGCGTATTAACCTTGGCTTACAGGAAAACGCAACCGCCCTCAAGTGGTCGCCGGATGGGTTGAGAATTGCACTCGTTCGGGGCCAATCGAAGACCCCAGGCACAGCAGTCCTCATAGTCATTAACGTTAAATTGCACAAAGAGAGGGCCTTATGGTCGGGTAAGGGAACTGCTGAAGTAACTTCTTGGTCGCATGATGGCAACTGGGTTGTGGCAACGCGCACGAAGCCGGAGTCCATGTTCGATCAGCAGTTGGTAGCTGTCCCGCTGACTGGAAGAAAAGCCGTGCCTCTTGTTTCACCGACAACGCAAACCAGAGGCTTCGGCTGGCACGAACTTCGTTGATCTAAACTTGTATCTACCAGGAAAGGAAAGCTGGTTTGCAAAGACATGCCGACAAATACTTGTGGATAGTTCATCTGTGCGCTGTTTTCCTGCTTACAGTAATTCCTTCTTGTGGCGGCACTGAACAAACGCCGCCACAAGGATTGGTCGTGTCCAGTGTCCTTGTGAATCCAGAGGAGTATACTGCGGACGGGGGCAGCTATGACTTGTTCCTCCAGACTGTCCCTGGGGAAAAGACCACGCGACTGACTGACCACCGGGCAAACCCCAAATCGAAGCTGGGTGGAGCTATCAGACAGCCGTTGTTCTCTCACGACGGAAAGAGCGTCACTTTCCTGGCGGATTACTCGGGCTCTGATGATCGACGGACAACTATGACCGGGGCTGCTCCATATCCGAACACGTTCCTCAACGTTTGGGAGGTACAGCTCGATACTCGAAAAGTCTCACCGATAACAAAGGGAGATTGGGGTTGGCGCGTTTTCGGATGGTCGCCGGATGACCGCTACGTTTGTGCCATCTATCAGACAAAGCAGGGATACCTAGACCAGAACACACCAATACCGGATGACATCTACGTGTGGGATATGCAGACACGACAAGGACGCAAACTCGCTCGTGTTCCCAGTGGAGTCGAGAATGCGTTCTGGTCGTATGACGGAAAAAGTATCCTTTACCAAAGCTGGGCTAATACAGACCTTCACTCTGTTTCCTGCCAAGGGGGAGAGTCCAAGGTGCTGCTCAAAGGAAAAGCCGGGCGATATGGATACAGCTTCTCGCCAAATGGGCGGAGAGTTGCTTACGTGGACATCAACACGGTCTACGTGGCTGACGCAGACGGCAGTAATCCCAAGCCGGTCATCAAAATGGTTAGAGATGAGCATTCGCCGTATTCACCTAAGCCGCGGTGGTCTAGGGACGGCAAAAAGCTGGTGATTGCGGCACGTGAGCCATCCGAGAATGCTCAAGTCTCGACGAAGCTCCAGCTTTATGATGAGAGCACGGGAGAGGACAGAGTCGTTGCCACCCTACAAAAAAGCGTCTCCGATCCAACCTGGTCCAGGAACGGACAGTGGCTGATTGTCAAGATGTCGGATACGGGCAGCACCGAAGAACCCAATCCAAAGACCGGATGGTATACGTTCCGACG
>FWPV01006295.1_pt1 | contig 22842 bp, 22 predicted proteins | sample 2228371 | NCBI WGS metagenome assembly FWPV01 (sample SAMEA103939776, study PRJEB20133) | metagenome | reverse complement strand
CATCCAAATCTTGCGCCTGTTCGGAAAACCCGTCCAAAATTGCTACTTCCTCGACCCATAGGGTGCGGAATGTGGGCTATAACGTTCCAACCTGTTGAAAAAGCGTTTTTCCCTAACAAAAAAGCAGCGCGCGCGCCTGCGCGGGACGTTTTTAGCCCAACGGGGTTTATATGTCAGGATTTGACGCCCATGACCAAACTGGATACCACACCCGAAAGGAGCACTCCCCCTCTATGACCACCCTGGCCCCTACCCTGACCACCCGCTACCTGCCTGCCGTTAAACCGGCCGCGCGCGACGCCCTTATGATTCTGTCTGGCGCGGCGCTGGTAGCGCTGATGGCCCAAATTGCCATTCCGCTGCCCTTTACCCCCGTGCCGCTTACCGGGCAAACCTTTGCCGTGCTGCTGGTGGGTGCTGCCCTGGGCAGCAAACGCGGCGCAGCCAGCCTGGCATTTTACACCGCAGCCGGCGCGCTGGGGCTGCCTGTTTTTGCCGCCGCCAAAAGCGGGTTGAGCGGCCCCACCCTGGGCTACCTGTTTGGGTTCATTGCCGCCGCGTACCTCATCGGCTGGCTGAGCGAGCGCGGGCTGGAGCGCTCGGTGCGCACCTCGCTGCTGCCGTTTGCGCTCGGCACGCTCGTCATCTACCTGTTTGGCGCGGGCTGGCTGGCGCTCTTTTTGCACCTTAGCCCGGCCGATGCCCTGGCCAAAGGCGTGCTGCCCTTCTTGCCCGGCGACATACTCAAAATGACATTAGCCGCCCTCTCCCTGCCTGCTGCCTGGCGGCTGGCAAAGTAACCCCCCGGCGCGCCAACCCACGCCCCCGATGAGCAGATTTCTCATCGGGGGCATTTTTACGGCCCAAAGCGGATGCCCCGCGCCATGTTCTCGAACATGCGATTGATGCTATCACCAATGCCCGATAAACTGCGGCTGATACCCTCCAGAACGCCATCTACCGGGTTATTCACCCGCGCCTGGCAACCGGCCAGCAGCGCTGCCAGCAACAAAACCACCAAAGCGACGACCAGGTATTTTTTCACATTCGCCTCCCGCCACCGATCAACGGTGGACAACTTTATCATACAGCAATTGCATTCATGCTGACGCAAAATGAGACCGAGCGGCGGTCGGGGGTACATGCCTGCGCCACATCAATTCTTTGAAAAGCCCGAGAGTGGCCAAATCCTGGGCTAGCGGACAATTATTCTGCTTTTTTTATAGGACAAACGCAAGCGTTTGCCCTATCAATATGCTCAGTGCAGGATTTGTGATAACCCTGCATTTATCCTATCCCAAAAGCCCTGGGGCATTGGTAAAATTACCCGCGGGGTGATACAATCCAGCCCCTTTCATCCGCAAGTCAAACAGAAAGCAAGCCCAAACCCATGTTCATTGATACGGCAGAAATCTACGTCAAATCTGGCAAAGGCGGCGATGGCGCCGTGCACTTTCGGCGCGAAAAATACGTCCCGCGCGGCGGGCCCGATGGCGGCGATGGCGGGCGCGGCGGCGATGTCATCCTGGAAGTCCAGCCCGCGCTAAATACCCTCATCACCTTTCAGCACAAGCGCAAATTCAGCGCCCAAGACGGCAAAAACGGCGGATCGTTCAACAAATCGGGGCGCAGCGCCGAAGACCTCATCATCCCCGTGCCGCCCGGCACCGTGGTCTACGATATGGCCACCGGCGACATGCTCGGCGACCTGACCCAGCCGGGGCAGCGCCTGGTGGTCTGCAAAGGCGGGCGCGGCGGGCGCGGCAACCAGCACTTTGCCACGGCCCGCAATCAGGTACCGCGCGTCGCCGAAAAAGGCGAACCCGGCGAAGAAAAACGCTTGCGCCTGGAACTCAAACTGATTGCCGATATTGGCATCATCGGCGTGCCCAACGCAGGCAAAAGCACCCTGCTTTCGGTACTGACCAACGCCCAGCCAAAAATTGCCCCCTACCCTTTCACCACCATTCAGCCTAACCTGGGGGTTGCGCAATATGGCGATTTCGAAACTGTCGTGCTGGCCGACATCCCCGGCCTCATCGAGGGCGCAAGCCACGGAGCCGGGCTGGGGCACGACTTCCTGCGCCACATCCAGCGCACGCGCGTGCTCATTCACCTGCTGGATGGCATGGGCGAAGACCCGCTGGCCGATTTCAGCCAGATCAACACCGAATTGGCGCTCTTCGACCCCAACCTGGCCAAAAAGCCGCAAGTCGTTGCCATAAACAAAATAGACCAGCCCGAAGTACAGGAACGCCTGCCCGCGCTACAAAAAGAAATGAAAAAACGCGGCGTCGAACTGCTGGCCATTTCGGCGCTGGCGCGTCAAAACGTGCGCGACCTGCTGCTAAAAGCAGTCGAAAAACTCTCCCTGTCGCCCACGCTGGAAGAAACCGCCCCGCCCATGCCCATCTACCGCATGGAAGAAGACCCAAACGCCTTCACCATCACCCGCGAAGGGGAAAACACCTGGCGGCTCTCTGGCGCGGCCATCGAGCGGGCCGCCGCCATGACCTACTGGGAACACGAGGCGGCCGTGCGGCGCTTCTCGCGCATTATGCAAACCCTGGGCGTCGAAGATGCCCTGCGCAAAGCCGGTGTGCAAGAGGGCGATACCGTGTACATTGGCGACTTTGAACTGGAATGGCACGAGTAAACCAGGCAACACCCTTTTTAGAACGGAGCGGCGCGCAAACCGCTCCGTTTTTTTTCAAATATGAAATGAAATGCTCTGTTACAAGGATGTCATTGCGAGGGCAAAGCCCAAAGCAATCCCCTTCTCGGTAAGACTGCTTCGTCGGCTTTCAGCCTCCTCGCAGAAACATGGATTAATGCTTGCAACAAAGCATGAATGAAACAAAAAGCCCGCTCCCTACCCCAGGGAAGCGGGCTTTTATTTCAGATGGCGCACTCAATCCAACAACTTTTTATACAACCACAACTGCAAACCAAAAACCAGTACAAACATGGCAACACTCAGCCACAACAGGTGAACCACCTGCCAGGACACCAGAAAAAAGTAAACCGCAGCCCCAGCCGAAATACTGCCCAGCAAAGCCACCTGCAGCACCAGCAAAAAACCGACGCTGCCGGGTTTGAACCTGGCCGGGGCGCTGCTCATGCGCCAGCGAAAGGCCTGCGCAAAGGCTTCGCTGCCCACCTGAGCAATGTAATAATCCTTAATCTGGTTGAGCGCGGCAATGCTTTCGAACCAGGCCTGGCGCAGCCGCGCCAGCGAGAGCACAGTAAGCAACCCGAAAACAGCCAGAACGCTAAACAACACACCGAACCCCATGTTGACGTAGAACACCTGACTGGGGTCAACCTCTAACTGCACGCCTACCAGCGCCGCAATGAAACTGGCAAAAGTCACCAGGTAAAACGAGGCCGCCCGCGAGCGGTCTTCGTTTGCCTGAAAAACCGTTTGCGCCACATACTCGTACGCGGCAATCAACATGCCGTTAGGAGAAAGGTCTGGCTGGTTATCCATGCTGGCAAAACCGGGTGGGGCCGGGCGGCGAACCTGCCCCACCCGAAATTCACAAATTTACTTGCGTTTGCGCAGGAAGGTTGGAATGTCCAGATCTTCGGTGTTGAGCGTCTGCGGGCGGAAATCGGGCGCGGGGGCCGCAGGCTTGGGCGCAACAGGCGGCAGGGGCGCAGGCTGGGCCTCGACGCTGGCATTTTCCACCGGCTGGAAGAACGGCGCAGCGGTATTCACACCGCGCTGAACCACCGGGCGTTCCAACGCACGGCGCGGCACGCCAGCGCGCTCGAAGCCAGTTGCAATCACCGTCACGCGAATATCGTCGCCCATGTTCGGGTCAATGACCGCGCCGAAGATCATGTTCACATCGGGGTGCGCGGTCTCGCGGATGATGGCCGCCGCCTGGTTGACCTCGAAGAGCGTCATGGTGGGGCCGCCAGTCACGTTGAACAACACACCGCGCGCGCCGTCAATGGTGATGTCCAGCAACTGGCTGGAGATGGCCTGCTCGGCAGCCACACGGGCGCGGTCTTCGCCGCTAGCCTTACCCACCGCCATCAGCGCCGCGCCGCCTTCAGACATGATTGCCTTCACGTCTGCAAAGTCCAGGTTGATGAGACCCGGCACGGTAATCAATTCAGAAATACCCTGAATACCCTGGCGCAGCACATCATCGGCAACACGGAAGGCGTCTTGCAGGCTGGCACGCTTATCCACAATTTGCAGCAGGCGGTCGTTAGGGATGACAATCAGCGTATCGGCATGTTCTTTGAGGTTGGCCATGCCTACCTCGCAAGACTGCATGCGGCGCGCGCCTTCAAAGGTGAAGGGGCGCGTCACCACGCCAATGGTCAGGGCGCCCACCTCGCGGGCAATTTGCGCCACAATGGGAGCCGCACCCGTGCCGGTACCGCCGCCCAGGCCAGCCGTTACAAAAACCATGTCGCTGCCTTTGAGCACGTTATACAGTTCATCGGCAGTTTCCTCGGCGGCTTTACGGCCAATGTCGGGGTTGCCGCCTGCGCCTAGTCCGCGCGTCAGTTTATCGCCGATGCGCACACGGGTAGGCGCTTTGGACAAGAGCAGGGCCTGGGCATCCGTGTTCACAGCCACGAAATCCACGCCCTGGATGCCCTCTTCAATCATACGGTTGACCGCGTTGGTGCCGCCGCCGCCCACGCCAACAACCTTGATTCGGGCAAAAGACTCACTGGGGGTATGTTTGGTGTCCATCTGGGTACTCCTTCCTGTCGTTACCATAAATAATGATGAGTCGGATAATGTCTGTTACGGCAAGAGCCGCTTGAAGATGTTTTTCACATCGAAGTTTGGCTTATCGCCCCGGCTGCGCGGGCGTGCGCCACGCCGCCCGCCGCCTTCGCTGCCTGCGCCCAGCTCTTGCATGGCCATCGCCCAATGCAGCAAGCCCACGCTGGTTGAATAGGCCGGAGAGTTGAGTTGGTCGGCCAAACCGGCCAGCCCTTCGGGTTGGGCAATGCGTACAGGCATGTTGAGCACCCGGCTGGCCAGTTTGCGAATGCCCGGCAGCGCGCTGGAGCCGCCAGTCAAAATCATACCGGCAGGCAGCAAGCCGTCATAGCCAGAGCGTTTGATTTCCTGCAACACCAGCGAGAACATCTCCTCGACGCGCGCTTCGATGATGTGGGCTAAATCCTGCCGGCGGAACTGTACTTCTTCATCCTCGCCAAACGGGCGCACGCGGAAGGTTTCTTCCAGCCCCACGTCGGCGCGCACGGCAAAGCCATGCGTCTTTTTTATCTCTTCTGCTGTGTTGATTGGCAGGCGCAGCCCGTGGGCAATATCGGCAGTAATGTGGCTGCCGCCCACAGCCATCACCATCGTGTGCCATACGTCACCGTCCACATAAATCGCCAGGTCGGTAGTGCCGCCGCCAATGTCGCACACGATGCAGCCCATGGTGCGCTCGGTATCGGTCAAAACCACCTCGGCCGAGGCCAGCGGGTTGAGCACAAATTGGGCTACTTCTACCCCAGCCGCGCCCACTGCCTGACGCAGGTTTTCCACTGTGGCGGCCGCAGCAGTGATGATGTGCGTCTCCACTTCCAGGCGGTAGCCGTGCATCCCAATCGGCGAGCGGATGCCGTCTTGGCCATCTACCACGAAGCCGCGCTGGATGACATGGATGATCTCGCGGTCATAGGGGATGGCCACCGCACGGGCGGCTTCGATGGCCCGGGCTACATCTACCTCGTCCACGGCTTCACCGGCAACGCCCACCACCCCGCGGCTGTTGACCGACGCCACATGCGCCCCAGCCAGGCTGACCAGCGCCGAGGTGACTTCTAGCCCAGAGATGCGTTCGGCCGCATCTACCGAGCGGGTAATTGCCTCGGAGGCCGCGCCCAGGTCTACAATCACGCCTTTTTTGATGCCTTCCGAAGGTTCAATGCCCACGCCCAAAATGCGCAGGCGGTTTTCTTCCTCCACGCGGGCAATCAGCGTGCAAACTTTGGTCGTTCCGACATCAATTCCAACAACAATTTCATTCATGGCATCCTCTAAGGCTCCGTGCGGTAAAAGGGAGCATCGGGATACGCGACACTGATCATGGTGGGAATAATCCCACGCTGCAACAGGGTATCCACAATCGTTTGATAAATTTGCAACTTCAGGGGAATATCCCTGCCAGTGACGCCAAAGAAAACTCGCCAACCGCGCGGGTCATCCCACCCCAGGCCGTACTCCGGCTCGTAAATCAGCATGGCGCCAGCAGGGACATAAGGCTGCAGTGATTGTATCGCAAGAACAGTCTCTGGGGCAATAAAGCGCAGGCTGGTTTTATCCAGGTTAAGCGGGTCAAAGTTCTGCACCTGGCTTGGGGGCAGGCCAAAGGCCATCACCGGGGCAACGTTATCTGCCGCGCCGCGCGGTGTAAAGGCAACGCCATCGGCATCTATCCAGGTCAGGCGGTCCTGATATTGCCAGGCCACGACTGGGGTTCGTTCGCGCACCGTAAGCGTGACCTCGGCGGGGATGTTGATGGCGACTTTGACATCCAAAAATTCGGGGAAAGCCGCGCGCACGCTGGCTTCAATTTCCTGGGGGTTAGCGAACAAAATCGAACGCCCTACCAGGTTGGTGGCTGCGTTAACCTCCAGCGGGCTAACCCGTTGCGCCCCAACCAGTTGCACACTGGTAAAGACGAAAGGCGGCATGGTCAGCATCCACACCATCAGCGCCAGGCTCGCCAGAGCCAGTAAGCCCGAAACCCAGCGGTTGCCAATTTCAATGGGAACCATGGCCGGTTTGGCTGCGCCGCGCGCTATGGGCATGCTATAAGCGGCATTGTAACGGCGTACATTGCTTGCCGCCCCAAATGCGGCGCGCTGGGCTGTGCTGCTGCGAATGGGCGCACGCGAAAGCATGGGGCGTTCGGTGGGTTTGCGCAGGTCGGTCTTTTTGGCCGGGGGCGTCGCTTTGCGCCCGCCAATCACGCGGTTTTTGGTGGCATCAATGCGCAGTTTGCTTTCTTCGGCGCGGCGGCGGCGCACTTGCTCGGCGCGGGAGAGGGTTTCGGTTTCAGGGCTCATGTTGTCCTCCGGTGATGATGCACCGTGCGGTCGCGCTCGGCTTTGCGCTGCAAGGCCAGGTCAATCAGGCGGTCTATCAGGGCGCGGTAGGGCAATCCGCTGGCTTCCCACAGTTTGGGATACATGCTGATGCGGGTGAAGCCCGGAATGGTGTTGATTTCGTTCACATAAATTGCGCCGCTCTGTCCGTCCATCATAAAATCTACGCGGGCCATGCCAGCGCAATCTATGGCGCGGTAAGCCTTTACGGCCAGGCTGCGGAATGTTTCGACCTGTTCGGCGCTGAGCGGCGCAGGGATGAGCAGTTGCGATGTATCCAGTTCGTATTTGGCTTCGTAGGAGTAAAAATCGGCGCCGGGGATAATTTCACCTGGCACAGATGCCACCGGCTGATCGTTGCCCAGCACGCTGACTTCGATTTCGCGCACGTTGGGCACGCCACACTCCACCAGCACGCGCCGGTCATATTGCGCGGCTTCCATCAGCCCTTCGGCCAGGTCGGCGCGGGAACGGCATTTGGTAATGCCTACCGATGAACCCAGGTTGGCAGGTTTGGTAAAGAATGGGTATGCGCCCATTTGCTCCACGCGGGCAATTACGGCGGGCAGGTCTTGTTCAATTTCGGCGCGCAACACCAGCACCGATTCGACCACCGGCAGGCCATGGGCGCGCATCACATCTTTGAAGACACCCTTGTCCATGCCCACGCTCGAGCCAAGCACCCCTGCCCCAACATAGGCGTAATCTGCCAGTTCCAGCAGTCCTTGCAGGGTGCCATCCTCGCCCAGTGTGCCATGCAGCACAGGAAAGAACACATCTACATCGGCAAAATGGGTCAGGTTTTGGCCGCGTCGAACATATAAGCCGCGCACTTGTGGGTCGGGCAGCAGGGTGACTGAGTCTAGCCCGTCGTAATTGCGGCTGGCAAAAGCATCCAACACGTTGGGGCCGGTTAGCCAGGCGCCCTGGGGGGTAATGCCCACCGGCAGTACGTTGTACTTGTGCGGGTCGAGCATGGCAATAACCGAGCGCGCCGACATGAGCGAGACCTCATGTTCGCCAGAGCGGCCGCCAAAAAGCACGGCGACGGTTGGTTTAGCAGCGGTGTGTGTGTCCATGTCAGTCATTCCAATCGCCAATGAGTTCTACTTCCAGTTCCAGTTTGACGCCGAATTTTTCGGCCACGGTTTTTTGGGCAAGTTCAATCAGTGCGCGCACATCGCTGGCGGCGGTTTCGCCTGTATTTACGAAGAAATTGGCATGCACTGTGCTTATTTGGGCATTGCCAATGCGTGTGCCTTTCAGCCCGGCTGCTTCAATCAGCCGTCCGGCGAAGTCGCCGGGTGGGTTTTTGAACATGGAGCCCATGCTGGCCCCCGGCGGCTGGGTGCTTTTGCGCCGGGCCGTAAACTGCTCAATTTTACTGCGCGCCTCTTGCGGGGAGCTATTTTGCAATCGAATTAATGCGCCTAAAATGATGACCGGCTGGGCGCTGCGCTTGAGGGCGCTGGTGCGGTAGCCGTAGTCCATTTTTTCTACCGGCCATTGCTGGCGGCCCGCGCCGTGCACCAGCACATCGGCGTAAATCAGGTCGTGGGCCATATCGCCGCCAAAGGCCCCGGCATTGCCATACACCGCGCCGCCAACTGTGCCGGGAACGGTAGCGGCCCATTCCAGGCCGCCAAATCCCTGGGCTGCGGCGCGGTTGGCCAGGTTGCTGAACACCACGCCCGATTCGGCATACACGCTGGGCGGCTGGCCGTTATGAAAGATGACCGCCTTGGCCCGGTTGAGCACCACCACCCCGCGCACGCCCCGGTCGCTGATGAGCACATTCGAACCGCCGCCCAACACCCTGAAGGTAACGCCCGCATCCCACAGCGCCTGGGCTGTGGCGGCCAGTTCATCTGCCGAGCGGGCTTCCAGCAAAAAGTCGGCGGGGCCGCCAATGCGCGCAGAGGTGTAAGGCGCAAGCCGCACGTTCTCTTGCAGCCGGTCGCCAAACAAGGCGCGCAGGGTGTGGGTGAGGGTGGCATCGCTCATGGTCATCATGCCGTGGGGGGCGCCTTTTTCAAATTTTCGAGCACGGCCGTGCTCACCTGGTCGGCATCACCCGCCGAAAAGACAATCAACACATCGCCGGGGCGTAGTTCGGCGTTCAAAATAGCGGAGGTCTGGCCGAGGGTATCGCTAAAACGGGCAGCGGGGCGGCCCATCGCTTCTACCACCGTTCGGCTGGAGAAGTCTTGCTGGGGTTCGCGCGATTTATAAATTTCGGTCACCAGCACCTGGTCGGCATCTTCGAAAGCCATCGCAAACTGTTCAAAGAGCAGTTGCGTGCGCGAGTAAGTGTGCGGCTGCCAGACGGCCCAAATGCGCCGCCCAGGGTAGCGGGCGCGCGCCGCCGCCAGTGTGGCGCGGATTTCGGTTGGGTGATGGCCGTAGTCATCTATGACGGTAATGCCGTTGACTTCGCCGCGCACGTCGAAACGCCGCCCGGCGCCCGTAAAACGCGCCAGCGCCCCGGCCGCACGCGCAGCCGGTAACCCCAGCAGTTTGACAGCCGCAAGCACGCCCAGCGCATTGCGGACGTTATGTTCACCCGGAACCTGAAGGTCGGCCACGATTGTTTCGCCTAGTACCGAGGCTGTAAAGGAAAAGCCGCCTGCATTGTTCGGCTGCAGGTCCCGAGCCAACACCCACGCGCTGCCATCCCCTCCTGAGGTCGGGGCAGCGCCATATAAGACGACCTTTTTGCCCAAACTGCGGGCGTGTTCAGCCACACGGGCCGCGCCGGGGTCATCACCACAGGCAATCAGCGCGCCATCGTGGGGCAGGCGGGCTACAAATTCGTAAAATGCGTCAAAAAAGTCATCGGGCGTGGGGTAGCAATCCGGGTGGTCGTGTTCCACGTTGGTCACAACGGCAATGCGTGGATTAAGCCCCAAAAACATGCGGTCATATTCGTCAGCCTCGATGACAAACGGCGCGCCGTGCCCAAAACGGGCATTGACGCCCAGGTTGTTGACGACGCCGCCAACGATGAAAGACGGGTCGGCGCCCAGGCTGGTGAGCGCCCAGGCCAGCATGGCGGTGGTGGTGGTTTTGCCGTGCGTGCCGGCTACGGCCACGCCAATTTTGTCCTGCATCAGGCGGCCGAGGAAATCGGCGCGCTTATAGACGGGGATGCCGGCCGCATGCGCGGCGGTCACTTCGGGGTTGGTGTCAGGAATGGCTGAAGAGCGCACCACCCAATCGGCGCCGGTCACATGGGCGGCATTGTGGCCAATGTGCACTACCGCGCCCAGGCGCTGCAAGTCGGCGGCCAGGGGCGAGAGGGTCTGGTCGGAGCCCGTGACCGTATAGCCGCTCTCCAGTAGGAGGCGGGCAATTGCGGAAAGCCCGCTGCCGCCAATGCCAATGAAGTGTACGCGCGTCATTACAGGAATACCACCAACACAAAAATGAAAGAAATGATGACGGCAAAATAGATAGCCGGTTCGCCCAACAGCAGAGGGGGCATATAATCGAGCAGTTCCAGCGCAGCAGCGCCTAGCGGATCGGCTGGGTTGGGGGGCAAAATATAGGTGAAGGGATAATTGGCCTGAGCGACATAAAACCAGAGCGTGCCTACAACCAGGTAGCCATTGAAACCGCCAAAAATCAGACCCAGCAGAGTATCTTGCAGTTTTTCGCGCCTGGCTTTGCCTGCAATGACAGAGATATTGACGGTTTGATAGCCAAAGAAAACCAGAGAAAGCAGAATGATGGTGCGAATCCAGAACAGCCCAATATCATCTTCTGCAAAGACGGTAATAGGCGGCACATATTTGCGCAGCAGCAAATTGAGCGACAGGCACAATATCACGCTAAAGGTCACCAGCAGTTCTTTGGCCCAGCCGCGTATTGTTCCAATAACTGCAAAAAGCACGACAAACATCCAGAAAATGAAAATGAGGCTTACCATCGGTTTGTTTCTCCTGCCAGCCTGAGTAACTGACTTGCAATGTTTTGGGCAGCTTGTGGCTGCGCCAGCGCGCGCATGGCTTGCTGCATGGACTGTAAGCGTGTTGGGTTGTCTAAAAGCGTGCTTACCAGGGTAACCAGGTCATCTTTGAGGCGGGCATCTTCCAAGACAATGGCTGCTCCACGATTGGCCAGATAATCGGCATTCACTTTTTGGTAGCGCCAGGCGTACGGATAAGGTACAAGCACAGCGGCCAGTCCAAAGAGGGGAAATTCTCCTAGCACCGAGGCCCCAGCGCGCGATACGGCTAAATCGGCGGCGGCCAGGGCGGCGCCCATCTCTTCGTGCAGGTAGGGGTAGGCATGGTAACGCGCAGCCTGTTGCGGCGTAAGTGTGTTTTGGGCTGCCTGCACGCGCGGCCAATCTAACTCACCACTGATGTGAATGACCTGCGCCCGCTGCAAAAGGGCTGGCAAGCCATCGAGCAGGGCTGTGTTGATGGAACGCGCCCCTTTGCTGCCGCCAAATACCAGCAAGGTGGGCAGGGTAGCATCTAACCCCAGGTGGGCGCGGGCTGTTTGGCGCGTCCAGCGCGCCAGGTCGGGGCGTGTGGGATAGCCAGTCACCACCAGTGGGGCTTGCTGATCAAAGAACGCCCTGGATTCATCTGCGGTGACGGCAATACAACGGGCAAAGCGAGAAATGGCCCTAAGCGCCAGCCCCGGCTCAATATCTGGCACATAGACCAGGCTGGGAATGCGCCTTCCGGCAATGGCAACGGGGAAGGCCACATAGCCGCCGGTAAAAAGCATTGCGTCTGGCTTAAATTCGCGCAAAATGCGGCTGGCTGCACCAATGCCGCGCAAAACTCGCCACAGGTTGCCAGGCAGGCTGCGCAACCCCACCCCATGTATGCCAGCAGCCGGGATGGCGCGGAAAGGAATGCCAGCGCGTTTTACCAGCCCGGCTTCCATACCGCCTTCGCCGCCGACCCACAGCACGTCATGGCTAACGTCGAGTGCTTGACGTACGGCCAGGGCGGGATACACGCCGCCCCCCGTTCCGCCTGCGCAAATCAATAGTCGCATTGAAGATTCTCCCGTCTTCGGCAGACGCTTCCTCGGTGGGGAGCGTGCCAGTATGGCGTGAAATGTTGAGCAAAATGCCCACAGCCGCCAGTGAAGAAACCAGGTTAGAGCCGCCCGCGCTAATGAAAGGCAGGGCGTTTCCGGCAAATGGCAGCAGGCCCACAATCACCATGATGTTGATGAGCGCCTCTGATGCCAGCCAAAAGGTGAGTCCCGAAGCCAGCAGCGTGCCGAGCATATCGGGCGCATGGTGGGCAATGCGCAGCCCGCGCCAAACCAACAGGGCATAAAGCGCCACCGTAGCCGCCGCGCCGACCAGCCCCAGCTCTTCGGCAATGACTGCAAAGATGCTATCGGTAGGGGGCACGGGCAGCCCGGTCAGCTTGGTATTGGCGCGTCCCAGCCCTACCCCCAACCAGCCGCCATTGACAATCGCCTCGAACGAGCGGCGTACATGGTAAGACGCCTGTGTCGGATCTTGAATGCCAAACCAGAAGTCGCTAAGGCGTACCCGCCCGGTAGGGCTAATTTGCACCACCAGCCAACCCACAAACAAAGCCAGCAACAAAAGCGCAACAATTTGCTTTAAGTCGCCGCCTGCCAGGAAGAAAAGCAGCCCGCCCAGCAAAAAAATAGTGCCGGTGGCGCTCAGGTCGGGTTGGGCATAAATAAGCCCGCCCACAATACCCAGAATAACCGCCAGCGGGATAAGGCCCAGGCTGACATCGTGCAGCGTCTGGCGTTTGGCATAAAGCCAGACGGCCAGGTAAATGACCGTCACCACTTTGGCCAGTTCGGAGGGCTGTACCGAGCCTTGCGTGAATGTGCGCGAAGCGCCCAGGCGGATTTCATTGGTAAAAAGCACGCCTACCAGGGTCAAAATGGTAAAGAGCATTACGGGCACGGCCAGCCTGCGCCAGAGGTGATAATCTAAGCGCGAAAGCGTCAACGCCACGATAATGCCCAACCCCATCCAAAGCACCTGGCGATTGAACATGTGCATGGGGTCGTCATAGATTGCCAGTGAAAAATCCCAAGAAGCCGAGAAGACCATCAGCAGCCCAAAGGTACACAGAGCAATCACCATCACCAGCAGGGGCATATCTACCCCACCCTGGCGTGGTTTATCTGAGGTTTGCGGGTTATACGCCGCGTTTATGAAAGTTCTTGTACCCATGATTTGAAGCATTCTCCTCGTTCTTCGAAGTCTCGAAATTCATCGAAACTGGTGCCGCCCGGCGAAAAGAGAACCACATAACCCGGTTGGGCCAGGCGTGCTGCGGCTGCCACGGCCTCGCGCAGGTTGGCGCAGCGCACAATGCTGAACGGTTTGCTGCCCGGTTTGCGTTCGCCAATGGCGGCGGCAATTTTTGGGGCGGCTTCGCCAAAGATAATCACATGCTCCACGCGGCGTCGCACCAGCGCGCCCAGGTCGTCCCAGGGCAGGTCTTTGTCGCGCCCGCCCAGCATGAGCACCATGGGTCCGTCGAACGACTTGATGGCGGCAATGGTACGTTCGGGGGCGGTGGCAATCGAGTCGTTGTAAAACTGAGCGCCATGCCACGAGCGGACATACTCCAACCGATGCGGGACGCCCTTGAAATCGATGATGCCGGCCTTCATTTCGACTGGGGTAAAACCAGCCGCATGCGCCACCAGACAGGCAGCCATCACGTTCAACAGGTTGTGTTGTCCGCGCAACTCAATGTCAAATTCCACGTTCAGGGCGGTTACCTGTCCGCCATCGCGCAGGTAAAAGCGCTCATTTTCGACAAAGATGCCATCCTGCCCCTGCGGCAACGGCGAAAACCCAAAGGAAAGCAAACGCCCGCGCACACGCGCTGCCAGCGCCCACGCGCCGGGGTCGTCGCGCCCCAAAACGGCAACATCGTCCCCGGTCTGAAACTGAATGAGACGCGCTTTGGCGGCGGTGTAGGCCTCCATGCTGCCGTGCCGGTCGAGGTGGTTGGGTGTGATGTTGAGAATGGCGCCAATGTTGGGCGAGCGAGTCATTTGCTCCAGTTGAAAACTAGAAATTTCTAAAATGGCCAGGTCGTTTGGCTGCATTTCATCCACATAATTGATAAGTGGATCGCCAATGTTGCCGCCCACCCATACGCGCCCATACCGACCAGCAGAATCAGCCCGGGCAATGCGCCCTACCAGCGTGGTGGTGGTGGTTTTACCTGCCGAGCCAGTGATGCCAATCGTCTTGCAGGGCACAGCATCCATGAAGATTTGCGTATCGTTCGAAAGCGGAATGCCACGCCGAACGGCTTCGACCACCAACGGGTTAGAAAGCGGCACCCCGCCAGAAATGCACAGCAAATCGGTCGGGGCATCCAGCAAATCGGTGGGATGTCCGCCCAAAGCCCACGTTACGCCGGTTTGAGCCATGCGGGTTATTTCTTCTTGCATTTGCTCTGGCGTGCGGCGGTCGTTGAGCACCACCTGGGCTCCGTGCCGGGCCAGGTAGCGCGCCAGGGCCAGCCCCTGCCGGGCTGCGCCCACAATCACCACGCGTTTGTCGTTCCAGTCCTGTGTCATGATTACACCATCGAAAGGCCAATGCCAAGCATGGCCACAATGAGGCTAATGAGCCAGAAGCGCTGCACCACCTGCGTTTCGCTCCAGCCGAGCAACTCGAAGTGATGATGAAGCGGGGCCATTTTGAACAGGCGGCGGCCTTTGGTCAATTTGAAATATGATACTTGCAAAACCACGCTAAGCACTTCACTCATGGGGATGACCGCAATGACAAGAAGCAGCGGCCATTGCCCGGTCATGAGCGCTACCACACCCAAAACCGCTCCAAGCGGCAATGAGCCGGTATCGCCCATAAACAGTTCGGCGGGGTGTACGTTGAACCACAAAAACCCAAACAAAGCGCCCACCAGCAAAAAGCAAAAGCGCGCCAGGTACACCTGTCCCTGCATCATGGCAATAATGCCAAAGGCTGCAAAGCAGGTTGCCGCAACCAGACCGGCCAATCCATCCAATCCATCGGTAAAATTGACGCCATTTGACTCGGCGACGATGATGAAGGCGGCAATTGGCACATACCACAGTCCCAGTTCAATCTCACCTGGCACGCCAGGAATGTACAGGTCGGGCACATCGAGCAGATATTTCAGTGCGTACGCCACCAGCAGGGCCAGCACCAGTTGAACCAGGAATTTCATGCGGGCGGTCATACCCTGTCCGCGCCGTTTGCCGCGAATGCCTTCCCAGTCATCCAGAGCGCCCAGCACGCCATAAGCCACCAGCACCAGCAGCGGCAGCATAATGGACGTGCCCACGCCTGGTACACCTACCAGCGAGGCAAAGTTGAGCAAAATGGTAAGCAACAAGACGGGGGCAATAATCATCACCCCGCCCATGGTGGGCGTGCCCATTTTGGTAAAGTGCCGGTCGGGGCCTTCGACACGAATTAATTTGCCAATTTTGAAGTGACGCAGCACACGCAGCAACGGGCCGCCCCAAATGGCCGTGAGCACAAAACTAAGCCCAACCAGGCTAAGAGCCAACGCGCCTTCTCTCATCCGGCCTCCAGTTCGGCGGCAATGCGATCCATGCCCAGGGCGCGCGAGCCCTTGATCAGCACGGCATCGTCTTTACGCAGGTGGGCTGCCAGCCAGGCAGTGACATCTTCGCGCTGGTCAAATTCAAAAATGGCGGCAGGATTCATACCCGCCCGGCGGGCCGCTTCGGCAATCAGGCGGCCGCGCTGCCCCAGCGTTACCAAAATCTCGGCGACTTCTGCGGCACGCATGCCAACCAACGCGTGTCCCTGATTTTCGTACTGGCCCAGTTCGCGCATATCGCCCAGCACAGCAATTTTGCGCCCTTCTAGCTCAGCGAGCAGGTTGAGGGCCGCCAGCACCGATTCGGGCGAGGCATTGTAGGTATCATCCAGCATCAGCGCGCCGCCTGGCGTGCGCACGGCGCTAAGGCGCAACTGCGTGTTGCCATGCGAGAGCCCACCCAGGATCTCATCCCAGGTCAGACCCTCCACCAGACCAGCAGCCATGGCTGCCAGCGCGTTGTGCACCGAATGCCGTCCAATCAGCGGTACGCTGACATGCAGCGTCTCGCCCTGATAATGCATGCGGAATTTGATGCCGTGTAACCCAAAACTCTGCACGTCGTCGGCCCACAATTCGGCGGCCGGGTTCAAACCATAGTACAACACCCGCGCCCGGGTACGGTGGGCCATATCGCGCACCCAGTGATTGTCATAATTGAGAATGGCCACGCCGTCATCGGGCAGGGCTTCTACCAGCTCGCCTTTGCCCTGGGCAATTGCTTCTTGAGACCCGGCGCGCTCGGCGTGCACCGTACCAACATACGTCACAATGCCAATGTGGGGTTGGGCAAGATCACACAAGAAGGCAATTTCGCCAATCACGTAAAAGCCCATCTCCAGCACGGCATGGCTATAACCGGGGCCCAAACGCAGCATGCTCAGCGGCAGGCCAATTTCGTTGTTCAGGTTGCCCGGGTTGCGCAGCGTGTGGTAGCGCATCGAAAGCACATCGGCCACCAGTTCTTTGGTGGTTGATTTGCCTACGCTGCCGGTAATGCCCACCACACGCAAATTCAGTTTGCGCCGCCAGAAGCGTGCAATGCACTGCAAGGCCGCGATGCTGTTTTCGACGTGCAAACAAAAAGGCTGATTGAGCTCCTGCAAGGCAGATTCTTGAAAACCGCTGCGCAGGTCGAGCACCGGAAAGGGGGCCGAGAAGTCATGTTCAATGAGCGCAAATGACGCGCCACGCTGAAAGGCCTCGGCAATGTAATCGTGCCCATCCACGCGCTCGCCGCGAATGGCGACGAACAAAGACCCTGGAATCACCTGGCGCGAGTCAATTGCCGCCTCGGTAATAACGACATTGGCCTGCGCGGGGCGCACATGGGTAAGGGCTTCGATTACATCTGCAAGCGTGAGCAAGGCGGCCTCACCGTCCACTAATCTGACGCCGAATGGCGTCGGGGGGAATGTTGAGCAACACCACAGTGCGCTCAACCACTTCTTTGAAGATGGGCGCCGCTACCAGCGAGGCCCAGTTTTCGCTTTGCGGTTTTTCTAACCACACATAAACCATAAATTGCGGGTCATCCACCGGTCCCCACCCCAAAAAGGTGGTGTTTACCTGGTCGTTCAGGTACAAGCCGTTGGGCGCGGGAATTTGCGCCGTGCCCGTCTTGCCCGCAATACGATAGCCCGGCACAAGCCCCAACGACTGACCGTTTTCCAGGGCGGTGGCCAAAATTTCGCTGGTAAGGCGGGCTGCTTGGGCCGAAATGGGCGCGCCAATAATTTGCACCGAAGAGTCGTTCTGGCGGCCATTACTGACAATGCTGCGCACCACATGCGGCAAAACCATTTTGCCATCGTTCGCAATAGCCGAAGCGGCCATCATCATTTGGATGGGCGTGACCGCCACGCCCTGCCCAAACGCGTTGGTGGCCAAATCTACCAGATGCCAGTCATCGTCGCCGGGCACTTTCAAGCGGCCCGAGGCTTCACCGGCCATATCGGTGCCGGTGGGGTGACCAATGCCAAAGCGACGCATGTACTCGTAAAACGTGTTGGGGCCCATTGTGTCGGCCAGCCAGGACATGCACACGTTGAGCGAGTGCTGCATGCAGCCCACCAGGTTTTGCGGGCCCCATGCGGCGCGATCCCAGTTGTAGATGGCCGCGCCGCCAATGGAGTAATAGCCAATATCCAGGTAAGACGAATTAGCGTTCACCACGCCACTATCCAGTGCGGCCGCCAGGGTGAGGATTTTGTAAATAGAGCCAGGTTCATACGTCTGGCTGATAGCGCGGTTGTACTCCATGGCGTTATCGAACACCTGACCATATTGCCAGAACTGGTTGAGATCCAGTTGCGGCGTAGAAGCCAGGGCCAAAATTTCACCGGTTTTGGGGTCCATCACAATAATCGTGCCCGACTGAGAGCCGGTAGAAGCCACCGCGCGCGCGAGAATTTCTTCAACCTCCAGTTGCAGTTCGCGGTCAATCGTCAACACCAGCGAAGCGCCCGAAGGCAAAGCAGGGATTTCCTCGGCGCGGTTGGGGTTACTGGGCACCCATACGCGCACGGGTACGCCAGAAAGCAGGTCGTTGTATTTTTCTTCTACGCCAAAGTAGCCGCGTCCTTCATGCGTGACAAAACCCAACAGGTTAGAAGCGATGGTTTTATCGGGATAACTGCGCGCCAGGCGGGGTGTAAACTCTAAACCGGCCAGGCTATCGCCGCCTGGGGTGTAATTTTCGGCCAGGCTTTGCTTTACTTCTTTCAAGTAATCCACATTTTCGGCAGAAACGTAGTCTTTGAGCACCAGGTACACCAAAGGCTGGGGCGGGTTAACGCTGGTGTTGAGGGGCGGGTTGGTGAGCAGCGCCAGCGTTTGGTCATAATTCAAACCCAGCGTAACGCTCAGGGTGAGCGCAATCGTTTGGGGGTTTTTCATATCGCGCAGGTTGACGCCCACCTCGTACACGGTTTTGTTACCGGCCAGCAAATGCCCGTCGCGGTCATAAATATCACCACGCGCGGGGTAATAGGTGCGGTAGTAACCATCGTAAATGGCGGCCTGGGTTTGAAAGATATGGGCTTCTTCACTGTTTTGAATGCGCACAACCTGCCCTAAAATGGACAGGGCAAGCAGCGCAAAGATAATCACCAACAGGAGAGAACGCCATTGATATTGCTGACGCATGAGGGTCACTCCGTGCTAATTGGAAGCCGCCGCGGCGCGCAGTTGCGCATCCAACCAATCCAGCAGCGATTGGTTAAATTCGGGCGGAACGACAGGCGCAGGGGTGGGCGGCGCGCCGCTGACCAGTTGCAGCCGCTGCGGGCCGGCATAACCCGGCACAACCAGGTACTCTAGCGACTGGTAATCTACCGGGCGCAGCCCCAGCGTGTAAGCGCGGCGCTGCAGGGTTTCAACCGAAAGCAGCCCGGCCAATTGCAATTGCAGGTCGGCATTGGCGCGCTGCTGGGTTTCAATTTCCAGTTCCAGATATTGAATTTGCCGCCCGGCAATGGCAGCGGAAGCGGTCAGGTTGAGGTATAGCGCCGAAACCATTGCTACGCTAATCACCGCCATAAGGAACAGCGCCGCCCAAAGGCGCTGTTTGTGCCGTGGCGCTTCGCGGTAAATGCGCGCCAGGCGTTCGACGCGCGGGGGTAAGTTGGGCGTGAACACAGCCCGGTAAAGACGATTGACAGTGGTCATAGTTTCTCTGCTATTCTCAATTTTGCGCTGCGCGCGCGCGGGTTTTGCTCAATTTCTTCTGGGCTGGGCGTAACAGGTTTACGGGTTATTTCTTTGATCACAGCCTGATGGCCGCATGTACACACTGGTTGGCGCGGCGGGCACAGGCAGGCTGTACTTTCGCGCCGGAAAAATTCTTTGACGATACGGTCTTCCAGCGAGTGGAAGGAAATGACCGCCAGCCGCCCGCCCGGCCGGAGCGCAGCCACTGCCTGGGGCAAAACGCGCTCGACGGCTTGCAATTCGGCATTGACGGCAATGCGCAGCGCCTGAAAGGTGCGCGTGGCCGGGTGAATGCGCGCATCGCGCACGCCGCCTGCAGCCGCTACCGCACGGGCTAACTGCGTGGTAGTCTCAAATGGTCGTCCGCGCACAATGGCGCGCGCAATGCGCCGGGCGTTGCGCTCTTCGCCATAGCGGTAAATGAGGTCGGCCAGTTCGGTTTCGCTCAACGTGTTCACCAGGTCGGCGGCGCTCACCAGCACCCCAGGGCCAAAGCGCATATCAAGCGGGGCTTCGTGCAAAAAGGAAAAGCCGCGCTCTGAGGTATCCAGTTGCATGGATGAAACGCCCAGGTCGAGCAGCATGCCATCTATGGCGTCCCAGCCTATTTCGTGCAAAACGCCGCTCAATTCGGCATAAGAGGCCTGGCGCAAGATGACCCGCCCTCCAAAGGGACGCAGGCGCTCGCTGGCGATTGCTAGCGCTGCAGGGTCAAGGTCTAGCCCCAGCAAAAGCCCATCGGGGGCGCTGGCTTGCAAAATACCAAAGGCATGCCCGCCTGCGCCCAGCGTGCCATCCACATAGCGCCCGCCGCTAAATGGCTGCATCGCGTGTATAATTTCTTTGTAAAGTACAGAAACGTGCGGCGCGTTCATGGCGCACTGCGGTCGGGGGCAACCCCGCCGGTCGAAAGGTCGAGCGTGGCAAACCGCTGGACGTTGGCTTCGGCATCTTGCATCTGGCTTAGTTGCTCAGCCCATACCGAAGGCGACCAGACTTCGAAATATTCGCCCTGCCCCACAATCACTGCTTCGCCATTCAGTCCAATGTATTGGCGTAAGGACTGCGGCAACAAAATGCGCCCGGCGCGGTCTACTTCCACCGGGTAAGCCGTGGCAAGAATGAGACGGCGCAGCAAGCGGGCGGTGGCATCGGCGATGTTCATCGCCATCACGCGCGCATACACCTGCTGGAAGTAGTCTTCCGTCAACACCATCAGGTTGCGGTCGAAACCCTGGGTGACATAAGCGCCCTTTTCCAGCAGGTCGCGAAAGCGCGCCGGAATAGTAAGCCGACCTTTATCATCCAGGGAGTGCTGGTATTGACCCAAGAACATTAGTTCTACCTTGCCTTTTAAGAACACATCGCCGGGGAGACCGGCGATAATCTGGCGAAGCAGGATAAACTCTCCACTTTCTCCCACTTCGCCCCACTTGTATCCATATTGTACTCACTTTGTGGGCATGTTTCAAGCCCACAAAAGTCGTTTTGCCCCACCCATACGCCACTTTTAGTACTTTTTGACTATTTGAAAGGTGCATTTTGTCCCACTCAGATTTTTCATTCACGCCTTCCATCACGCTGCTTGCTGCGCCCAACTGGCGCGACTATGAATTGCTGGACAGCGGCAATGGGCTAAAATTGGAGCGTTTTGGCCCCTATCGCTTCGTGCGCCCAGAGGTACAGGCCATGTGGCCGCCCGCCCTGCCGCCTGCACGCTGGCAAGAAGCGCACGCGACGTTTCAGCCCACCAGTGAAGAGAGCGGCGGGCACTGGCAATTCAAGAAAAACGTGCCTGAAAAATGGGAAATGCGCTATCCCCTGCCCGCGGCCGGCCCAGGCAGCGAATTACGCTTCTCGGTCATGACCACGCCAGGGCGGCACCTGGGCGTCTTTCCCGAATGCGGCGCCCACTGGGATTGGGCCGCCGGGCTGGTGCGCAGCGCGGGACGCCCAATTCGGGTGCTGAACCTGTTTGGCTATACCGGCCTGGCTACGCTGGCGTGCGCTGCAGCAGGGGCGGCCGTGACGCATGTGGACGCTTCGAAGAAGTCGGTAGGGTGGGCGCGCGAAAACCAGGCGCTTTCTGGGCTGGCAGATAAACCCATCCGCTGGATTGTGGATGACGCGCTCAAGTTTGTGCAGCGCGAGGCGCGGCGCGGCAGCCGCTATGACGGCATTTTGCTCGACCCGCCAAAGTTTGGCCGCGGCCCCAAAGGTGAGGTGTGGGAGGTGTATAAGTCGCTTCCGGCGCTGCTAACGGCTTGCCAGACCATCCTTTCGGAGCGGCCGCTTTTTGTGGTTGTGACCATGTATGCCGTGCAGGCTTCGGCTATTCACCTGGGGCAGTCCCTCTCCGAAATGATGCGCACCGAAAAAGGCGGCGTTGATGCGGGCGAACTGGTGACGCGCGATACCAGCGGGGGCAGGCTTCTATCGCATGCGGTCTATGCACGCTGGAGCGGGCGCTAATGGGCACAGTTTTTCAACTGTTGCTGTTTGCCCTGGCGCTTTATGGCATTGGCGAGTGGGGCATGCGCAATGAACACTGGTCGTTTCGGGTTTTTGTGTTTGGTTTTGCCATGCCCGCCGGTTTTTTTATGGGCTGGGCAGTGATGCAGGCTATATTTCCATACTTCTCTACATGGGAGCAGATCGCCATTACCGCCAGCATTAGCGCATTACTGACGCTGGCAGCGATAGCGATACTGCGCGCAACAAAGGTGCAATGATGAATCATCCTCAAGAACGCGTTCAACATGCTTTTCAAGTTCGCTTTGGCGCTGCGCCGCGCTATGTGGTGCGTGCGCCCGGACGGGTTAACCTGATTGGCGAACATACCGACTACAACGATGGCTTTGTGTTGCCAATGGCCATCGAACATGGGGTATGGATTGCGCTCCGCCCGCGCCGCGATCGGCAGGTATTGGTGCATTCGCTGGATTATGAACAAACCGTCAGTTTTTCGCTGGATGGTTTTAGACATGGAAAAAAGCGGTGGGGCGAGTACATCAAGGGAGTCGCGCGCGCCCTGCAGCGCAAAGGATATGCCCTGACGGGCTGGGAAGGGGTGATGTGCGGCAATGTGCCGATTGGCGCAGGACTATCATCTTCTGCCGCGGCCGAAATGTCCGCCGCCAGCGCATTTGCGGCGGCTGGCAACATAAGCATTCCCCCACACGAAATGGCCCTGGCAGGACAAGACGCCGAAAACGCCTGGGTTGGTGTGCACTGCGGCATTATGGATCAAATGGTCTCGGCGGCTGCGCGGCAAGGACACGCGCTCTTTCTGGACTGCCGCACCCTGGCAACCGAAGATGTGCCCATGCCTGGCGGGGTTTCAATAGTGATTATGGATACATCCACCCGGCGCGGGCTGGTAGGCACAGCCTATAACGAACGGCGCGCCCAATGCGAAGCCGCCGCCCAACAC
>FWPV01006294.1_pt1 | contig 22845 bp, 19 predicted proteins | sample 2228371 | NCBI WGS metagenome assembly FWPV01 (sample SAMEA103939776, study PRJEB20133) | metagenome | reverse complement strand
AGCTGATCTCGTACCTGCGCGGCCTGTGCACCCGGACACCATCCATGAAGAACCGTTTCACCCTGCTCCTGCTGGTCATCGTCGAAGTCACCGCCCTGCTGCTGTTCTTCATCCTCACCGACATTTCCCCGTATGTTCGCGGCGGGTTTGGCTGGCGCTGGCCGTTCGTCCCCGTCGCGGCGGGGAAGGCCCTGGCGCTACTCGGCGTGCTGCTCGTTTATGCCGCTGGCGCGTACATCCTCGCTCATCGCGTGCGCCGGACTGCCCCGGTGCTGACCTGGGCATTCCTGGGAGCCGTGCTCATCTCCTGTGCCGTGATCGCGCTGCGCCACGACGACATCATCTTTGAGTTGCTCGGACGGACGCTCTCCAGCCTGACCACCGGGCCGCATCACGCCGCCGCCGAGCTTGACTGGAGCGCCGACCCGCTGCGCCACTGGCCAGCAGTGATGGCAGGTTTCGTCGGCCACAACAGTCACATGTCCGTCAGCCCACCGGGAGCGATCCTGTTCTACGCCATGCTCAACGACCTGTTCCGGGCGCTGCCGGGCGTCGCCGGGAAGGTGCAGCAGGCGCTGCTGCCTTACTTTTGTGACAACTTCGCCCTGCTCCAGTATGCGCCGGAAGAATGGGCGTCGGCCCTCTTCGGGACGCTGATGCCGCTCTGGGCGGCCCTGGCCGTCTTCCCGTTGTACAGCAGCACCCGGCGGCTTTCCACGCCGGAGCAGGGCTGGTGGGCGGCGATCTGGTGGCCGCTGGTGCCGGCCCTCAGCCTGTTTGCTGGCAGCCCGAACACGTTCTATCCGCTGCTGACCCTGCTGGCGTTTGATCTCGTCACCCGCTGGTGCCGCTCCGAACGCGGCGCTTACCGGATCGGTCTGGCCGGGCTGATCACCGGACTGGGTACCTTCGCCTATGCAGGCTTCGCGCCGGTGCCGGTGATGCTGGGGCTGTACATCGCCCTCGATCTGGCCAGGAAGCACGGCTGGAACTTCCCGCGTGTGCTGCGGGCAGGCCTGCCGCTGGCCGCCTGGATGGTGGCCGGGTTCGGCCTGCCCTGGCTGATCTTCTGGCTGGCCAGCGATCTCACACCGCTCGATATCCTGGCCGCCTCCATGACCCAGCACATCCCTCTGGAACGACCCTACCTGCCCTGGGTGTGGCTGCACCTGCAGGACTGGGTGCTGTTCACGGGCGTCCCACTGATCATGCTGTGGCTGACCGGGACATTCCGCCCGGCACAGGAACCGGCAAACAGAGCGATCGGCAATGTCGGGCTGGTGATGCTCATCGCCATCCTCGTCATCGACCTCAGCGGTATCTCACGCGGGGAAACAGGGCGCGTCTGGCTGCTGTATACACCGCTGGTGTTGATCGCTGCCGCTGATGGGCTGTTCCGCCTGGCCGAGGAGCGTCGTCGGGCGACCGCCTGGGCGATGATTACCGCGTGCCAGGTTGCCCTGCTGGTCGCCCCGGCGGCCATGTGGGATACGATGATCATCGATCTGGAGCCGCCTCCCGCCCCGCCCGGCAGCCTGCAAACGGCGGAGCCAGCCAACGCCCGCTTTGGTGATCTGTTCACGCTGGTGGGCTGGGAAGCGAGGGTGGAACATCGGGCGATCCTGCTCCGGCTGAACTGGCAGGCGGAGCGGCGGACAGTCACGCCTTACTTGTTCACGGCGGCGCTGGTGGCCCCGGATGGGACACCTGCGCCGGGCGCGATCGCCTGGCAGCCGCGCGGTGCGCGTTACCCGACCACGTGCTGGGCGCCCGGCGAGCAGGTGGGCGATGCCGTCCGCCTGCCGCTGCCCGAGGACGCCACACCGGATGAGTGGTGGATCCGGCTGGCCGTCCGCCATGAGGACGCTGCGGCGCAACCGCTGCCGGTCACCACGGCGGACGGGCGGCAGGCAACTGAGCTTGAACTAGGGCCGGTTACGATCCGCTAGAGTGGAGACATGAGTCAGCAGTCTGGAATGTTTACAAATTGTAGAATCATCGGTAAAATGTAAACAGTAGCAATGACAGATCCCCTTTGGAGAGTACTTTGATGAGCGGCATTGGAGAACGCCTCAAGCTGGCACGCGTCAGGGCACGGCTCAGCCAGCGTGAGCTGGCGGCCCGTGCCGGCGTGAGCGCCATGGCCATTTCGAAGTATGAGAACAATGAGATGATGCCTGGCTCGACAGTGCTGCTCAGGCTGAGCGCGGCGCTGGACGTGCGTCCTGAATTCCTGCTGCGCAGCGCGCCGCAACTGGTCATTGAACCCGTCTACCGCAAGCACAGCAAGCTTGGTACAAAAGCCCAGAACGCCATCCTGGCCCAGATTCAGGACTGGTTGGAACGTTATCTGCTAGTCGAATCACTCTGCCTGGAAGAGCGCAGTTTTGAGATGCCGCAAGGCTTTCCAAAAGAAGTGCAGACTCTGGCGCAAGCAGAGCAGGCCGCCGCAACTCTGCGGGAGATCTGGCAGCTCGGCAGCGATCCGATCGACAACCTGACCGAACTGCTGGAAGCGAAGGGGATCAAGGTTGGCCTGATCGCGGCGGATGATGATTTTGACGCCTGTGCCTTTCTCTATGATGGCAAAGCGCCTGTCATTGCCGTCAACAGGAATCGGCCCGGCGACCGGCAGCGTTTTGATCTGGCTCATGAACTGGGCCATATGATGTTGCGGGCAACTGGCGGGCTGGATGAGGAACAGGCCGTGCATCGCTTTGCCGGGGCCTTCCTCGTCCCAGCAGAAGCAGCCTACCTGGAGTTAGGCAAAGCAAGGACGCGCCTTGATCTCCTTGAACTGGCCATGCTCAAGCGGAAGTACGGCATGAGCATGGGGGCCTGGATCTACCGGGCCAGGGACCTGGGCATTCTCAATGAGCGCGCTGCCGAGGGATTGTGGCGGCAGTTCAGTGCCCGCGGTTGGCGCAAGCAGGAACCTGATCCGTTGCCGCCGGAGGAACCTGGTCGGATGCACCGCCTGGTGCGCCGCCTGCTGGCGGAGCAGGTCATCTCCGAGGCGCGCGCGGCGGAGTTGATGGGCTTTTCCATCGGTGTCTATCTGAAACAAAGAGCAGGCCTTTATGATACAGAGCCAGTCGCCGGTCTGTATCGTTGACGCCAATATCATCATCGACATGTACCTGGGCGGCATACTGGTGCGTCTTTTTGATCTCCCCTTCCAGTTTGCCGCCCCCGACATCATTGTCACGGAATTGCAGGACCCTGAAGGCACGCAAGTAGAGTTACTGGGCGTGAGCCGCCTGTCGCTGGAACCTCAACAACTCTTTGAGGTCATGGATCTTTCGCAGCGATACCCTGCCATATCGGTCAGCGATCTGCAAGCTCTTGTGCTGGCTCGAGATCAGGAGGCCACGCTCCTGACAGGCGATCGCGCCCTGCGCCGACTCGCCACAGAGATTGGTGTTCCGGCACACGGCACACTCTGGTTACTGGATGAGATGGTCCGCCTGCATATACTCTCCGCAGGCGAAGCCGCTGCCGCACTGCGAACCATGCTTGATAATAATTGCCGCCTGCCCCTCGAAGAGTGCAAAACGCGACTGAGGCGCTGGAGATGACCACAACAAAAGCAGCCAGCGGGTGGGCTGGCTGCCTGTGGCAATCGCTCATGAGAACAACTACGCCGGGGCCTTCTCCCGCGCGGCGGGCCGGGCGGCCTGCTTCTCCGCCGCCGGCTGCTTGATCCAGGCCAGGTAGTCCTCGCGGAAGTGCTTGATCGTGGCCACCACCGGGTTGACGGCGAACTCCCCCAGCGCGCACAGGGTGATCCCGGCCATCTGCCCGGCCACGTCAGCCAGGATATCGATATCCTTCTCAGACTGCACCCGGCCACCCAGCAGAGCACGGTAGCGCATCTTGCTCCAGTATGTCCCTTCGCGGCATGGCGTGCACTTGCCACAGCTTTCGTGGGAGAAGAACTCCATCATCTTGGCCGCTGCCCAGGCCATGTTGACCGTCTCATCCAGCAGGATGATCGAGGCCGAGCCAAGCGTTGAGCCGATCTGGGCCACCGCTTCATAGGTCAGCGGTGTATCCAGCACTTCATCCGTTGCGGGCAGCACCGGCCCGGATGCACCGGAAGGCAGGATCGCCTTGAGCCGCTTTTCGTCGGGGATACCGCCTGCATGCTCATAGATTAACTCACGGAAGGTGATGCCCAGCGGCAACTCGTAGTTGCCGGGACGGGCTACATGCCCGCTCAGACAGTAGATCTTGGGGCCGGGGCTTTCCGGGGTGCCCATCTGCTTATAGGCATCCGCGCCATGCGTGATGATCCAGGGCACGTTGGTCAGGGTTTCGACGTTGTTGACGACCGTCGCCTCGTAGTAAAGGCCGCCGCCCTTCTGCGCCGGGAAGGGCGGGCGCACGCGCGGCTGGCCGAGCAAGCCCTGCAGGCTGTTGAGCAGCGCCGATTCTTCCCCACAGATGTAAGCGCCCGCGCCCAGGTGGGTGTACATCTCGCATGACCAGCCGGAGCCAAGGATATCCTGGCCGAGGAAACCGGCCTCGCGGGCGGCAGCGATGTGCCTGTCCAGATCATGGGCCAGGTCCCAGAACTCACCGCGGCAGTACACATAAATGGCCTTCGCCTGGATGGCGTAAGCGGCGATCAGCGCGCCCTCGATCAGTTGATGCGGGTTCTTCTCCAGAATCTCGCGGTCTTTGAATGTGCCTGGCTCGGATTCGTCCGCATTGACCACGACGTATTTGACCGGCTCCTGCTTGGGGATGAAGCTCCACTTGACACCGGTTGGAAAGCCCGCGCCCCCGCGCCCGCGCAGGTTGGAGGCTTTGACCACCTCGATCACCTCATCGGGCGTCATGCTGGTAACGGCCTTCCGGAAAGCCTCATAACCGCCGTGCTGCCGGTAAACGTCAATGTGGTCGATGTTCTCGATATCTCGATGCCGCAGTAAGATGTGCTGCTCCACTTGGTACGCTCCCTGAGAGTAGTCCCCGTGCCGCCGGGTTCCGGCTCGCCATGAGGCTGCAACGAAGGCAGGCCACCGGCGCGCCTTGCGTATTGCGCGGAATTATAGCAAGGTTGTCGCTTTTTTCCGAACCACTTTTGCCGGACATTCGCCCCCGGTCGCCGCACATGGGGGTTGCCCACCAGCACAGGCAGAAATCGCGGTACAATCACCGCTGCCTGCGGGCAGTGGATTATCCAACAGGCGGGGAGTCTCCTCGCCCCGGTGCAAGGGGGTTATCATGCGCGTCGTGATCATTGGCGGTAGCGGCCATGTAGGCACGTATCTGATCCCGCGTCTGGTCGAGGCCGGGCACGAAGTGGTCAATGTCAGCCGGGGCCAGCGGGAACCGTACCAGCCCCACGCGGCCTGGGTGCAAGTCCAGACAGTGACGCTTGACCGGGTGGCCGAGGAACGCAACGGCACGTTCGGCCAGCGCATCGTTGAGCTGCATCCCGACGTTGTGATTGACATGATCTGCTTCACGCTGGAGAGCGCCCGCCATCTGGTGGAAGCGCTGCGCGGGCATGTCCAGCACTTTCTGCATTGCGGTACCATCTGGGTACATGGGCCAAGCGTCCAGGTACCGACGACCGAGACCCAACCGCGCCGGCCCTTTGGCGAATACGGCATCCAGAAGGCCGCCATCGAAGCCTATCTGCTGCGCGAGGCACGATTGAACAACTTCCCGGCCACCTGTCTGCACCCGGGACATATCGTCGGGCCGGGCTGGATACCGCTCAACCCGCAGGGCAACTTCAACCCGGCCATCTATGAGAAGCTGGCTCACGGCGAGGAAGTCACCCTGCCCAACATCGGCATGGAGACCGTCCATCATGTCCACGCCGATGATGTGGCCCAGAGCTTCATGTGCGCCCTGGCCAACTGGAGCGAAGCCGTTGGGGAGAGCTTCCATGTCGTTTCCGAGGCGGCGCTGACCCTGCGCGGCTATGCGGAAACGGTGGCCGGCTGGTTTGGCCAGGAAGCCCGGCTGCGTTACCTGCCCTGGGAAACGTGGAAAGACACCGTCTCCCCGGAAGACGCCCAGGCCACCTGGGATCATATTGCCCACAGCCCCAATTGCAGCATCGAAAAGGCCCAGCGTCTGATCGGCTACCGCCCGCGCTACAGCTCGCTGCAGGCGGTCAAGGAATCGCTGGAGTGGCTGGTCGCCAATGACCAGCTGAAGTTGTAGGCGGCCTGAGGAGGCAGGGTGTGCCGAAGATCATCCGTTTTGAAGAACTCACCTGGCCGGAGGTCGCCGCTCTGCCGCGCGACCTGCCGTTGATCCTGCCGCTGGGCGACGGCTACGCACCGGAGGCGATCGCCGCCGCGTTGGAAGCAGAATCGCTGGCCCTGCTCCCGGCGCTCCCCTATGGCTGGGCGGGGAGCGCCGTCACTGTAGAACCCGATCTGCTGCGCCGGGTCGTCGCCGGAATCTTCAGCGGCCCGGCAGAAGATGGTTTCACCCGTCTGATCGTCCTCCACAATGGCCCGGAAGCCCTGGCCGGGCCAGGCATCGTGCACCTCCGACTGGATCGTGCCACCCCGGCAGCCGACAGCATCGACGCCTCGCCACAGCGTGTGATCCTGATCCCCTGTGGACACACTGAACAGCACGGCTACCACCTGCCGCTGAACACCGACACGGTGATCATCGATGCCATCGCCCGCGGTGTGGTGGCGGCGATCCCTGCCGAGGCAACCATGCTGCCAACGCTGCCCTATGGCGTCAGCACCCACCGCGCCAGCTTTGCCGGGACCTTCAACATGGGCGGGCGAACCTTTGAAGACTTTCTGCTGGCGGTGGTAGCGGCACTGGTGGCACGCGGCGCAGATCGCCTGTACCTGATCAGCGGGCATGGCGGCAACGTTTCCTTCCTGGTCAACGTGGTGAAGTACGCCGGGGAGCGGCATCCGGGCATCTTTGCCGCCACGGCCTGGCTACACACCTCTGGCTACCTGGCCGCGCCGATCCTGGCCCGTTACCGCCGCTCCGGGCGTGGGGGGATGGGCCACGCGGGCGAACTGGAGACTTCCTACATGCTCCATCTGCGCCCAGAACTTTGCCGCATGGATCGCGTGGTGGACGAGACGGACTTCATCAGCACACCGAACTACTACATGGAATGGATCGAAGGCGGCGACCTGATCGCCAACCCGCCCTGGACGGACGACACACAGACGGGCAGCTATGGCGCGGGCAGCCTGGCCACCGCCGAGAACGGCGCGCGCTGGCTGGAGGCGGCCATCGCCGAGAAGATCGGCCATGTGCGCGAGATTCACGAGCAGCAGACCCGCCGCCTGGCCCGCCGGGCGCAGCAAGCCAGTCGCTAACGAGGAAGTCATGCTTGCCAGACGAATCATCCCCTGCCTGGACATCAAGGATGGACGCGTGGTTAAGGGCGTCAACTTCGTTAACCTGCGCGACGCCGGTGACCCGGTTGAACACGCCCAGGTCTACGACCGCGAGGGTGCCGATGAACTGACACTGCTCGATATCACCGCCTCCCATGAAGAACGTGATACCCTGCTGGATGTCGTCCGGCGGGTAGCGGAGAGCATCTTCATTCCCTTCTGCGTCGGCGGCGGCATCCGCACCATTGACGATATCCGGGCCACGCTGCTGGCCGGTGCGGATAAGGTCTCGATCAACAGCGCGGCGGTGCGCAACCCGGCGATCATCAGCGAAGGGGCGCGACGGTTTGGCAGCCAGTGCATCGTTGTCGCTATCGATCCCCGCCGGGTAGAAGGCCGCTGGATCGTGCACATCAACGGCGGGCGTATCCCGACCGATAAGGAGGCCGTTGCCTGGGCCAGAGAGGTCGAAGCACACGGCGCAGGCGAAATCCTGCTGACCAGTATGGATCGTGACGGTACACAGATCGGCTACGATATCGAACTGACGCAGGCCGTCACTGCGGCGGTGAATATCCCCGTGATCGCCTCCGGTGGCGCGGGGCAGCTGGAGCACTTCAAGGAAGCGCTGACGATCGGCGGGGCGGCTGCCGCGCTGGCAGCCAGCCTGTTTCACTTCCGAACGCTTTCCGTGCGGCAGGTCAAGCAATATCTGGCCAACGAGGGTGTGCCGGTGCGCCTCTGAAGCGCCGCGACAGGCGCCCATGGGCGCCCAACTGCATTCAGCAAGGCGGCTGCACCGGGAGCGGCCAGCGGTCACCCGGCGACAGGATAACCGGGGGCGCTACTGGCCCCCGGCTGCGAATGAATGGTGCGTGTCGTTGGCTGCCTATTGAACAGCCCCTGCCACAGGTTACGGTCTCCGCTACGTTGCGATTCCGGTTCAGCCCCGGCCTGCTGGCCGGCGCCCTGCGCTGAAGTAATCGATCGTCACCGCCGCGCTGCCTGTTGCCGTTACATCCCACTACCTGCAGAAATTGCCCTTTTCCGCCTGTTTGTTCCAGGAGTGTTCCGCTGGCAACGCCGGTCGGCAACGTTGTTTCATCCTCATTATATCGCCGATGCCAGACCGGGCCGGGTAAATTTATACCTTATTTAGCTTTGGCTACCCGTGAAAGACAACGCCCTCCCGGTAGCGGGAGGGCGCGAGTCGGCTTATGCAGTTGTAGGGCAGGACACGCTACAGCTTGACTACGTCAGCCGCCTGCAGCCCCTTGGGGCCTTCCACGATGCTGAACTCTACCTCATCGCCTTCTTCCAGGTTGCGGAAGCCAGTACCGACGACTGCCGAGTAGTGGACGAATACATCAGGGCCATTCGGCTGCTGAAGGAAGCCATAGCCCTTGGTTGTGTTGAACCACTTCACGACACCTTTGATGCGCTCCGCCATTGCAACGTGCTCCTTAAGCATAGATAACTTGAGATGTTCTGCAGGCAGCAAGGCGCGTCGGTACAAAAAACGCCCGGAACACCGGGCGTCGTCTGTGTCACTGCACACTACTGGCCTGCGTCCTACACCGGAAAATGTAAATCCATTCCGGTATTTTGTCAACAAATTAGTTACCTGCCCGGGACTACCGGCATGCCTGCCATTCCCCGCGCAACAATCCGGACTCTGCGCCTGGATGCCTGTCACCGGCCACATGCCCGGTGGCTCAGTCGCGGTGACCCAGCAGGCGCAGCAGGAACAGGAACAGGTTGACGAAGTCCAGGTATAGCGTCAGCGCCCCCAGGATGCTGATCTTCATCGCCAGGCTGCCATCTTCCTGCAGCCGGGGCTGGGCAGCCAGTTCCCGGATCTTCTGGGTATCGTAGGCGGTCAGCCCGGTGAAGATCAGCACACCGATCACGCTGATCAGCATGCTCAGCCCGGAACTGGCCAGGAACAGGTTGACCAGCATGGCGATCAGCAGCCCGATCAGGCCCATAAACAGGAAGGAGCCAAAGCGCGTCAGGTCAAGCCGGGTGGTAAAACCGACGATCGTCATCGCGCCGAACATGGCCGCTGTGGCCACAAAGGCCGCGCTGATCGACGACCCGGTGTAAACCAGGAAGATCCCGGCCAGGGTAAAACCGTTCAACGCCGCATAGACGAAGAACATCAGGCTGGCCACCGCCGGCGAAAGCCTGGGCAGGGCGGCGCTCAGCGCAAAGACCAGGATCAGTTCCCCGATCAGGGCGATCCACAGAACCGGGCTGGCCAGCAGGCTCAGCAGCGCCGGCGTATTGACCGTAACTACCGCTACACCGGCGGTCACCAGCAGGCCAAAACCCATCCACAGGTACACCCAGCGCAGAATATCCTGCGCTTCCACCCGCACGGTTGACGCCGGGAGCGATTCTTCCTGCCATCTGTAGTACGACATAGTACCTCCTCAGACCGCACATCTGCAGCCGTATGCTACAATGGTATACGATTCCACCATACAAAGGTTAGCGGGCTGGCATAAGAATTGCATGAGAATTGAGACGCTCGCCTTCTCCTCCGCCCGACCTCCACAGTTGATTTTGGGAATGGCCGGAAGCCCACTATAATCGGGGCAAAGGCCAGGAAGAAAGTCCCGGGGCGATATGGCGCGGAAACCAAGGAAGACAGTGAAGTACGCCGGAAAGCAACAGGCCGCGGCTCCGGCCCCCCAATCGCCGTGTCGTATCGCCCGGCTGGCCCTGGCGTTCCTGAGCGGCGGGCTGGCCCTCCTCGGATTGGCAGCCCGTGGCAGCAAGCAAACCGGCCCGCAGGCAGAGGAAACAGCGGAGGACCTCCCCCGCTTGATGCAGGCTGCCTTCCTGAGCGCGCCGATCGGCCTGGCCCTGCTGGAAGCAGATGGTCGTCTGAGCTTCGCCAACCCGGCGCTGGGCGCGCTGTTCGGCTGCGCCGCCCATGAACTGGCTAACCGGTCGCTGGAGACACTGATCCACCCCGATGACCGGCCCACGCTGGGCTATTTGCTGCAGGAACTGAGGGAAGGCCGCCGGGACGATATCCGTGTGGAGTTGCGCAGCCTGAACTGCGACTCCCGCGTCTTCTGGGTGCGCTTGCTCTGCGCCCCGATCCGCCAGGCAGCAGGAGCTTCCCCCCTCTATCTGCTGCAAATGGAAGACTACACCCAGCAGAAGACGGTTGAAGAAGCCTTCTGGGAGCAGATTCTGCGCAGCGAGATGATCCTGCAGATGGCCAGCGATGGCTTCTGCATCCTCAATCTTGATGGCCGTATCCGGGAGACAAACGCCGCCTTCACGGCCATCACCGGCTTTCCACAGGAGGAACTGGCGGACAGATCGCTATCCGATCTGCTGATCCCTGAACATCAGGCAGCGATCGCGGCGCACATCGCCACCGCCGTGAAGGGCGGCAGCACCCGCTTTGAGATCGCCTGCCGCTGTCGCGATCAGCGCACCGCCACGCTCGAAGCCAGTCTCAACCGGATTGACCTGGCCGCTGAGTCGCTGTTGTTCCTCTCCGTGCGCGATGTGACCGCCAGCCGGCTGGCCCAGACCGCCCTGCACGAAAGCGAGCAAAAATCGCGCAGCATCGTCGAGTACTCCCGCGACGGCATCCGGCTGGTGAACGAGCAGGGCCAGATCGTGGAATGGAATCCGGGCATGGAGCAGATCTCCGGCCTGCGCCGGGCGCAGGTGCTGGGCCGCCCGATCTGGGAGATTCTGGATGAACTGACGCCCACCACGATGCGCTCCCCGCAGACGCGCGAGCGGCTGGAACGCCTGACACGCCAGATGCTGGCCGACGGCGATGTCTCCGTCGTGCGTAGCCCGATCCGTCTCCAGCGCCCGGATGGCACGATCCGCGAGGTCGCCTCCTCGATGTTCTCGATCAAGACGGACAACGGTTACATGATCGGGGCCATTGTCCACGACATCACCGAGGTTCAGCAGGCCCAGCGGGAACTCCAGGAATCGCGCCGGATGCTTCAGATCATCCTGGACACCATCCCCACCCGCGTCTTCTGGAAGGATCTCAACCTGCGCTATCTGGGCTGCAATGCGGCCTTTGCCCGCGACGCCGGTCTGCAGTCGCCGGAACAGATTGTGGGCCTGACCGACTACGATCTGATCTGGCGCGCCCAGGCGGAAGCCTATAACCGCGATGATCGGCGGGTGATCGACAGCGGCGAACCGATCTTCGCCCTGGAGGAGCTTCAGGATCGCGCCGATGGCACGGGCTGGCTGATCACCAACAAGCTGCCGCTGCGCGGCCCGGACGGGGCCATCGTGGGCATGCTGGGCATGTACGAGGACATCACCGAGAAGAAGCGCGCCCGCGACCGGCTGGCTGAGAGCGAGAGCCGCCTGCAGGCGATCTTCAACAACGCCGCTGCCGGCATCACCCTGATCGACAGGCAGGGGCGCTTTCTGCACGCCAACCAGTACTGGGCGGACATGCTTGGCTACACCCTGAACGAGATCTACGCCCTGAGCTTCCGCGAGATTACCGTCCCCGGTCAGGCCTATATTGACCCGGACACGCTGGCGGCGGTTGCCGCCGCCGGGCGCAATAGCCTGGTCCTGGAGCAGCAGTACCAGCGCAAGGATGGCAGTACGTTCTGGGGGCGCGTATCCATCTCGCCGCTGGTAGTGGCTGAAGGTGACGTCAATTTGTTCGTCGGGATGGTCACTGATATCAGCGAGCGCAAGGAAGCCGAGCAAGCCCTTCTGGAAAGCGAACGGCGTTACCGGGGGCTGTTCGAGGACCTGCCCATCGCCCTGATGGAGATCGATTTCTCCGCTATCCAGGGGCAACTGCAGGCGCTCCGGGAGACGGGCGTGACCGATTTCCGGGCCTACTTCTACGATCACCCGGAAGCAGTCACCGCCTGTATCGATCGGTCGCACGTGCTGGCGCTCAACCGGGCGCTGCTGGCCCTCTTTGAAGCCGACGATCCCGAGGCGCTTCTGATCCATCTGCGCCGCACAATTCAGGAAGAGCTATTTGAGGAATTCCGCCTGCTGCTCGCCGAACTGGCCGAGTCTCAACCCCACGTGCAGGCCGAACTGATGATCCCGACCCTGCAGGGCAACCAGCGCTATGCCACCGTCCAGGTGACCATCGCCCCCGGCTACGAGGCCAGCTGGTCGCGGGTGATTGTCTCCATGCTGGATGTCACCGGGCGTCTGGAGGCCGAGATCGCGCTGCGTGAAAGCGAAGTGCGGTACAAGCGCCTGTTTGAAGATGTGCCGATCTCGCTGTGGGAGGAGGACTATTCCGGCGCCAGGCGAATCATCGATGACCTGCAGGCAAGCGGCGTAGACGACCTGATCGCCTACTTTGACGCCCATCCGGATGTACTGGCGCGCTGCGCGCAGAGTATCAGGGTCGTGGATGTTAACCGGCAAACCCTGGAAATGTATGGGCGGGAAAACAAAGCGGATCTCCTTGGCTCCCTGGGCGATATCATCCCGGAAGGGGAATGGAGCAACCTGAAGTATGAGCTGAACGCCCTGGCGCATGGCCAGTACCACATCGCTGTCGAATCACAGCAGACGATCCGCGGCCAGAAACGGCACATCATTGTCAATTTCTCCGTCGCTCCCGGTTATGAGAATACCTGGGGGCGCATGCTGGTTTCGATCACAGACATCAGCACACTGAAGCAGATGCAGACGGCAGAGCACGAACAGCGCACGCTGGCCGAAGCGCTGCGGGATACCGCCGCCGCGCTGGCCAGTTCTCTTGATCCGGAAACCGTGCTTGACCGCATTCTGGATAATGTAGGCCGGGTCGTCCCTCATGACGCGGCCAACTTCGGTCTGATCGAAAACGATGTCGTCCGCATTCACAACTGGCGCGGCTACGATCCGGCCATGGCCGCCGAGATCGCCAGCATGCGCATGCCGCTGGAGACGCCCACTTACCGCTGGATGTTCCTGACCGGGCAGCCCTGCCTGATCAGCGATATCACGCAGGCTGGCGCAGGAAAATGGATGGACTGGCCCGCCAACCGTTGGAGCAGGTCTTATGCGGCGGTTCCCATCCGCGCTCACGGCCAGGTGATCGGCTTCCTGAACCTGGATAGCGCCCAGCCCGGCTTCTTCACTGAGCAGCATGTAGAACGCCTGCAGGCCTTCGCTGACCAGGCAGCCATCGCCATCGAAAACGCCCAGCTCTACGACCAGATCCGTCGCCATGCCGCCGACTTGCAGGCGCGGGTGGAAGCCCGCACCATGGAACTGGAGCATGAGCGCGCTCAACTGAAGGCTATCCTGGACGCCATGGGCGAAGGCGTGGTCTATACTGATAACAACACCGTCCTCTACGTCAACGATCGCCTGGCTGAGATGCTGGGCCGCGACTCCCGCGAACTGCTTGGCCACATCAATCACCTGCTGGAGACGGCCATGGTGTTCGACCGCAACACCAGCCGCCGCGCGTGGGTGGCACAACTGGCTCAGGCGCTGCGCCAGCGTGGTATCTGGCATGGGGATGTGCGTCTGCGCCGCAAAGATGGCAGCGAGTTTGACGCCAGCCTGACCGCCACCCTGGTCGGCCCGGTAGAGGCGATGCCGCTGTCGGTCGTAACCGTGGTACGTGATGTCAGCCAGGAACGCGCCCTGCAGGCGCAGAAGGATCGCTTTATCGCCAATGCCTCGCATGAGTTGCGCACGCCGATCACCAACCTCAAGACGCGCCTCTACCTGTTACGTCGCCAGCCGCAACGGCAGGAAGAGCATTTGCAGGTGCTTGATTACGTCGCCAACCGCATGGGAGACCTGGTGGAAGAACTGCTGGACATCTCCCGCTTCGATCGCGGGGTGATCCGCCTGGAGCGCAAACCGGTAGCGTTGCAGACGCTGGTGGAGAATGTCATCACCATCCAGTACCCCACGGCCACCCAGCAGGGCCTGACACTCAGGATCAATCTGCCGGAAGAGCCACTGGTCGTCAATCTTGATCCCAACCGCATCACCCAGGTGATCACCAACCTGGTGGCGAATGCTATGAACTACACACCGCCCGGCGGGACGATCACCGTCTCCGTGGCCCAGGAGGGCGAGGAGGCGATCATCCGGGTGCAGGACACCGGCATTGGCATCCCGCCGGAGGCATTGCCGCACATCTTCGAGCCGTTCTTCCGCGTCAGTGAGGAGGTTGCCCGCGGGACGGGTCTGGGCCTGACCATCTCCCGTGAGATCGTCGACCTGCATGGTGGCGATCTGACGGTCGAAAGCGAGGTCGGGCGCGGCAGCACCTTCACCGTCCGCCTGCCGCTGAAGTAAGATAGGAACAGCGCACGAAGTCTATGACTCATAGGATTCGCACGCGTGATGTTCTGGCGGTCCGTGACAATCCGTACCCCACCTGTGGCTTCGTGCGCCGTCAGCAGGTGCTTTTCGGGGAGTGGAAGCTCAGGACAGCGATTCTGAGTTCCCTGCACACAGGAAGGGTGTCTTTATGCCTGACGTGATCTGCATCGGCGAGTTGCTGATCGACTTCGTAGCGACGGAGCGCAACGTCACCCTGGCCGAATCGCCCGGCTTCACCCGCGCCCCCGGCGGTGCCCCGGCCAATGTGGCCGTCGCCCTGCAGCGGCTGGGCGTCCCCAGCGGATTCGTGGGCAAGGTCGGCAACGATCCTTTTGGCGTGCTCCTGCGCGACACACTGGCCCGCAACGGCGTGGATACCACCTATCTGCTGGTCGATGCCGAAGCACGCACCACGGTAGTCTTTGTCGGCGTATGGGATGATGGTCGCAAGGAGATGTGCTTCTACCGTAACCCCGGCGCGGATATGCGCCTGTTGCCGGAGGAGATCACGCCGGCCATTTTCGCCGGGGCGCGTTGCTTCCACTATGGCTCGATCACGTTGATCAACGAGCCAGGGGCCAGCGCCCAGCGCAAAGCGATCCAGCTGGCCCGCGAGCGTGGCCTGATGCTCAGCTACGACCCCAACTACCGCCCCACGCTATGGCCCGATGAGGCGACCGCCCGCGCCGTGATCCAGGAAGCTTTCCAGTATGCGCACCTGGCCAAGATCAGCGAGGAGGAATGGGCGGTGGCCAGCGGACACGAAGACCTCGATGCCGGGATCGAGGCTGTGCTGGCCCGCGGGCCGGAACTGCTGGTGATCAGCCGGGGGAGCCGGGGAGCGCTGGCGACCAACGGCCGTTACCGGATCGAGCTACCCGCCCTGACCGGCATCAATGTGGTGGAAACAACCGGAGCCGGGGACGGTTTTATGGCTGCCATGATCGCCCGTTTGCTACCGGAACGGGAAAAGTACGGCTCGCTGGCCGCCGTACCGGAGGAGACCGTCCGCGCCGCGCTGACTTATGCCAACGCCGTTGGCGCGCTGACCTGCACCAGGGCGGGCGCGATCCCGGCGCTGCCCACACGGGAGGAAGTCGCCGCCTTCATGGCCGGGCGGGGGATGGCCGTGTAGGAACAAACGACAGCGCGAGCGCCGGGGCGTGCCCGCTCCCCGGCGCTTATATCCCGCCGATCAGCGTCCCGACGGGTTCGCCGCGCACCGCCGCTTCTAGGGCGCCCGGCGCCCAGAAATTGAGGACGATGATCGGCATTTTGTTCTCCATGCATAGCGTGAAGGCCGTCAGATCCATGATCGACAGCTTGCGGGCCAGCGCTTCCTCGTAGGAGAGCCGCTCAAAGCGCGTGGCCGTCGGGTCCTTGTGCGGGTCGGCAGTGTAAACGCCATCCACCTTGGTAGCCTTGATCACCAGATCGGCCTTGATCTCCGCCGCACGCAGGGCCGCCGCCGTGTCGGTGGTGAAGTACGGGCTGCCCGTGCCGCCGGTCAGGATGACCACACGCCCCTTTTCCAGGTGGCGGATGGCCCGCAGGCGGATGTATGGCTCAGCCACGCGGTTCATCTCGATGGCGGTCTGTACGCGGGTGGTCACACCCAGCCGTTCCAGGGCATCCTGAAGGGCCAGGCCGTTCATCACCGTGGCGATCATGCCCATGTGATCGGCGGTGGACTGATCCATGCCACGCGCCACACCCGCCGCGCCACGCCATAGATTGCCAGCGCCAATGACCACCGCCACCTGTGCGCCGAGATCGTACACTGCCTTGATCCGCGTGGCGATAAAGGCCGCCTGATCCGGATCGATCCCCAGCTCGCCATTGCGCGGGGCCAGCGCTTCGCCGCTCAATTTGATCAGCACTCGGCGATACCTGGATCCTTTGTTCTCCACTTCCATGCCCTTCCCTCGCTTCCGGTTGCTCCGCCCTGATGCGGTCGCAATTGCGGCGCAATTGCGGCACAATTGCGGCGCATTTGTGGCACAATTGCGGCGCAATTGCGGCGCAAAAAACGGGGGATCAGGTTCTCCCCAATCCCCCGTGCCCAAACCTCATTGCAGCGCCTCTAAGACTCGCCGCCTTCCGCTTCGCCTTCGCCAAGGGCAAAGCGGGCAAAGCGGGCGATCTGGATGTTTTCGCCCAGGTCGGCGATAGCTTCCTGAACCAGGTCGGCGATCGTCTTGCTATCATCCAGGAGGAACTCCTGATCAAGCAGGACGAGGTCCTGGTAGAACTTGGTCATGCGCCCCTCGACGATTTTGTCCACAACGTTGGCCGGCTTACCTTCGTCCAGGGCGCGCGCCCGCTGGAGCGCCTTCTCTTCTTCGATCAGGGCGGCGGGGACATCTTCGCGCCGGAGATAGCGGGGCGCGAGGTTGGCGATGTGCAGGGCCAGGTTGTGAGCCAGTTCCTGGAAGCGGGGCGTCTTGGCCACGAAGTCCGTCTCGCAGTTGACCTGCACCATGACACCGACACGACGGTTGTGGTGCAGGTAAGTTTCGATCAGGCCCTCATTGGTCGCGCGGCCAGCCTTCTTGGCGGCCTTGGCCAGGCCCTTCTCACGCAGGTACTGGGCGGCGCGCTCCATATCGCCGTCGAATTCCGTCAGCGCTTTCTTGCAATCCAGCGGCCCCGCGCCCGTCAGATCGCGCAGTTCCTTGACCATGCTGGTAGTGATTTCCATACGGTATGATCCCCTTGTCTTCCCGCTAGTTGAACACAATACCCGTGCCGGAGCCTAGAATCCCTCGTCGTCTTCGAAGAGATCGGGGATATCCCTGAGCTTGGCCAGTGTGGACGCGCCCAGGTAATCATCGTCCTCTTCGTAGTCCTCATCCCGTACCTGGTAGGCCGGCTCGGCGACTTCCTCTTCCTCGTACACCTTGCGCATGTCAAGGCCTTCCTGGACCGCGTCAGCGATGGTCTTGGTGATCAGACGGATGGCGCGGATGGCGTCATCATTGCCGGCGATGACGTAATCAACCGAGTCCGGATCGCAGTTGGTATCGACCACCGCCACAACCGGGATATTGAGCGTGTTGGCTTCCTTGACGGCGGTCGCTTCCCGGTTGACATCGATCACGAAGAGCAGATCGGGCAGGGTCTTCATGTCCCGGATGCCGCCCAGTCGTTCCTGCAGGCCGATCAGTTCGCGGTTCAGCAGGAGCGCTTCCTTCTTGGTCAGGCGATCCCAGACGCCGGAATCGCGCTCGGCTTCCATGCGCTTGAGGGCGTCAATACGCTCGCGGATGGTGCGCCAGTTGGTCAGCGTCCCACCCAGCCAGCGCTGGTTGACATACGGCATCTGGCAACGGGTCGCTTCCTGAGCGATCGTCTCCTGCGCCTGGCGCTTGGTGCCGACGAACAGGACGGTGCCGCCACGGGCCACGGTGTCGCGCACCAGGGCGTAAGCCTGTTCAAGTTGTTTGACCGTTTGCTGCAGGTCAATGATGTGGATGCCGTTACGCTCGGTGAAGATGTACGGCTTCATCTTGGGGTTCCAGCGCCGGGCGCGATGCCCGAAGTGGACGCCCGTTTCCAGCAGGCTCTTCATGGAAACAGCAGGCATGGGAAATCCTCCAACCTTGTGTTTAGGCGCTCACGCCCGTCACCCCGCGCGGAAAACCCGCGTCTTACGCGGGCAACACAGACGCAGTCAGGGCGTGTGGAAATAGGGGCTGCTTCAGCCGCAGCCCGGAGCGGTATTCTAGCCGATCGGCGGGCGGGATTCAAGGGCAAATCAGCGGGTCGGGCGCTGCGGGCCGGGCGCCATGCCGGGTAAAGACTCCTCAGGCGACCGTCGAAAAGCGCACCAGTATCACCCCTCGTCAGGCTCGGCAGGCTCCCTGGCGATAAAATCCTCCAGCTTGAGGGTCTTATAGAGCCGTAAGCGGACATCCTGGGGCAGGTCGGGCGCAGGCGCAGTATGGTAAAGCTCAACTGTCCGGGTTAGCGTGTTGACCACAATCCGGCAGTTCTCGCATTCTGCCATGTGCGCTTCAATCGCCTGGCACAGGGCCTCATCCAGCTCGCCGTCCACATAATCCGACAGGCTGGAGAGCAGGCGGCGGCATTCGCCCCTGTCATGATCGTGGTGGGCAGAATCGGTCATCACTCAACTTCCACTTTCACTCACGCCGCCGGGTCGCGGCGCTGATTTACTCTGTTAGGTGCACCAGCGCGCTTTTGGTTGCAGGGTTTCAGCGTCAGGTGGCCGGGGTAATGGCTTCGCCGGTTTCGTTGGAGATCGCGCTGCGAGCAAAGTAAGCGGAAAGTCGCTCGCGCAGGGCCAGGCGGGCACGCATCAGGCGCGTCTTGACCGCCGGGATGCTCAAGCCAAGCGCGTCGGCAGCCTCGCGGGTGCTCAGGCCCTCGATGTCGCGCAGCACGAACACCACGCGCAGGCTTTCCGGCAGGGCGTCGATGGCGGCGCGCATCTCGGCGCGGGCCTCGTCGCTGAGCAGATCGCGTTCCGGCAGGCAACAGAAGTCAAAGAACTGGCGCGGGATTTCCTCCCCCTCGTCCGTCTCAAGCGGAGAATCGAGGGAAAAGGTAGCCGGCTCCTTTTTGCGCAATTGCATCAGGGCGGTGTTGTTGGCGATACGGTACAGCCAGGTGCCAAGCTGGGAGCGACCCTCGAAGCGGTCAATGGCCTTGAAGGCGCTCAGGAAAGTTTCCTGCAACACATCCTCCGCGGCGGCTTCATCGCCCATCAGGCGCAGGGCCAGGTTATAAATCCGCCCGGCATACCGCTCAACCATCTCGGCATAGGCCGCCTGCTCGCCCGCCTGCAAGCGCCGGATCAGATCCTGTTCATCGTCATAGGTCGCGGATACACTCATACTTAAGACCATACCACGTCAGGCCCCGGCGCGAAAGGCTACGGCAAGGATTCTTGGCGGTTTCTTATGTAACGCTGGCCCGAAGGAAGCATCTAAAAAGCCAGGCGCACCAACTACCGCACGCCGATTCTGCCGGGAGGACGTATACCGTATGCGCGCACGAGCCACACGCCACCGCAAGCCCTCTCCGCTGGCCAGGCTGGCCTCGCCACCTGCCCTGCTGGCCCTCGGCCTGCTGTTGATTCTGATCGGAATCATCGCTGCTACGACTCCCCCGACCCGGGGCGCAGCAGAACCGGTCACCCGCGACGGGCTGCAGCAAGCCGCACCTGATTTCTCTTTGCCAGTGCCAGCGGGGAACGCATCGCTGACCCTGAGCAATTACCGTGGCCGGTATGTGCTGCTCAACTTCTGGGCAACCTGGTGCCCGCCGTGCCGGGCGGAATTACCCGATCTGGCCGCCTACTACGCAGCGCATGCGGATGAGGGCTTCATCCTGATCGGCGTCAACGAGCAGGAGTCGCCGGCGACGGTCAGCCGTTACCTGGCGGAGCAGGGGCTGGATTTCCCGGTCGTGCTGGATGGCAACGGTGTGGTCATGGCCCGCTACGGCGTGACCGGCCTGCCTTCCTCCTTCCTGATCAATCCGGAGGGGCAAATCGTCCAGATGTGGACGGGCATGATCTCCCGCGCCACGCTGGAGCGTGCGGTGACACCGCGCCTGAGCGGTTAGCGTTGAACTGACCGCAGTGTCAGAGTCTGTTTGTGGAACCTGTTAACGAGGGCAGGAAAGACCTTCCCTCCCGGTACAGCCAACAAAACGGAGAAGAAGCATGGCGAATAAAGTGGCAAAGGTCGTCTGGAAAGGCAACATGGCCTTTGAAGGGCTGGGTAGCACCTGGGCAGGAGGGATGATCCCCCTGGACGCCGACGACGCGGTCGGCGGGCAAGGTCAGGGCTTCCGCCCGATGGAGTTGTTGCTGGTCGGCCTGGCTGGTTGCACAGCCATGGACGTGATCAGCATCCTGCGCAAGAAGCAGCAGGCCGTCACCGCCTTTGAGGTAGAAGTAGAGGGCATCCAGGTTGAGGAGCATCCGCGCTACTTCGGCACGATTAACGTGGTCTACCGGGTGACCGGCCATAACATCGACGAAAAAGCGGTCGCCCGCGCCATCGAACTCTCGGAGACCAAGTACTGCGGCGCATCGGCCATGCTGCGGGAAAAGGCGCAGATCAGCAGCCGCTACGAAATCCTGGAGACCGAACGGGGCTGAAGCGGGTCTATCCCGTGAGGGCGAACGGATCGCACCGGGGACCCTGTCCGCTGATGAAAAAAGGTCAGGCCGCCAGCGGACGGTGGCGCGGAGACAGGCCGCCTGTTTGCTTCGCTCAGCCGTTCGTCATCTTCCGGCGGTATAATCGCCGCCAGGATCGGAGACCTGACGGAGCGCATCCCTATGCCCTTTCACACTGGCGTCTTTGGCAACGGCGCGATCTACCTGACCCCGCCCGCTGACGTGCCCGACGGCACGCGCGCATATGTCTACATCCTGGCCCCCGGCGAGGACCCGGTCTCGTTCTACCGGCGGCTGGTGCTGCTGGAACCGGAAGACGCCCGCCTGTACAACCAGCTGGGGCTGGCGCAACTGGAGGCGGGTAAGCTGGCTGATGCCCGCGCTTCGTTGAGTCGGGCCATCCAGCTGGACTTCAGCTTCGCCGAGGCACACGCCAACCTGGGCCGCTGCTGGGAGCGGGAGGGCCAGCTTCAGGCAGCCCGGCAGGCCTACCGCGCCGCCGCAGAGCTGGCCCCGGAAGAGGTGGCCATCCAGCGCCGTTATCTCACCCTCCTGATCGAGCTGGGTTGCCTTGATGATGCCCTGGCGGCGCTGGAAGCGGCCCTGGCCGCCGCTCCCCGGCTCCGTCGCTGGGCGGAAGCGGATGAGGCCCTGGCGCCCCTGCGGGCGGACCCACGCTGGGAAGCATTGCTGGCCGGAGCCTGAACGGCCTCATGGCGATCCTCCCCCCTCCGGCGGGCGGTCGAAGCCTGACCGGTTGTAATAAGCCACCAGGAAGGCGTCAACAGCGGGCCATAGTTCCCGGCGGGGCAGGCCGAGGGTCTGCGCCAGTCGGTTCTCGATGGCCCGGTGGGGTTGCCGGCGGGCCAGCCAGCCACGCAAAAGGTCAGGCTGGTGCTCGTCCAGGTAGCGCACCAGCCAGTAGCCACGGGCGTACAGGCGGGCTACCGCCTCACGCTGGTTTCCCTGGAAAGTGCCATAGCCCTTTAACCTGATCTGGGGGGCCTGCCGGAGCAATGTCAGGCTGTCGGCGCGGACGGTCTGGCGGCCCAGCAGCCTGTCCACGGTGAGCATCGCCAGCCCCTCATGCAGCCAGATCGGCAGGCGCAGATGACCGCTGCAGGCGTGAGTCAGTTCGTGGCAGGTCAGGTGCCAGGTCTTTTCCTCAGGAGTCTGCTCCCGGACAAACAGGCGCTCCCCCAGGCTGCGGTCAGCCTCCGCGATCAGACGCGGCGGTTTGATCCCGATCAGATGCCAGGCGCCGATGCGCAGCGTCCAGCCGCCCGCTACCGGCCACAGGCGCTTCATGCGCCGCATCAGCAGCGGCGCGAGCAGTCGGAACAAAAAGCGCCAGCGCGGCGGCGGGGTATCCCGCAGGAAGCCTTCCGGTGAGGTGAGGACGGCCAGGCGACATCGGGATGGCACGGACAGGCCCCACTGTTGCCGGATCAGGTGCGCGCTGGCGGCGCAGGCAGCGCGGATATCTTCGGCAGCAGCGCGATCCTCCGGCGCATAGACGATGGTCAGGTCATCGGCCAGCAGCGTTTCCATACACGGCCTTTCGCGCAGCACTGACAGCCTCTTTAGGGTAACATAAGTCAGGCAAAAGCGGAGAAACCCATGCGCGTGATCCGGCTGTGGAAGCCGTACCTGGTCCTGAGCAAGTTCACTGACGCCGCCGGCCGCCCGACGCTGGCCGATTACGTGGATGTGCCGGGCGTCTACCCCGCCGGGCGGCTGGACTACGATAGCGAAGGGTTGCTGATCTTGACTGACTCCGGGCCGCTGAACGCCCGCCTGACCGATCCGCGTCACGGGCACCCGCGCACCTATCTGGTGCAGGTGGAGCGCATCCCGGATGAGGCGGCATTGCGGGCGCTGCGCGAAGGGGTCTCCCTCAGGGACGGCCTGACCCGCCCGGCGGAAGTTGTCCTGCTGGCGGAGCCACCCGATCTGCCGCCGCGCCCGGTGCCGATCCGTTACCGGGCCAGCGTCCCCGATTGCTGGCTGCGGCTGACGATC
>FWPV01006291.1_pt1 | contig 22849 bp, 20 predicted proteins | sample 2228371 | NCBI WGS metagenome assembly FWPV01 (sample SAMEA103939776, study PRJEB20133) | metagenome | reverse complement strand
TCTATATATTATAAGGATTTTCTGGTTTTATCTTATAAAAAATGGGGAAACTTCACGTAATAAAAATTAAGTTACTGTATTATGGAATATATTCAAACCAGTCAAAATCAGCAGGGTTACGACATGGTTTGCCATTACCTGTTGCATACATTGCAAAATACACTCCAGTGAAACCACCGGCAATTTCTGAAGAAAGGTAACGAGTGATTCCTGTTCCAATTTGTTTAAGGTTGCTATCAGAAGAGCCAAAAGAGAAAACATAATTATGAATATCAGCGTCAATTGCCAGCACGCATCGGTTTTGTAATTTTTCTGGTAGTGGTTCGCAGGCGACTTCCACTTTTAAATTTGCTATTCTTTCCCTTAAAACAACGCATGTTTTGCCCTTGCGTTTTGTCAGGAATATTTCATAATGGTTTTGTTCATTTTTTCTTACACATAAACCTGCTTCTTCATTTTCTGTTTCCGGATTAAATTCAAGACATGTTCTGATTTTTACATTGTGGTGGCATTGTCTCCTGCCAAGCCATGCAGGAGATGCTATATCATCAAGACCATGTTTAGAACCTTTTAATCGCAAAAAGCCGCGCCTTTCTTTTAATGAATATAAATTTTCATCCGGGTTTCTAAGCCAGTTCCAGTAAAAAGCAAATTTTTCATCTTCAAAGTCATCTTTATTATTTTCTGCAGGAAAAGGAAATGGTTCAAGAGGGATTTCCATTTCTTCTGATACCGTTCCATTATTTCCAAAAACCGGGAATCCATCGTCAATCCATTTGACAGGACATAAAAATGTTTCCCGTCCTATATGATGCGTGTCATCATACCCGAATGTGCGTATTCCTAAAAATACCGCAAACCAGAATTCATCTATATTTACTAAATCTGCATGGCCTGTTGCCCTGATATTGCTCGGGCTGCTCCTGTGCGAAAGTACAGGATTACGCGGGCAGGGTTCAAAAGGACCCCATGGATTTTTTGAACGCGCTATTGTTACCATATGCTCATATCCTGTTCCTCCTTCTGCTAGCATCAGATAATACCATCCATTTATAAAATACAGATGCGGTGCCTCTGGATATCTGCCGCCTGTTCCTTTCCATACAATTTTTGGTTCTGTAAGAAGATTTCCTGTTTTTATGTCTATCTTGCTTTGCATGGCGCCGCCGCAAGCCGTTGTATAATAAACGCTTTCGTCGCTGTCAAAAAAAAGTGACGGATCAATTCCTTCCTGTTTCACAGGTATTGGCTCTGACCAGGGACCTTCCGGTGATTTTGCAGTAACTATGAAATTTCCTATTCCTGATGTATTTGTGGTTGTCATATAAAAAGTGTCGTTATGAAATCTTATGGTTGGAGCAAAAATTCCTGAAAAACACTCAGCTTTTTCAAGTGGCAGCTGGCTTTTACGGGTAAGGCAATGGCCTATCTGCTTCCAGTTTACAAGGTCCTTGCTGTGAAATATTGGAACTCCAGGGAAATATTCAAAACTGCTTGTTACAAGGTAAAAATCTTTACCCACACGGCAGATACTGGGGTCCGGATAAAATCCGGGTATTACAGGATTACGATATTTCATAAATCCTCCGTTGAATTGATTATCAAAAATATACAGTAATATATTTTAACTATTTTTTGGTTTTCGCGACTGGGTGTATTAAAGATTTTGTTGAAAGGGTTAAAGTATGCAGCTATTAAATAGTAAATAGCAGCTGAAAACGGGTTAATTGTTGTAACGATTAAAGCACAAAGTTTCTGGTTGTTTTTGTAAGGTGTAATGCATAGAACTGATATTTTTTTGTTTTTTAAAACGCAAGATTATATTTTTCATTCTAATTCAAAATTGCATTAATACTTCAAATTTCCTTTTTCCAATTATTATGCTTAATAATTAATACCAGAAAGAAAACAATTCCAAATATCGCCACAATAGATGCGCCTGTGGGAAGGTCGAGAAATACGGATACGGTCATGCCGATTAAGCTTCCTGCAACGCCAATTATCCATGACACAATAAGCCACGCTTTTACCGTCTTATAAAACATCATGGCGCATACGGCAGGAACGATAAGATATGAAAACACAAGAAGCACACCCGCTATCTCGACAGAAGAAGTGACCACAGCGCCGAAAGTGGCGTAAAACAAAAAATCCCACAACTGCACGTTCACTTTATTCGCGCAAGCCTCGCAATCCCTGGATATTGCCATGAATTTTTCACGGAATATGTAGTGGAATGCGCCTATTATAGAATATAGCACAGCGGTCTTTATCACTTCTACCGGTTTTACAAACAATATATTGCCGACAAGCATGTATTTGATATGCTCGGCTTCGGACGGCGCTTTTGACAGGATAAGGACAGACACTGCCGCAGCAAAAACATAAAGAATTCCTATGACAGATTCCTGCTGTATTTGTTTCGAGTAGCCGCGCGCCCATGAAAGGAATATTGCGGCAAGCAAAGCTGCACCAAGGGAAAAAAAATAAGAACCTGCTGTGTGAATCTCAATGCCAAGCACAAACCCGAACAGCGCACCGAGCGCGGCTGTCTGCGCCAGCGCCAGGTCAACAAATATTATTCATATTTCAATAACATGCATTCCGAGATATGCATGTATACCTGCAAGAACTACGCAGGCAATACACGGCCATAAAAGCAGTTCAAACATAATTGTTTCCTTATCATAACCCCTGCCCTGTTTGTAACAAGGCAGGAGCCAAATCTGTTACTTAAGATTTTTTTCTATTTCGGTAATATTATATTCAAATAGATTTATATATGTATCCGCTTCCTTAACTCCCAACGCCGAGCTTGGTATCCTCACAACTTTCGCACCGGTCATTTCAGACAGCCTGTCAATAGCCGCGGACGGGTAAAAGGGCTCTGCAATAATGATTTTTGTGCCTTCTTTTTTCATCTTTTCCGCAAGAGCTGTTATTTCTCTTGGGGAAGGCGCAATTCCAGGCTTTGTTTCCAGGTATCCCACGCTTTTCATTCCGAAAGCTGTAACAAAATATAGCCAGCAGTTATGCGTCGGCAGCACCGAAACATCCTTGAACATAGCCATTCTTTTTTTCCATTCAGCAATTTTATTTTCAAGATTCTTTGCATAAAGCGTGCAGTTTGCCTGAAAAAAGTCCGCGTTGTCAGGGATTAATACCGTCAGTTTTTTTTTTATAGTTTCAGCCATCACTATACCGTTCGCAGGGTCCAGATGATAATGCGGGTTGCCGTAAATATGCACATCTCCCTTGGAGCCGTCCACTTTTCCTGCAGGAACTTCAAGTTTTTGTATGTTTACTGAAAGATCAATATACCCGGGTTTACCTTTCTGTATCTTTGGATTTCGCGATGCCCTTATTATACTATCCATCCACATATCAAGGTCCATGCCAATAACTGCTACAGCATCTGCATCACGCACTTTTATAACCATAGAAGGTTTTGGCTCAACAGAATGCGGGTCCTGCCGGCCATCCATGAGCCAGGCAACATCAACCATATTTCCGCCGATGTTTTTTACGATATCCGCTATCTCAACTGTGGTGCAAACGACTTTCAGCGACGCCCCGAAAAGCATAACCGGGAGAATGCTCACAGCAAAAACAAACATAATTTTTTTCATTTTTTTTACCCCTTACTGCAGGGGATGAGTATGCGGCCCGATACCAAAAATCGTTTTTATCATCCCGGTATGATTTTCCTCTTCGGGCGAATAAGAATACTCTGTTCGTATTTTAAATGACTCTGTTATGTAGTTTGAACCAATTATGGAAAAATTGGAATGTTTTTTCTTTTCAGGACCCGGAGTTTCTGCCCAGTCGTACCTTAATGCAGCTTCCCAGTTTTTATCAAGCCTTAAACCCGCGTAAAGATATGCTCCTGTGCTTCCAAACGTTTCTGGCGGTACCTGCCTTTCCAGATACATTGCCTCAGCCATGAACATCAGTCGAGAATAAGCAGAAAGCCATGCTTTGAATGTTAAATCCGCACCGAGTAATACAATCCTGTCCATATGTTCTTCATAATGCGACCCTGTGCCTTTAAGGGCACTCATTCCGAATTCTAGCTCTGTTTTTTCCGCAGGCTCAAAAGATGACCAAAGTCTTAAATTGTAAAGCTCGCCTGCGGGTGAGAAAGCATGATGGTGATGCTCTTCACTTTCTTCTTCATCATGTTGCGAATCAGGGGTCTTCCATATACCAGCCTGAATATTCAGGAAAAATGGAAGCGGAAGCAGGACTTCAACAGATGCTCCATCGCCGTTTAAACCATGTTCACCAAGAAATACTGAATATATCAGGGGGCTAGAAAGGAAAAGCCACTCGTGCGGATGTATATGATTTATACGTCCAACATCAAGAAGTTTTCTGCCTGCTTTCACAGCTGTTCCCAAAGGCAGGTTTGAATAGGTTAAAAAAGCCTCTTCAACATGAAACTCAATAACACCATCATGATTATACGCGGCGATTACAAATACGGCATTAGCATCAGGGTGCATATATGACTGTGCCATTATCTCAAATCCGTCAAAAGCAAAAGAAGCCTCTTTGCTATCTTCAGGACCTGCAAGAAGGTTTAAACCTGCCTGTCCAGTAAAGCTGATATCAGGCAATGCCGTGGCCGCGTTTTGTTCGGCCGCATATGAAAATGAAAAAATAAATATAAATAAGGCAATGGTTATTAATATATTGCGCATTTTGCTCCTCCTTTTATTTGCTTTTTTTAGCTTAACAAAACATATCTAAAAGGGCGGAGCTCTGGCGCTTTTTTTTGAAAAATATATGATTCTTTTATATGAAAGTACCGGTATAATCCGGTTCAAAATCTTATGCAGAAAAAATACAATATTGCATGCTGCCGCAGCAATAGCTAAAAATCCCATGGCAAAAATGCAAATTCCACAGTCGTGATGCAAATCGCAGTCGTTATGATGATGAAATGCCACCGCAGTTGCGGTGAGAATCAGTATCAATGCCGTTAGTATCGCTGTATATTGTATTTTTTTATTCATGACTTAATTTTATATTATACAGTGGACTTTGTCAACAAGGATGGGAAACGGGTTAGTACAGGGGTGATTCAAGAATCGCCCCTGCGTTTAAAATTATTCATAATTTTAATTTGCACTATCAGTTTTAAACGGGAATGTCTTCTTTCAGAAGCCATTTCCACAACGGAATCACCTGTACTTTTATGCCGTTTATTTCCGTTTCACCGGATTCTTCCGCAGTTATTATTTCCGCTTCTTTGCAACCAAGCGCGGACATTGCTTTAGCAAACCCCTTCATTTCCATCTTTTTTGTTTTTTCATCGTTTATATCCCAGCATACCTGTATTATTCTTTTTTATCTTTGTTCCTTCTTTTAGGACAAAATCCGCTTCACGGTGTTCTTCATCTTTCCAGTAATAGAGTTCTAAATCCCGGTTTAATGCCTGAGCACGTTTCAGGAAAATGAAAATCAAATTTTCAGATAGCCTTCCATAGTTACCGGAAAACCTGAACCCAACGGCATTGCAAAGTCCTGCATATAATTTATAAGATCTTTATCCTTAGCCATTTACTTGAAGAGAGTAAAAGATATGATTACTTAATATTTTATATTGCAAATATAAGAATTTAAGTTAATAGTTAATTAATTTAATTAAATTATTTATTATATTTCTTTCTAAAATTTCAATATTAATAATTTTATTATTATTTATTTTATAATATTCAATAATTTTTTTTAAAATTGATTTATTAAACTCTTTTAAAACCCTATCAGTTTTAATTGCATATAAAAGATATAATTTTTTATTATTTTCAACATCTTCTATATTAACAAGTGGCGATAAATTACCATATAACCACGCGTTTTCTGGATTAAATAACTTTTTTAATGCATAAAGATAAGCATATTTATAAAAATTTTCCAGTGTTACAACAATTCCATTTGGATGCTTCTTTGTCATAAATGAAGCGTTTTTTTTCAACGAATTAAAATCCCGGAAGGAATAGTAATAAAGGCCTATAGGCGATATTTGAATATCATTTTTTCTCGGCGGATATTTATTAATATAACCATCCGTTGTTGTAAATTTTGAAAGAACAAATGTTTGTTCGCTATTTAAAATATTAAATACGAAATTTTTAATATAATCATAAGTCATTCCACCTGTATTTTTTTCATATAAAGATACTAAGACAGGGAATTTTGCAGTCCCGGTTCCATGGAACAGCCCGCTTGAAAATATGACACCTTTTATTAATTTGTAATTATCTTTAAAGGCGCGTAATCTTTTAAAATTTGCTTCTTTTATCAAATATGACAGAGGATGCAGGATACAAACAACATCTGCGCCTAATTTTTGATACGATTTTAAAAAAGAAATCCCCATATCCCTGTCATATAAATCTTCATCGCATATATTTTTACCTTTTTCCCCGCTTTTGAATTCTGATGTTGTGTCATTATACGGAGGATTTCCTATCATTACCAGAAAAGCAGAAATAGGAATACGAAATTTTTCTCTGCTTACTTCTATTAATGAATTAGTATGGAAGATATTTTCTGGATTAAAATTTTGTTTTAAAAAATTGCATGCCTTTAAATCGCGGTCAGCAATTCTATAATTGTATTTTTTTAAATCAAATAAAAAAGCACCGCATCCGCCAGCACTATCAAATATAATAATATCCTTTTTGTTTTGTTTAATATAGGGGGTTATAAATTCATGAACTAATTTCACAATTTTTTCAGGAGTATAATATCCGCCTAATTGGATTTTTTTAACTTTTGGCAAATGCTCTGCTAAATGTACTTGCATAAAAATCACCCGTTAATATTTTTAATAAATATTTTAAGAATTTCAATAATATCATGATGATGTCTTTTAGATGCCATACCAAAAATCCTCATTAAAAATAAAAGATTTGAAACATTATTTTCATTTATTTTATATATTAAATTATCTTTAGAAGTGGATGGTTTGCCCGATAACTTTTCGCAGTTATCAAAGGATTTAAATGGGATACAAAAGTAAACCATTGGCTGGACACCGGTGGCGTATTGTTGTTTTTCTATGGAAATTTCTATTTGGGTATTATCTGTATTTGTAATTGAAAGGGTGGGCAATTTAATGCTCGTTTCATAAAATTTAATGCCATTGATTTCAAATTCGGAAAGTTTTTCTATTGTTATGTTTTTTTCATCAATAAAATTTTTGTAATTGCCAATTTCATTTAAAAGATTTTCAACATCTTCTTTTAAAAGTAATTTTATTTTTATGGCTTCAAAAAATATCTCAGACAATTCATAAGGATATTTTTTTTGTTTATTTGCGCCAATGAATAAAAAACTTTTTCCTTTTAATTTTGTTTTCTTCTCTCCTTTTTTAATATCATTTAAAGTTGCATCATAACCGATTTGCCATTCAAGATATGTCTGCTCGTCAAAAGGCAATTTTCTTGTAGAAAAAGTTTCTCCAAAATCCAAATTGTCTTTTCTTTTTTTAAACCTGAATTTGCCTGAGTTAGCAGCCGGGATTATTATTATAATATCTTTGTTGACGATTTTTATTTTGTTTTCCATTTTCCAACCTAAAAAATTTTAATTATTTCAAATTTATCATATAACGTTTTTTACAATCTTTCAACAGCGTTCTTATTTATATAGGTTGCTTTTATTTTAAAGTAGGGGCAATTCATGAATTGCCCCTACAGCAATAATATAGAATTTTTTTACTGGTTTATCACCTTTGCCTTTATATCCTTTGCATTCACCACATTTGCTTTTTTATCTTCCTTGTTTTCTTTTTCTTCTACTTTATCTTTGCCGTAAAATTTATCCTTTGTTTTTTGTTCTATTTCTTCCAGTATTTTCGGGTTATCCATCAGGTACTTAATTGCTGTTTCCCTGCCCTGACCTAATTTGCCACCGCTGTAAGTGAACCACGTGCCGCTTTTTTCCACCACTCCATAATCAACAGCAGCATCCAGTGCGGCTGGCTCGCGTAAAATTCCCTTTCCAAAAATAATATCAAACATTGCTTCTCTGAAAGGTGGTGCAACCTTATTTTTTACAATTTTTGCCTTTACCCTGTTACCCACTATCATTTCGCCTTCTTTTATTTGCTCCACTCTTCTTATATCTATTCTAACAGAAGCATAAAATTTTAATGCTCTTCCACCCGGTGTTGTTTCAGGATTTCCAAACATTACGCCGATTTTTTCCCTTATCTGATTGATGAAGATGACAACAGTCCTTGATTTACTTATAATGCTTGTGAGTTTACGGAGTGCCTGTGACATAAGCCGTGCCTGCAAGCCCATGTGCTGGTCTCCCATGTCTCCTTCTATTTCTGCCTTTGGCACGAGTGCTGCAACAGAGTCAATAACAATTATATCAACTGCGCTACTACGAACAAGTGTTTCAACAATTTCTAATCCCTGCTCGCCGGTATCTGGCTGGGAGACGAGAAGTTCATCTGTATTTACTCCTATTTTTTTTGCATATTCAGCATCAAGTGCGTTTTCTGCATCAACATACGCTGCAGCACCGCCTGCTTTCTGGCATTGTGCAATAATGTTTAATGCAAGTGTTGATTTTCCTGATGATTCGGGACCGAATATTTCTATTACCCTTCCACGTGGCACTCCACCACCACCTAAAGCTAAGTCAAGTGTAAGAGCGCCTGTTGTGAGAGATTCAATTTTAGCTGTTGGCGCTTTACCAAGTTTCATAATTGCGCCTTTACCAAACTCTTTCTCAATCTGTGAAATTGCTAACTCCAGTGCCTTTTTCTTTTCACTGCTCATGACATACCTCCTTAAATTTGAGGAATTGTTGTTACAACAATTCCCTGTATTTTAAAATCATTTGTTAAAATTATTGGTTTATGGACAGGATTTGATGACAGAGGTTTTAAAACAACCTTATCACCAGCTATGTTATATTCTTTTATTGTTGCCTCATCGTCTATTAATGCAACTATGATATCTTTGTTTTGCGCTGTGTTCTGCTGCCTGATAAGCACTAAATCGCCGTCATTTATGCCTGCTAAATTCATTGAATCCCCTTTTGCCTTTAATAAAAAATATTTATAAGGTGGTCTGGCAAGTTTTGTTGAAACAGGAATAGTTGATTCTATGTTTTCACTGGCAAGTATCGGACTTCCGCAGGAAACTTTGCCTACAACAGGGACTTCTACGGTCTGCTCTGCTTTTATATTATATGTGTCTTCTGCAACAATGTTAATGTTTGATTCATTTCCTGAATATCTTTTCTTTATCCACCGGTCAATATCCTGCTTTTTAAAACGCCACTGCCCGCCGAATTTAAATGCAGGTATCTCATTTGCCTTTAACCTTCTATATATAGTTCTGGTATCAACTTTGAGATAAGAAGCAACTTCTTCTACTGTCATTATTTCCTCATTCATTTCCTTACCTCCTTTACTATTGTCTCAATTTGTCCTTTATTGTCATAATTATACAAAATTTGTCATAATTTGTCAAGTATTTTTATTTAAATATTCATAAATAATTTAATAAAACCATTGCAGTTTGCTGATTTGAAATATAATTGAAAATTTCAATTAAGGTAAGTTTATTAATTTTAAGTTTTCTGGATTTGAAAATGGGTTAGATTAAAATATAATTTTATCTTGTATAAAACATATAACCAATACTTATATTATTATCAATTCATGTTCTGGGAAAAACATCATGTCTTTTGTGTAAACAGTATGAGGGAGAGGATCTGATATTTCATATTCTTCATCTTTTATAACAAGATGTGCTTTATATTTTACGCCGAGGTCTAAAACAAACCAGTCAAATAAAAATCTATACCCGGCTGCTCCACCTAAACTAAAAATAGGAGAATCAATTATGATTCCTGTTTTTTCACCATGATAAAACCCGCCACCTATTACAGGCCCAATATATAATCCAGAAGGAGACCTTAAAAACGGAAAAAACTCAAATGCAATGTCTAAGTTAAATATATAAGCAAAATCAAGATTAAAATATTTAAAATATGTCCCATCAAAATTAAAGCAGTTTCCAAAAATGTTGTCTCCGCCAAATCCAAATCTAAAATTTCCTGTAAAATATTTATCAATATCTGATTCTATATCAAGGTTTTGCATATATCTAAATAAATTTATTCCAAAGAAGAAACCTGATACAGTATCTTTTTTCGTCTCTTTTAAAACTTTTTCATCCTTTTTTTCCTGTTTCAATTCCTGCAATATTTCTTCTTTTAATTTTGCTTTTAATTCTTCTATATCCTGTGTTTGCGTTTCTTTTATTTGTTTTGTTGGTATTGACGTGGCTTCTGGTGTAATTAATATTGTAAAGGTATGAGTGGGTGTATGAGTTGGTGTATAAGTCGGCGTATATGTGTAAGTAAAAGTTGGTAAAAAAGTATCTGTATATGCTGGAGTATTTGTCGGTTTTGTGGTATATACTTTTTCTTCATAAGAAATTGTTTTGATTTCAGGTTTTTTATATTCAGGCGGTTGTTCCGTTAAAAGCGGCGGCATCATATTTGCATAATAAGTTATTGCTGCACCTAAAGATATTATACCCGCAGTTGATATATTTAAAGAAAAATCTAAACTGCTTCTGTAAGAAATAAAATTAGATATGCCAAGTAATGCCGAAAGACTGGTGGTTGTTTCATCATTATCATTTATGTTAAAACTAACCTGTGCGCCTGCATTTAAATCAAGTTTTGACGATATTAAAAAGTGTATTCTTCCTAAAAATCCCATGGATAAATTTTGTGTTGAGACATTAAGATTACCAGCGAAATCAAGAGAATTATTTAAAAGATAACTTCCTGCAAGTATACCAACAGAAGATAGCCCATTTAAATTCCCGGATAAACCCATTGACGTATAAATGCTTTTTTCTTCATTTACATATGACCCGCCGACCTCTTCCACTTTATCAAATGAACCACCTTTTTTGATTTTATAAATTGTTGTCTTTAAAATATCTTCTTTTATGCCTACCAGTACCGGAGAATCTTCTGATTTATTTATTTCGCTTAATACGAATGATATTTCTTTTATTATTTTATTTTTATCAGAGACAGCGGTAAATTTTTCAGCTGGCTCAAGTATCAGGACATTTGCATTTGTCATAAAAGCATTTTTAAACAGACCACTTTCCTTATAAATACTGCTGTTTTTAAATTCAGTGAGCAAATCTGTTGCAAAAATATTTACTGTAAACACAATAGATAAAATTAAAATTATAAAATTATATATTTTTTTCATATTATAAATACCTTGTCATACCAAAATAAAAATTTATATCCTGTGATGGTAAAAGTATAAGATTTAAAACAATGTCATAACTTGTCAATTTATCTGTATAATATGAGCCACCACCGCTTAAACCACCGGAGAAATTACCACTCCCTGTATTATATGAAAGAACAATTCCATAATTTAAACTTATATTTTCAATAAAATAATATCTTTGTATAAGATTTATGCCTGCTCCAACCCCGGACTGCGTTATATATGATACATCAATTGAAAAATCCATGTTATCAGTTAAGAAAAAACCTGCTCTTGCTTTTATTGCTGCAGAAAATCCAGCATCACCGCCTATAGATATTTGACCACCTCCAAAACCAATAAAAAAGTTTCTTTTAGTGTCTTCTGCTTGCTTTTTTTGATTTTTACGCCAGTTTTTTTTGTCTTCATAACTTAATGACTTTAATTCATGTAATTTGTCTGATATCTGAATTTTGTTTTCTTTATCCTGTATTAATAAAAGTGATTTTTCTGCGTATTTGATGGCAATATCAAAAGCACCTGTATTTGTAAGAGCAAGTATACTTCCCGTATATGGCAAATCCCAGGCAGGATATTTATCTATCAGTTTTCTATAAAGTAGTATTGAAGAAAAATAATTTTGTTCAGAAAGTAAAGTTAAAGCACTTGCAAGTTTTTCCAGATCTTTTTTTTCAGGCTGTTTTTCCATTTTTGTTGCCTGCGGTAAACCAATACTGGATATTTTTGAAAATATTTTAACTGGTAAGATTATTTTTTTACCTTTTCTTATAATTTCAAGTTTTATAACATCTCCTGTGGAAGATGATTTAATTATATTTTTTATATCTGCTTCTTCTTCTATTCTTTTAGAATTAACAGTTAAAATTAAATCTCCCGTTTGCAATTCTGATTGTAATTTTTCAGAACCTGGATATGTGTTTAAAACAACAACCCCATAAGAAGAATCAATATTAAAAAGATTACTCAATCCACTATTTAATGTTGCAAAAGAAAGAACTCCTATTGTTTTATTTTCATTTAAAAATTCTTTTGCTATATTGTCATAATCACTTTCTTCCCCCATACTTATCTTTAACATTTCAGTTGCAATATCAGAATATCCTGCAAAAAAGTAAACAATGCCAGCATAAAAATAAGGTGCAGGGTTTGATGGATTTTTTTTCCTTGCGTTATCAAGATACAGCAATGCCTCTTCATAAAACCCGGAAAGGGCGAGAGCGTATGCATATTCAAGCTCTATTTTATCCCGGTTCTCACCACCAAAAAAATTTTTATATAATGAAATTGCATCAGGTAAACAACCCATTGATAGATATCCACGTGCAGCAATGAGTTTTTCATTATCTCCCCTTGGAGATTCATTATATTTATAATATTTAACTTTGTTATTGTTAAATTTAAAAGGATGAAAAAAATCATCCTGCTCAGCTGCAAATAATATTGATACAAAAATAAATGTGAAAACTGTTAATAATATAGTTTTATTCTTTTTCATTTGAATTTATAATTAATAAAATCCTTTATATTTTTTATTTTTAAAACTCCACAATTTCCCTTGATAAATACATAAAGTAAATTATTTTTAATAAGTAATTTTGCATCAGGTGTTTTAATAAAGTCAAAACTTGTATTTTTTCCTGTAAAACCAATATAATTTTTTGTTGCATAAAATATTCCAGCACCTTCATAATATGCAATATCGGTTATTTCATTTGCGGGATGGGTGAATATATTTTTTACCTTTTTTTCATCTGTATTTACTTCTAATATACTTTTTTCAATTGCAACATAAGTTTTTTTTCCATTGCCAGATACTGAATTTATATCTTTATCTGTTACAAATATCTCTTTATATGCAATTGCTAAACTTTTATCAGTAACTTTTTTAAGCCCACCCTCACCTGAATAATAAACAAAAGATTTATTATCTTTTTTAGAAATAAAATACAAACCACTTTTTGTTGCCTGTTTTATTTTACAGTTTTCAGAAGGTAAAGAAACAAGTGGTTGCAGTGGCGCTGTCAAAATACCATCTTCTGGTTTAAATGCTTTTTTACTGTTTGAAGGAATAAAACTTAAATATTTTTCTGTCTGGAAAAACATTACCCCATTATCTGTCCATAAAAAATATATAAAAGGAGTATCTGTTTTGAATAATATTTTATTTTCAGCGTTAAAAATTGTATTATTGTTTGCACCTATCCAGAGCAATCCTTTATTATCAACATTTAAAATAGCCGAAGTATTTTTTAAATTCTCATCAGGATATAAAAGCCATTCAAATGAAAGTTTTGTGGTTTTTGGTAAAATTAAAATTGCATCTTTATAATATTTTAAATCTACCGAAAATATGTCAGATATAACAAAAAACAAAATAAAAATTATTATATTTTTTTTCATTGAATTTCCTTTGGAGTAAAAATAGCGTTCTTAATCTTTTGCCATGCTTCCTTTGGTGCTTCTTTTGCAATTTGACCTACAGTTTTATCTATATAGGTATATGAATCCTGTCCACCGGTTAAATCAAAACCTGCAGATTTTAATTCATCTAAAACCTTTGCTCCTGTAGATTTAACAATAACTCCATATATTTTTCCACCGGTTGCACCAAGTGTTGCCGATGCACCAGTAGTTTCTGGCAAAAATCCAATTGCAAGGTCTCCTGCTTTTGAAATGGAATCAATAAAATCTCCTTCTTTTATTGATTTTGTAAGGTCATAAAGAGCAACTCCTGTAAGTATTGTTTTTCCTGCACCTTCACCTAAAACTTTATCCAAAGCTGCTTCCTTTAAATATTCTCTGCCAGGCTCTGTTGCTTTATCTATAAGATCTTTGATTGGTTCATCTATTTTTAATTCTAAATTTAAAGGATTTTCGGGTTTTATAGTTTCTATCTGTGAACTGTCAAAAGATAAAGAACCAGAAGAATCAAGAATTGAATTAATACGTAATGCTTCTCTCTGCTCTCTGGTCATATTATCAAATTCATCGCCTGACTGTCTGAATAACATTGGATATTTGCCATCTCCTATAAATACTCCACCTGCATCTACATACTGCTGATTTGTTTTTAATTCAGGCAGGGTTGCTGGAAGTTCTTCTGGAAAGATTTTTCCTTTTGCAATGCCATCTTCCACATATTTTTTATCATATCCCCTGTAAAATGATGCATTGGGGATTAATGAATCATCTCTAACCGGTCTTTTATCCGGGCTTTGACTGTAAAAGGAAGCACCGGATATCTTTGAATCATCACGATATAAATTTTTATATAAATAACTCAGGGTTGTTTTATATACAAAATCATTAAAGGGAATTCCAGTGGAGGATGTATTTAAAAAATCTAAAAGTCCACCATAACCCTGACTCAATGCCCTTTCCTGAAATGCCTGCCATTTTTTTGAATTGTCTTGTGACCACTTTGATAATTCATCCATCCAGTCCCTGTAAAGAAACGCCTGACCGGAAATATCGCTTTGTGGGTTATATGAGTTTATGATAACGGATGAACCTGTAGATGAGCCACTACTTATAGGAATACAATCTCCACATCCAGTACAGTTATATAATACTCCGTTTATTTTAAAAACTCTGGTTTCACCTGCATTAATACATATTAAACCTTTATCATCGTCATATATACAGGATCCATCGCAAACAGGGGTTGGGATAGGGATTGATGATGAAATTAAATTTCTATTAAATATAAAAAACACTAAAATAAATATAATATACTTTTTCATTCTCTTTGCCACCATATAAAAATTGTTTTATAATACCATAAAGAAAAATATAAACAAGTAAAATTTTAAATATTGTTTTTATTTATAGTTTTTACAACAGAATACACAAAAGAACCTACTGCAATTAACACACCTGCAGAAAAAAGCCACCAGTAAAAATGTGCAGGATATACCTGCTTCATCACATCACCTGCTGATAAAATAAATGAGACAAAAACAATAAAACCCCCTGAAATTTCTAAAAACCACAAAAATTTAGTAGTATAAATTTTGTAATTATTGTTTTCAAAGTAAATTATGATCAGTCCTGCTGTTATTAATAATATAGAAATGATAACAGGTGCTAAAACAGGTCCTACCCAGGCAACAGGGATTAAGAATAAAAGGTCATATTCTAATATAGAAGAAGGCCAGTTTAAGAAGATTTTCAGGAAGACATAAAAAAATATGTCCCAGATGCCAAAGATATACATAAAATACCCAAATCGCTCCATTTTTGTCCTGCCTGCAACATAAGAGGCAGAAAACATAAGAACCAGGGTTGCAAGCTCCCTTAAATACTCGGTAAAAATGGTTTTATCCGAGATTATTTTTATAGGAAAGAAAAAACCTTCCGGATAGTAAATTTGCCTTAAATAAATTACGACTGTTGCTTCAATAAAACCAAAAGCAACGCTGAATAAAAAAATCCAGAAAAGATTTTTTTTGTAATTTTTATTCATATCTAAACATCCTCAACGAGATATCATAAATTTTCAATTTTCGTTATAAGTATTTCTATTGTATTTTAATTTTTAAAAATAAAAAATTTTTATATTGAAAATTCTATAAAAGCATTGACAACAAATCCACTGTAATCAAATTCAGCAGGGTTTCCATCAATATCAGGCAATACTTCACCAACAGGGACGCCAAGAAATCCATCAGAACTTTTTTGGGATACTTTCATTTCATTTACTGTAGCGACCCTGTATCCTAATGTTAAACCAGCGCAAAGCCAAGATAAAAATTTATAACCTGCTTTTGTAAAAATATCTGCAATGAATGTTCCTCCATCTGCTGAAAGCCATTCTGTATTAGTTATTGAACCAGTTGTTATTTTTCTTTCTATTCTGCAACCTGCAAAACCATAACCTGCATATATTCCGGCGCCTAAAGAAACAGGAATATCTGAAAATGCAAATTGACCTGATATACCTGACATCAACGGAACCAGTGTTGTTGTAATATTTTGTTCCCTTATTATGTTTGAAGCAGATAATTTTATTGAGCCACCAGCATTGATGTAACCAGTTTTTATTCCAAAGGAGATAAAATTTACAGGAGAGTACGATATATTAATACCGACGTTATATCCAGCTCCAATACGATTTGAAGTTATATCAGGAGTCATTCCGTGAGATATAAACCAGTTATAGAAACTATCTTGTGTCTGGTCAATATATTCATCATTGATTTCTTTCATTCCGACAGTTGTAAATCCGCCCCATAAATCAAAATTAAAACCTGCAAAAGAATACACGACAAAAACAAGGATAATTCCAGTTACCATCAATATTTTTTTCATACAACGTCCTCCTGTTTTAAAAGTATTTAGTAATATATTATCATATTTTCAGGTTTATAATAAATATTTTTTACTAAAACATCCATCTAATAGTAAATGGTATCAGGCAAAAGTTTCTAACAGGCATTCTGTATAAAGAATAGTGATAATTATATGCAACGCCAAAATTACAGGAAAGATAATGATTTTCAAATAAACAAAAATTTTCATACCCCAGTTCTATTATTGCACCGGCAACACCTGCGCAGAAAAGTTCCTTTGAATATGAACCGCCTATTTTAAGCGATGCATAGGACTCAAGATTTTTTATAGATTTATCAGAAATCTTTTCTCTTCCACCTGTTAAATTAATATTTAAAATTGCAGTTGCAGGACCAACCCAGTCATCTCGTGCATAGATTCTTGCGTATCCTTCTAATTCTATAATAATTGCGTCTATTTTTGTGCCTTCAATTTTTACGGGAAATTCATTGCTTATCATTGCTCCGGTTTTTACTATATCGTGGAAATTAAAATACCCGATATCAGGTTTTATTATTAAACGGTTTTCATTGAAGTAAAAAGGAATTTTAAATTCTACAAAATCAATTCCCTGACCTGATTTAAAAACTGTTCCTAAGTCAATTCCAAGAATATCAGTATGAAAAAACCCATTGTATGATTCATTATGTTTTATTTCATTTTTTTCATCCATTTCTGCAGAGAAATACTTTTCACCAAATTCATCTTTGAGTATTATTGGTGAAAATTTATAAATATAACCTGAAGATATTTTCATAAAATCATATATAGTAGTTTTTATCCCTATAATCATAAAACGGTTTTTCCATCCATAAACACTTGTAGATATATTTCCACCTTCTTTTACTTGCAGGTCCATTGAACTTATACTTGAAAAAAAAGCAAGCGACCAGTTGTCTTCTTTAAATGGCCGCCAGTAAAGTGTCATATCTCCCTGAATTGTTCCTACTTTTTGTTCATTGTATTTTAATGGAATTAAAAAACCCTCTTTTGAAATTGCCTGTATGGTATCTGCGTCTAAGAAAAACACAGGGTCATATTTTTGTATTACTGAAAGCCCCCTGTTAAATGCGCGCATGACATCAACAGAAGTGCTACCTAAAAATTCAAATTCATCGGGTGTTATGAGAACCGGCGCTGCATTTAAACAAATAAATAATGAAAAAACAGGAAGTATTAAAAATAATTTTTTCATAAGAACCCTCCAACTTTATAAAAAATGTTCATATTTTATTGTTCGTTACAGATGTTTTTATAGACGTTCTCTACCAATGTTCAATAAAGATGTTTAGAACATTAATAAGAAACATTATTTAAGAGCATCTTCAATGAACATCAGTATTGAATATTACTATTTCCCCGTCAGCTTTTCCTTCTTTTTCTTTGCATCCGTATAGTTCGGGTTTATTTGCAGTGCTTTGTTGTAAGCGTCCAGCGCTTTTTTCCTGTCTTTTGTATGCTCGTAAACTAGACCTATATTATACTATTATACCATGAATAATAATATTTAGTGCCAAGTTCAAGAGTCTTCCTGAATAATCTCAGGGCTTCGTCATAGTTCTTTTTTGTCATATAGACAATTCCTAAGCTGTTGTATGTTTCCGTGTACCTGGGGTTTATTTTTATCTCCTGGTTATATGCTTTTATTGCATCGTCGTATTTCCCCAATTTTTCGTAAGCATAACCAAGGCTATAATTTACCACTTTATATTTCGGGTCTATTTCAAGGGCTTTCCTGTAATGGTTAATTGCAACCATAGAACTTTTTTGAACGTTTCTCAAATTTTACATATACAGATTTAAATCCACCATACCAAGTATATAATAAGATGTTGAATTTGAAACACTTGATGGTAGCGGAGTGTAATACACCCTGCTATAAGCAATGCCTATGTTAAATTCAAACAAAGGAAGGTCAAAGCCAAAACCTCCTGTAAAGGTGAGCAGGTTTAAGATGGGATTTTCAGATGTTCCGGCATCATAAGGATACCCGCGCGCAAATGTATTCGTGTTATAGTCGTAGGATATTCCACCTCTTATTGCGAACAAAGGCACAGGCCTGATTTCAAGCCCAGCTCTTATTATTTTTTCAATATGATACAATCCGATTGTTTCGGTATTTATGTCATTTAATGCATACTCAAATTCTACAGGGAAGGAAATTATCCATATTGGTTTTACATTAAGCCCTAAAAGTATACGATAAGCTTTTTGCATGCTACTTTGTAGCAAAAGGTCTGGAACAAATTCATCTTTTATACTTGGATAGAATTTTGCAAGCTGTGTTGAATAAAAATAATAGGAAGTTGTATTTATTTCATATCTTGCGCCTATTGCAACATATTTGAAATCATTCCTGAAACCTGCTTTAAGAGAAAAATCATAAGAATGACCAATCTGTGTTTTTTCTGATTTTGTTGTGCTGATTGTAACAAGCCCTGTTAAGTCCTTTATTGTCTGCTCTGCCTGTGTGTAGTATTTTATGTCAACAGGCGTTTCAAGTGTTAAGAAAACTTCATGCTCACAGTTGCCGTTCATAAAATGCAAGTTTGTTTTTACTGTATAACCTGTTGCTTCAAAAATATCCTTGTATTCTTTGTTTGCAAGAAATGGGGGCGAAGTTAATATTACAGGTTCTGTTTTATTTAAAGATTGTGTATAACCGTTAAATAAACTATACGGTGCGTTAAATAAAAAATTGTTTTTTATATTTACATAATCCGGCTCAGGAGAATAACACCCAAAAGAAGAAGTTATTTCAATTTTATTATCAAATGCCGGGGTTATGGGAATGCAAAAACCAGCGCCTGCCTGCCATTCGTATTTTGAAAATGTAGCGCCGCCTGTTACTGTATTGCCCGGGCTTTCAACTGCTTCGCCGTAAGGGATATGTTCATAACCAAATCTGCCTGCAATACCAAAAAACTGAGAAGGTTTTAAGCCTAATATCCACATACCACCAAACTGATTGCCGCTGTTTGATACCCTGCTAAAAGGTGTATCTTCAACATTCAGTGTATTCATATAAACAGGCCTTATTGAACTGAAAATAAAATCATTTGGGAAACCAACCTCGCCATAAGAATTATTGGGAGTTACAATTAATGCATGGTGATTTTCAGTTTGAGAAGTTATTAGTTTGTTTTTTTTATAATAATATCCGACGAGCGGGCTTAAATTGAATACATGCTCCTTTTTTCTGAATAAAAAACCAGAGTCAATATCAAACCCTGCACCATCTAAAGCAGTTGACATATCAGGAACAATATGCCTGATGCCGCCCAGGGAGAGCATTCTTGCTCTGCCACCACGAATTATAAGCTGGCGCTGTTTCATTGATTCAAGGAGTTCTGCTTCGGTTGGTTTTTTTGCAACCGGTTTTTCAGATTTTGCAGTTGTGGTTACTTTTATATTATATTCAGAGATTTCAACATCTCCTGTTGGAAGAGGTATATCTTCTATATTAATTTCCTGTTTACCAAAAAGTTCATAATATCGTTTTTTTATTGCTGTTGTATCGCCTTTGCGAAGTTTTTCCCTTTGTCTGTATTTTGAAATATCAGGGATTGAAACAGAAGGATTTATGGATTTTGCAATGCTGTAATACCTCTCAGCTGATTCTGAATCATTTAGCAGTTTAAAACAATTTCCTTTGCCGATTAAAGCATCTGTATTTTCTTTATCATATTTTAAAATTGTATCATAAAGCTCAATGGCGTATTTATAATACCCGTTTAACATAACCCCTTCTGCCTGCTGCAGGTACTGGAGAGTGATTTTTGGAGAGACAAGAGCAGAAAAAATATCCGCATGAAGCAAAAACAAAAGCAATATGAAATGTGATTTCTTCATCAGTATTCTAAATATATTCATATTAATATAAATATCATATTATTTTTAAAAAGTCATCAAGTTTTTGTTTTAATTTTCCCTTTGCGGAAATCCCCACCTGTCCGGCCGATGTGGCAGTAGCAGCTTTGGCGGAGGCGGTTAAAAGCGTGGGGCTACACACTAAGTATAAATTTGCATTTTGAATGCAAATTTATACTTGATATTTTTTAAAAGAGAGATAGAAAATAGAATAAATAAATATTTAAGGAACTTTCTGGTTGTTGCCATATCAGGGTAAAGACAGGCAGGAAAGTCAACGATGATAAAAAATCTTTTGCCTGATGTACCTTATTTTTCCCTTGATGACCCGGAATTAAGAAATGCGGCACAAAACGATGCAAGGCTTTTTATGAAACGTATTTTAGATGCTGAAAATTCAATAATAATAGATAGAATACAATATACGCCCGCGTTATTTTTCTGCATAAAGATGAAAGTTGATGAAAATCCAAAAATCAAAGGAAGATTTATTCTAACCGGCTCCCAGTATTTTTTAATAATAAAAAATTTGTCAGAAACACTTGCCGGAAGAATCGGTTTAATAAATGTTTATCCATTATCAGCTGATATTTTAATATTTTTGAAACAAATAATTAACCTTTAACAACTGCCACGGGTTTTAGTTTTGCAACTCTTGAAGCTAGCCCTGCCTTTTCAACTACTTTTGTAATGTCTTCTGCGTCCTTGTATGCAAATGGCGCTTCTTCTGCGAGAAGTTTTTTATTACGGACTTTTACTATGACACCCTGCTCTGCAAGTTCATCAAATAAGTTCCTGTTTTTTCCCTGTTTTAATGCCTGGCTTCTTGATAGCATCCTTCCAGCACCGTGTGCGCATGAATAAAATGCTTCTTTTGAATTTTCTTTTCCTATTAAAATAAAAGATGCTCTTCCCATATCTCCTGGTACCAAAACCGGCTGGCCAATATTTTTAAAGTCATCAAAAAGTAATTTATGTCCTTGTGGCAGAGCACGGGTTGCACCTTTCCTGTGGACACATAATTTTTTTATTTTACCTTCAATTTCATGTTCTTCCATTCTTGCTATATTATGAGAAACATCGTAAATAACGCTGATACCTAAATCGCGGCTACTTTTTTTCAAAACGCGTTCAAAAGCGTTTCTAATAAGTCCTGTTATTGCCTGCCTGTTTGCCCATGCAAAATTAGCAGCACCGCTCATTGCGTTAAAATATTTTTTTCCTTCAGCAGATGTTATAGGCACGCTTATTAACTGCTGGTCTTTTAATTTAATTTCGTATTTCGGGGAAGCATTTCTGAAGAGATGTAAATAATCATCACAAATCTGATAACCTAAGCCACGTGAACCGGTGTGAAACATTATAATAATCTGGTTCTTAAAAATTCCTAATTTATCTGCAATATCTGGCATATACACAGTATCTACTTTTTGTATTTCAAGAAAATGATTGCCTGCGCCTAAAGTTCCTAACTGATCAAGCCCGCGCTCTATTGCACGAGCGCTTATATCATCTGAATCAGAGTTAAACGGCAGTTTGCCCCTGTCTTCTGTTTTTTCAAGGTCACCTACTTCGCCAAAACCTTTTTCAACAGCCCATTCAGCTCCTTTTTTAAGGACATTTAACAATTCATTTTTTTTCAGGACAATTGCACCACTACTTCCAACTCCAGAAGGGACAGAATTGAAAAGAGCGTTTGCCAGATCATCTATCCTGTTTTTTACTGAATCAAAATCAAGAAGTGTTTTTATCATTCGCACGCCACAGTTTATATCATAACCAACTCCACCTGGTGATATTATTCCATCTTCATAATCAAAAGCAGCAACGCCACCTATTGGAAAACCATAACCCCAGTGTATATCAGGCATTGCAATAGAATATTTTTGTATACCGGGTAGTGATGCAACATTCTGGACCTGTTTTAATGGTTCTTCGCTTATATCTTTTAATAATTTTTCACTGGCATAGATAATGCCGGGCACATTCATATCCACTGTTTTTTCTATTTCAAATTTATAATCGGAAATTTTTTTCATAGATTTGCCTTTTATTAGAATTATTATGTATTTTTACTCTGAACCCGTTTATTTGTCAAGCACCATTTTCTCCTGTAAATATTGATATATGTTTATAAGTTTAAAAATTATAAATACTTTTATTATATTATTTTTTTACAATTATATGATTATATGCCCCTTTAAAACAAAGCAAAGTAATTTATTTTAGTATCATTTTTTATATTTAATAAAATATAATACAAAAAGAATCTTTAATTTTTATAAAAATTTATTTAATTAATAATATATAGATTGCCATACATATATTTCTTTAACATTAAAAAAA
>FWPV01006091.1_pt1 | contig 22855 bp, 19 predicted proteins | sample 2228371 | NCBI WGS metagenome assembly FWPV01 (sample SAMEA103939776, study PRJEB20133) | metagenome | reverse complement strand
AACAGAGGGAGGCTATTCCAATAATAAATACTATGCTTCTAAAACATACTGACTGCTTTCCGATGCCATCATTAAACAGTAACGATACTGCCAAAGCCTGAATAGTAATTCCCAATGTAATTGAAAATAAAGATGATTTAATTTTATCTTCGAGCGAGCTCTTCACTTCAAATGTTGACTTATAAAACTCTTTTAACTCTTCAATTTTTAAACGCTCATATCCAATCATGACCTCTAAACCACTATCCACTCCATTGGATAGGATGTTTTGTATTTTGTCATCAATTTTTCTTTTGGCTGAGCTAGACTCAAGCCATGGAAATATGAGGTTAAAATTCACTTTATTCATCCTCATTTATCAAAAAGTCACATATAGATTTATAAATATTAAAACCTGCTGCATCGACCAACCAAGCCCACTCACCCGTAGGATTAATTTCAACAAAGTAGTATTGATTGTCAGAAAAAATCAAATCTATAGCACCAAAGCTTAACCCAAGAGCGGACATTAATGATTTGCACATTTCTGCAATCGTTGAAGGAATCTCCGCCGGCTCATACTTAACGTTGCTTTTTTCTACTCGCCAATCCCCATCAACACCCTTTCCATTCTTTAAAATCTTTACTATGTAAATATCATTACCCACTACTGTAATTCGAAAATCGACTTTCGGAGACAAGTTATTTTGTATAATCACTGGTGCTAATGACAAATTCTCTTCCATCAGCTCATTGTTCTCCAAGGGTGTGGTATATACAAATCCCTCTTGGTCACCCAAATCAAAAATTGCGGTATCTATTGATTTAACGATAATACTTTCGTTTAAGTCAGCAACATGTGAAGCATTATTAGCAATGATTGTTTTTGGTATGTTAAAGCCAATGTTTCTAGCCACTTTTAATTGAAATATTTTGTTTTCCGCTTGGAATGTTTTGGCGGGGCTATTCATCCATCTGGCTTTATCAAAACATGATAGATTTCTATAAAACGACATCCATTGTGATTGTTTCACTTGTTCTTCAATATTTTTACGTCTAACGAAAGTTTCACGAAGATATGTGGGCGCTCTATAGTACACGGATTTAAGCGTGTGATTTTCTATCAGATACTCACGGTTAAATTTTTTAACTCGAAGAGTTTCAGAGTCTAGATCCCACGTTACTTGATAATTACTCAGCAAATCTCTATCAAGCCTTAAGTACTTAAGACCTCTTTCCTCAAGTTCAATGGTTACGTAGTCAGTCGTAAAATCATGAGAGTCGGAAAGAATAAGATGCTGTATGCTACTCACCTTTTCTATCCTCTCCTGTCTCGACATCTGCTTTTTTGGTTTGTGGCTTAAACTCATTTTCAATGTGCATTAATGGTCTATCGCCTAGTTTTTCTCGCCAATATCCACGTTCCTCGTCATAGATATAACCATTATCAAATGGGCTTTGTTTTACAGAGGCATCATATTTAAATGATCTATCAATCAAAAAGTGGCTCATTAGAAAATCCATAAATTTTTAATGTAATATTCAACATGCAGAACTTCAGATTTCTGCTGTTACTGATAAACACATTCAAGCAAGATAGCCAATAACTCATCTAATACGTTACTTATGTTTCCGACTTCAACTCTCTAACCGTAAGATCTATTAGGATTACCTCGATAGCGACCACATTCGGAAAATTATTAGCCATCTTTCGCCAATAAGACTTAAGCGCATTTTCAAGCTCGGCGAGTGAAACTGGTTGCCCATCAATCTGCCAACTCGATTGAGTTGACTTCCCCTGCCAAATCAAAAGCATGACACCGCAGCCCGCTGTTGCCTCACGTAGATAATCGCCCGCGAGTTGATTTCGCAATCTCTCGCAGAGCTCTGGCCCCGACCATCCTTTATCAAGCAATTTAAGCTCAATAGGAACTGGCGAAGGTACGCGTGGATTTTGAACCCAGATGTCTGGTCTCTGTCTATTAGGAAGTTCGTTTTCTTGTGCACAGGTATAACGGCCAACGGACTGGCCATTTAAGCAACCGGCCACAAGGTTGCGCATCTCTGTTTCACCTTCGACCCTTTGCCAGGTTTTATAGGGGCTGTCATTGCCACGTTCTAGCCAAGCCTTGAGATCAATCAAACGATCAACCGTGAGTTCAAAGAGTTGCCTATGTGTCGTGGGTGTGCTCGTTTGATACTGGTCATACTCCCGCACCTGCTGTGCTGACCACGGTTCTAAGTCCGCATCTTCTTCTGCACGCCTGTAAGCTCGCTGTTGCATCCAAGACCTGTACTTGGTGTCTGGAAGCTCATTCGCAAGTTCTGAAAGGGCAATGTATGCCTCTTTTCCAGATATTTCTGATAGAAGGTTGAAGAGCGCACTTCGACAATCTTGCGCATCATCACGTAGGCCTGATGAGTACACGCCCCCGCCAATACGATCGATATCGTCCTCAACTCGTATATACCGATGCATAAGAACGTAAAGCTTTTTAAGGTGTTTAACATTGCGGAAGTCACCACGACTAGTAACTGCTCCAGTGGATCGCCCGCCCATTAATTTCGTTATAAATAGCATCGCTGCCTTGGATGCTTCAGCCCCTGAAAAATTTTCCAGCCATTTCTCAACCGCCGGGATTGCTTCCTCAGCACTGACGCTTACCCAGAGTGCAAACCAAGCTGCCAATTGTTCCTGTTCTGCATTGTTTGCAATTTTTGCCTGAGCCAATTTTGAAATAGTTTCGCTATCAACGTCTCCACTATGCAGAATATGGATGCAGTAGCGCAAAACATCAGAGTTCAGAATTTCGTTTTGCGCTATCCACTGGGTTATCGATGGTGCCAAATACTGATGTAACCACGGAGCGTGGTAGGCCAGATCATGCAAAATATAGTGCATGGACTGATCTGCTTTTGTATGGGCGAGCTCCCATTGTAATTCCACAAGAATTGCATCCAAAACAAGATTTGGGTAAGCCCGATACATTTGCTCAAACCATTTGGGAAAGCCGTTCAGTTCCCACACAACATAGCGAAGTGCGTGCCGAACTTCCTTTTCGGTCAAATTTAAAGGAAATCTATCTAGCTCCCTCGCCTCGATTTCGAGACCAGCCATCGCAAAAATTAACGAATAAGGTATTAAGTTGGTGTCAAATCCCTCTGACCGAAGACCAGGAGTAAAATGTCGCCAATGTGATAGCGCTGCATTTCTATATGCTAGCGCCACAACTTCGCCGAATTCTGCGCTCAACGATTTCCAGCTAGCCCCGCCAGCACGGCTTGTTCTATTGCCACCATCCTCAATTTCACGTAGCAGCCAATATTGATCGTTGCTGAATTCGCCTGGTTTCATGCCGGGCGGACAATGCACAACATCAGGTGTCGTCTTTAAATATTCGACCCATTCCGCGCGCTTTCTATCGTGCTCCTGCTTTTTCTTTTTCTGCTCCTCCTTTCGCCGAGCATCCTCTTCTTCCCATTCCAGAATGCTTGGGGGCTTGGTTGGGTTTAGAAGAGTATTGAGTCTATCCGTTAAATCTGGGTTTCCATCAACCGTCTGCTTAAGGTCGCTCAACCAATCGTCGGGTTTATCTGCTTGCATAAAAAGAATATGTGCAAGCGATAAAGCAACCAATTTGTCATCCAGAAAATCACATGACCCAATAAAACCCAACACGTCATAGAATCTACCGAGATCGAACTTCCAATAATGCCCAGGCCATTGCACAGGCCAAACATCAGTGAAACGTTCAGATTTTTCTGTTTCGAGTCGTTTCCGAGCTTCATCAACACTTCGCCAAAACAAGGCATCGTTTAGCTCTTTCCAAACTGGTACGATTTCATGAAGCCGACTTTTGTATTCATTGAAATCGTCGCCCCTCCATGACCGAGCCACAGGCACTTTCAGCATTACCGAGAGGGCTTCCGACGAAAGTGCTTTCTCAGATTGTGCAGAAACCAATCGGTCGACAGCATGGGTGGCAGGGCCGAGTAACCATAGGAATTCCTCAGAAACTTCGCATTCTCGTCTTTCGATATAAGGTTCTCGGGCAAGAAAAATGTTCAAGCCACTAACTATTACCGCCAACGGCTCCGACACACCTATATCGCTGATTGGTAAACGGTCGATGAATTTATGCAGCGCCTGACTCAGCCCGGTAGTTTTGTATTGCTCATACGGCTCAAGCTTGTCGATTGAGGCAAGCAGCAAATCAACAGAGACCAAATCAGCAACCGCATCCTCTAATATCTCTGCAAGTAATCTGCGAGGTAACACATCTGCCGATTTAGTCAGTAGATTCCATAAGTGATCTTGTTGATCTCTCGCTCCGCATGTCATAACGGCACGGGTCGCAGCGACGCGAGCAGAGATATCCCGAATTGAGTCGGTGGCAATCTCGGACAGCACGGGAACGCACTCCGTCATTCCACCTTGCCACACAAGCCTACCCAAGAAAAAAATTGCATCGTCATTGTCTCGGTACTGAGTGATAAGATGAAACACATCACTACTCAAATCCGTCTGGGCAATTCGGGCTATCGCGCTATTGTCTTGCGCTGAACGACTATCCCCCTGGACGATCCGTTTAACAATTTCATCAAGAAGAGCTTTTCTTTCAACAAAAGGGAGGTGTGCAACATCACCACCTTCAACTGCAATTTCAGGTGCAATTTTTAGGACTGCGTGTCGCAATCCATCATCGAACAATATCAACCAAGGTAATACTGGCCGTAATCGAGGTGTAATTATCCAATGACCATATTGTTCACGTAAGAACAACGCTTCTGTTTTATGGCGGGAATTACCATGTCTCAATTGATGGATGAACCATTCCGCCGCAAGCAATTCGCGTATTTCTCGGTGTCGAAATCGCACGACACCGTAAATTGCGTCGTTAAAAATTCCACGCTCAAGCAATGCTTGGACTTCTGCTGGCTCCCAATCATCACCAAGGATAGCTTCCGCATCGATGCCTTTATTGGGAAAAGTAGAATCAGGAATACGAATGCCGGGCGCTCCCGTTAATATCACGGCAGCAGCGAGCACACGCGCACCACGCTTTGCCTTCTCTAGATTGAGTGGCTGTCGTTGCGCACGGTTAGGATCAATCTCTCTTAATCGGAGATCGATATTGTGTTGCAATAACTCAAGCCGCCCATCAAGAGATTGATCGGTATCCCATTTGCCCAAAATGCCTTCGAGGTCAAAAGGCCGAGCCGCCATCGACATCAAGCTCGCGCGTTGAAGCTCGAGAATCAATCTATCTACTTCTTGTGCTCCACGATAGCTAGCGAATTCTCGAATGCCGCTTTCATCAAGCGGATCAAGCATGAACACACTCAGAGAGCTCTCAACTTCAGTCGCCTCATTAACCTCAACCCCTTCAGAGACATTATCTCCATAGTCGGTTTTTTCTGAATTCGGTTTTGTGAAAGGTAGATAGCGCTCAACCAGTGTCCTATCCGAACGAGCACGCCATGCATAAGGACGACTGGATATGAAAACGCGGGCGCGATGCTGCGCCAGTTTAATTCGAGCAGCAAAGAGTTTAATTGCCTTCTCGAAAGCACGAGGATTATCCAGTCGGGCCTCATCAACGGAGTCCAGGAAGAACCAAGCCTCCTCTTGGGAACCCAGCCAGTTTTCAAAAGCCTCAACGCTACCAACTTCGAATGCACCCTCAAAACCATCTGCGATATCTTCAATTCGTATGAAAAACGCCGCACGACCTAGTTCCTGCGCATACTTTGCGCGCGCCTCCATCTCAAAGGATTTCCCTGCGCCCGCTTCCGCTAATATGACGCAACGAAATTCTTTCTCAAGGTCAGACCAATTAGTGCGCTTCGAGCCGCTGAAAAAAGAACTGAAGTCTTGCTCATCAGAATCAGCCTCGGACTGGCGTATTGGAGAAAAGTAACGCTCAAGGGGTACGGGCTTATTGGTCATTTAAATGCACTCCGAGCGTATCGAAACTGGAAATGATTAAGCTCAAATAATATTCAAATTTTAAGATCGAATTCGGCTTGTTTGAGGTACCTCTCCTCAAGAGACCACTCAAGCCGATGACAACACCAAAAAAAATCGACAAATAAAGTCAAGCTTCCAGTGGTAAGGCATTAAGGAAACCATTTTCCAGTAGGAACCTGCGACAAAATCAGGATCGGAAACCCATCTAAAATGTCGGTCAGTCGTGACGCCACAATAACTTCAATCAAGCGACACTTATTTTTGCCGACGCAAAAATACTTCCGCAGGCGTGGTAGCTTGTCGGATATGACTATTCCCATGGCAACGATTTATAAAAAGTTGCTACATACTCAAATGACTCATCGAAATCTGGCAGATCACCCTCTATTTCATCAGCAATAGTTGCGTAATATTCCTTTGCTCTTCTCTTCAACTCTTCGTTTTCAAAAGAATCGACAGCGGGCTCAATACCTCTTGCTCTAGATTTCTCTAATAATGAGCCTAGGATCTTTTTCTTTTCAACCGAATCAACATCGTCAATACATTGCAACAAAATGCATAAATCAAAAATATCTTGTCTGCGGTACCTGTTGCGCTCTTCTTGCTGTAGTAGTGAACGAAACTTTTCAGCAATCAGGTCGGTCAACGAATACACAAGAAGCTCTTCTCCTTGCGCCAACTCAATATTGTCAATATTTGGTGTTGATTCGTTCAAACTGTAGTCAATAGAGATTATGCTGGGGGATTGCAGACTCATTAAGCGCTTATGTTTCGGGGAGCCCTTGTAGGCATAGCCAATGCTGAACTTTATTGATGGATATGTTGCATCCGGCTGATTCGCTGGTTGCAACTTATGAGCTTGAACCCTGCAGTCCAAATCATAATCCAATATCTCAACCATGTTGGCCAAGCCTCGATCAAGAGCAGCAGCAATATTTTCAGGCCGAATTTCCTTTAATGTTTGCGCAGTTGATAAATCTATATCCTTTGTAAATCTATGACTTTGATAGCGTATTGCCAATAATATTCCACCCTTCAAAACCATATTGGCTTTTAATTCTTTCTCTGCTGAAATTGCAGAGAGAATGGTATGTACAGCAGACCTGAACTCTTTATTTTCATCGCTATCTGCAGATTGCACCCATTGAGCAATCCTGATTTCTTCAAATTTGGTATTCATTTGGCCTTCTCAAAAATATTTATAGAAAGGCACCACCTGTCAGACCACTCGGGAATATACTCACCAGTAGCATCAAGCTTTCTTGATCCTCCTCGCTGCGCATATTCAATCCAACTTTCCACAACATCATTTTTTATATTTAATCTTTCGCTAATAATATAGCCAGCTCTCACCTTATCGATGGGAGCACCATGAGTATTTATTTCGTCGGTTATTAAGCGTAAATACTTCTCGGCATATTCATCATAAACCTCAAGGACATGATTGATTCCACCGCACAATTCAGGGCTTCTCAGCATATCCAAAAATGTACGGCCTATTGTAGAAACCCTGATTACTCTTTCATGCGCATTTTTATAGGCGCCAAGATGCTTGGATTTAAATGAATGAATTTCAGTTTTTCCAATCTTCACAAAATTGGATCGAGTTAGCAGGGGGAGTCCGTTACTGGTGTACTCATCTAAATTCGCACCTAAATCTTTTTCCATTCGCTCTTGGGCAAATTTTTTCCATTCCGTTGGGCCGGGAGATGAAACATAAAGCTTCACCGGGATCCGATCTGTCAACCCGTGGTAGGCCATTGCACTTAGATGGGAAATGTAGGAGAAAGGATCTGCAGCACACACAACCTCTTCTGGAGCCCACCGGAGGTGACCCACGAAAGCGAAGACTTTTGGAGGCAGATCAGAGTGCTTATTGAGGACACCATCTTCAATCAGATTCAAAAGATACTTATTAAAGTCCCTACGCTCCGCTGCATCCTTTTGTAGAGCCACAGTTTCGCCTTTGTATTCTTTTTGGCTATAGATTTTATGCAGAGCTAGCCCCACCTGATATTCGGTTATTACGGGCATATTAAGTTCGCCCAACGAAAGAGTAAGAGCTTTTGATGCTTTCATTAGTTGGCATTCCGACTGCTATATGTCCTTAGGACATATAGCAGTCGGATTTTCACAAGTCAAGAAAATGTTTTCAGGTACTGAAAAGCTTGCCAATAAATCACTATCAGCTGTAGACTATTACGTCCTAAGGACGTAATAGTCTACAGCCGTCAACCTTTAATGTTAGCCCTTCTTAATGGGCTAGCGCCCATTCAAAGACATCTTGCCTTAGCAAGGCAAGCTAAAGGTTCGCCCCCCTACTATCAATTGATGCAAATAATTTCCTGGCTCGAACACCACCATAAAGCTGGGCATCTTTCTTCAAAGATGATAAGTCCATGCTGGCAGCTACGTGACGAACACACTCCAATACCGCATCCTGATCCTCTGCCAGTTTATTTACGTTGTTCACCAAATCAACCAATAGGAATTCTTTTGAAACCTCTTTGGGAAAGTAGGGTTTCATCTGGAAGTTGAAAGTACGGTTACCCAGCTTGAACTTGCCATGGCGTTTCCGGTTGTAGACGACCTGCTCGTTGTAGAGCTGGGTTGTACCAACACCTAACGCGTTGTAGTTATTCGAGGAAAACAATAAGAAATCATCCGTTTTTAAGAAGGCCTCAACGAGCTTGTAATCCTCTGGCGCAGCGCTACCAAAAGACGTTTTCTTAGGGCAGGCATAAACGCCTTGGGAGACTTTATGCAAGATCCCATCCTTTACCAGCAGCTTCAAGTGGCGATCAACAGCATTACTCCACTGCGCCAGATCGCCCCTGCGGTACACTTGGCCCGGCTCTAAATGTTGCTTCAACTCATCCAATGCGGACATGCTCATACCCAATATTCGACTTTTCTGTATATAAAACACACAGCACAGCCCAAAATGCCAATATTTTTATTAAAAATTCATGCAATAGGCGGAAGACGCCGGCTTTTCGGTAAAATTGCTCATTCAAGCTTGCCTTTCGCCCAAGGCTTGTCTCAGAATTATCAGGCGGAGCGACTGACCAGATGAGATTGAGCGCTCCCCAGCCCGTAAACGGGTAGTCGCGCAAGGCGGCTCTAAGCTTAGGCTAGTGGTGTCTGGATACCTTAATGAAAATCGAAAAGGCTCCTTACGGGGCCTTTTTTATTGGGAATGCAAGAGCAGGAGTATTACCTCGGCGGGCTTATGGCGGCAGGGTGGGTTTGATAGTAAACCCTATTCAGGTCGTTAATGGTCACGTGGGCATATATCTGGGTAGATGAGATATCACTATGACCTAGCATTTCTTGCACCTCTCTGATATCAGCCCCATGCCTCAACATCTCCGTGGCTGTTGCATGACGTAACAGATGACAGGAGCCCTTCTTGTCTATTCCCGACCGATCTATGCACTTGGTCACCATATCGGTGACCTTGTGAGGCTTCATCCGCAGACCAGCCTGAGTCAGAAACAGCGCCTCACCGGAAGCCAGCTTGGCAAGCCCAGGGCGCATTTCTCTCAAATATCGTTCAACCCAATCCAACGCCCGCCTGGCAACTGGTACATTTCGATCATTTTTATTTTTGCCCTCACGTACCGTCAGGATCTGACGCTGAAAATCGACATCCCGGATATTAACGTTAACCAATTCAATGCGGCGAATACCGGTCGCGTAGAACACTTCAATAATGGCCCGATTTCTAAGGCCAAGCTGCCCCATAATTAACGCCTGCCCCAAAACCAACTCGATATCTTCGACTGTGGGGATATTTTTTGGTAACCGACGAGGAATTCGAGGTAACCGACGAGGAATTCGAGGTAACCGAAATTTTTCAGCAAATGCACCATTGATTAGATCATAGTAATCCATGACTTTGATGAACTTGGTGATTGCCATCAGCCGGGCACATTGAGTGCTGATATCCAGCGGTTGCCCATCCCGCTTGCGGTATTTGTTGAGGTAACGGCGATAATGTTCCAAGACCTGCATATCCAGATCTTGGAGCTTACTTACTCCCTGAAGTGCTGCCCACTCAATAAATCGCGCGATGAGAGCTCGCTTGGATTTCAAGGTGGAATTACTTTCCCCCAAAGCCAGGCAATCCTCGAAATAGAACTCGGCGCATTGGCCGAGTTCCTTCAGGTTTAGCTTCCGTTTCAATGGAGTGATCCTGCATGCGTTACGAAAGCCACAGGCTCGGCAGTGATGCCGTAGTAGTGCAACCGTGACAACATTCGGAGTACGGTTTCCATTCGTTCCATTTGGGTAACACGAGAAATAATCTGACCGGTGAAGATATTTTTTTCCTTTATCAAATAGCGCTGATACGACTTCAATAGCTCATCACCCACCGTAGTTATTTGTTCGACTCCTTGGGAATAACAATATTCCTGAAATCGATCCAAATGAATGCGAGCAGTGTTAATCGTACGAAAAGCATTGCCTGAATGTTTTTGCTCTTCGAGATAAAAAGAAACACAATCCTCAATTGAGACAAATTGTTTCAGCCAATCATCCTTAACACGGGGCACCAGCTCACCGTAGCGCAATTGGAGCGGTACAGCATTGTCAACCAAACGATTGAACACACTTACAACATCAGTTTGCATCATCGCATAGCGATTTACATCATGCCCTAATGGTAACTTCATTCGACGGCAAGCAATACCTACTGCATTCAACGCTTGTGCTACGAGCAATGCATATTGATTAGCGGAAGGAGTGTTATCAAATGCAATGTAAATACAACGCACACCAGATTGCTGTAGCTGATTTAACTGCACCTCGTTAAACCCTTTGTAACCCATCGTAGCTACGACATTCTTAACACCTGCCGTGAGCAGCGTTAATACATCAACTGCGCTTTTACACAGAATCAATGAATCGTGTGTAGACGCATTAGGCATATTAAAGAGTGGTGACTGTTGTGTATTCCAGTAGAGATGGTAAGCAGGTGATCGCCGTTGGTGTCGCGGACGTCGCCCATATGCGCCAATAACTTTCCCTTCATGATCGAAATATGGAATCACCATCGCACCCCGGAAAAACTCATGGCCTGTGGACTTTAATAAACCCAGACGCTGTAAATGCCCACGGTTGCGAGAACCAAGAAGACATTTGGATGACTGAAGTTCATACCCCAATGTCCGGTCTGCAAATCCAATACGGAAAAAATCGATATAATCTGGATCGATTTTTCGACTAACAAACATTTCCGAAAGTTTTGGCTGAGCCTTGAGTGATTGATGATAGTGATCGAAGACCTGATTGATCATCAACGCGTCGGGGTTGTATGTATCCTGCTGAGATTCCCACAACTCCCGCTGTAGATAAGCAAAACTTTTTGCTTGCATCGCACTATCGATACTATTAGTACTGTTTGTCTGATACATGATTCACCTCATACGGATTCTTTGAGTTTGCGCATGGACTCGCCACGCAATTCAATTTTGTGGGATCGATGTATCAACCTGTCCATAATTGCATCTGCAATTGTTGGTTCGCCGATATAGGCGTGCCATTGTTCAATAGGCATTTGTGAAGTAACAACAAGTGAGCCACTACCAGCACGATCCTCAATAATTTCTAAAATATCCAAACGTGCGCGCGGAGTTAGCGGAGAAACCGCCCACTCATCTAATATCAGTAAATCAAATTTCTGAATTTTTGCGCGCAAACTCGGCAGGGAACCGTCACCGTGCGCAACTTCAAGCTCCTCACAAAGTCGCGGCACTCGCTTGTATAGTACGGAATACTCTCGTCGAATTGCATTGTTACCAATAGCACAAGCTGTGTTTGATTTTCCTGCACCGGTAGGCCCTGTGATGATTAAATTCTGATGTTTTTCCAGCCACGAGAACCCGCTTATCCATGCGATCATTTGGCGAGTCACACCACGGTCAACAGAGAAATCAAAATCCTCCAAGCAGGCATTGGAATATTTCAGTCTTGCGTTTTTCATCATTCGCAGTTGTTTTCGATGCGCACGATCATGATATTCTGCGTCAACCATTGATGAAAAATATTCACTCGCGCTCTCGGGGATTAGTTGTGGATTCTCGTTGAAGCGCTGAACAAGATTCATCATGCCGTAAAGACGCATGTCAGTGATTTTGTTGTACGTTTGATTATCATTCATGATATGGATCCTCCTGTGGCGTAATACTCAGCACCACGGACATTTTGATGTACGGGGAGGTGTTCAGCATCCAAAGTCTCGGGCATATTTAAAGCATCAACTTTACGAGTCAAGATTGATTTAATCGTTTTCACCGTGAGTGAATGTAATAGGCTAGCGCGTTGGCAAGCAGCCTCAAACCGTGCGTCACCATGGAGGCTGCATAACCGTTTGAGTTTGTCGCAGTTGATTGCGGAGTAGGAATATTCGGGTTTGCCATCAAACTGTGCTTCTACTGCACTGATTGCATACACACCAATTTTCTTGGCCCACATCAAATAATCACCAAAATGACGCTCCGAATAAATTTGATGAGCTTTCGTCATATGGGTTTTATCAAGCGTTCTACCACCGACCTCAAAACACCGTTTGTGAATAGCAATGCGTTGGTGATCATGGAAGAACTGAACAGATGAATGAGAAAAGCAGGCTTCAACCAATTTACCTACATATTGATAAGGAACACTATAGGCATGCCCCTCAATACACAGATGATAATCAGACGGAACTTTTTGCTCATGAACCCATGTCATGCATTCAAATGGTTTAGAAGGCAACGCTTTCAGTGCAGGTTTATCGACCTCAAGAAAGCGTGAGTGTCGAGTTCCCGGTAATCTACGAAATTTTCGCTCATTGAGTGCTGGTAATAATTTTTGTATTGCTTCATTAATTTCTTCCAAGCTGAAAAATGTTCGTCTACGTAGAGGGACAGTAATCCAACGAGACACGAACAACACTCCCGCTTCCGCTTTTGATTTGTCTTGCGGCCTCCTGACTCGCGCTGGCGCGATTATGGTATTAAAGTGTCGCGCGAACTCAAGGTAGGTGCGATTCAAAGTTGGAAATGGCCCAGGCCGTATGACGGCTGCTTTTAGATTGTCGGGCACAATAACTTCATGAACGCCACCAAAATAAAAGAACATTTTGTTATGTGCATCAATCCATGACTCCGTTGATTGATCGCGGCAAGCAATCGCAAATGTGTAATTGCTAGCGCCGGATACCGCCACAAAAATATGCGCTTTACGCTCAACGTCACCGTCCAGCCAGAGAATAGTCAGGCCAGCAAAATCAACAAACACGCATTCACCAGGCCGATGCGTCATTCTCATGGTGACATCGACTGTTTTTTTGAAAGCTGTGTAGTGCACCGAAAACTGTGAGTATGAATAAGCATCACTAGGATCAATTAACCGATACTCCTCCCAAATTTGTATGAGAGTTTGATGTTTTTGTCGCATTTTTTCATGAACATCGCTCCAGTTTGGATCTCGGCGGACATACCGTTTGAGGGGCGTTGGATAAACCAGTCTTTTAAGCTGCACGTCCCCCATTTCTTTAATATCACTCCATGAGATCTTTGCCTTGAGTAAACGTTTTTTGATTTTTGCAACACGCTTCGGAGATGTACTTAGAGTACTTGCAATCTGATTAATTGAAAAATCTGATGTCAGTATCATCCAGCTGATATCTCGAACGTTCCGCATCATTTGCGCGCTCATTGGATTGCCCTCCCTTTTTCAAATTGAATAGGAGTCTTAATCCAAATTCGGAGTGGTGTCGGGAGATAGCAAGACTCTCTGTTAATGTCATGCTGTTCGAAATGCTCCATATACTGAAGAATGGCAACTGAATGAATAACATCACTAATATCTGGCTGGTGGGCATGACCTGGCAGTACCCACGGAATCATTGTCTGTAACATGTTACGGTCCACTTTTAATGGGCACACGGATTCCATGATCCGGAGCCCGATGACTTATCAAATGGCATAGGAAATCTATAAGAGGTCAACCTCTTGACAGAAAGCAGACAAGGGATAAAATGAGGGAAAGTCGGATCTAGCAGAAGACTTCCGGGCCCGAAAGGTGGTTGCACACCTATCGGGCTTTTTCATTTATACGCCCTGCGTTTATGCCGGTTCAAAAAAACACGGTTTTACCTATCGATAATTTCTACATAGACACCTCCTGACTCTCTGTTAGTTATATTGGCATCCGCCACCTTCAGATAATGATGAACAAGTAGACCTAATAACTCATCCGTTTGGATGTATCGCTCACCGCTATGGGGATTACTATGAATAGTCACATTCAAGCCACCCCGAATCGCCCTCTTTAGAGCATCAATAGATTTAAATCCCAGCACATTACAAAGTGTTTTGATTGGTATGCGTTCGCCGAAAGCTGCATGCAAATCACACCTCAACCTTTCCAAAAATCTGTTCAGTTTCGCTTCAACCAAATAAACTCCTCACGATTTATCACGCACATTCGTCACAATTTCACTGGCATTCCAGCCTATAGGTAATTACAGGGTTTTGAGAAGTTGCAGATTTTTGGCTGTTTTTAACGTTATTCAAACACTGAAAAATGATATTTTTTTAGAAAAAACAAATATTTACATTTATATCTACGCAATTTTTAGATTCACGGTTTGTGAGGCAAAAAAGAGTAAATGGGAACCAGCAAGAAGAAAACGTCGAAATTGCTTACTAGTTATATCAAAAAAACCTATTCGCCAGCGTGGACGAAAGAGGCGCGACAAGAGATAGCCCTGCTTCAAGAAAAGCAGCCCAGCCTTATGGATCTGGCCAAAACTTTTCCCAGTGAGAGTGATTTAAAAAAAAATCGAAGAGAAGAACCTGACTACACTACGAGCAAAATACATTGGTCAAAATTATTGAGCGGAAAAATATGTGTGACAGAAAACCCGCTAACTTTCCGGGTCGAAAAAATGTTTCCTGAACTGACTGATATTCGGGTGAACCTACTTTGGCTAATACTTGGAAACCCACTCGCAACAAAAAAAGAACTCAAAAAAATTGTCCTTTTATTGGAACCTAAGCTAGGTGATAAACTTTTTTCTAAATCTGACGGAAAACCCGGATTTAGATACACAAAGTTATTCTCAAGTACAGAGCATTACCAGCTGGTTGAAAGCGTCGATGCTTTTACCTTGAAATTGGTGATTTATAGATTAAAAAAGCTCGGGGAAATAGGCGACGAATGGCCCTGTGATATAAAAGATTTAACACTGCATTTATTTCGTGTGTGCGCACAAACGCCATATGCTTATATTGCAAGTCGTCTCGTTTGCCTATTTTGGATTTTTTTCGATTGCAACAGGGAGAACGCGATATCAGAATCGAAGATAAAACAGTATGTAGAAGAAACCGACGATAATCAGATTTACCAAAATACAGTTCAACTAATAAGCCTGGATTCTGAAATTTGGACGAATCGCTATCCAACACTCAATCATTACTTACGATCCAGTCAACTAATGATTCAAAACTTCTGGAATATTTGCTTTCCACAGAGGAAGGGCCAGCCGCCAGATATAAATTTTTCTATGGTGGCCCCCTATTGGGCAGATAAGTATTCCTCCATCTGGCTCTCTTCATACCGGTTAAAGGAAGAAATTTTTACTGACAACATTGAACTGCTCAACGAGTGCTATCAAAATACAGTGCGCGGTCGCCTAAAAAAGATCTGGTAGCATTAGCCAGCTATACAAAATAATGAAACGCCTCAATCGTCAATGCAACACGCTTGGTATGTCGATGATCAATCCTGAATAGCGCAAAAGGTTGTGCGTCTAATTTCTTTTTTTGAGCAATCAAGTCCCCACCATCAAGCTTCAAAAGTTTTATCAGTTCCAACTCATCCAATAAATAGCCATAGTCCAATACAAATAGTTTCAGTAAGGCAAACCTTGATTCAACCATGTGAAAGTCAATTTCTAACTGACGATCAGACTTAGCTAACCGTTGCTGTAATAGCCATTCGGCCACCTCGGCACTCAGGGCATATTTAAACTTTCGCTGTGGCACAGAAAACAGCGTTACAGGCGCCATATTCCTGAGCGACGCTTGTCTTAAAGCGCCACCCGAACTATATCCCAGAGCTTTTACAAGTACATCACCCGCCAGTAATGGACCATGAATCGTGGTCATCACTCTAGAAAGCAGATCTTCGTTGTTTTCCACACCTGATAAGTTGATCATTTTGTAGCCTCAAACCCTTCTGCAAAATTACTGTTACCCCTTGACCGGTTTGGGTGTTACCCCTCAGCAAAACCAGCAAGGTACTTTAGCCGGAACCATCACCTGAGGGCTCTGGTCGGGAGGGCGTGGTGGTTTTGCACGGGGGTAACACTGAATCCGGCAAGGCTGGCAGGGGCAATTTTGCTAGGTGGTCTGCGCGGGGTTGAACGCTTACGCAGGGGAGGAAGAAGAATCATCGCTTTACATCACCCTTAGAAGGGCAGAGAAGCAACATCCCTTCATTCGAGCAGTTGGCGGAAGTGAGGAGAATTACGTGACGAGCCATCACGTTGAATTACACGTTGACGTAAACCTCAAGCGATTCGAATGCAAACGGCAGCATGGCCGCCCATTTATTAATTTTTGTCTAACAATGTATGTCGTGCCATGTCATCGAGTCCCGCCCGTTAAATGACACAGCCTCACAACAAATATTGTTAAGTTGTGTAAATTTTGATTTGGGGAGCATGGTGCTGTGTATCCTATTTATACAACTCCTCCCTAGCAGGTATCATCTAATTGTTTTCTGTCTGGGACGAAAAAACCACCTATGGGTGGTTTTTTCATTTCTGCCGCATGAAAACAATACTATGCCGCTAACTCAAATAAGCAATTAAAAGGTCCTTAAGCTTTTTTGCCATTTTGTTTCTCTTCATTTTACTGGTAAGACCAAATCTTTAGCCAAGTTTATAGTTAGGATGAATTTTGCATGGACAACAAAAATTATTTTGGCAAAACAAAAACAGGAGGAAGCAATTCTTCTAAAGGGTTTGCTTACCAAGATCTGTGCGCGGTCTTCTACTTGCTAAAATACCTTGATGTTATCGGATTCAATTCTATAGGAATAGAAACTGATGATGACTTTTCATTGCTGTTTGACGATGGAAAAAAAATTAATGTCCAGGTTAAGTATGAAGATCTCTCGATATCAATCGTTAATAAATACGCTTCTGAAAATCAAATTATATTGGGGCCATCAAAAAATAAAAGCCTATCAACGCTTTTGTCCTATTTAAAGCAATATAGAAATAATCAATGCTCTCAAGAAGGTAATCTTGCGAAGATAGCAGTATCGGAAGATTTTAAAAAAATTATAAAGCGGAATGGGATTTCACTGGAAAATATAAGTGATATTTCCAGCATTTGGAGTGTAGATGTTATTCCTGAGGATAAGATTAAAGACATAATAAAATTTAAAATAATTGAATGGGGCCTTAAGAAATCGCTCTTATTAGATAGTGATGAAATGTTGAAAGATTTGATATTCATTGTATATACATGCCGCAGTGATAGGGGATATATAAGAAAATCGGATATTACAAATATTTTTGAAAAACACTCACAAAAACTGATTTTCAAGGGAGAGGGATCTTCACATTTAAGCTTTCTTGAAAACTTAAGCTTAGATCAGGATGAAATTCTAAAACACGTAAATTCAAAAGTTAGCAAGGCAGAAAGCTTTCTCATTGATGGCGATTATGAGGGATCTTTAAGAGAATATTTAGAGTTATCTAAAACAGTAAAATCGGATAAGCTGCATATAAAATGTGCTGGTATTTTACAGGTTTTAGGTAAATTAGATGACGCCATACTACATTGTAATAACGCATTAAAGATTAATCCAAAGTACGCCTTGGCCTTGGCAGTAAAGGGGACATTGTTTTTTGAGAAAGGAGATAAAGACTTCGCTTTGGAATTATTGAAAAGCGCTGAATTCCAAGATAATACAGATCCCTTCACTATTTATAATATAGGTGTAGTTCATCTAAATTTAAGAGATGTTGATAAAGCGATACGGTACTTTGAGAAAACAATAGAAATAAATTCTAAGTTAAGCTCTGCCCATCTAAATCTCGGCGTTTGCTATTTCAATCAAGGAAATTTTTCCGAGGCGGCTAAGCATATTGATATCGCCTTACTCCTTGAGCCTGGACTACCAGAAGCTTTGTATGGAGAAGTGGATGAAGCAACCAAGTTATTTGAAAGATGCTTGCTTAATGCTCCTGATAATGTCGTCGCCAACTTAGGCTTAGCTTTTTGCTTAATGGAAAAAGGTGATCCATTGGGATATGGACTTTTGGTATCCAATTATCAAGAGGAACTATCTAGACTTGATGTAAGCAAGTGTTTAGCAGTTATTGATATCGGCTGGGAAAGATCACTAGCAATTTCAATACAAAATCTAAACGGGTCATCATATTTGATAAATTATGATGATCTTCAGGTCTATGTTCCCAAGCCAAACAAAGATCGAATTGCTATTGGCGTTATGCGTGCGCCAGAAATCGATCTTCCTCTGGTTATGAAATCTTATTCTGATCTAAATTCTTACAAAAATGCAGTTAATGCCATTAGGCTGAGCCAACCTATAGATTTATTTGTTTCCGCAGGCGGCTTTGTTAAAGGGAAGTTCGACCATTGTGAAATTAGGATTGATCTAGAGCACTATTCTATTTATGGGAAAACGGATAAAAGCAATAACAAAGGGTATAATTCTTTCATGGATTCTTTTGATGGATGGTTCCTGCTAGTAATTAGGCATGAGGAATCGAGACAAGAAGAAAGTTTTACTGTAATCGGGCTGGATTGTAGCTGAGCATATTCTCTGCTAACAAGACCTTGAGGCGGACGAATTACAGCTAAATGCATGCGCTTCGCTAAAGGTGACACTATGCTACCTCAAATAGAAAACCCCAGAATTAAAGTAAACTTTAATGAACGCCTAAAAAAGTATTTGGTTATGTTCGCTAAAACCGATGAGATAGAAGATTCGGAAGGCCAAAAAAATACAAATTTGGCTGAAGGTATTAATGCTCTAAATGAAGTTCAACGAAACCTTATCGCAAGATGGTGAGCACACATAACAAGCGGCTTTGGTAGAAAATTAACAACGTTGGAGACGAAATTTTCTCTGCTGTGTATAGATATCCCATTATTCTACATTTTCACTTTTGGCCGAATGAATGCAATTCATAAACTTAATAGATTGAATAAAGAGTTCTGTTAACTAAAACTTTTAGAGAAGAAAAATCACACACTGCATTTTAATTTTATCTTTATTTATAGTTAATAAACCTAAAGTTTTTCAAGGGAATATTTACTTTGAGACAAGACAGAGATGAATTCGTTGAGAAAACCAAAAAGGTTTTACAACAAAGAGTTGGAAACCGATGCTCGAATCCCGAATGTCGCTGCCTAACTTCTGGCCCAAATGCAGATCCACAGAAGGCTACGAGTATAGGCGTTGCCGCCCATATCACCGCTGCAGCCCCGAATGGCCCTCGATATGACCCTGAGCTTATACCAGAAGAAAGGAAGTCTATATTGAATGGTATTTGGCTTTGTCAAAATTGTGCAAAATTAATCGACTCTGACCCATCAATATATAGCGTTAATTTGGTGCAGCGTTGGAAAGCACACTCAGAAGAGTTGTCTCGCCTTGAGCTGGAAGGAAAGGAGTTACATCAGGGCCCGCATTATGAAGGTTACTGCTGCCCTTTTTGCGATACTTTTTCTAAAAAAGGTGTTTCAGTATGCATCGGATGTCACGCAGAGATTTATGAAGGGTCTACTCCAACTGAATGGAGACAAGATGTCCAAATTGGGTTAATGGCAACGGTTGTTATAATGATGATGATTTTTTCACTTTTACCCTCATCGCTAGCCGAACATTTAAAAAATGCCTTCCACAATTTTGGAGCTCAAGGAGTATTATTTACCATCGCATTAGCGGGGCTGAGTTCGATTTCCTTCAGTATCTGGTTCGCCAAAAAGCACGATTCCTCACGCAGAAAGCGGCCGCCAACATTTGTACGATTTAGGGCTCAGAGTTACAACTAACAGCCACGGGATGTGCTGAACTAATGTCAGCTTTTGGCTGAAGTAGGACTTTGAATCTTTGCCTCGGTGGTTACAAAAAATGGCGACAATACCTATCGTTGACCTCTCTATATGAGGACCGCTCCGCAGGCCGGAGAAAGAAAAAGTTGAGTTTTTGCTCAGTTAGACAATATAACTTCGCTTAAAAAGCACCCTCATTTCTTAGGATGGTGTCGCTCGATTTGGAATCCGACTGAGCATCATGGCTATCGAAATTGTCTGGCGAATACGTAAGTGACAAGTCCAGAGGATCGGCTGAGAAGAGAGCGTCACCTGCTTTGCGGGTCTGCGGAGAAGAAATACGTACTAGTAGAGCGTCAAGTTCGTCTTTTAAATCAGACACAATTACCACCTTTTCAAGGTAGAGAAATGATTCAATAATTACAGCAAAAAAGGACAAATCACAAGCTGTAACACTATGCTAGCTTAGCCACCGATTGGCTACAAGGATCAATTAATTCTCAAAAGCAAGTAGGTTAGCTCGTAGATCAATTATTCTTGAGGGCCGATATAGATGTTCGGGAAAAAACTTACCGATGAGCAAATAAAGGAAATCCATGATGCCGCTATTGGCGCTTCTGATAGCGATGAAGCATGGAATAGATTAGCTCCACTAATAAAAGCACAAGCTACTAATGAGGTTGCTGCGGATGCATTGATTGATGTCATTCGTAACGGACATCTCACCATCGAACAATCCCTGAATCTATTATCAGAGATTTTTGAAGCCCATAAGAATAATGACGATATTGCGATCCTTATTGGTGATGCAATGAGCGCAGGCAGGAATCTGGATTACTTGAATGATCCGCCGCCCACACATCCCCTGTTTGAACAAATAATAAAACGTCTTTATGACATGGCCCTGATAGCAAATGACAAAAAAACAGAGGCGCTGATTGTCGAAGGGCTTTCATCCACAGCGCGACTTATGGCTCGCCAACATGATGAGATTGCAGAAAAGAGCTATGCGCGTTTAGTAGAGTTGCTGCCTGATGCGTCCTGGGCTCACTATAATCAAGGGCTTTTTTTCAAAACCAGAGGTCGCTTTACCGAAGGCGTGAAAGCTAATCAAAAGGCGATTGATCTAGCGAAAGAGCCCACCGATAGCCATCTATGGAATTTAGGGATTTGTGCCACTGGATCAGGCCAAGGTGATATTGCCCTGAAAATTTGGAAAGAGATAGGCCAGAAAATTGAAATGGGACGTTTTGATCTGCCCGAAGGCGGATATCCATCATGCAAAGTACGACTTGCACAATACCCCTTGGCAGAGCGTGATGCTGATCATGACGATCCCGGATTAGAGGAAACAATTTGGATCGAGCGCTTAAGTCCATGTCACGGCATTATTCGAAGCGTTCTATATCACGACTTAGGGATTGATTATGGCGATGTGATTTTAATTGATGGAGCGCCCATCACCTATCATAAATATGGCGATAAGCAAATTGCAGTCTTCCCTCATCTCGCAACAATCAGGAAAAATCATTACCAATTTTTTGATTTTGCAGGTACACAAGGTGCTGAAGGTGAGCTTGGTGATATAAGCGAACACCTGGAAAAAGATGCAGTAATTTATTCGCATACCGAAAAATTTTCTATTCTGTGCTCGACTTGCTGGCACAACGCAACAATCGATCACGAACACAAAGAAAGTGAAGAAAAACATGTAGTAACTGGACGCATTGCTGTGCCTCCGGGTATTGATCCAAAAGACATCTTGGACAAAATCGATAACATACTAAAAGATACACCGGAAACCAGAGTGTTTTCACCCGATCTTTGCCGCGCTGCCAGCTTGGAAGATCGAGCCAGAATTGAAGAGCGAAGATTTAAGTTACTTATGAACTCTGTTGAATAAAAGCCGCTTATTTTTGTAGACGGCTTTCTGACAGACCAGTGGTTAATTGTTCTGTCGTCGTGCGGATACTTTAACCAGTCATCAGATAGTAGAAGCATTAAAATTGAATTACTACCAATCACGACTTAGCTCAATTTAAGGCATCCTAGTTACTCTGGGTTGCAAGTCCGCTGTGAAAAATCATGCCTTATTAGCAAATACGAAAAGTTCAATCACAGGTGCCTGCACATACACTGCCACCATTGAAATCAATAATATGCCGGTGCCAGTTGAAATTAGAGACTTTGTACGATCAAGCTCATGCACGATGCGGAGCATCCGGTAGGTCAAGTATCCGAAAACTAAATATCCCAACGCTACCAGCAGATTGCTTATTGATGCTGCGATACTTTGATATATTCCCAGAGAAATTAGTCCGGAAATATCACTTTGTAATGGTTCAGATTGCGTCAGAATAGCTTTGTGTGTGACCATCATCATTGGCAGTTCTACAATCCTAATAAAAACAAAAATTAGCGAAAGATAGCCAAATCCGGTCACTGTTTTTATCATGTTTGATTTCCCGCCATATAGCTTTGCTGGTATCCAAAAGGCGATACCACAAACGAGAATTATGGCCCAAGTGAAAATTATCATTGCGCAAAACAAATAGGTATTAAGATCATGCGACGTATTCAGATATACGACCGATGCAAGCAATGACATTAAAATAGAGACGCCCAAAGAAAATCTGCCTCCAGCGAAAAAGGATGTTTTTCCACTTTTCACTCTCACCATAAATTTATCAAAGCGCGCACACATTTTTTCTACCGCTCTCATATGCTTGGAGAATGTGCCTGAAAATGTGTTTGTGATTAAATCTAACGGATTTTCCATACGTATGACTCCTGATTTTATTTCGACGCAATA
>FWPV01003188.1_pt1 | contig 22856 bp, 24 predicted proteins | sample 2228371 | NCBI WGS metagenome assembly FWPV01 (sample SAMEA103939776, study PRJEB20133) | metagenome | reverse complement strand
TTTTGCAAAACCAGTTTATAATGGCCTCCGACACCCTTGAGAGCTGTTTTCTTTCGCTGACCAATCCTTTCGGACAGGGCGTCTTTTTGCTTGCCATGATAAGCAGTATTGCTCCTTTCCTGGGGCTTCTGGGAACAGTGTGGGGAATAATGAACTCATTTTACGAAATAGGCAATCAAGGTTCGGCAAGTCTTCCGGTTGTAGCGCCCGGAATAGCCGAAGCTCTTATTACCACTATTGTGGGATTGGCTGTGGCCATTCCCGCTCTTTTCTTTTATAACTATTTCAACAACCGTACCGAACAGATCGAAAACGAGATGGACGAATTCAAGGAACTTCTTCTGGTAAGGTTAAAGCGTGAGTTGTTCAGCCTGCTTTATGCAGAACGCAGTGGCTCTTCGCGGAATTCTTCTTCTTAAATTATAACGACTAAGTAACGAGAGGAAAGTTTTTAATATTTTTTCGATAGATGTGATATAAGAAAATTCTATGAAACAAAGGAAAAGACGTCGTCGGCGTGTAATAAGCGAATTGAATCTTACGAATTTGATTGATGTCGTTTTCGCTTTGTTAATCATTTTTATGATTACAGCTCCGATGATGACCCAGGGAGTTCAGGTTGACCTGCCGAAAACCGAATCCGACAACGTCGAAGCAAATCAGTCTATTCAGGTATCTATAACCAGCCGTAACGAAATCTATATCGACCAGCAGAAAGTAACTCTTCTTGATTTTAAAAGGGAGTTCAAAGAGATTTTCCGCAACCGTACAGATGTACCGGTTTTCATCAATGCCGACAAAAAGGTACCTTACGGTCTGGTGATCAGGGTTATTTCAGAATTACAAAACGCCGGCGTAATAAAGTTAGGCTTTCTTACCCTTCCTCTCGACAAATCGGGTGATCTTTAATGAAATATCAATCCATACCTTATAAAGAGTGCGAAACTTACCGAAGACTTCCGGTTACTGCTTTACTTGCACTTTCTATACTATTTCATATTTTCTTTCTTGTCATTATTCCGATTATGAGCACTCTTTTTCATAATAGACGAAAATTCGAGAGACCGAAGACATTTCAGCTTGTCGCTTCTCCCTTTCGGCCCTCTCCCCCTTCGCGGGCGCCGCTGAATGAAGAGGCGCGTAAACAACGCATGCCGCAGGAGGAAAAAAAAACGCAACCGCGTCAATTGCCCGATCCTAATGCCAGACGCGCGACGGCTCGTGAGGCCCAGAAAGAAAAAGAAGCAGCCAGACCAAAGGAAAATCTCAATGAACTGGCTTCTATACTAAATGAAATACCCGCCCCTGCCAGCGTTGCCGCAATAGGTAATTTCAAATATCACTGGTACCTTAACAATGTCCAGCAAAAACTGGAACGTTTCTGGAATCCCCCTTCCGAAAACCGTTCACTTAGGGTAGTGGTATCATTTATAATATATCAGGATGGAACAATATCCGAGCCCTCAATTGTCAACTCATCGGGAAACGGCACATTGGATAATCTTGCTTTACGCGCAGTGAAACTTGCCGCGCCGTTCGGAAAGCTGCCGCCCGGCTTCGAAGGAAACCGTTTGGAACTTAACTGTACACTTATACCTACAAGGAAATAAGATAAGAATGAAAAGAGCCTTTTTGCCGTTGATAATCTCAAGTGGTTGCTTTACGGCACTATTTGCAGAAAAGTTCGATCTGGAAGTCTATGCATCAAAATTCGACAGTATTCCTATCGGTATCGTAGATTTTACATCAAAGAACGGTAATACGCTTGCAACCGACCTGCCGTCGGATATTATCGCCTCCGACCTAGATTTCTGCGGAAGGTTTATAGTCGTAAAAAGGCCTTCCTTCGACAGTGTCGCTTTCGGCGAGGCAGGGGTTGGAATATATATCGATGGAGAGTATACGGCTTCTGATGATAAGGTGGTTATAGAGTGTAATCTGCGAGATGTATCGAACCGGGAACTGATAATTAATAAAAAATACAAGGGTGAGCGGAAATTCATCCGTAATATGGCCCATCGTTACTCAAACGAAATAGTGGAGATGCTTTTCGGCGAGCAGGGAATTTTCGAATCCAGATTTCTTTACGTAAGAACCGAGGGTAAAAGGAAGCAGATAGCCATCATGGATTTCGACGGCTATAACCGATCCGATCTTACTAAAAACGAATTCATTAACATATTCCCGGTTTTTACGGATAAGAGCACGGTTCTGTGGGTTTCGTATCAAAAAGGCAACCCCGACATTTTCCGCGGATCGATCTACAGCGGCGCGTCTAAAATATTTCTTTACAGTAAAGCGATAGAAACTTCGCCCGACGTCTCCCCCATCGACGGGACCGTCGTTTACGCTTCTTCACAAAAGGGTAACCTCGACATTTACACCTGTAATGCCGACGGCTCTAATGTACGTCAACTTACCGTTCATTACGGAGTGGATACGTCCCCCTGCTGGTCCCCGAACGGATATCAGATAGCCTTTACATCCGACCGTTCGGGAAATCCTCAAGTTTATGTAATGGACGCAGACGGCGCCAATCAACGACGAATTACATTTCATAGTAAATACTGCGATTCACCGTCTTGGTCTCCCAAAGGAGACAAAATAGCCTATATGGCGATGGATGAAACCGGAAGGTTCAATATCTGGGTTATCAACCCCGACGGCTCCGATCCGAGACAGATAACTTCTCTTAACGGCAACAACGAATATCCGACATGGTCGCCAGACGGCGCCCTGATTGCATTTGTAAATGAATACGGCGGCCGCAGCGATCTTTTCGTTATGAAACCCGACGGCAGCAGGGGACGAAGGATTACATCTTCAGGGGATGTAAAGATGCCCGACTGGTCGGATTTTTAATTCCATTACAGGGGGGTTATAATGTATAAAAAAAATCACATCGCAGCAGTATTTCTTATTTTGTCACTTACGATTAGCAACTGCACAAACATTACTCTTATGCGCACAAAAGAGCTTCGCGCAGTTCAATCCCGCGTCGATTCACTCCGAACCGAACTTATGTCTTTGCAACAACGCATTTACGAAGAACAAAAGACACAGAGCGAGATTATAAGGTTGATACGTGCGGATCAGCAACTGCGTTTCGGAGAGCTTGACCGAAAAGTGTCGGAAATCAATTCCAATCTGAACGAAAACCAGTTCAGGCTGTCGAAGATAGACGAGCAAACAGCGGAATTCAAAAAACGGCTCGAGGCGAAACTGGTCTCCGATTCAATTTCCAGCAACTCGCGTAAAGCCGAAATAGAAAAGCTCTTTCAGATCGCAATGAGCGATTTCAACGCCGGCAGATACGATATCGCCATCAACGGCTTTAAAGATCTTTCTACACAATTTCCGGAATCACCTATTGCCGCCGACGCCCAGTACTGGATTGCCGAATGCAATTATGCCAAAAAGGCTTACGGCGCGGCGGAAGCCGACTACCTTTCTTATATTAAAAAATATCCTCAAGGAGCAAAATTCTGCGTTTCGCTCTACAAGCTTGGTTTGACATACGAAAAGCAGAATAAGATAAACTCAAAAAATATGGTCTGGAAGAAAGCGATCGAACAGTGTCCCGATTCGCCTGAAATTCAGGTTATTAAAAGCCAAATTAAATATTAGGGTACGGAGAACAGCATGTCTGAAAAATTCGTTTATTATATGCACGGACTTACGAAAACATATCCTCCTAAAAGGGAGGTTTTAAAGAACATATCACTCGCTTTCTTTTACGGAGCAAAAATCGGCATCATTGGAACAAACGGGGCCGGAAAAAGTACGCTCATGAGAATCATGGCGGGAATAGATACCGAATTCGAAGGTGAAGCGTGGATCGAGAAAGGACGCACGGTCGGTTATCTTCCCCAAGAACCGCAACTCGATCCATCGCTCAATGTTCGCGGCAACGTAGAGCGTGCGGTGGCTTCTATCCGAAGTTTACTTGAGGAATTCGAAGCCGTCTCTGCAAGGTTCTCTGAACCTTTGACTGACGAAGAAATGGAGAAGCTTCTTGAACGTCAGGCTTCACTTCAGGAAAAAATAGATTCCCTTGACGCATGGAATCTTGACCGTCACCTTGAAATAGCAATGGACTCGCTTCGTCTGCCTCCGGGCGACGCAGACGTTTCCTCTCTTTCCGGCGGAGAAAAGAGAAGGGTTGCTCTTTGCACGCTTCTTATTCAGAAGCCCGACTTACTTCTTCTCGATGAACCCACAAACCATCTTGATGCGGAATCGGTGGCCTGGCTCGAAAGGCATCTTCGCGAATATAAGGGGTCTGTAATCCTGGTTACACACGACCGTTATTTTCTGGACAATGTGGTAGATTGGATCCTGGAGCTCGACAGAGGCCAAGGGATACCATGGAAAGGCAATTATAGTTCCTGGCTTGAACAGAAAACGCTACGGCTCTCACGGGAAGAACGCGAGGAAAGCGCGCGTCAACGGCGTCTGAAAAAAGAACTCGAGTGGGTTAGATTGTCTCAAAAGGCGCGGCAGGCAAAGGGAAAAGCGCGGCTGGCGGCATACGAAGAGCTTCTTAATAAGGCGGCGCCCGAAAAAATCGTTTCGGCAAGTATTGTTATACCCCACGGTCCACGGCTGGGGGATAAAGTAATTATTGCGGATAAATTGACAAAGGCTTATGGCGACCGGCTGCTTTTCGAAAATTTGAGTTTTTCTCTCCCGCGTGCCGGAATAGTAGGAATAATCGGCGCAAACGGCACGGGTAAAACGACGCTGCTGCGGCTTATCACCGGTCAGGAAACACCCGATTCGGGAGCTGTTATAATAGGCGACACCGTCAGGCTGAGTTATGTGGATCAGAACCGAGACGCTCTGAATCCCGACAAAACGGTTTTCGACGAAATTACCGGTGGTAAAGATACCATACTTCTGGGGAAGACGGAAGTCAATTCACGCGCATATGTAGCCAAATTCAACTTTACAGGATCCGATCAGCAGAAACTAGTATCCAACTTATCGGGAGGCGAGCGTAACAGGGTTCATCTTGCAAAGCTTCTTCAGGGCGGAGGCAATGTGCTTCTACTTGACGAACCTACCAACGATCTTGACGTGGAAACGCTCCAGGCGCTTGAACAGGCCATCACCGATTTTTCCGGCTGCGTCGTAGTGGTAAGCCACGACCGCTGGTTTCTCGATCGTATAGCTACTCATATCCTTGCCTTCGAGGGAAACAGTACTGTCGTATGGCATGAGGGCAACTACGCATCTTACGAGGAAGCTCGAAGAATCCGTTATGGAATAGATGCCGACCAGCCGAAACGGGTTAAATATAAACCTCTGCAACGAAACCGATGAAAACGGGGTAAGGAAATATGGAACGATTAACCAATAATCAATCCGATAAAATCCGACCTCATTACATATTCCTGCATTTATATTTCTAAATAAAAAAAACGGTCTGCTTCAACAGCAAACCGTTCTTCTGGTATTCTTTATCAAAGGCTGTCTACGATGGGATTACATTTTGTGCGTTGGGGCCTTTTGCACCGTCAACTACTTCGAACTGTACCTTCTGTCCTTCTTCAAGCTTTTTAAAGCCTTTCGACTGAATAGCCGAGAAATGGACGAACACATCGCGGGATCCATCATCCGGAGAGATGAATCCATAACCTTTGGCCTCATTGAACCACTTTACAACACCTGTTGGCATACTGCAAAACCTCTTTTTAAAAAAAATGAAAAATACCGGTCCCCCTTGTACTGGACCATTTCTAACATACTTTAAGATAGGTTGTGCCGAGCGGAATTGAAAGGATAATTTTATTTTTTTATGAAAATTATTGATAACAGGGTGTGCTTTTCTTCGCCTTATCTAAAAAAAAGGAAACGATCTTCCGACCGTTTCCCTTAGAAGTCAGCTTATCTCTTTCCGGATCAATAATCGTCCATACCGCCGCCCGGCATACCGCCGCCTGCGGGTGTTTTCTCCTTTTTCTCCGGTATTTCGGTAACTATACACTCGGTTGTAAGAACCAGCCCTGCAATACTTGAGGCATTTTCCAGCGCGTTACGGGTTACTTTGGTAGGATCGATCACACCCGAATCCATAAGATCTTCGAATTTATCGGTATATGCATTGTATCCGTATGCGCCCTTTTTGCTCTTGATCTCATTGACTATAACCGAAGCTTCTTTACCGGCGTTTGCGGCTATCATCCGACACGGTTCTTCACATGCGCGCCTGATGATGTCGACGCCGATGGCCTCGTCTCCCTCGAGTTTGAGATTGTCAAGAGCGGCAGCCGCCCTTATCAGAGCCACGCCTCCTCCTGCGACCACTCCTTCCTCAACGGCCGCGCGCGTCGCATGGAGAGCGTCCTCTACACGGGCTTTTTTCTCCTTCATCTCGGTCTCGGTGGCCGCGCCTATCTTCAGTACGGCTACGCCGCCCGCCAGCTTCGCCAGACGCTCCTGAAGTTTCTCGCGGTCGTAATCGGACGTCGTCTCTTCAATCTGTTTACGTATGATATTAATACGGCCTTTAATATCTTCCGACTTGCCGGCGCCTTCGACGATTGTCGTATTATCCTTGTCAATTACGACCCTCTTGGCCTTTCCGAGGGAATCTATGGTCGTGTTTTCCAGCTTGAATCCGGCTTCCTCCGAAATGACTATACCGCCTGTAAGAATGGCGATATCCTCGAGCATTGCCTTACGGCGATCGCCGAATCCAGGAGCTTTTACAGCGGCTACTTTCAGCGTTCCACGCAGTTTGTTGACAACCAGCGTGGCCAGTGCTTCACCCTCAACCTCCTCGGCTATAATAAGGAAACTCTTTCCCATCTGAGCCACTTTTTCAAGAAGAGGCAGGAGATCTTTCATCGCGCTTATTTTTTTATCGTGGATAAGAATGAGGGGCTCCTCAAGCACACACTCCATATCTTCGGAGTTGGTAACAAAGTATGGTGAAATATATCCCCTGTCGAACTGCATCCCTTCAACCACTTCAAGTGTGGTGTCCATGGATTTCGCTTCTTCCACTGTAATAACACCGTCTTTCCCAACTTTTTCCATAGCATTTGCAAGAAGATCGCCAATCGTCTCATCATTGTTTGCACTTATGGCCGCAACCTGAGCGATCTCCTTCTTACCCTTAACGGGTCGCGAGTCTTTTTTAAGTTGTTCTACAACGGCTTTTACTGCCTTATCGATCCCACGTTTAATTGCCATAGGATCTGCACCGGCTGTAACGTTCTTGATTCCAAGATGCGCAATAATCTGCGCCAGAACAGTAGCGGTGGTTGTTCCGTCGCCTGCCACATCGGAAGTCTTGGAAGCAACCTCTTTGACAAGTTTTGCTCCCATATTTTCAAACTTGTCCTCGAGTTCAACCTCTTTGGCAACGGTCACGCCGTCCTTTGTCACGGTCGGCGAACCCCAGCTCTTCTCCAATACGACGTTTCTGCCCCGAGGACCCAAAGTCACTCTTACTGCATTTGCAAGGATATCAATACCTTTGAGCAGTTTCTCCCGTGCAGTAATATCAAATGCAACCATTTTTGCAGCCATAGTTTTCTTCCCCTTTCAGTTTAAGTTTATCGAATTTGTTGCACTGATTGACAAATCAAATAATGGCCAAACAATCGCTTTCACGTACAATCAGATAATCGGTTCCGTCAATAGTAACTTCGGTACCGCTATATTTTCCGTAAAGAACCTTGTCGCCCTTTTTCAGGGTCATTTCAATCTTTTGGCCTTTATCGTTTACCTTACCGGGCCCAACCGCAACAACCTCACCTTTTTGAGGTTTTTCTTTGGCGTTATCGGGAATAATAATTCCCCCTGCGGTTTTTTCTTCTGCCTCCATCGGTTTTAATATCACCCGATCTTCAAGCGGCTTAATATTCATAAAATGACCTCCTGAAAATAGTGTTACAAATTTATTGATAGTTGATTAGTTTGGATTAGCGGTTTTAATGCAACAATCGTACCAGAAAAATAATCCATGAACCAGCTTGAAAATAAACATCTAACTATCCTCTGATCATGAAAAAAGCGTTTTATATTAAAACATCTTTTCAAATTTAAACACTTTTCAGGGCAATCCGATGTTGCATGAACTTTTGAAAATAATTATTTTTATTATCAATTTACTAAACTATTGAAACACTCTTTCATTCATTATAAAACATGAAACTTTCGACTAAGTCCCGTTATGGGTTGCGTGCAGTCATCGAAATAGCAAAGTCGTATGGATCATATCCTGCCAAAAGAAAGAATATAGCTTCAAGTCAAGGCATTTCCGATTCATACCTTGAAAACATTCTAATTAATCTTAAAAACAACCGGATTATTGATACGGCCCGAGGAGTCAACGGGGGATATGTCTTAAGCAGGGCCCCACAGGATATTACTTTGTTGGAGATAGTAAACGCTCTGGAGGGGCCGCTTGATCTTGTCGAATGTGTCGGATCAAAAGCGGCCTGTGCTAAAACCGAAACCTGTATTGCAAGATCCGTGTGGAAAGAACTTTCGGATTCTTTGAAATCGATTCTCGGCAATATTACATTACAGGATGTAATCGAACGGGAGAAGATGATATCTGCTGCCACGTATGTAATATAAAATTTAAAACGTTATTTCTATGACTAACCTTATTGATTAAAATTAAAGAAACAGTAGAAGGATAATATTAAAGGTTTTTTATGACTATTGTTCTTCCAGAAAATTATCATGGTTTCTTGGCACTTAAACAGAGGCGTATCGAGTGCATAACCATAGAAGAGGCGCTCAAAGAGGATATTCGTGCTCTACGGATAGGAATCCTGAATATAATGCCGAAAGCCGAAACTTATGAACTTAGTCTGCTTCATCCGCTCGGACGGTCGGTGATGCAGGTGGAGCCGATATGGATAAAACTCAATACGCACAAATACACAAGCACCGATCCTTCACATCTGGAGACATTGTACATGCCTTTTGGGGAGGCTGTCGAAAGAAAGCGTCTCGACGGCCTTATAGTCACCGGAGCTCCGGTGGAAGATATTCCATTCGAAGAGGTGTCGTATTGGAATGAAATACAACGCATACTCCGGTATGCACAAAAAAACATTGCATCTACACTTGGGATCTGTTGGGGAGGACTTGCGCTGGCGAAATTTCTGGGTATAGAAAAAACCGTATACAAGAAAAAACTCTTCGGTGTATTCGAAACATTCAATATCGATCGCAAGCATCATATAACGGGTGAAATGGACGACCGGTTCTGGTGTGCCCAGAGCAGGCACGCAGGTATTTCCGATGAGGTACTTGAAAAAGCCAGGGACAAAGGTATCGTAAGACTTCTTGCATGGTCAAAGGAGGCCGGTTATACGATTTTCGAAAGTGCCGATCAGCGGTTTCTTATTCATCTGGGGCATCCTGAATATGAACCTGATCGGCTCATCGAGGAGTATCACCGTGATCTTAAAGAAGGGCGCACCGATGTTGATCCGCCGGCTAATCTTGACCCCGAAAAACCCGCAAACACATGGCGATCTCACCGTACCGAGTTTTTCTCGCAATGGATAAAATATGTTCATGAAACGACAACCTATTGACGGCGGAGAACTATGAACTTTACAGAGTGGATGAATACCCGTTTACCTCTCATTGCAAACGGGTTGGAGAATTCGCTGCGGAAAAACGGCGAGCCGTCCGCCGACGACGGGCTTGACCTTGCAGGACGTAATGAAATTTACGAGATCCTGGACGACATTCTTGCAGTACTCTTTCCCGGGAGTTACAGCAGGGAACGTATAACAAACGAAAACATCGGCTTTTTTTTATCCGATCAACTGCGGCACATAAGCTACCGTCTCCATAAACACATATATGCGGTTCTTAAATACCGTTGCAAAAAGGATAAGTGCGACAATTGCGACTGTGAGACGCGTTCCGCAGAAACGCTTACTCATCTTATGGAGTCGCTTCCAGGAATACGGGAGCTTCTGATGACGGATATTCAGGCGGCTTTCGAAGGCGATCCCGCCGCCCGGTATATTGACGAAATAGTATTGAGTTACCCCTGTATAGAAGCTATTGCAACCTACCGGATAGCTCATCTATTATATGAACTCGACGTCCCTATTATTCCTCGTATAATGTCGGAGCGTGCACATTCCCGGACAGGCATAGATATTCATCCCGGCGCCGTTATCGGAAGCCGTTTCTTTATAGATCATGGAACCGGCGTGGTAATCGGAGAGACTTGCCGCATAGGCAATAACGTTAAAATATACCAGGGAGTAACCCTGGGAGCATTATCTCCGTTCGACAGCGAAGGCAATCCGAGGAGGCTAGAAAAAAGACACCCTGATATCGAAGACGACGTGATCATCTATGCAAATGCGACTATTCTGGGAGGTCATACCGTAATAGGAAAAGGCGCTGTGATAGGAGGAAATACATGGATAACCCGGTCGGTCCCTCCCGGAAAGCATATTTATAACAGAGAACAGTGCGAATCAATTAATGATCATCCGAATCAACACAAGGAACAATAAATGGGAACCACCATAACGCTTAACGGAAAGACAGTTGAGTGGCAGGCGGGAGGCACTATCGGGCGGTTACTTTCTGAACATTCGATTGATCCTTTACATGTCGTAGTAGAGGTCAACCGCAGAATAGTCCGCCGGGAAGAGTTCGACAGTTATGAAATCCGCGACGGCGATATAATAGAAATTCTGCGTTTTGTAGGCGGAGGATGATATGGACGAACTAATAATAGGAGGCGTGAGGGTCCGCTCGCGACTTATAACCGGCTCAGGGAAATACAGCGACGATCGTATTATCGCCGCAGTACTCGATGCGGCAGGCTGCGACATCATTACTGTTGCTCTGCGGAGAATCGATTTCGACAGACCTGATGAAAGTATTTTAAACTACATACCAAAAAACAAGATTCTTCTCCCCAATACATCGGGCGCCAGAAATGCCGAAGAGGCCGTGCGTATTGCGCGTCTTTCCCGTGCAATGGGATGCGGGAACTGGATAAAAATCGAGGTTATTAAAGACCAGAAGTATCTTTTGCCCGACAACGAAGAGACTGCCAGGGCCACAGATCTTCTTGTCAAGGACGGATTTGTTGTTTTTCCATATATGTATCCGGACCTGACTTCCGCAAGGCGTATGGTTGATGCAGGAGCCGCCGCAGTCATGCCGCTGGGAGCTCCCATAGGTACCAACCGCGGTCTTCTAACAAAAGAGTTTATATCGATTCTTATCGAAGAGATCGATCTTCCGATAATAGTAGACGCAGGAATAGGAAAACCTTCGCATGCAGCCGAAGCGATGGAACTCGGAGCCGCGGCGGTGCTTCTGAATACTGCTATTGCGGCAAGCGACGATCCCGTATCTATGGCACGGGCATTCAGGCTTGCCGTGGAGGCAGGCAGAACGGCTTATCTTGCCGGACTTGCCGCAGCATCATCCCGTGCCGTAGCCTCCTCTCCTCTTACCGGTTTTTTGAACTCATAAATAAAATCAGCGTCGGAAACCATTATGTCTTTTGCAGAGCTTATTGATTCTTACAAATCGCTTGACATAGAGAAATACTGTTCGGATATCGGCGTTTTCGACGTCGATCGTATTATCAGTAAAGACGTTCTGTCGGAGCGCGACTTTCTGGCCCTTCTCTCCGATGCGGCGGACGAGCGTCTTGAAGCTCTTGCTCGCCGTGCTTCCGTGATCACACGCCTTAATTTCGGCAGAGCCGTAATTCTCTTTACGCCCATTTATATATCTAATTACTGCGACAATATCTGTCCTTACTGCTCGTTTGCGGCACAAAGAAATATCATCAGAAGCCATCTTACATCGTCCCAAATCGAAGAAGAGGCCGGCCGTATTTCATCCACAGGAATACGTCATATACTGGTGCTTACGGGAGAGTCCCCCCATAAAGTTACTATCGATTATCTCGAAGAAGCTTTAAAACTATTACGGAAGTATTTTTCATCCATAGCAATCGAAGTCTACCCAATGTCGGAAGTCAGCTACTCCCGCCTCATAGAGGCCGGCGCCGATATGCTTACTCTGTATCAGGAAACGTACGACAGACAACGTTATGCAATCCTTCACCCCACAGGTCCGAAATCCGACTACCTTTTCCGTCTGGACGCTCCGGAACGTGCCTGTAAAGCCGGTATACGCGGGGTAACCGTAGGCGCGCTCTTCGGTCTTTACAACTGGCGATCAGACGCTTTTTTCACAGCGCTTCATGCCGCATATCTCCAGCGACGTTTCCCGGATGTAGAAATCTCAGTCTCTCTTCCGCGTCTCAGACCCATAGCCGGCGACTTTTCAACTTCATATAATATCAGCGACCGTCAATTTGTCAAAACGATTATTGCATTAAGAATCTTTCTTCCGAAAGCCGGAATAACTCTCTCTACAAGGGAAAAACCGGACTTTAGAACGGCTCTTCTTCCTCTGGGCGTCACCCGAATGTCTGCCGGCGTATCAACCAGTGTAGGCGGACACGGGACAAATCCTTCAACGGCGCAGTTCGAGATAGCCGACGGCCGGGATGTACCTACAATAAAATCAGACCTTCTTGCCGCAGGGTTTCAGCCTGTAATGCACGACTGGAACAGAGCGCTCACAGAATAATTTGTCGATTATCGTATTGAATCCGGCCGTTATAATATCCTATAATTTGACTCGTATAATCTTATTCAATTAATTACAATACAATATGCCTAACTCAATAAACGAGCCATATATTTCTATCATTATTCCGGCCTACAATGAAGCGGCTTCGCTTCCGGAGCTTATAAATGAAATCCATGAGGTGATGAGGAAACATTCATACGCCTACGAATTAATAATTGTCAACGACGGTTCCGTCGACGATTCGCGTGAGTTGCTCGATGATCTTGCCTCGAAAGACCGACTCTGCAGAATAATTCACCTGCGCAGGAATTCCGGCCAGACGGCCGCTATGATGGCCGGTATAGATCATGCAAAAGGAGAAATAATAATCCCTATAGACGCGGATCTTCAGAACGATCCGAACGACATCCCTTTGCTTATAGACAAAATCAACGAAGGAAACGACGTCTGTTCCGGATGGAGAAAGCACAGGCACGATAACCCACTGTTGCGGACGCTTCCGAGCAAGATAGCCAACTGGCTTATTAAAACCATATCGGGCGTCCGATTACACGATTACGGCTGTACATTAAAAGCTTATCGCAGGGAAATACTGAAAGAGATCAGACTTTACGGGGAAATGCACAGGTTGATCCCTATTTACGCCAAGTGGAGCGGTGCAAGAGTATCGGAAGTCCCCGTCAATCATCGCGAAAGGCGTTACGGCAGATCTAAATACGGTCTGTCGAGGTCTATCAAAATAATCCTCGATCTTACGGTTACTCAATTCCTTCAACTGTATTTTCAGCGTCCTATATATGTTTTCGGAGGTTTCGGCCTTCTGAGTTTTGCGCTATCCTTTCTGACATTTCTGGGAATGGTTTACTTTAAATACTTCGGAGGCAAGTCGTTTATTCAGACCCCACTGCCTCTTCTTGCAGTACTGTTTCTGCTTATTGGTTTCATTTCCATTTTTATGGGATTTCTTGCCCAGATAGCAATGATGACTTACTATGAATCTCAGGGAAGAAAGTCATATATCATTGCATATACGCGTAATCTGGAGTAGACAATAATTGTGCGGAATATGCGGATTTGCCGGTAACGGAACCATCGAAGATATTAAGCTGATGAATGATGCGCTCTCTCATCGGGGGCCTGATGCAGAAGGCGTCTGGAGCGATGATAATAGAGAGGTTTACATAGGGCACCGAAGGCTTTCGATTATCGATATCTCGGGCGGAAGCCAGCCGATGTCGACGATCGACGGAGATCTATGCGTCTCTTACAACGGAGAGATATACAATCATCCAGAGCTTAGAACCGAACTCGAAAAAGCCGGACATCGATTCGTAACCGATCACTCTGATACGGAAATACTTCTGCATGGGTATCGTGAGTGGGGGAACCTTTTACCCTACTGTCTCAACGGTATGTGGGCTTTTGCAATTTACGATCGCAAGCGCAAACTTTTCTTTTTAAGCCGTGACCGGTTTGGGAAAAAACCTCTCTATTATACTATATGCCGCGGCGCCTTTATTTTTGCGTCTGAACTATCAGCATTAAAAAAGCACTCCTGTTTCGACGCTTCAATCTCCCTGCAAGCACTTAAAAAATATTTTGCATACAATTATATTCCCGCTCCCTCTACAATATATAAAAATGTCTACAAACTACCGGCGGGCCATAATCTGATATATTCTATTGTTGACAAAAGTTACCGTATAGAGAAGTATTGGGAATTTACTCTGGAGCCTTTCGAAACTATTCCAGAAAACGCCGAGTCGGTCTGGTGTGAAGAGCTCCGAGAACTCTTGGGCAAAGCGGTCAGGCGAAGGCTTATGTCTGACGTTCCACTTGGAATATTTTTAAGCGGCGGCATCGATTCCACTACAGTAGCCTGTTTCGCATCTCGCCATACCGAACCTTATAATCTTAAAACATTCTCCATTGGGTTCGAGGAGCCTACATTCGACGAATCGGCATATTCAACCTTTGCCGCAAATGTTCTAAAAACCGATCATCATCATACTATACTGTCTCTGGAAGGGGCCAAAGAACTTATGCCCGAAATAATTTCGAAGCTGGACGAACCTTTCGGCGACAGTTCTCTGTTGCCGACCTATCTTCTCTGTAAAGAGTGCCGGAAGCTGGTCAAGGTAGCTTTAGGCGGAGACGGTTCCGATGAACTTTTCGCCGGGTACGATCCCTTTCTCGCTTTACGTGCGGCGGATTTTTACGCTAGATTTTGCCCAAAACCCCTGCATATAGCAATAAGACTTCTTATCCGGAAGCTTCCGGTTTCCCATTCTAATATGAGTTTCGATTTCAGGCTCAAACGTACCCTTCGCGGACTCAGTTATAACAGAAAACTATGGAATCCTATCTGGCAGGCGGCCTTAGAACCTTCCCAGCTTGAGGATCTCTTTTGTGAGAAGATCAACATCGAAGAGCTTTATTCCGAGGCTGTCGAATGCTGGGACTTTTGCCGTCAATCCGACCTTATCAATCAAACCCTTCAATTTTTCACAAGACTTTATCTTCAGAACGATATACTTACCAAAATTGATCGTGCAGGAATGATGAATTCGCTCGAGATCCGCGCTCCCTTTCTCGACATCGAACTTGTCGATTTTGTCCGACGAATCCCGGCTGATTTCAAGTTCCGGAAAGGAAAAACCAAATATATCTTAAAAAAAGCCCTGGCTGCTTTACTCCCGGCAAAGATCCTCTACCGCCATAAAAAAGGATTCGGAGTTCCTGTAGGAAAGTGGTTCAGGGAAGGAGCGTTACGATTAAGCGACACTTTCGTATTCCCGGCACTTTCATCCGGTTTTATTCGTTTACAATCAAAAGAACATATAAATAACATAGCAGACAACAGAAGTTTTCTGTGGGATTTGTGGGTACTGGAAAAATTTTTACAGAATACAATCGTACGATGAAAAACATTCTGTTTATCAATTACGAATACCCCCCTATAGGCGCCGGAGCCGCGAATGCAGGTTATTATTTTGCGTTGAACATGAAAGCGCAAAACATCAACGTCTGCGTTCTTACCTCCGCTTACAAATCATTGCATGGCCGTACAATCGAAGACGGAGTCACCGTATACCGAATAAATGCATTCCGCACCCGAAAGGAAAGATCGTCAATTATTCAGATGTTAATTTATATAATATCCGCGCTTATTCATCTCCCTTTTATAATACGTAAAGAGCGACCTGACGTTTTAATAGTATTTTTCGGTTTCCCGGGCGGTCCAATAGGTCTTGCTGTCCGGTTATTCCGGAAAATTCCTTATATTTTATTACTCCGAGGAGGCGACGTTCCGGGTTCGGAACCGGAACTTTATTTTATTCACAAGCTGTTGACGCCTCTTCGACGGATTATCTATAAAAAAAGCATTGCAGTGGCTGCTAATTCCGAAGGGCTTCGGGAACTGGCTCTGAAATCCGATCCTTTATCTAAGATTCATGTAGTACCTAACGGCGTCGACACCTCGTTTTTTTGTCCTTCAGAAAAATCCGTTCCCGAACAAAACCATTTCAACTTTATTTTTGCAGGAAGATTCTGCGAGCAGAAAAATATAGAGACACTTATTAATGCTTTTTCCAAATGCCTGTCGCTTCGGCCGGCGGCAACACTTATACTTACGGGAGACGGGCACTCATATTCCCGTCTCAAATCCCTTTCCGCATCTCTTAATATCGATAGATACATTCAATGGCCGGGCTGGGTCAATAAAACTGAATTAAAAAATTTTTATTTGTCTTCCCACTGCTTTGTAAATCCTTCTGTCGGAGAAGGAATGCCGAATGCAGTTCTCGAAGCCATGTCGTGCGGATTACCTGTTATAGGCAGCAATTGCATAGGCAACCGCGAAATAATAATAGACGGTGAGACCGGTTTTCTTGTCGAAAGTTATAACGTAGAAGAGCTTCTGAACAGGATGATTTTACTCTTCGACAATAGACAATTGTGTCGCAAACTCGGTGCAAAAGGGAGGAAATTGTGCGTAGAGCGATATTCCTGGGCCGCCGCGGCGGAAAAGCTGTGCCTTTTGATTAATAAAAATCTCAACCGTGAATGTCTGACGACATAAGTTCATAATAATTAATCCGAAAACAACTTCATTATTAGCCGTCTTTGTTTTTTTCTCTACTTTCTCCATCCCCATATATAATATGGGGTCTCCTTTCCTAAATGGAAGATCATATCCAGAACGGAAACATGGTGTTCGAACGGCGGGTACAGCTGTGGATATTCCGGATATCCGCTATAATCTTTCCATAACAGTCTGATCCCTTCACGTTGAAATTTTTCAGGCACTATATAGCTTTTAGCCGAGGGGCCGCTCAAATATTCATTCGCTCCGCATTTTTTGCATAAATCAATCAGTCTGTCATCTTTAATACCTCTTGCATTCATCTCCCTGGCGTTCAAAAACACCGTCTTTATCCCCAGATATGCGGAGATTCTTTTTATAAGATTCTGATTTAATACCGACAATTTTTCAGGCATAGCCGATAATTCCGGCTCTAGTATTTCCAACCCTTCGGCCAAATGTTTCGTTGATTTATATGACCGTCGTATTGTTTCTAAATGTTTATATATCCATTTACGTTCGTAACAAATGCAGACTTCATCGATACATTGGAATCGCCCCCCTCTTACGGGAACAGTCAGCCATTTTAGCCCTGCAGGCGTTTTAAAACGGTTACGGTTACGCCAGTCCCTTTCTGTAAATTGCAGGTCATCCTCAAAAATAAAAACGTCAACCTCATTTATAATATCGAAATAACCCTTCCACGGCAGATAATTGGATTGTATTATAGCTGCTCTCATCTGAATTTATCCGATTTCAGGGTAATCGCCGCAATCCCGCCTACAAGTCCGCGCGCTATCGTAATAAACGATATCAGCAAACCTAAAAGCAACGCTTTTTCATTTGTCACTCCAAACGGCATTAACGCCGCAGTCAGAGAAGCTTCACGAATGCCTAATCCGCCTAATAGTGAAGGTATATATTGAAATATCGTCATCACGGTAATAGCAAACAGAATAATTCCTAAACTGATATCCGTTCCTGCAGAATAAGAAAGCATTTTAATTACGAAAGTCATCCCGCATTGGTATATAACTGAAATAAAAAATACAGCCGCGGTTTTTCTTTTATTGTTTTTTATATTTTCCGCCATTTGAAATATATCGGCAACTGTTTTGGATATAAATTTTGACTTCATAAATATTGATTTTTCAAGATAAGTCAATAACGGCAACAAAAAAGGAACGACTATCATTGAAATCGTAATACCTGCACTTATGAGGGGTGGAACCGTATTTTTATAAATCAGAAACGACGCAGGAACAAATAAAACAAATACCGCAAAAATTTGGGAATAATTATCCGTAATCAGCATCAATGCCGAATTTTTCCCCCCCGCTACCTTACGGTAATATATCCATCTTATTGCTCCTCCGAACAAAGTGCCCGGTAATATAAGCGTATAGTAACATGAAATTAAATTGAAACGATAAAAAAGAATTATATAATAAAGCGATCTTCCTTCTTTTCCGGATAATAATTCCATTTTGAAAGCTTTTATTATATCTATGAGCAGAAGTAAAACAAAAGCCGCTGTAACAATTTTGATATCCACTATTTTAAGGAGCCCCGTAAACTCTTTCCATTCCGTCGAGATTGCAATGAATATCAGAGAAGATAAGGATATTATCCAGCCAAGCTTTTTCATATTCTCCGGTAATATTCTTCCTTATATAACTATCTTATAATTACAGCCTTTAACAAGCATAGTATATATGGTCAATTTACATATGATAATTATATCGACGGTATCAGACCTCCCAGTCGACCCACCACGATTGTTTATAAGAGCACTCGCTGCAACCCGGTTCCGAATAATCATCTTCAAGCATCTTCCTTTTTATTTCCGCAAGCCTCCCCTCGATTGCATTTTTTACGGATAGTTCCCGCGCCGAACCGATAATGGCTTTTTCATTGTGGTCGATCGAACATTTTACGAACTTCCCTTGAGGATTGACTACTATTTTCTGAAACAATAAATTACAGGGGTGTCTTACACCTTTCCCGTACAGCGCCCCGGCTAATAATTCATTGTTGTTTTTATTTGACCAATTATGCGCATCTATCAATTCCACAACATCGGCATATCTGCCGAGCTCCCGGACGAATTGTTTTGCGCTATTCCGGTTATTCGGTATGTTTACACGGTTCAACCGGAAAAGAGGATTTTTAACACCGTTTTCGTCACGCCATTTTCTAAAATTACGTATATTATTTATAACTTCATCATAATTCAGACCTCTCCTTATTTTTTCATATTCCGTTTTATCGTTACTGTCTATGCTTACCGTCAGGCTGTCAAGTCCCGCCTTCATCAATCTCTCCGCGTTGTTTTGCGATAGTAAACTGCCGTTGGTAAACATATGCGCGTATCCGAATCCGATTTTTTTCGCATAGACTATTATATCGAATATATCCGAAAAAAGGAGCGGTTCTCCTCCCGTCAATATTATTTTTCTAATTCCTATCGCCGCAGCCTCGTCCATTATTTTATAACACAGCTTCGTGTCGATATCTGTGTTTCCCGCATGAACCTGTATGGGGCACATGATACAATCCGAATTGCATCTGTCGGTTACCGTTATCTCAAGATACGGGGGCCTCATTATCCACTTTCCCGCCCGATGATTGATAAGCTTACGATAAAACCGGCAATAAGGCCCGAAGCGATTAAGACGCTCGCTTTCTATTATATAATGCAACAAAAAATTGGCTGTTCGGGAAGTCCTTAATAAATTATAAAGCCTCTTATACATTACCGCTCTCTTTTTTGATCTCTTCAAACCATTCGGCATACGATGTAGCCATCCGGGAGCTTGTGTAACGGCTGACAATATGTTTTTTTCCTTCCATTCCCATACTTTTTCTTAAATTTGCATTTTCAGCCGTCAGGCGCATCATTTCCGACAAACTATCCGTATTCTTATTTTCTACAAGCATTCCGTTTACTCCGTTTTCGACTATTTCCGATATGGAGCCGGCATTAAATCCCACAACAGGCAGACCCGACGCCATCGCATCGTATATTACAACTCCCATTCCCTCATCAACGGAAGATGAAATATATACATCCGCATACCTGTAATAGGGAACCAATCCGGTTATTGTTCCTCCAAAAACCACCGAACCGGATAAATTTAATACCGAAACCTGTTTTTTCAATTTTTTTTCGAGACGGCCGTATCCTATCAAATATAACGTACCCATACCGCCCTTCTTTTTATATTCCGAAAACGCTTTGATAAGATACTTATGTCCCTTTCCGGGTACCATACGGGCTATATTTAAAAAAATTGGCCGCTCCAGATTGACATACGGCGAAACCGAATTATCATTCTTTTCAAGTTCGCAATATTCGGTACCCAAAGGGATATACCGTATCATATATTGAGGTACCCCAAACATCTTCAGCGTTTTTTCGGCTATTCTATCTTCAACCGTATATCCGGAAACCATACGACGCATATAAGCAAGCAGAACAAACCAGTGTATTCCTATTTGTGAAGGCAAGGCATGGATTGAAACGTTTACGGGGACCCGGGAAAATTTTTTATGAAAAAAAAAGAGATAAAAAAGATATGACGCCTGTAAATTCAAATTGATTATATCCGGGTTAATATCGGCGATGAATTTATTCATCGCGTTAAGATTGTCGCGGATATTAACCAACCGGAAAGGAATATTCATTCTATGCGGACTCTGTGGTAAAGAGTCTCCGGTCTTCTCGATATTTCCGTTTAGTACAAGCAAGGAATGATAATGGCCCGGAGATGCATATTTTATCTCCCACGAAACCACCCGTTCGGCACCACCCCATCCCGCGGAATCGATAATGTGAAGAATACTAAGCATTATTACCTTCGATCTGAATCCTTTTCGCTATTCATTATACTTTTCAACTTTCTTATTATATTATCATTTTTAAAGGATTTCATTATATCGGTTCATTAAACTCATATTCCGGGAAAACATCATTTATAATATCTATAAAACTTATTTTTGATCCAGAGCAGATGGTTTTTTCCGCAAATGCAGGATTTCCTGATTATAAGATTTATATTTTCCGATTTTTTTTTAATTATTTTCTTTACTTAATACAAATAACAATCAATATAAGGAGTCGTATTATGTCGGAGCATAGCATAAAAATCGTCTGGAAACTTCAGGGCGATAATTTTGATTACGAAAGCTACAACCGCGATCATCGGATAGAATTCGACGGCAAAAACAGTATATGCGCATCCGCGGCGCCCGAATTTCACGGCAATCCTTCATGCGTAAACCCTGAACAGGCATTTGCGGCTTCGATTGCAAGCTGTCATATGTTGACGTTTCTGGCGATTGCCTCAAAAAGAGGATTCGTCGTCAAATCCTATGAAGATAACGCATCCGGTAAACTCGGCAAAAACAGCGCCGGCAAAACGGCAATAACGCTAATCAATCTAAGACCGTCCGTTATATTTGCAAAAGATAGGACCCCTTCGCGGGACGTCTTCGACTCAATGCAGGAACAGGCACACAAAAACTGTTTTATAGCAAATTCCGTTGCGTCCTGCGTAAAGATATTGATTGAAGCGGAGTTCCGTATGGAGTAACGTATTGTAGCAGCTGCACGGAATAGTGAAGAAAGTTTTGTTTTCATAATTTTGTTATTTTTTATTTTTATTAATGATACCTACTTAGTATCTTTTAATAAATATGATAAGGGCGATAAACAAAGAAACAGATGTTGCGATAAGAGTTCTGAAATTTATATCAAAAAAAAATAGAACGGTAACTATTACTGATATATGTAAAGAACTAGAATTAATGAAACCATTCGTCAGAAAAATTCTGCAAATTCTTGCCAGAAACGATATCTTAATTTCAAAAAAAGGCAAAAACGGCGGATTCCTACCGGCAAGAAATTCAGAGGATATTTACCTTATAGAGATAATCAATATTTTTCATACGGGCTTCGGATTTTTAAACTGTAAAAGAGGTGGAAAGTGCGGTGATATAAAAAGATGTAAACTCAGAAAAAAACTGTTAAAACTTGAACGTATTATGATAAAAGAATTTTCAACAACAACTATTTCCGATCTTTACTAAACTACATCTTTAAAGAAAGATGAAAGAGATAATATGATAGTAAAAGACCAAACCGTGATAGTTTATGGAAGTAATAGCAATGTGAGTTTCGACAGGCGATTTTATTTTATATGTATAACTTTTCCTATCATAATGTCTTTTTTACTTGCTGCACATTTTATGCGTTGGATGCAGCCGGGGCTTGTTTTTATTTCATTAACATCACCAATACTTCTTGTACCCCGTCGCCTGTGGACAATAAAAATTTATCAGTTTTTACTTACTGCAGGCTCTATAAGATGGTTATATGTAGCTTTATTTACGGTTATGCGCAGAATTTCTGCCGGAGAACCATGGGGCCGCGCTACGATCATTATTGGAACAACTGCCGTTCTTACTCTGCTCTCAGCATTTCTTTTAGAACTATCGCCTGTCCGGAAACGGCACAACCATATGGTAGAAACAACCACTGCAAGCACTGCATCGTTTATTGCTGTGGTAATTGTTCTTTCTTTTATTCATCTCAAACTAAAAGATTTAATTCCACTTATTGCAGAGCGTCTGCTGCCTGGTTCCGGATGGATTGAGATTTTCATATTGGGTGTTTATGCCGCGTGGCTATCCGATCGTATTATTACAACAGGAAGGACGGCAGAGTTAAGGAAGAAGGTATGGACCGCTTTTTCTGCCGTTTTTTTTATACAATTAATTATGGGCATTTCAGGATTTAATGTTTTTTTATTAACTGGAAAATTACATCTTCCTATACCGGGAATGATAGTTGCAGGGCCTCTTTTTAGGGGCGAATTATCTTTTTTTATGCCACTATTGCTTGTTTCTACTCTGATTATAGCGGGACCGGCATGGTGTTCATGGCTTTGTTACTTCGGGTGTTGGGATCTTATAGCAGCAACTACCAGAAAACATGCCGGAACTATTCCAAAAAAGAATAATATTATCCGAATTTTAATTTTATTTATTCTAGCGGGAGGTGCTTTGCTTTTGAGATTACTTAATACCCCGAAAACATTAGCAATAACAGCTGGTTTACTTTTTTGAAAAAGCATGCGGG
>FWPV01006283.1_pt1 | contig 22861 bp, 18 predicted proteins | sample 2228371 | NCBI WGS metagenome assembly FWPV01 (sample SAMEA103939776, study PRJEB20133) | metagenome | reverse complement strand
TGATTCAATTATACCGCCAACTTTTTTTATGTTGTTTATCATTTCTCTAATTGTATTTACAATTATCCGAACATCTTTAATTAACCTTTTTATTTTTTGTTTTTTTCTAAAGACTTTTTCCTTTCTCATTAAAAAATTCTGCACAAGAATCTCTGTTTGCCTTACTGATAGACTTTTTTCTTTAACTATTTTAAAAATTTTTTGTATTTCTTCTTCATTTTTTATACTTAAAAGTGCCCTTGCATGACCTTTTGTTATTTCCCCGTTTGAAATACTATCTTTTATGTTCTGTGGTAAATTCAACAGCCTAAGTATATTTGCAACTTCAGACCTACTTTTGCCAACTCTTTCAGATATTTCCTCTTGAGTAAGTCCAAATCTTAATTGCAAAATATTGTAGGCAAAAGCCTCTTCAAGTGGATTTAAGTCCTTCCTTTGTAAATTTTCAATAAGACTTATTTCTGCAACCTCAATTCCATCAACATCCTTTACTATTGCCGGAATTTCTTTTAACCCAATTATTTTTGCAGCTCTTAGCCTTCTTTCTCCTGCAATTAACTGATATTGATTGCCAACACTTCTTATGATAATAGGCTGAATAACTCCATGCGTTTTTATTGATTCACTCAATTCATTAAGACTTACTGGTTCAAATTCCTCTCTTGGCTGAAATGGATTCATTTTTACACTGTCAATGGGCACATTTATTATTTTTTCTTTTTCATTAATTCCCATATATAAAGCCTCTTTTTATTGTTTTATACCTTCTTGGATAAATTTCATCTGATTTTTTTATTTTAAATAGTATTACTAAGTAATGAAATAAACCTGTAAAAGGTAGATTATATTTTACCACACATTCAACTTCTGCACCTAAAATTTTAATTTTTTTCAAGCTCAACTTTAAATCATCATAATAATTTTTTCCCTTATATAAAATTAATCTGCCTCCGACCTTAATCAGCGGTATTCCCAATTCAGCAACAAAAGAAACGCTTCCTAAAGCCCTACAGAGCCCAAAATCATACCTTTCCCTAAATTGCTCTTTTTTAGCCAATTCTTCAATTCTACAATTAAAAATTGCAATTTTTTTTAAGCCTAACTTTTCTATTACTTTTTCTAAGAAACAACATTTTTTATTCTTAGAATCCACAACATGAACATCTGCACCTTCTAATAAAATTTTTATTGGAATTGAAGGTAAACCAGCTCCTGCTCCTAAATCTATAATTTTTATCCCTTTACTATTTTCTCCGTTGGTATTTACTTTTAATATACTTAAGGCTGAAATCGAATCTAAAAAATTATAAATTACATTATCTCTCCACCCTTTTATTCCAGTTAGGTTAATTTTTTCATTCCAATCTCTCAACAAGCAATAATAATTCTTAAACCTCTCGATCTCTTTTTTTTCCAGCTTCAATCTTAATTTTTCAATTCCCTCCCTCAATATTTCAATATCTAATTTCTCCATCTTATTATAAAGTTATCCACAATATAAATTTTATTGGAGTAATTTTTTCCTTTTTTTTAAATAATCTTAAAAAACTTTTCTAATCAGGTATTTGAGCGATACTGTTAATTTCGACTTTTAAATTGTCAACAAAATCTATACAAGTTATCCACATTTTATTAACAATTTCGACTCTGTTGCACAAGTCAAAAAATTGGAATAGCAAGTTTTAACCTGCGTTAGAAAACCGCATAAATAAATGTGGTCTAAAGTCTTCTACTTCTGTAAATAACAAAAATTCGAGCTGTAAAGCAGGCTCAATTTCGTCTCTTTTTTAAGTAATACAAAAGAGTTAAGATATCTGCGCTCGTAACATTCATTAAGTTAGATGCCTGTAACAGATTCTGAGGTTTCACTTTTTTTAATATTTCCTTGGCTTCATATGAAAGACCATCCACTAAATCATAATTTATATCACTACAAATATTTATGTTTTCTAACTTTCTTAAATATTTTAATTCTTCTTTTTGCCTTTGCATGTAGCCATCATATTTTATTTCATTCTCTAATACTTTAACTTCTTCTTTGGTCAAAAATGCAGTCGGAGAATATTCAAACTTGAAACAATCTTCATACTTAATCGTTCCGCTTTTTATTAAGTTATAAATTGGAACTAATTTTAGATCCTTCTTGTCGTCAGTGCTCTCAGTTAAATGTTTCACATGAAACAATTTTAAGTTCCGTTTTTCTTTATAAACTTTTTTATATTTTTCAAGGACTTTTAAATAACTTTCATCGTCAATTAAACCTATTTTGTGCCCAATATGGCTCAGTCTAAAATCTGCATTATCATGCCTTAAAAATATCCTATTTTCAGCTCTTGAAGTAAAAATTCTATAGGGCTCTGAAAGTTCTTTAGTTACAATATCATTGATCATTACTCCAATATATGACTTTAGTCTCGATAAAAGAATCTGTTCTTTATTCTTAATTTTTAAGGCAGAATTTATTCCAGCAATGAGTCCTTGCCCTGCAGCTTCTTCATAGCCAGAAGTTCCATTTACTTGACCTGCAAAATATAAATTCTCAATAAGCTTTGATTCTAAGGTTTGATATAAATTCGTTGCTTTAATTGCATCATATTCTATTGCATAGCCAGGTCTCATAATCTCAGCATTTTCAAGTCCATCAATTGTTCTTATATATTCAGTTTGAATATCCATTGGCAAACTTGTAGATAGACCCTGTAAATACATTTCCTCAGTTTTAATTCCTTCTGGTTCTAAAAAAACAGGATGCCTTTCTTTATCTGGAAATTTTTTTATTTTATCTTCTATTGAAGGACAAAATCTTGGTCCTATTCCCTTAATGTTTCCACTATATAAAGCTGATTTGTTAATATTTTTTTTTATCACTTCATGCGTTTTTGAGTTTGTAAATGTTTGATAACAAGATACCCGAGGATGATTGTTAAAAACATTTCCAAAAAATGAAAATCTATATTGCTCATCACTTGACTTTTGTTCAATTAATTTCCCATAATTTAAGCTTTTTTTATTAATTCTTGCTACTGTGCCAGTTTTTAATCTTATCATTTCAAATCCTAAACTTTTGATGCTATCTGATAATCTTTTAGATGATATTTCTCCAAGTCTTCCAGCAGGAAATGATATGTTCCCAATATGTATGACCCCATTTAAAAATGTCCCAGTTGCAATAATTAATGAATGACAAAAAAAGGTCTCCCCAATATTTGTTTTTATTCCAACTACCTTTTTATTTTTGTGTAAAATTTCCTCAACTAAAAATTGCTTTATAGATAAATTTTCTTGTTTTTCCAAAATATTTTTCATCCTTATATGATAATCTTTTTTTTCTGCTTGAGCTCTTAATGATTGAACAGCAGGACCGTTACTTGTATTCAGGAGCCTAATATGTATGAAAGTTTCATCAATATTTTTAGCCATTTCACCTCCAAGAGCATCAATTTCTCTTACTATATTTCCCTTAGCAGGTCCCCCTATGCTTGGATTGCATGGCATATTGGCTATTTTGTCTAAATCAATAGTCACAATTAGTGTTTTAATCCCAATTCGAGCACAAGCTAAAGCTGATTCACAACCTGCATGCCCCGCTCCAACAATAATAACATCATAATAATTATCATTCATAATAACAACTACTTTTTGTAATACAACTATCCTGGAGGTTTTTATGCAAATTAATATTTTTTTCGATGATTACTGATGCCTTTCGCAGCAATTCATTGGAAAATTAAAATAAGAAAAAAACAATGTTTTCAATTTCAATTAATAAAACTTATTTTCCCACACAAAACCTATTAAAAATTTCAGATACTAAATTTTCTTCAATATCCTCCCCAATAAGCCTATTTAAAGATTTAATTGCACTTTTGATAGATATTGAAACTATATCCAGGGTCTCAAAATCAATTAATTGATATGCCTCTTTTAAAAATTCATTACATAAAACAAGTGCATTTTTATGCCTTTCATTTGTAATTATTGAATCGTTCTCATTATAAATAAAGTTTTCTTCAAAATATTTTTCTATTTCCGAAAATCCTTCTCCTGTCAAGGCAGATAATTTTACATACTTAAAATCTGGTAAAAAATTTTTTAACGAATTTTCATCTGTTATTACTTTCAAATCAATTTTATTAAAAATAACTAAGAATTTTTTGTCTTTAATTAAGTCAAGTAAATTCAGGTCATTGTCAATAAAATGTCTTGATGAATCTATCACAAAGAAAATTAAATCTGAATTTTCAATCACACTTTTTGACCTTTTAATTCCTTCTATTTCAATTTCATCTAAAGAATTGCAAAACCCTGCTGTATCAAACAAAGTTATTGGACACCCACATAATGACAAATTTTCACTTACAACATCCCTTGTAGTGCCTGGGATTGAACTAACAATGACTCTCTCACTTTTCAGCAATCTATTCATTATACTTGATTTGCCCACATTAGGACTGCCTACTATTCCAACTTTTATACCTTCAATAAATGTTTTGCCTACCCTGAAGGAATCAATTAAAAATTTAATTGTGTTAATTACATTTAAAATTTTCATTTTTATTTCATCACGGGAAAAAGAATGAATAATATCTTCTGGAAAATCTATAACCACCTCCAAATCGGCAAAAATCTCATAAATTTTATTTTTTATATCAAAAATTTTTTTATTAAGCCCCCCCTGCAGGTGATTAAGTGCTATGCTTAACCCTTTTTTACTTTTTGAATATATAAGTTCAGCAACTGCTTCAGCTTGTAATAAATTCATTTTACCATTTAAAAATGAACGCAAAGTAAACTCTCCTCTGTCAGCAATTCTTGCACCATTTTTAATTAATACTTCCATTGCAGAAGAGATAATTTGTAAACCTCCGTGCATATGAAATTCAACCATATCTTCACCAGTATATGAATTTGGTGCCCTGAAAAAAACCATAAGAATGTCATCTAACTTTATATTGTCCAAATTATCGATAAAATATCCTCTATAAAGAACTTTTGGAGTCTGGGGAGAATTTTTATTTATCGGGACAAAGACTTTATCTTTTATTTCCAACGATTTTTCACCAGACATTCTAATAACGGAAATAGCACTAACCCCAATTGGCGTCGATAAAGCAACAATTGTATCCATTAACAACGAAGATTTAGTGAAGATTTATTTTTTTAAAGCAACAACAACTCTTCTATTTTTCCCATCACCTTTACTATAAGTAGTAACATTGTTGTTATACAGTAGTGAAACATGAATAATCTTTCTTTCAAAAGGTGGTAAAGGAGGAAGAATAATTTCTTTATTTTTTCTTACGACTTCATCAGCAGTTTTTAAAGCAAGCTTTTTTAAGTAAGACTCTCTTTTTTGCCTATAGTCACATATATCTAAACATATTCTACTTCTTTTCTCTCTCCCTCTGTTCATTGAAACATTAAGAATTAACTCTATACACCTCATTACATTCCCATTCTTGCCTATTAAATGTGATAAATTATCTCCATAGATATATACATTTATAGAATCTTTATCTTCTTGGGCAATCTTTACATCTGCCTTTAAATTCATTATGTTTAAAAAGTTTAAAATAAAGTTGTTAATCTCATTTTTCATATTTTCATCAATCATCTCATACCTCTCATAAACCTATTTTTTATAAATTTGTTTTCTTTTCTTTAATTTATTTTCATTAGAATTACTCTGGTTAATATCTTATAAAAAAAAAATAACTTGCTGCAAGAGTTGTAAAATATTAGAAAAAGTCCAATACAATAAAACTCCCGCTGGAATTGATATAGAAATAAACAATATAAAAACATTCATTATCATCATCTGTCCTGATTGAGAAGGCTCAACTGTCATTTGCTTTTGTTGAATAATTGTTGTAATCGCCATAAACACAACTAAAATCAAAGTGGGAATATATATGTAATAATCTGTCAATATTCCTACTTTTTTCATATTAATCATTAAAGGTAAGATGTATCTCAAATCTGCCAAATATCCTGTTGAAGCATGATTAAATGCAGGTGTAGTTAAATCCATTCCTAAAAATCTTGCATTAACAAACATATAATTATTAATGGATGGAGAGTTTAAAATTCTAAAAAATATTATAAAAATTGGTATTTGTATAAGCATAGGTAAACAGCCTGTAATAGGATTAGCACCTGCATTTTTATATAATTCTATTAACTCTTTGTTCAATTTTTCTTTATTGTCTTTGTATTTCTTATTCAATTCTTTTATTTTAGGTTGTAACTGTTGCATTATCTTCATCGATCTTATGCCTTGAATAGTCATCGGCAAAAATATAAGTTTTAAAACTAATGTAACCAATAAAATATCTACTCCATAATTGCCTGTGAATGTATGAAATAAATTTATGATACTAAGAAAAAACGCATCAATCATTGTGAATTATAATCATTGAATAAATTCTAAACATTTAAATTTTTAATTTTTACTGTTACCCAAAACCTGAAATTCATCTCTCTGATTTTTCGCGCCTTACTAAGTGGAATCTATAATCTGTCTTGTGAATATTATCTATTTCACAGGGTCGTATCCACCTTTTGAAAAAGGGTTGCATCTAATAATTCTTAAAATGGTTTTCCCTGTTCCTTTTATAACACCAAACTTTGTAATTGCTTCAATTGCATACTGAGAACATGTAGGTTTAAACTTACAAACTGGTGGTTTTAATTGTGAAAAAAACTTTTGATAAAATCTAATAAGAAATATTAATACAAAATTCATACTATACAGGTGTAAGTCTTAACCTTTTTTTTGCTCGTCTACGATTTATAACATTTCTACCAGACTTTGTGCTCATCCTTTTTAAAAAACCGTGAACTCGAGCCCTTTTTCGAACCTTTGGCTGGTATGTCCTTTTCATCGTTTTTTTAACCTCTCATCGCGTAATTTTTATTTTAGTCGATATTAATATATAATTTTATAATATTCAACAATTTATTTGTAAAAATTTATTTTTAAAAATATACTTGTTATAAAATGAATGAAGTAAACTATTTAGAGGCCTGGAATAAAGTTATAAAAAAATTATCAGAGAATCTTAAAACACCGAGTATTAAACTCCTTTTTGAACCTTTAAGTCCTTCTGGAGTAGAAGGAGAAAATTTTATTGTAAACCATAGTGAATATTTTCAAAAAGACTTTTTTGAAGAGTATGTTCCAAGAATTGAAGAAATTTTATCTTCCTGTTATGGTAAAAAATTAAAACTAAAACTGATACCAGCAGAGAGGACAGAAACAATTGAAGTAGAAAGAAAGGAAGATAGTTTAGAACAAAAGAAAAAAACTACATTCTTAAATCCAAGATATACATTTGAAAATTTTGTAGTAGGTAACAATAACAAACTCTGCCATGCAGCAGCTATGGCAATTGCCGAATCACCTGGAAAATGTTACAATCCATTTTTTATATATGGTGGTGTTGGTTTAGGCAAAACTCATATAACTCAAGCAATAGGACATTATGTTGCAGAGACTCACCCCAATTTTATTGTTAAGTATGCTACAGCTGACTCTTTTATGAATGAAATCGTTCAGGCGATACATGATAATAAAATATTAAACTTTAGAAATAAATATCGCAAATGTGAAGTTTTACTTATTGATGACATTCAATTTATTCATGGTGAAAGAACGCAGGAGGAATTTTTTTATTTATTTAACGCCTTATATGAATCTGAGAAGCAAATTGTAATTACAAGTGATAGATTACCAAATGAAATTCCTAATTTAGAAGAGAGGCTTATATCAAGATTCGGAAGTGGTTTAATTACTGACATTCAACCACCAGACCTTGAAACGCGAATCGCAATTCTTAAGAAAAAAATACCGAATTTCAATTTAAGCATTTCCAACGTTCCCGATAATGTAATATTTTACATTGCATCTAATATTACTACCAATGTAAGGGATTTAGAGTCTGCTTTAACTAAAGTAGTTGCAACTTCTGAATTTACAAAACAGCCTATAACTTTGGACTTTGCTAAAGAGGTTTTAAAGCACATCATTAAAACTGAGGTAAAATTTACCACCTCGATAAGTGAAATATTCAAAGCAATAAATTCTTACTTTAATATATCAATAAACGACCTAAAGGCAAAAAGAAGAAGTAAAGATATTGTTATACCACGACAAATAGGGATGTATCTAGCAAAAGAGCTAACTGATTTGACCTATGAAAGGATAGGAGAAGATTTTGGAGGTAAGGATCATTCAACCGTTATTCACTCTTGGGAAAAAATAAGAAACTTATGCCAAACTGATGCATTGATAAAATCTCATGTCGAAAACTTAATAAAAATAATAAAGAAGTTAAGTTAGTTATCTGTTTAAATTTTGTATTTAGTTTGTGAATAATTAAAATTAAATAAAAAGGAAAATTTTTATTTTCATTAAATTAACGAGTTATACACAATTTATCAACACACACACCTTTTTTAACTTACTTTAAAAAGTATGATAAGGAATAAATTTCCAGATATTAACAACTTAATTATAAATAAATCATAACTATAATCTAATGAAAATTTGATGGAGGAATAAAATGAAGTTGATATGTGAGAGAGAAAGTTTGTTACAAAAAGTTTTAGTAGTTCAAAAAGCAATAGATCCCAAAAATAAAATCCCAATTCTATCAAACATTTTACTGACTGCTGAAAATGACACGCTAACTTTAACAGGATATGATTTAAAAATTGGAATAAGAACAAGTATTAATTGCAAAGTTGAAGAACCTGGTTCTTTAACAATTCCTTATTCGATTTTTTCAGAGATACTTAGCATATGGTCGGGGAAAGAAGTTAAAATTGAATTATTGAGTTCTCCTCAAGTTAAAGTAAGCAGTGATAAAAATTTTCAAAAAATTAACTACTTAGAAGCAGATGATTATCCCAATATACCAGATTTAAAAGAAACAGAAGAAAGCAAGATAGTTATAAAGTCATCCATACTTAAAGATTCTTTAAGAAAGACTATGTTTGCCACAAATCCAAACGATCCTCGCCCATTCATGGGTGGAGTTTATATGCATGTTAGTGAATCAGGTGTATTATTTGTTGCAACTGATGGGCATAGGTTAGCTATTAAGTCAAATGATGAGAAGATAAAACTAAAAACTAAGACCGAAATGATTATACCTGTAAGAGCTGCCACAGAGATAACTAAAATTCTACCTGCAGAGGATACAGAAATTAAGGTCCTCGTTAAGTCAAATATGTTTGGTTTAAACTTCAACAATACTTCTTTTATATCAAAATTAATTGAAGCAAAGTTTCCTGATTATACTGAAGTAATACCAACAGAATACAAAGGAAGGTGCATAGTAAACACACAAGTGCTAATGAATGCAATCAGAGCTTCATCTATTATGGCACAAGCGCGAGAAAGTAGGAACATAATCAAACTGGAAATAAAGGATGACATACTAATTTGCACAGCTACAACACAAGATTTAGGGACAGCGTATGAAGAAGTTAAAATAGAAAAGGAAGGAATTAACATTAAAGCCTCCTTTAACTCTCGGTATATATTAGACATATTATCATCTATTGATGATGATGAGATTTTAATAGAATATTCTGGTCCATTGGAGCCAGCCGTATTTAAAACGAAGGATGAAAAATATACTTGTGTGTTAATGCCAATAAGATTTGTAGAATGATAGGGAAAGACATAAAGTCGGTTGGAGAGATTTTAAAATTAATGTTGCCCCAAGAAGTTTTAGAGGAAAGAGAGAGAGAGGTAGGAATATTAGATAAATGGCCAGAGATAGTTGGTGAAAAAGAAAGCTATCATTCTACCCCAAAAAGGATAAGAAAAAATGTTTTAGAAATAGAAGTAGATGGAAGTGGATGGGTGCAAGAGATATATTACAAGTCAGCCCAAATAAAGGAGAATGTGAACAAAATGTTTGGTTATGAAAGAATAAGGAAATTGAAAGTAAAAGTCGGGACCGACCGGATTTGAACCGGCGATCTTCGGATTGACAGCCCGATGTGTTAAACCAGACTACACTACGGCCCCCTTGGGCGAAGTAGGAATTGAACCTACGATCTCTTGCGTGTGAAGCAAGCGCTCTATCCACTGAGCCATTCGCCCTTCACTATGACCCTATCGGGATTTGAACCCGAGTTTTGGGATTGAAAGCCCCATGTCCTTGGCCAGGCTAGACGATAGGGTCAAATGAGCCGTGCAGGAATCGAACCTGCGACCACCGGATTAAAAGCCCGATGCTCTACCTACTGAGCTAACGGCTCGCCTTCTTAATAAATCTTATATTATAAATATTTCTCCACTCTATGTCAATAAAATTTTTTTGATTCTATTTATATTTTTATGATTAGCTTAACAGGTGTGTTAGTGAATAAAAAAAAGATAAATACTAAAAGTATCTTATAAATTAAACCTTTGTATTCTTTTTTCTTGATATCTATATAAATTTTAAAAAGTGCATATGAAAAGAAAATTATTAAAGCAGGTGTAACTGGAATTCTATACCTGGAAGTTACAAAAAATATTATTGAAGTAAAAAAATATGTTACAAAAATAAAATATAAAACGAATAACTTGTTTAACTTTTTTAGCCCTAAAATTAATCCTAATAGTGAAAAAGGAAAAATGAGCTTTAAGGTTGCTAAGGGATAATTAACTAACTTTGAGTAATCATCTCTGGAAGTTGGAATAATAAAATGTTCATAAACATTAAAAAAAAACAAAATTTTTCTTATTACCAATTTTATCCATTTTTTGGGATTATTTGCAATAAGTTTTAAAGTTTTTATGAACCAAAACTTTGAGCATTGAGATGGAGTAAGGTTTAAACCTGTTTCCTGCATAGCGATTAATCTAAAGGATACATGTTCCTTATCAGGCTGATTTATTTTCATTTTTTCTTCTCCAGGGGGATTGAATGGATTAATGCCATCAGCTTCTGGTGCATTGCCGTGATAAAATACTTTGCCTGCATCTGAAGTTATCAAAACATAATCGCCTGTATGAATGATGTTTCTGTAGGTAACCGGTAAAATCATAGAAAATATACCAATTGAAAGACTGATGAAGTTGAAAAGAGTTCGATACTTATTGGTTTCATTACAAGAAGAGTTTGAAAGTAAGTTTTTTAAAAATTGAACCGAAAAATAAATAACCAATAAAGAATATAAAATTAAAGAGTTTGGTTTTGTAATACAAGACAAACCTAAAAATAATCCACTGATGAGATTATAAAGATAGCATTTTGAACTGCTTTTCTCTTCTAATGCTTTTATAATAAAAATTGTAAATAGCAGATTAAAAAATATTAATAAAGTTTCTGGCTCGATAGTGTCGTCAAAAACAATGAATGTTTTGTATAAAGCTCCAGTCAAACCTGAAATAATTGCTATTTTGCTATTAAATAATTTTTTTGCTATTAAATAGATTAACACGCAATTTAATGAACCAAACATCGATTGGATTAACCTTATTAATTTCCAATTATAACCAACTTTTTCTCTTAAAAATTTAATAAAATAAAGGTAAAAGGGGCTTACGTCCAGGATTCTTTCGTCAATTGTTTTCTTATCCAATAATCGTTCAGCAAAGAGCGGATATTTGCCAAAAACCGTTTCATTAAATTTAAAATATATAAAGTAATACCTTATTGAAAATCCAAATAAGAATATTAGAAAGGGGATAAATACTTTTTTTAAGTTCATCAAAATCAACTTTTATAGTAAAATAAGATTATACATTTAAAATCAGGAAGATAGGTTTAAATTGTTTAGAGCCAATACGACAACTAAAAAGCAGAAGATAAAGCACCATAGGTGTTAATATTTAGGCAAAATGTAATAGACATTTTTAGATTGAGTAAAGTGAGAATAATGTTTAATAAATTTGTTGCCCTCATAGCTCAGGTGGATAGAGCGCGGGATTCCTAATCCCGGTCATTAGCGCAGGTTCAAGTCCTGCTGGGGGCACTAAATAGGGTAGGGGGTTCCTCAGTCTAAATTTCGGAATTAGCAATTATAATTGTGGAAATGTTTATTACTTCTTCTTCAACACTTCTTAGTGTTTATTAAAATTTATAAATGTAATGGACAGTTGGGTTTACTATACCTTAAATAATTTTTGTGAAGGAATATTTATAAAAATTAAGTTATCAACTTATAAGTTTGTAGTTTTCAGTTTTAATTTAGCGTAATGTAGATTTCTTGCAAAATGTGCTCCAGGATAATATACAACTTATATTAAAAGATTTATTAATTTTTAAAGATTGTGTTTTTGTATTACTTCAATTCCTCTTTTATAACTTTCATCGCTGATATTATTTCATCGACGCTAGCTCCATCTTCAATTGTTGAGATATCTCCGATTTCTTCGTTTTCAGCAACAGCTTTTATAACTCTACGCATAATTTTTCCGCTTCTTGTTTTTGGTAACGATTTAACAAATTTTATTTCTTTAGGCACAGCCAGTGCACCAATTCTTTCTTTCACTGATAAAGCTAATTCATTTTTAATATTCTCAGTTGGCTGAAAATTTTCTTTTAAAACAATTAATGATAGTACGGCTTGTCCTTTTAATTCGTCTTTTATGCCTATTGAACATGTTTCTGCAACTGCATAATGAGAGGATAAAACCTCTTCAATTTCTCTTGTTCCCATTCTATGACCTGCGACATTGATTACTTCATCAGCTCTGCCTAAAATAAAGAAATAGCCATCCTCGTCTTCGATAGCATAATCTCCGGTAGCATAAAAAAATTTCCCTGGAAATTTAGACCAATATATTTCTTTATATTTTTCATCTTCGCCCCAGATTGTCATAAGGGTTCCTGGCGGAATTGGAGGATGTGAAATTAGAAAGCCCTTTTGACCTTTTGGAATAGGATTTCCTTTTTCATCGACAACTTCAAGATTATAACCTACTACTGGTTTAGTAGGTGAGCCTGGCTTGATAGGTAGCAATTCGATACCTGCCATATTTGATAATATTGCCCATCCACTTTCGGTTTGCCAATAGTGGTCTATTACAGGAACTTTTAACATATCCGATGCCCATTGCCATGTATATTTGTCTAATGGTTCTCCGGCGAGAAATAAATATCTTAATGATGATAAATCATATTTTTTTATCCACTCTTCAGAATATTTCCTTAATATTCTAAGGGCTGTTGGAGCACTGAACATACAAGTCACACCATATTTTTCTACAATTTTCCACCAGATACCTGCATTTGGATAATCAGGTGTTCCTTCAAAAACTACTGTGGTAATACCTTTTAATAGTGGAGCATAAACAACATAACTATGTCCAACTACCCAGCCAATATCTGATGTTGACCAAAATATATCACCTTTGTCGAGGTCATAAATTTGACTCATTGAATTGTGCAATGCAACCATATATCCACCTGTGTCTCTAACTATACCTTTGGGTTTTCCTGTTGTTCCAGAAGTATAAAGAATATATGAGATGTCAGTACTTTCGAGAATTTCAGGTTCTATGGTTTTTGTCTTATTTTCTTCCAATAATTTATCCCAAAGTAAGTCTCTTCCTTCTTTTTGCTCAAAATTATCTAAACCTCTATTAAAAATAATTACTTTTTCAACATTTACTTTTGAAATTTGCAGAGCTTTATCAACGATTGCTTTCAAGTTGATTATTTTTCCTCGTCTTATTCCTGCATTTGCAGTAATTAAAAGTTTTGGTTTTGCATCATCAATTCTATCTTTTAGTGATTCATAGCTAAAGCCAGCAAAAACAACTGAATGAATTGCCCCAATTCTAAGGCAGGAAAGCATTGCTATTATTGCCTCTACTATCATGGGCATATAAATAATTACTCTATCGCCTTTTTTAATACCTAATTGCTTTAAAACTCCTGAAAAATCATTAATTTCCCTATATAACTGGTAATATGTAATTATTCTTGATTGATTTGTTTCTGGACTTTCCCATATTATTGCTGCTTTTCCTCTATTTTCCCCAAGTGCCCATCTATCAACCGCATTGTAACATAGGTTTGTTTTTCCACCTACGAACCATCTGTAAAATGGAGGATTGCTTTCATCCAATACCTTATCCCATTTTTTAAACCAGAAAAGTTTTTCAGCACAGCTACCCCAGAATCCATCTATATTTTCTATCGATTCTCGATGAATTTTTTCATAGCTATTTTTCATTTTCTTTTTTTACCCCCTTTATTTTATTATTTAATATCTCTAAGATTTTGCCGACTTCATTTATTTCTCTCCCATAAGAAGCCCAATCTTCAATTTTTATTTTTTCTTTAGCAGAATAAAATTTTAGAAGTGCTTTATTAATTAAATCTTCGTAGGAATTTTGTTCAGTTATAACTTGAGGTTTTTTAATTAAAGAAACCTCTTCAGAGGTAGTTTGATTAAAAAGCATTTCTAATGCTACTTCAAGATTTTCTTCCATTACTATTTTATCGCCAAATGCAACAATTACTCGCTTTAATTCAGGAATTTGGTTTTTTTCTGCTCTTAAATAAAGAGGTTCCACATACACAAGTGATTTTTCAATAGGTATTATAAGGGTATTGCCCCTTATTACCTGGGAACCTTTTTGTCCCCAAAGGGAAAGTTCTTTCGAAATGGTTGTATCCTGGTCTATTCGTGCCTCTATTTGCATAGGACCAAAAATTAATTTTTGTTTTGGAAATGTATATAAGATTAATTTTCCATAGTTTTCTTCGTCATTTCTTGCACAAAGCCATGCGGATAAATTGTCTTTATCACGAGGTGTAAAGGGTAGCATTAAAATGAATTCCTCTTTTTTTTCTTCAGGTAATTTCATTATTATGTGGTAAGGAGACATAGTTTCTTTATCTTCCAAGAAAATTTCTTCAGGAAATTCCCATAAATCTTCTTTATTGTAAAACACCTGAGGGTCTAACATGTGATATGTTCTTAAAATTGCGGATTGTATTTTAAAAAGGTCTAATGGATAACGAACATGTTTTTTAAGCCCATCAGGCATTTGAGAAAATGTTTTAAAAATCTTTGGGAAAATTTTGATGTAAGTTTGTATTATAGGATCGTTTTGTTCAATTACATAAAAATTTATGTTTCCATCATAAGCATCTATTACTGCTTTTACCGGATTTCTTATGTAGTTATAATTTCCTACCGGTTGGGAATAAGGAAACAAGCCAGAAAATGTATATGCATCAATAATCCACTTTAATCTTCCATTTGCAATTACCAGATAAGGGTCTTCGTCGTAAGCTAATAAAGGGAAGGCAGAACGAAGACGGTCTTGTAAGGTTCTTTTTATTAAAATCCTACTGTTCTTATTTATGTCTTTGTTAAAAATTATTGGTATGGAAGAAAAATGAATTGCAAAGTATATTCTTCTCAAAAATGTGGATATTTTTATTCCTCCGGTTCCCGTATATGTGCAATATTTGTTTTTATCCCCTGAAGGGTAATCAAATTCTTTAGCATTTGTATTCACAAAAACATATTGGGTTGTTAATTCTCCGAAGTAAATTTCTGGTCTTTTTATTTTTAAGTTTGTAAAGTTTTGAGGTGGAATGTCTTTTATCAGCAATTGTGGTAAACCTTCTTTTGTTACTACATTAACTGGAGTTAAACATAAACCATAACCGTGTGTGTAGGTGAGGTGTTCATTAATCCATATTTTACTTGGGAGGTAATCATAGGATAATTCTCGTGCGGATAGAGCAACTTGTGTATAGATTCCGTTTAGTTTATATCTATCGATGTCAACATTAGTAAACTTATAGTATGTTCTTATCCCTTGTATTTGTCCAAATGTGTCTAATAGCGGTCTATGATCCCAAAGCCTTATATTTGATATTGTGGAATGGTTTTTTTGTATGTCATCATAAGTAAGTTTTCCTTCTACAGGAAATGTTTTAATTTTAATTTTGTCGAGACTATACGCTTTTCTTGTGAATTTAATGTGGTTTTCAATGTAAGGTTTTTCAACAGAAATCTCATTTGGAGCAACTTTTAATTTTTGTATTATTGCTGGATAAATGGTTCCTCCAACAACTGATACAACAATAAGTAAGACGAAAAAAAATGCTGGTATTTTCCATGAGCGAATAAAAGCATTTATAAGGAAAATAAAAAATCCAATACCCGATAGTAAAATTAAAATTTTTAGTAGGGGAAGTCGAACTGTTATGTCTGCATAGCCCGCTCCATATATAATGCTTTTATTTGTTAATAAAAGACCATATTGGCTTAGATAATAGCCAAAACATTTAACAAGTAAAAATAATCCTAACAATATAGATATATGGGTATAAATAATTCTTGATAAAAATATTCCTTTGTTGGTAACTTTTATTAATTTTTTAATAAAGTAAACAGAGAGAGAAAGTATTATAGAAAAGGTAATTAAGGTTATTAAAATGTTATATAAATACTTATATAAGGGGAGGACAAAAACAAAAAAAGAAACATTTTTTCCAAAGATAGGATCTTTTAAGTTAAATGGAGTTTGATGTATAAATTTTAAAATTATATCCCATTTAGAACTCATTTCTATTGCTAAAATAGTTGATAAAAAGGCAGAAACTGCGAGGAAAATTATTCTTACATATGGCAATATCGTTTCGATAGTTGGAAAATCAAGAACATCACCAATTACTATAAATTCCTGTTTACTTACTCTTATAGCAATAAGTTGATTGAGTAAAAGAAAAGAGAAGCAAATTATTCCACAAGTTAATCCTAATAAAATTTTTGTATAAAGAATTTTTAAAAATACAGAAGTCATGTTTATTTCATTGAACCATAACCATTGTATATAGAAATTAACTGCTGATTTTAAAAGAGGAATTGCAATTAGAACTGATATAATTAAAATTGACCAAAATATATTTTTTTTCATTTTACTCCTTTGTAATTTAAATTTAGTTGCTTGTGAAAGAGTTTATATTCATCTTTAATTTTTTATTCCCTCTCTTAAAATAGTTAAAAGGTGACGGTGAATTATAAACTCCCACCTTCCTAATTATCTTTCTGGGAGGGATACCTATTAATAACAAAAATTATCTATAATCTAAACAAAAAAACAACTTTTTAGTGTGTATAAAGGGTATAGGTTCCAAAGTATTAAATTGGTAACCTTTTTTATAATATTGTGTATAATAACATTAAAAGTTAAAAAGTAATAATAAATATGAATTGCAGGATAAAGTTTTCACCAACAAATTTTTGCTTTTTTCAAATTAATCCACCCTATAATATCCTACAATATTTAATTGAAACATTCTGCATAAGACTGGTTTTTATAAAAAAATTTAGTAGAGTAGTTCCTTTCTGCGCTCTGTAATCAAAGTTCTATATTTCCTGAAATGATTGTGTAAACTAAGGGTTAAAATTTTAAATATGAAGTTTAAAACGATAATAATACCCTCTGCAGGGAAAGGTAGTAGATTTAATAACATTTATAATTTACCGAAATGTTTGATTGAGATAAATCAAAAAACCATTTTAGATTTTATAATTAACTTTTGGCTGGTAAAAAAAGTAGAAGAATTTATAGTAGTTACAAGTAAGCAATACTTTGAAGTTGAAAAAATTCTTAATAGTTATAATTTAAAGTATAAGATTCTAATTCAAAAGCACCCAACTGGAATTGCAGATGCAATATTATGTGCAGAAGAAGAAGTAAAGGATAATTTCATTGTTCATCTTGGGGATTGCTTGAGTTTTGGCAAGTTTAAAAGTAAGTTTGATATAGGAATTGGTGTTTTAAAAAATTCAAATGAATATTTAATAAAATCTAATTATGGTGTTTTGGAGAGGAGAGGAAGAGTAATAAAAGTAGAGGAAAAACCACAAAAAGTAGATAATTATTATTGTGGAATGGGTATATATTTTTTTGGAACAGATATATTTAACATTATTAAAGCAACACCTTATCATCACAAAGAAAAGGAGATTACAGATGTTTTAGAAAGTTGTATTAAATCAGGTTATGAATTAAAGCCCATTTTTTTTGAAGGAGAATATTTTAATATAAATACCGGCTATGATCTTGAGTGTGTGAGAAAATATTTTCATAAAATTTGCAACATGCGGTGGAGTCCTTCTATGGACTATCAAAGACGGATGACTATTATATGAATGTAGCTATTGACTCACTTTTGAAACATTGATGAAGAAAAAATGATAACAAAAGCTTTAATTTTAAGTGGTGGAACTGGAAGTCGATTTTTCCCTTTTACCCAAAAATTTCCCAAACAAATTTTACCTGTTATGGGGAAACCAATTTTGTTTTATGGTATTGATTCAATGGTTGATGCGGGGATAAAAGAAATTTTTATTGTAATAGGAAAAAACGGCAAAAAAGTAATTAATGTTGTTGGCGATGGTAAAAATTGGGGAGTGAAAATAGAATATATAAGACAAAACAAGCCATTGGGGCTTGCACATGCCGTAAAAACATCAAAAAATTATTTTGGTGGAAGTAGTTTTTTAATGTGGCTTGGGGATACTATAATTAGAGAAAATTTTAGAGTGATTATAAAACAGTTTATAGATAAAAGAGCTAATGCTTTAATCCTCCTTGGTAAAACGACCAAACCTGAAAGTTGTGGAATAGCGGAAGTTAAGAAGGGAAGGATATTAAAAGTAGTGGAAAAACCCAAATTATCTTCTTCAAATTTAGCAATTGCAGGTTTATATATCTTTGATTCAAATATTTTCAAAGCTGTGGAAAATATAGTTCCTTCCTCCAGAGGCGAACTTGAAATCACAGATGCAATTCAGTATTTAATAGAGAGAAATTATTCAGTAATTCCATTTATTACAAAAAAAATATGGATTGATATAGGAAATGCAGAAAATTATATATTAGCGAATATTTTACTTATGAATGAATAAATTAATTTTGGTCCTAATATTTTTTGAACTTGTTAAGTTTGAATGTAATTTTGGAGAAAATATACAAACTTTAATCAAACATTGTAAAAATAGGGCAGGGGCATATTTCACAAAAGTTGGTTCCGTTGGGATGAGAGTATAATTTCTTCATAAACTCAATCGATTCCTCGTCTAATTTTTCAAGTTTTCTCCAATTAATATCTGATTTATCCATAATATTTTTTCTGTTTTTTGTGTGTCCCATAAATCCTAATGAGTGCCCTAATTCATGCATTACAATGTTTTTTCTTGGTGGGCAATTTTGAAATTCATGGGGGGATAAGTGTATTACGGTTTTTTTAAATTCTTCAAAATTTTCTGCATTTCCACAACCAGAGGTTCCATCAAAGTTTAAAGCACCACCTTCTATAAAGGAAATATCTGCTTCTTCTGGGTTGTTTGTATACTTAAATTCAAGGAATTCTCTTAATGGTTCCTTCCACAAAGAAACTGCTTCCTTAATATCGCTTATGTTATTTAAATTAATTTTTAATACATTTTTTCCCCATCGTAAGGTCCTATTTCCATCCTCACTGAAAATTACATTGTTGTGGTACAACAAATCACATACAACTAACTCCTTTGTCTCATTGTTGGGAGCAGAATTATAGCTTATTAAAGGGACTTCAACATATAAGTGGTTTTTCTTTCTTATGTCTAAAGGTAAGCTGTTATAACCAATAACTTCAGTGGTTTTATGAAATGCATAAACTTCAACATTATATTTTTCTGGTAGCAATGTTACTTCAACGGAAAGTTCATTATTATCAGTTAGATTAACTGTTCCTTTATAAATTTTTTTAAAGGGGAATTCGTAAATTTTAAAATTGGAGTCATGGTCAATATATATTAATATGTTTTTCTTTATAAAATTTTTTTGTGTGTTTTCTGGATTGAAAGACACATAGATATGTGAGGTATAAATCGGCATCTTATCTTTAAAAAAAGTAATTTCTAATGATTTTTTTTCTATACAATTTGTTAGTGAAATAAGTGTAAAATTAAGCAAGAAAAAGCAAACAAAAAAAGGAAACCAACAGAATTTAGTATTATAATTTTTATTAATTCTTAATCTCATCGTTGGGCAAAAGTAAAATTATGTTAACACTTGAGTTTAATAACGACAAGATAAAAAGAGAGACTAACTTGAACGAAGAAATTGATAAGGTGGAGAAAAGGATTGATGTTAAAGTTGGATTTCAATGCAATAATAGGTGTCGATTTTGTGTTCAGGGAGATAAAAGGTATATTTATGGGAATAAATCTTTAGATGATGTTAAAAGAATATTAGAGGAAGGACGAAAGGAATTTAAAAATGTGGTTTTTACTGGAGGAGAACCGACAATAAGAAAAGATTTGATAGCAATGGTAAGTTATGCAAAAGGTTTAAAATACCACAAGATCCAAATACAAACAAACGGAAGGATGTTTGCCAGCAAGAGCTATTGCGAAGATATTATTTCTGCTGGGGCTAATGAATTTTCTCCTGCTTTGCATGGTCATACATCTCAATTGCATGATTATCTAACCAGAGCAGAAGGAAGTTTTAAACAAACAGTTGCAGGGATTAAAAATTTGAAGATGTTAAGGCAATATGTAATTACAAATACGGTAATTGTTAAACCTAATTTCAGGAACTTACCACAGATTGCAAAATTGCTTGCGATATTAAAAGTAGATCAGTTTCAGTTTGCGTTTGTTCATGCGGTAGGTGAGGCAGGTAAAAATTTTAATTCCATTGTTCCCCGAAAGAAGTTGGTTGAACCTTATGTTAAAGCAGGCTTAAATATTGGAATAAAGGCTGGCATTAGTGTTATGACAGAGGCAATTCCATATTGTTTTATGAAAGGGTATGAAAACTATGTTGCAGAAAAGATTATACCCCAAACTAAAATTTATGATGCAGATTTTATTTTAGAGGATTATACAAAATTCAGATTAGTGGAAGGGAAAGCTAAGGGCGATAAATGTAAAAGTTGTAAGATGGAGAAAATTTGTGAAGGACCTTGGAAAGAATATCCAGAAAGATTTGGGTGGGATGAATTCAAACCAATCTCATCTTAGCAACAAACAATTGATTTAACATATATTAAAGATACTAACTTTAGATCTTATTGCAGAAGGGAAAAAGCACAATATGAAGCAAACTGATTTTAGAGAAAAAGCAGCATTTATAAAAAAACATTGGGTAAGATTGACAAGGGCATGCAATAACAGCTGCCTCTTTTGTCTTGACGCAGATGTGCAGGACGGGAAATTTTTATCTGAAGATGAAATAAAATCAGATATAAAAAGAGGAATTGAAGAATATAATGCAGAAAGGCTCATCCTCAGCGGAGGAGAACCAACAATTCATCCTAAATTCCTTGATTTTATTTCTTATGGAAAAAGTTTGGGTTATAAAGAAATACAAACTATAACAAATGGTAGAATGTTTGCGTATGCGAATTTTGCCAACAAAGCATTGGCTTGTGGTTTAACAGAAGCAACAATTTCAATTCATGGACACACTCCTGAACTTCATAATGAATTGTGTAGAATTCCTGGAGCCTTTGAACAGGCAGTTAGAGGCTTAAAAAATTTGCTTAAAAATGGTAATTGTATAGTTTCTGTTGATGTGGTTTTAAACAAGAAAAACTATATGTTCATTTACGACTTTATAAAATACTTTTTTAAATTGGGAATTACAGAATTTGATTTACTTCAAATAGTTCCTTTCGGCAGAACATTTCCCCAAAATAAAAATGAGCTTTTATACAATATGGAAGAAGCTATGCCTTTTTTGAGGAAGGCATTTAATTTTGCAAGAAAAAATAATATAGTTATTTGGACAAACAGGTTTCCTGTAAGCTACTTAGAAGGTTATGAAGAATTAATTCAAGACCCACATAAATTATTTGATGAAATTAACGGACGCAGAGTTATGTTCCAGGATTTCATTGAAAAAGATATTATGCTTACTTGTTATGGTGAAAGGTGTGAATATTGCTTTATCAAAGAATATTGTAGAATGCTCTTAAAACATAAAGAGTCAATTGCTAAATCCTTACCCAGTTTGGTGGAACAAAAAGGAAGAGAGAGAACGAAAAAAATTATTTCCAGACCGATTTCCCTCGAAAAACTTATTGAATTATGTGAAATTAATTTAAATAGAAATACCATCTTCTGGATTTTTGAAAATATTGATTTTTTCATTAAGAATAAAGAAAAAGTTATTTTTTCAATAAAAAACTATGAGACTTTGGGAGAATCAAAAAAAAATGATGTTAAGCCCGAATTATTAAAGAAACTTTCAGGAAAAGGATTTAAAACCAAAAATATCCCTCAATGCATAATTCAAGGGGTTCCAGTAGTGGAAGAGGACATTTTACCTGCAAGAGTTTTAAATGGAAATAGCAAAATAAACCTTGATGAATTTACACGATTCTTTATATTAACTCACTACTACAGTAAAAGTTTAAGATGCAAACTGTGTGTAAATTTCGACAGTTGTCCAGGAATGCATATTAATTACCTTAGAAATTTTGGATATAAGATTTTACAACCGATGACTTAGTAAAGAAGAATGTTAAAATGTAAAAAGAATTGAGAAAAAACGAACTATTAATTATCTCTATAATTTCTCTTATTGGGTTGGGAATAAGACTTTGGATTATTAATTTGCCACTATTTGTAGATGAGCTTGGAAGTTTAGTTAATGCAAATCAATCACTTTCATCAATTCTAAAAAGCCGGGAATTGTTTTTCAATCCTCCAATTCATCTTATTATATTATTTTTAATATTAAAATTTACTCATAATTTTATTTTTATCAGGCTTATTTTTTGCATTTTTGGAATTTTAACTATTATAGTGACATATTTTATAGGGAAGAGATTTGGATTGCTTGTTGCAATTTTATCTTCCTTATTTGTTGCAATTGATACAA
>FWPV01003202.1_pt1 | contig 22865 bp, 26 predicted proteins | sample 2228371 | NCBI WGS metagenome assembly FWPV01 (sample SAMEA103939776, study PRJEB20133) | metagenome | reverse complement strand
TTCTACGACCTCCGAGACTGGACGACGGATCGTCATCGTACCGTCGATGACTACCCATTCGGAGGCGGTCACGGGATGGTCATGAAGCCAGAGCCGTTCTACCGCGCCGTCGCCGACATTCGCTCGATGGATGAGCGCCCTGCGACCGTGCTGCTCATGTGTCCGCAGGGTCGTCTGTTCGACCAGATGATCGCGAGCGACCTCGCGCGACTCGAGCGCCTCATCATCCTGTGCGGACGGTACGAGGGGATCGATGAGCGCGTGCGTGACATCGTCGATGTCGAGCTGTCCATCGGCGACTACGTGCTCACGGGAGGGGAGCTCCCCGCTGCCGTCGTGGTCGATGCGGTGACCCGCCTGCTGCCCGGCGTGCTCGCATCTAAGGAGTCCTCCGAGGAGGAGTCCTTCGCGTGGGGGCTGCTCGAGTATCCACAGTACACCCGCCCGGCCTCGTTCGAGGGACGCGACGTCCCATCGGTGCTCCTCTCGGGTGACCACGCGAGGATCGCGGCGTGGAGGCGGACCGAGGCCATCAGACGCACAGCGGAGCGTCGCCCAGACCTACTCGCCCGCGTTGTCCTCACGCCTGAGGAACGCGCCTTCGCCAACAGCGTCATCGCCGAGCGTGATGCGAAGGGAGCATCCCTTGACTGACGAGCTGCACGAACAGGACCACATGCACGACCCCACCGAGGCCACCGCCGTACTCGATGGCGCCGATCAAGCCGTCACTCCCGTGGAGTCCGCCGTCATCGAGGAGGTCCACGGTGAGGGCCCGGTCTCCTTCGGACGTTGGCTGCTGGAGCTCGTGGTCATGGTCGCGATCGCATTCGCACTCGCGACGGTCATCCGAACGTACGTCGTCCAGCCCTACGTCATCCCGACCGGCTCGATGATCCCCACCATCGAGATCTCGGACCGCGTGCTCGCGAACAAGTTCGTCTACTTCTTCTCGAAACCCCAGGCGGGGGACATCGTCGTGTTCGACGACCCGACCGGGCAGAAGGAGACGCTCATCAAGCGTGTCATCGCGGTCGAAGGCCAGACGGTGGACGTCGATGGCGGACGCGTCTACGTCGACGGCGAACCCCTCGACGAACCGTACACCCACGGCAAGCGCACCGAACCACAGGTCGTGCCGCTCCCATACACCGTGCCGCCCGGGCACATCTGGGTGATGGGGGATAACCGCACGAACAGCACGGACTCGCGCACCTTCGGTCCCGTGCCGCTCCGACGTGTGCACGGCAAGGCGGTGCTCCGGATCTGGCCGCTCGCGCGCTTCGGCACGCTCTAGGTGGCCAGGATGCCGCCGTTGCGTATCGCGAGCATCCTGGTCTATACTTCATCCTCGCGTCTGAAGCCAGTCATGTCACAAGATGGATAGGAACGGGCGACTCATGGACAAGATCCGCGCGATCGAAGCGCAGCAACTCAGGGAGGACCTGCCGGAGTTCAACGTCGGCGATACGGTCAAGGTCAACTACAAGGTCGTCGAGGGCAACCGCGAGCGCGTCCAGACGTTCCAGGGGTACGTCATCCGGCGCCACGGCTCCGGGGCGCGAGAGACCTTCACGGTTCGCAAGGTGAGCTTCGGTGTCGGCGTCGAGCGCACGTTCCCCGTGCACTCGCCGAAGATCGTCAGCCTCGAGGTCGTCACGCGTGGCAAGGTGCGCCGGGCCAAGCTGTTCTACTTGCGGGACCGCGTCGGCAAGGCCGCGAAGGTCAAGGAGCTGCGCTGACGGTCGTCACACGCACGCGCCATCGAGGAGCCCGGGAGACCGGGCTCCTCATCGCATGCGGTGTCGTGCGATACTGACCTCGACATCCTGGCCTGGTGAGTGAGGGCCCATGCGCGTGTCCGACATCGTCGCTGCGTTCGCTCGCGCGAGTGCTGAAGAGCTCCCCGGACTCCTCGAGCAGCACGCTACCGACGACCGACCCGGGGTCGTCCGCGCCCGGCGCGCTGCTGAACGTCGTCTGGCGATCCGCGCGCGTGAGACCGAGCGCCTTGATGCGCTCCATGAACTGCAACGCTCCCTCGAGCGGTCAGGGTTCCGCGTCATCGCTGGCGTCGATGAGGTCGGACGGGGTGCCCTCGCCGGCCCGGTGACGGCGGCAGCTGTCGTCATGGCCGCTGATGCGCGGATCGACGGACTCGACGACTCGAAGAGGCTCACCCCGACAGCACGCCTCCACGTTGCTGCTCGCGTCCGCGAGGTCGCACGCGCCTGGGCGATCGCGCACGCCGAACCGAACGAGATCGACGCCCTCGGCATCGCCCGTGCGACCGTGCTCGCCATGCGTCGCGCGCTGGACGCGCTCGGCCTCGACGTCGACCACGTGCTCGTCGACGGACTGCCGGTCGATCTCGGGTGCACAGCGACAGCCGTGGTCAAGGGCGACAGTACCGTCGCGTGCATCGCCGCCGCTTCCGTCCTCGCGAAGGTGGAGCGAGACGCGTACATGGTCAGGCTCGACCGAGCATACCCCGCCTACGGATTCGCTCAGCACAAGGGGTACGGGTGCGCCGCTCACCTCGACGCGCTGCGCCGCCTCGGACCCTCACCCATGCACAGGCTGAGCTTCGCTCCATGCGCGCAGACGAACCTGTTCTGAGGCTTCCTCCGCTGCGACCTTGGTGGATGGATCCCACCGGCTGCGGACAAGATTCCGGCAAGGTGTCGGTCGGTAGCACGTGCCACCATCGCGCTGGAGGTGGTGGACATGGACTCCAAGCAGCTCGGTCGCCGTGGTGAGGACGTCGCGGCAGCGTACCTCGAACGTGCAGGGATGACGATCATCAATCGCAACTGGCGCTGCAACGCTGGTGAGGTCGACATCGTCGCCATCGACGGAGTAGACCTCGTCCTGGTCGAGGTCAAGACGCGTCGCACGAGCGCCAAGGGTACACCAGAAGAGGCGGTCACGCCGGCCAAGCAACGGCGCATCGCACGCATCGCGGAGTCGTACATCGCATCGGCTGGGCTCACACCCGCGTGCGTGCGCTTCGATGTGATCTCGCTCCGTGTCATCGCGGAGGATCGCGCGTTGCTGCGGCACCACGTGAACGCCTTCTCATTCGAGGTGTGACCGTGCAGGCGACCGTCCTGACAGCGACGCTCTCAGGCGTCGAGGCGCTCCCGGTCGAGGTGCAAGCGGACGTCGGTCCCGGCCTTCCTTCGTTCGGCGTTGTCGGACTGCCGGACGTCGCGGTCCAGGAGGCTCGGGAGCGGGTACGTAGCGCGATTCGAGCAGCCGGTTTCGACTTCCCGAATGCACGCGTCCTCGTCAACCTGGCGCCCGCGCCGCTGCGTAAGCACGGAACGGGTTTCGACCTGCCGATCGCCCTCGCGCTGCTCGTCGCGACGAGGCAGGTGCCGCACGACCTCGCCAGCGGCTCCAGCGTCGTCGGCGAGCTCGCCTTGGACGGCTCGGTCAGGCCGGTCACGGGGCTCGTCGCCTATGCGCTCGCAGCTGCCCGTGCGGGTCTGTCACTCGTCGGACCACCTGCGCTCCTCGAGGCCGCGTCGGCGGTCGGGGGCTTGTCATGCCGAGCGGTCGAGCACCTCGCGCGTCTGCGCAGCACTCCCGAGCCGGTCTGCGCCACGAAGCCGGAACACGTCTCCGCGCACTATGAGTACCCTGACCTCGCTGACATCGTCGGGCAACCCCAGGCGCGACGCGCGCTCGAGGTGTGCGCTGCGGGGGGCCATAACCTGCTCATGTGCGGACCACCAGGCTCGGGCAAGACGATGCTCGCTCGACGGTTGCCCGGCATCCTGCCACCGCTCTCGGACGCTGAAGCGCTCGACACCGCACTCGTGCATTCGGTCGCAGGTATCGACGAACGTCCGGCACTCCTCGGTGTGCGCCCCTTCCGAGCCCCACACCACTCGTGCTCGCTCGCCGGACTCGCCGGCGGTGGTTCGCCTCCACGACCCGGCGAGATGAGTCTCGCGCACAACGGCGTGCTCTTCCTCGACGAGCTCCCGGAGTTCGCACCGTCCGTGCTCCAGACCCTGCGTCAGCCCATGGAGGACGGCCACGTCACCCTCGTACGTGCGGAGGGTCGCGTGACCTTCCCATCTCGTTTCACCCTCGTGGCTGCCATGAACCCGTGCCCATGCGGCTACCTCGGCGATGCTGAGGGTCGCTGCACGTGCTCCGACACCGCCGTCAACCGCTATCAAGTACGTGTCGGTGGTCCGCTACTCGACCGTATCGACGTCTTCGTCCGCGTCGACCGCGTCGACCCTGAACGTCTCGTCACCCGCGATCCCGTCGAGCCCTCCGCGGTCGTGCGCGAGCGCGTCGTCGCAGCGCGCGCTTTCGCCCAGCACCACGGGAGGAGGCGCCTCACCGGACTGGGGGTGGCGGACCTCTTGCCCGCCTGCGGACTCGATGTCAGGACGCGGGCGGTCCTCACGGATGCCGCACGTGTACACCGCCTGTCAGGGAGAGGGGTCGCGCGCGTCCTCAGGGTCGCCCGTACGATCGCTGACCTCGAGCACTCGCGACACGTCACCGTCGAGCACCTCATGGAGGCGCTCGAGTTCCGCCTGAGGGGTGTCGGTGGTGGCTGAGCACTCGCGATACGAACTCAAGATGGACGAAGATGCGTACCCATCGTTCCTGCGTGAGTGTCCCGATCCGCCTGCAACGTTGTACTGCGTCGGCGATCTCTCGTTGCTCAAGCCCGGACTCGCGATCATCGGCACTCGCCGTGCGACGCCGTACGGCGTCACGGCAGCGCGCAGGTTCGCGACCTTCGCCGCTGCACGAGGTGTCACGATCATCAGCGGAGCCGCCATCGGCTGTGACCAGGCCGCACAGCGCGCCGCGATCGCAACGGGCGGCCGTTCCGTGGCCGTACTCGGTTGCGGTGTGGACGTGGACTACCCGAGCAACGCCTCCGACCTCCTCGATGAGCTTCGGCGATCGCACCTCGTCGTCTCCGAGATGCCGTGGGGCGCGAAGCCCACCCGGTACTCCTTCGTCAGGCGGAACCGCATCATCGCGGCCATGGCAGCGGTGCTGCTCGTCACGGAGGCAGGCACGAGGAGCGGCACCTTCTCGACCGCCGATGCGGCCCTTGGTATGGGGCGTGATGTGCTCGCCGTGCCTGGGTCGATCCTCTCGCCCGAATCAGCCGGCGCCAACAGGCTCATACGCCAGGGGGCAGCGCCGGTCACAGAGGCAGCCGACCTCCATGATGCGCTCGTCGCCGCAGGGCTCATCGACACCGACCGCGCGAGTGAGGCGAACGCCATCGTCGTTCCGGCCTCATCGATCGAGCGCGCGATCGCTGCTTCGCCGATGCGCCCTGACGACCTCGCACGAGAACTCGACCTGGACATCGTGACGGCTGTGCGTCGCTTGTCCGAGCTCGAGCTGCTCGGTCGAGTCGTGCGACACCACGACGGTCGGTACTTCCTCGCTCCATCACGGTCGGCGCCCACACGGTAGAATGGACCGTCGTCGCCGATGCATCCACCGTGAGGTCCCACGTGACGCACCACCCGCGATCGGTACTCGTCATAGGCGCCGGACTCGCCGGCTCGGAGGCAGCCTGGCAGCTGGCCATCCGCGGCATCGACGTCGACCTCGTCGAGATGCGCCCCGTCCGTTCGTCGCCCGCACACCACACGGCGGACTTCGCTGAACTCGTCTGCTCGAACTCCTTCAAGAGTGATGACCCGGCCACGGCGGCCGGTGCACTCAAGCGTGAACTCGAGATGCTCGGCAGCCTCGTCATGTGGGCTGCACGACGCACGGCCATCCCTGCCGGCGCTGCGCTGGCGGTGGATCGGCTCCGCTTCTCCAGCCTCATAACGTCGGTGCTTCGGGCGCACCCCCGCATCACGGTGCACCTCGAGGAGGCCACAGCGATCCCGGCCGACCGTCCCGTGATCGTGGCGACCGGACCGTTGACCGCCCCTGCCCTCGAGCCGGCGCTCTCGGCGCTCATCGGTCAAGCGCGGCTGCACTTCTTCGACGCCGCTGCCCCCATCGTCGATGGCGACTCGATCGACCGCACCGTAGCTTTCGCTGCGAGCCGCTACGGCAAGGGAACGGGCGCTGACTACCTCAACTGTCCGCTCGACCGTGAGCGGTATGAGCGTTTCGTCGACGCGTTGCTCACAGCCGACCGCGTCATCTTGAAGGACTTCGAGTTGCGCGAGCTGTTCGCTCAGTGCCAGCCGATCGAGGAGATCGCCCGTCAGGGGAGGGATGCCCTACGCTTCGGGCCACTGAAGCCCGTCGGCCTCACCGACCCGAGGACGGGCGCGCGCCCCTGGGCGGTCCTCCAGCTTCGTTCTGAGAACAACCACGGTACGGCGTACAACCTCGTCGGATGTCAGACGAACCTCACCTTCGGTGCCCAGCAACGCGTCTTCAGACTCGTCCCGGGTCTGGAGAACGTAGAGTTCCTGCGGTACGGCGTGATGCACCGCAACACCTTCGTGGATGCTCCCCGCACCCTGGATGAGACGCTCGCGGTCCGGCGCGCTTCGAACGTGCGCCTCGCTGGCCAGCTCACCGGCACCGAGGGGTACCTCGAAGCCGCGGCGACCGGCCTGTTGGCCGCCCTCGCGACCGTGTGCGATCTGACCGGTACGCCGTTCCAGCCACTGCCACCCTCCACCGTGCTCGGCGCACTCATCGCGTACGTGACCGACCCAGCGACCGGATCCTTCCAGCCCATGCATGTGAACATCGGACTCCTGCCGCCGCTCGAGCACACGATACGCGAGAAGCGCGCCAGGCGAGCAGCGCTCCTCGCGCGAGCCCATGACGCACTCCGGGAGTACGTCGAACGCCGCGCCGACCTCATCGCACCAGCGCGCACAGCGCTCGGTCACCTGGTCGAAGGAGGGGTGCCCGTGTGAGCAGCGAGATCGAAGCCTACATCGATGCCTACATCGAGCACCTCGCGACCGTTCGCAACGCATCGCCTGCGACCCTACGGGCGTACGCGACGGACCTCGTGCAGTTCGCTCACTGGCTGGAGACGCGAGGGCTCGGCCTGCAGACGCTCGCATATCGTGACGTCCGCTCGTATCTGGCTACCCTCGATGCCGCTCGATACGCGAGGCGCACGGTCGCTCGCAAGCTCTCTGCGCTCAGGTCCTTCCTCGACCACCTGGTCGATGAGGGACACCTCCGCTCGAACCCCGCGACGGTCATCGCCACCCCGAAGGTCCCCCGACATCTACCCACGGTGGTTGGCGCCGAACTCCTCGGTCGCCTCATCGAGACGCCGGACGCCACGACGCCGCTGGGACTTCGAGATAGGGCGATCCTCGAGCTGCTCTATGCGAGCGGCGCCAGGGTCTCGGAGGTGACGGCCCTCGACGTGGCGGACGTGGACCTGGGACAAGGGCTCATCCATCTGTTCGGGAAGGGCTCCAAGGAGCGCATCGTACCCGTACACCGCATGGCCGTCTCGCGCATCCGCGCATACCTCGCCGACGGTCGCCCACGACTCGCACGACCCTCGAGCGGTGATGCGCTCTTCCTGAGTCGGACCGGTCGGCGGCTGACGAGCGATGCGGTGCGGCGCATGCTCACCCGGCACCTGGCGACCCTGGGTGAGGCCACGGGGCTGACGCCGCACAGCCTTCGTCACTCGTTCGCGACCCACCTCCTGGACGCGGGGGCGGACCTTCGCACCGTGCAGGAGCTGCTGGGTCACGTTGCCCTGTCAACCACCCAAGTTTATACTCACCTGAGCATGCATCGGCTTCGCGAGGTGCACAAGACGGCGCATCCTCGCAGCCAGTCGTGAGGGGCACGTGGATGCGACCGTCCAGCGAGGGAGACATCGCGCGCTGCTGGGAGCAGTACAAGCAGGCAGGCGATGCGGTAGCGCGGGAGAGGCTCATCTTGAACTATGCGCCGCTCGTGAAGTACGTCGCCGGGCGCCTGTCCTCGCAACTACCCCAGACCGTGGATACCGCCGACCTCATCTCCTACGGCATCTTCGGGCTCATCGATGCGATCGACAAGTTCGATCCATCGCGCGGCATCAAGTTCGAGACGTATGCCATCGCCCGCATCAAGGGTGCGATCATCGATGAGCTCCGCTCGATGGATTGGGTGCCACGCTCCGTGCGCGCGAAGGCCCGTGAGATCGAAGCCGCCTACATCAAGCTCGAGAACGAGCTCAAGCGCATACCCACGGATGAGGAGGTGGCTCAGGAGATCGGCGTCTCCGTCAAGGAGCTGCAGGACATCCTTGCGAGGCTGTCGTATACTTCGGTGGTCTCCTTCGAGGAGCTCTGGATCGGTGGCGCCGATCGCGACGAGCGCACCAATGGGCGTGTCTCGGTCCGCGACGAGAATGCCGAGGACCCGGTCCAGATGTTCGAGAACGAGGAGATCAAGCACATCCTAGCGCAAGCCATCGACCGGCTGCCGGACCGAGAGAAGACCGTGATCGCTCTCTACTACTACGAGGGACTCACCCTGAAGGAGATCGGCGCCGTGCTCGGCGTGACCGAGTCACGCGTGAGCCAGCTCCACACGAAGGCCGTCCTACGGCTCCGTGCCCGATTGCGGGCCGCGACGGGCTATCTATCCACGGTCTGAGGGCGAGAGGGGAATCCAGATGCCATCGGAACGTATACTCGTCGTCGAGGATACCGAACTGCTTCGTCGCATCTACCATGACAAGCTCGCATCACTCGGCTACGAGGTCCACACCGCAGGAGACGGGCTCGAGGCACTCGGGATCATCCGCAGCACGCCACTCGACCTCATCCTGCTCGACCTCATCATGCCTCGGATGGGTGGTCTGGAGGTCCTCGAGACCATCAAGGCGGACCCCCGTCTGGCTAGCATCCCCGTCATCATCCTCACGAACCTCGGCGAGGAGAGTGCGGTGGAGCGTGCTGTCGAGCTCGGCGCTGCCGATTACCTCATCAAGAACGCTGCGAAGCCCGCTGAGGTCGCTGACAAGATCCGGCTCGTGCTCGACAACCTCGGCGGCACGACCGCGGCGGTGACCTCGTTCAAGATCATCCCGCGTGACCGAGCCGCCGACGCCGACGCGTTCATCGAGCACCGGCGACTGCCGCGCCGCTTCTGGTGCCCCGCGTGCGAGGTCGAACTCGTCATCGAGCTCATCCCGGACGAGAGCCGGGAGGGTTGGTACACGGCGCACGTCATGTGCCCGATGTGCAAGCGCGAGTTCTGATCTCGCGCGTCACGTCGTCCCTGGGCATGGCGCGGCGCTGCTCCTTGTGGTAGACTCACGCGGCTGTTCAACACACACGCTCGCAGACCAGCGTGCTGGTGCCGGCGGTTCGCCATGGCCACCGGTCGGCTCCCTGGGATGAAGCGGGCGGAGGACCAACCGGTAAGGAGGCTTCACCATGGCTGTCGTATCGATGAAGGACCTGCTCGAAGCGGGCGTGCACTTCGGGCACCAGACGCGCCGGTGGAATCCGAAGATGAAGCCGTACATCTTCACCGAGCGCAACGGCATCTACATCATCGATCTCAAGCGCACGCTCCGCGAGATCGACGCCGCGTACCGCTTCGTGCGTGATACCGCGGCACAGGGCGGTGAGATCCTGTTCGTTGGCACCAAGAAGCAGGCCCAGGAGGCCATCGCCTCTGAGGCCACACGGTGCGGCATGCCGTACGTCAACCACCGCTGGCTCGGCGGGATGCTCACGAACTTCGTGACCATCCGCAAGCGCATCGCCCGCATGGTCGAACTCGAGACCATGGAGACTGATGGCCAGATGGCCGCGCGCCCCAAGAAGGAGGCCCTCAAGCTTCGCGGCGAGTACGAGAAGCTCAAGAAGAACCTGGAGGGTATCCGCACGATGACGGACCTGCCTGCCGCGGTCTTCGTGGTCGACACGAAGCGTGAGGCGATCGCGGTCGCCGAGGCACGACGCCTCAGGATACCCATCATCGGTCTCGTGGATACGAACGCCGACCCTGATGAGGTCGATTACGCGATCCCGGGCAACGATGACGCCATCCGCAGCATCTCGCTCATGTGCCGTATCATCGCGGAGGCCGCAATCGAAGGACGCGCGGCAGCGGGCATCCAGATCGACCAGCCCGTCGTCGTCACGCCGCAGACCTCGCAAGCCGAGGAGAACGACGACGCGGCTACGCAGACCGCGTACGGCGACGAGGCGCTCGAGGACGACATCCTCGACGACTGAGGCACGCGCATACCGTCCACCCGATACCCGAGGGAGGCTCACATGGAGATCACCGCCCAGATGGTCAAGGATCTGCGCGAGATGACCGGCGCAGGCATGATGGACTGCAAGAAGGCACTCACCGAGGCGAACGGCGACATCGACAAGGCGGTCGACATCCTCCGCACACGTGGACTCGCCGCGCTCGCAAAGAAGGCCGGACGTGCGACGAACGAGGGTGTGGTCGCAGCGCACGTGACGGACGACGGGAAGGTGGGCGTCCTGCTCGAGGTCAACTGCGAGACCGACTTCGTCGGGCGCAATGACCAGTTCCTCGCCTTCGTCAACGACCTGGCCGCACACATCGCCGTCGCCGCACCGACCGACGTGGACGAACTCAAGCAGCAGTCCTTCACGGGACGAGACCACACCGTCGAGGAGGTCCTCGGTGAGATGGTCGGCAAGCTCGGCGAGAACATGACGATCACCCGCTTCGTGCGCCGTGAGGTCGCGGGCACCGGGATGATCGGCTCGTACATACACATGGGTGGCAGGATCGGCGTCCTCGTCGAGGCCTCATGCGGGTCCCCCGAGACGTGCGCACATCCCGCATTCGCGTCGTTCATCAAGGACGTCGCCATGCAGGTCGCGGCAGCATCGCCGATCGCGGTCACCCGGGACGACGTTCCCGCGGACATCGTCGAGCATGAGTTGAGCATCTACAAGGCGCAAGCGGCGGAGTCCGGCAAGCCCGAGCCGATCCAGCAGAAGATGGCAGAGGGCCGCCTTACCAAGTTCTTCAAGGAGGTCTGCCTCGTCGAGCAGGTCTTCGTGAAGAACCCCGACATCACGATCGCGGACTTCGCGACCTCGGTCGGCAAGGAGCTCGGTGACACGATCGCCATCGTCGGCTTCGAGCGCTTCGCGCTGGGCGAGACCGGGGAGAGCGCACCCGACGCGTGCGCGTGACGGATCGTTCACGCTCGGAAACGAGGCGGCGCACATGCGCCGCCTCGTTGTTCTAGAATCTTCAGAAGACCTCCGCTTCACAGCCGTTCGACCGAGAGGGAGGGCCCGTGTCCACCTATCGATTCAAGCGCGTCCTGCTCAAGCTGTCCGGGGAGGCGCTCATGGGGGAGGAGAACTACGGTATCGACCCCCGCGTCCTGGACTCGCTCGCCACCCAGATCAAGAACGTCCGCGACGCCGGTGTCGAGGTCGCCATCGTGGTCGGCGGCGGCAACATCTTCCGAGGTTTCGCCGCATCGGCGCAGGGCATGGATCGCGCACAGGCGGACTACATGGGCATGCTCGCCACGGTCATGAACGCGCTCGCCATCCAGGACGCGCTCGAGCGCGCCCGCGTGTTCACACGCGTGATGTCGGCCATCGAGATGCAGGCCGTCGCCGAGCCGTACATCCGCAGGCGTGCGATCCGCCACCTCGAGAAGGGCCGCGTCGTGATCTTCGCAGCTGGCACCGGGAATCCGTACTTCACGACGGATACCACAGCCGCTCTGCGCGCCTTGGAGATCGGCGCCGACTGCATCATGAAGGCCACGAAGGTCGACGGGGTGTATGACGATGACCCCGTCAAGAACCCGGATGCGAAACGCTTCACCGAGCTCGCGTACATCGACGTGCTCAATCGTGGCCTGAAGGTCATGGACAGCACCGCCATCTCACTGTGTATGGACAACAGCCTACCCATCATCGTGTTCAACATGGAGACGCCTGGCAACATCGAGCGGGCGCTCTCCGGTGAGCCCGTGGGTACCATCGTCAGAGGAGGAGCGTAGATGTCAGTCAGATCGATCGACGAGGCCAAGGAGCACATGAAGAAGTCGGTTGCCGCCTTGGCACACGAGTTCGCGGGCGTTCGGACGGGCCGCGCATCCAGTGCGATCCTCGAGAGGATCACCGTGGAGTACTACGGCACGCAGACGCCGCTGCTGCAGATCGCGTCCGTGAGCGTGCCTGAGCCGCAACTGCTCGTCATCACGCCGTACGATCGCAACGCCATGGGCGCGATCGAGAAGGCCATCCTCGGCTCCGACCTCGGTCTCACCCCGTCGAACGACGGGCAGGTCATCCGGCTGCCGTTCCCACCGCTCACCGAGGAGCGCCGCAAGGAGCTCGTCAAGCTGTGCCGCCATTATGCCGAGGAGGCTCGCATCGCCGTCCGCAACATACGACGCGACATCAACGACCACCTCAAGCAGCAACAGAAGGTGGGTGAGATCTCCGAGGATGAGCTTCGCCGCCTGGAGGCCGAGGTCCAGAAGCTCACGGACGCATCGATACATGAGATCGACGAGATGACGAAGCGCAAGGAACGCGAGATCATGGAGGTCTGACGGGTCGTGCCGCGCGATCGCGCATCCATCGAGCGCTTCTTCTCGGCGAAGCGTGACCGGGAGCTGCTCGCCCAGCTGGACGAGCGCGCCATACCCCGACACGTCGCCATCATCATGGACGGGAACGGCCGTTGGGCGGCCAAGCGTGGACTACCGCGCGCGGCCGGTCATCGTGCCGGGGTGAAGGCCATCCGTGAGACGCTTCTCGCCGCGAGCGAGCTCGGCATCGAGTACGTCACCGCGTACTCGTTCTCGAGCGAGAACTGGCGGCGCCCACTCGATGAGGTCTCCACCCTCATGGACCTGTTCGTCGAGGTCATCGAGCGCGAACTCGGCGCCCTCGACGAGCGCGGCATCCGTGTGCGCGTCATCGGTCGCTCGGAAGGCGTCCCCCCACGCACGATGGAGGCGTTCCAGCGCGCTGTCGAGGCCACCGCTGGCAACGATGGCCTCACCTTCGTAGTGGCGCTCAACTATGGGGGGCGACTCGAGATCGTCGATGCCGTTCGAGCGATCGCCTCACAGGTCGTCGCGGGGGACCTCAGCCCTCAGGCCATCGATGAGATGACCGTGGCTGACGCGCTGTACACAGCGGGCATCCCGGACCCGGATCTCGTCATCCGCACGAGCGGTGAGATGCGCCTCTCGAACTTCCTGCTGTGGCAGGTCGCCTACAGCGAACTGTGGGTCACAGCGACGCTGTGGCCGGACTTCGACCGTCACGATCTGCTCAAGGCTGTCGTCGACTACGAGCGCCGTGAACGCCGGTTCGGGGGCACGCCCAGATGAGCAGCGGCAATCCTGCGCCGACGGGGCTTCGCGACCTGGGTGCGCGGCTCTCCACGGCGATCGTGATCGGGATCGCCTTCATCGCGGCGATCCTGTGGGGTGGTCGCATCGGCATCGGTCTCGTCGTGGGCCTCGTCGCGGTCTTCGCCACGGGCGAGTTCTACGCCATCCTCCGACGCGAACGGCGGCTCCCGAATGAATCCCTCGGCATGATCGCGGTCGGCGTCATGCCGTTCGCTGCATCCGTGTGGGGCGTCCCGGGACTCACGACGACCCTCGGCGCACTCATGATCGCCTCGCTCGTGTGGCACATCACGTTCAGCGAGGTCCGCGCATCGGACACCTCCGTCACCGTCTTCGGTGCACTGTACGTCGGTTTCACGCTCGCGCACATCGTCCTGATCCGCGAGCTGCCCGACGGGCGCGTCCTGGCGCTCGCGACGGTTGCGAGCGTCTGGGCGAACGATACCATCGCCTACCTGGTGGGCAGCTCGCTCGGTCGCCACAAGCTGGCGCCGGCCATCTCCCCGCGCAAGACGTGGGAGGGTCTCGTCGCTGGCACGATCGCCACGACAACGGTGTGGTGCGCGCTGAGCGCGCTGCCGAGTGCCTCCTTCGACGTCGTTCGGCTCGCATCGATCGGTCTCGTCGCGTCACTCGCCGCCGTCATCGGTGACCTCGCCGAGTCACGTCTCAAGCGAGAGACGGCCCTCAAGGACTCCGGCGATACCCTGCCCGGCCACGGAGGCTTCCTGGACCGCTTCGACTCGATGATCCTCGTCGCGATCACGACCTACTACGCGATCCTCATGATCGGGGTGCGATGACCCAGCCCGTCAGACTCGTCATACTCGGCTCGACCGGTTCGATCGGGCGTCAAGCGCTCGAGGTCGCCGCGCGGCACCCGGACCGCATCGCTGTCGTCGGCCTTGCGGCGGCTCGCTCAGTCGACATGCTCGCCGAGCAAGCTCGCGCGCACGGCGTGACCGACGTCGCCCTCGCCGACGAATCCGCCTGCGAGCGCCTCGCCCGGCTGCTACCCGGTGCGCGCATCCGCGCTGGCGCCGCGGGCGTGGCCGAGCTCGCGACGCACACCGACGCCGACGTCGTCCTGAACGCGCTCGTCGGTGCCGCGGGTCTGCGAGCGACCCTCGCTTCGCTCGACGCGGGTAAGCGGCTCGCGCTTGCCAACAAGGAATCGCTCGTCGCAGGCGGCCGACTCGTCATGGAGCGCGTGCGCTTCACCAACCAGCTCATTCCCGTGGACAGCGAACACTCTGCGCTCTTCCAGTGCCTGCACGGCGAGCACCGAGACGAGGTCGCTCGCCTCTGGCTCACGGCATCAGGCGGCCCGTTCCGGGGCTGGCGACCAGAGGACCTCGCGGGCGTCAGCGTCGATGAGGCACTCAGACATCCTCGGTGGTCCATGGGGCCGAAGATCACGATCGATTCGGCGACCCTCATGAACAAGGGGCTCGAAGCCATCGAGGCGCACCACCTCTTCGCGATACCTTACGAGCGCATCGAGGTCGTCATCCACCCGCAGTCGTGCATCCACTCGATGGTGGAGTTCCGAGACGGGAGCGTGAAGGCGCACCTCGGGGCCACCGACATGCGCATCCCCATCCAGTACGCTCTGAGCTTCCCCGAGCGCTGGGATGCCCCGGTCGAGCCGGTCGACTTCGCCACACTCGGACGCCTGGAGTTCGAACGACCGGACCTCGACGCGTTCCCGTGCCTGCGTATCGCGCTGGATGCGGGCCGTGCCGGTGGAAGCGCGCCCGCCGTCATGAACGCTGCCAACGAGGTCGCTGTGACCGCCTTCCTCGAGCGTCGCATCGGCTTCCTCGATATACCGCGGATCGTGGAAGCGACGCTCGAGGCGCACGAACCGACCGAGATCCCGAGCATCGAGCATGTCGAACGGGTCGACGCATGGGCACGTGCCCATGCAGCGTCACTCGTCTGATGGCCCGTATGTTGCTCGACGTTCGCTGAGGGTACCCTCATCGAAGGAGGAACCAAGGCAGTGATAGGCTCCCTCAATGTGTTCGACATCGCCTTCTGGGGCATCGTCACCTTCTCGATACTCGTCGTGCTCCACGAGGGCGGACACTTCCTGGCCGCACGCATGTTCGGTGTCAGGGTGCACGAGTTCATGATCGGCTTGCCAGGTCCAGCGATCCGCTTGACCACCGAGCGCACGACCTTCGGGATCACCGCGATTCCGCTCGGCGGCTACGTGCGCATCGCCGGCATGGAACCGGGGCCGGAGGACCCACTGCTCAGCGACGCGCTCGATGTTCTGGCATCGACAGATGGCTGCACGCCGAGCGACCTCGCTCGCGCCCTCGGCGTGGAGACGGAGCGAGCGACAGCGCTCCTGACGACCCTCAAGGACTGGGGTGCCGTGGAGGAGGCCGACCTCCACGTCCATCGGCTCACAGAACGGCTCGCTCATCTGCCGGAACGCACGGGACTGCTCGATGCAGCGCGGCAGGGGACCTACCGAGGGCTCACGACCTGGAAGCGCATCGTCGTGCTCGCCTCTGGCGTGCTCGTCAACATCCTCACGGCCATCCTCGTCTTCACCGTCGTACTGTCGGTGTGGGGCAACTACGAACCCTCTCTCACGCTCGACTACGTCGGCCCCGACACCCCCGCCGAGCGGGCAGGACTTCGCCCTGGCGACCGCCTCATGGCCCTCGACGGTGAGCCTCTCCGCTCATGGGAGGCGTTCCAGACGCGCATGGCGATGACGAAGCCCGGCACGAGGATCGCCATCACGTACGTGCGCGCCGGGACCCCCACGCAGGCGGTCGTAAGGCTCGCGGAGCGTGACGGCCACGGCTTCCTCGGCGTGGGCCCCGCCTACGAGAAGCGCACGTACACCGTCCTGCAGGCGCTCGGGAAGAGCCTTGGCTGGACCCGCGATGTCTTCGTGGCCATCGTCTCGTTCTTCCGGCCGGACACCTTCGCGAGCTCCGTGCAGAACTCCCGCAGCATCGTCGGCATCTCCGTGCTGGCAGCCGAATCCGCGAAGTCGGGGCCGCTCGACTACGCCGGCCTGATCGCGGTCCTGTCGCTCTCGCTCGGCGCGATGAACCTCCTGCCCATACCGCCACTCGATGGCGGGAGGATCACCCTTGAGGTCGTCGAGCGCCTCGCCGGCCGCCCCATCGCTCGCAGGGCATCGTACGCGGTGAGCGTCGCTGGAGCCATTCTCTTGTTCTCACTCATCGGCTACCTCATGTACGCTGACATCGTGCGACTCGCTCGGTAGACGCGCGGTCGAGGGGAGCCTGGCATGACCCTTCGGGATGAGACCCGTCGCATCGACGTCGGCGGCGTGCCGATCGGTGGCGGCGCGCCCATCGTCGTGCAGTCGATGACGAACACCGATACGCGGGATGTCGACACGACGCTCGCACAGATCCGCCGCCTCGCGGAGGCGGGCTGCGAGATCGTCCGGGTTGCCATCCCGCATGCCGACGCCCTCGACGGCTTCGAGGCCCTGTGCGCCCGGTCACCCCTCCCGGTGGTCGCCGACATCCATTTCGACCACCGGCTCGCCATCGAGGCGGCACGTCGAGGAGCCGCCAAACTACGGATCAACCCGGGCAACATCGGGTCGTATGACCGTGTGGACGCCGTCGTCGATGCGGCAGGCGAGGCGGGCATCCCCGTCCGCATCGGTGTCAACGCTGGGTCGCTCGCTCGCGAGTACGCGGCTCTCGACTGGCCCCTCCACGAGAAGCTCGTGGCGAGCGCGGTCACATTCTGTGAGCACATCGCTGCGCGCGGCTTCGAGGACCTCATCGTCTCGGCCAAGGCCTCGTCGGTCGCCGCGACGATAGCCACGTACCGAGCACTGTCGCAGGCGATCCCGTACCCCCTGCACCTGGGCGTCACCGAGGCGGGCACCGTCCGCACGGGTACCATCAAGTCCGCCGTGGCGCTCGGCATCCTCCTCGAGACGGGGATCGGCGACACCCTGCGCGTATCACTCACCGCCGACCCGGTCGAGGAGGTCGGCGTCGCATGGGAGATCCTGGCGGCCCTCGGGCTCAGACGACGGGGCATCGAGTTCGTGAGCTGCCCCACGTGTGGTCGGTGCGAGGTCGACCTCGTGAGCATCGCACGAGAGGTCGAGCGACGTCTCGCCGGAGTGCGCAAGCCCATCACGGTAGCCATCATGGGCTGCGCCGTGAACGGGCCTGGAGAGGCGCGCGAGGCCGACGTCGGTGTTGCTGCCGGCAAGGGTGTCGGGCTCATCTTCAGGAAGGGGATGCCGGTCCGCAAGGTCGCCGAGTCGGGGATCGTCGAGGCGCTCCTCGAGGAGATCGATGCCATCGACGATGAGCTGCGCTGAGCGTGGTATCCTGCGCGACAATCAAGCTCGATCGGAAGGGGGCGCCAGATGGAGAAGGTACGCATCGCGATCGTCGGTGGCGGGCGCATGGGTACGCCACTCATCGAGGAACTCTTGAAGCGGCCGTACGTGGAGGTCGTCGGTGTCGCTGACAAGGACCCCACGAGTCCGGGCGCGCAGCTGGCGCAGGCACGCGGCATCTTCTACACCGAGTACCCCGACGTCCTAGCCGCCAAGAGTGACGAGATCGACCTCATCATCGAGGTCACGGGCGACCCGACCGTCAAACCCGCTCTGAAGGAGGCCTTCAAGGCGCAGGGGAACCGCAACACCATCATCGTGCCCGATCTGGTCGCCCGGCTCATCATGAGTCTGGCCTCGAACACAGATCACCTCGTCGAGACGTTCCATCCGCATGACAGAGGCATCGGCTAGACTGTGCGCAGTGAGCCCTCGAGCGTTCACGAGTCATCGTCCGACGATCGCACGGAGGTACGCGCATGCCCGTCGCTTTGAGGATGTCGTCCGTCTACGCGCCGACGCTCAAGGAGGACCCTGCCGAGGCGGAGGTGGCCTCGCACCGCTTGCTCCTCCGCGCTGGCATGATCCGCAAGGTGGCAGCAGGGATCTACACGTTCCTGCCGCTCGCGTGGCGCTCGATCGCCAAGATCGAGCGCATCGTGCGCGAGGAGATGGACGCCATCGGGTGCCAGGAGCTCATGCTCCCCATCGTGCAACCTGCCGAGCTGTGGCAGGAATCGGGGCGCTGGGACCTCTACGGACCCGAGCTCGCACGACTCAAGGACCGCAACGGTCGTGAATTCTGCCTCGGGCCGACGCATGAGGAGATCATCACCGCACTCGTGCGCGACGAGGTGCGTAGCTACCGTGACCTCCCGCTCTCGCTGTACCAGATCAACATGAAGTTCCGCGACGAGGCACGCCCGCGCTTCGGGCTGCTCCGCGGCCGTGAGTTCATCATGAAGGACGCCTACTCCTTCCATGCGACGCAGGAGTCACTCCAAGAACACTACGACGCACAGGCGGGCGCATACGGGCGCATATGCGATCGCCTCGGACTCGAATGGCGCGCGGTCGTCGCGGAATCGGGCCAGATCGGCGGCAAGGTGACCACCGAGTTCATGGCGCTCGCGGAATCCGGCGAGGCTGCTCTCGTGTACTGCGACTGCGGATTCGCGGCGAACGTGGATGCGGCCTCGACCGTCGCACGTCATGAGCCCATCTCTCATGAGCCCCGCTCGCTCGAGCGTGTGCACACCCCTGGCATACGCACCATCGCGGAGCTCGCCGCGTTCCTCGACATCCCCGAGCACGAGACCGTCAAGACCATGGCGGGCAAGACGCCGGAGGGCCGCCTCGTCTTCTTCTGCATCCCGGGCGACCGAGAGCTCAACGAGGTCAAGGCGGGGTGGGCCGTGCCTGGCGTCACCCTGCTCGACGAGGAGGACTTCGCGGCGTACCGCATCCCGAAGGGCTCGCTCGGACCGGTGGACCCGCCTGCAAACACGCTCATCGTCGCGGACGAGAGCCTACGTGGGGATGCCGCCTGGGGCATCGGCGCGAATGAGGACGACTACCACTTCATCGGCGCCATGCCGGGCCGCGACTTCACGGTCGACGTCTGGGCCGACCTCGTCGTCGCTCAGCCGGGCGATGCCTGCCCACAGTGCAATGGAGCGCTCCAGGGAGCGCGCGGCATCGAGGTCTCCCAGGTCTTCCAGCTCGGTACGCGGTACTCCGAGGCCATGGGAGCCACCTTCACCGACGAGGACGGTACCGAGAAGCCGTTCATCATGGGCTGCTACGGTGTGGGCATCACGCGCTCGCTTGCTGCGGTCGTCGAGCAGCACCACGATGACGTGGGCATCTGCTGGCCGGTCTCCGTGGCCCCGCTCGAGGTCGCGGTCGTTCCACTGAGCGTCGGCGATGACGTCGTATGGCCGGTCGCCGAGCGCATCTGGCAGGAGCTCGCGGCAGCCGGCACCGAGGTCGTCATCGATGACCGGGACGAACGCGCTGGCGTGAAGTTCGCGGACGCCGACCTCATCGGATGGCCGTACCAGGTCGTGGTCGGCAAGAAGGGCATAGCTTCCGGCGTCGTCGAGGTCAAGACGAGGGCGACCGGCGAGCGTGACGAGGTGCCCATCGACGAGGCTGCCTCGCGCGTGGCTGCCCTCATACGGGCAGCCAGGAGGTAGGTGAGGGCCATGGGCGCACCGCCAGAGGGTCGCCCGGTCAGCATCGAGATCGTGGAGATCCAGGGGAGCGGGAGCTGCTCGATCGGGCTGACGGTCGGACAACGGTGGGTCGTCGACTCCGCTCTCGTCCCGGCCGGGATGTGCGGTTGGGCCTATGCGGCGATGCTCCCGTTCCTCCAGCCGCTCCGTTTCGGCGGTTCGTTCCCGTGGGAGCAGGAGGGCGAGGCCTACGTCTGCTGCCCCGACCCTGCGAATCCCGTCGTGTTCAGACTGCGGGTGGGGTAGGGCCGTCAGTGCGCGCGGGACTCGAGGACATCCACAATCTCGCGCAGCCCCTCTTCGATGCGACACTCCCAGACGGTGATGACGGTCCACCCCAAATCCTCGAGTTCGCGACGCTTCCGCTCATCACGTTCGACGTTGGCGGCGAACTTCGCGGCCCAGAACTCACTGTGGCTCTTCGGTAGGGGCGGCTGGCAGTGCGGACAACGATGCCAGAAGCACCCATTCACGAATATCGCGATCCTCCGGCCCGGATAGGCGATGTCGGGACGACCCGGGGCGCCCCTCCAGTGAAGCCGATACCCGGCATAGCCAGCCTCCCGTAGAAGTCCGCGAAGGCGCACCTCCGGTGCTGTGTGCTTCGCCCGGTTCGCCTGCATGACCTTGCTCGTCATTGGTGTGGTCGGTGGCGGATTCCGCAGCACTGAGGGGGCCATCTGTTCATCCGACGCTCAGGGCGCCCTTCTCCTTCATAGCTGATAGATCGGCCGCGAGCACATCGCCGATACGCTCCACGATTCCTACGACGAGGGCATTCCCCATGCAGAAGGCGCGTCGATTCGGCGACATACCCTCCGTCCATCCATCGGGAAAGCCGTTGAGTCGCTCCAGTTCGACTGGTGTCAGCCTACGATACCGCCCGTCCGTCGTCGCTACGACGTGTTTGAAACGTGATGGCGCGCTGCCACCCTCACCTGTGAGGATCGTCCGCGCAGGACGGTCCAGCGGGTCAGGAAAGGGCAACGCGCCCTCTGTGTACACGTACTCGGCGCCACTCCTGTGTCGGCGGAGCTCTCGCTTCGACCCCTTCAGATAACGCCACGTCCCTGGAGCCGGATCATCTGGGTCGCCGAGCTTGCTCTCGGGGATGAAGAACTCCTCCGGCACGTCAGCATCGGGCTGTAACACATCACCCAGGGTAGCCCGCGGTGCGTCCGAAACCGGTGCGACATCCTGCGTCCATACCTTGTGTCCGCACATCACGCCAGCGTTCTTGAACGGGCCGACCCCGCAGCCCACGCCGAAGGTGGTCGAAATCTCATAGGGGTCCGATGGGATCACGAGGTCAGCGACGCGTGACCCGCGACCATTGACCGAGCTGCACGGAAGAGCCCGGGCCAAGACGCCCCTGGAGACAATCCACTCATATCCGTCGAATCCCTGCGGGTGCGCTCGAGTGTCCATGCGGCGCCCCACGAGGAACACCCTCCGTCGTCGCTGGGGGAATCCGTAGTCAGCAGCGTTCACCACGCGCCATTCCACCAAGTAGCCGAGACTCGCCAGGGTCCCGAGGATGATCCCGAAATCCCGACCTCGCTGTGATCCCGGGGACTTGAGCAGCCGATCGACGTTCTCCAGGAGCAGCAGAGGCGGCCTCTTGGCTTCGACGATCCTGTGGATCTCCCACCAGAGCACCCCCTTCTTCCCCTCGATACCGTGAGCCTGGTTGAGCGGCTTGGCGACCGAGTAGTCCTGACAAGGGAAGCCGCCGACGAGAAGATCATGGTCAGGGATCTCCGAGGAATCCACGCATGCTATGTCCACGTTCGTGTGAACCCCGGAGCGGAACCGGCGTGCGTAGCACTCGAACGCGTCCTGGGCCTTCATCGAGGGTTCCCACTGGTTCGCCCAGATCACCTGCCAACGACCCACGAAGTCTCCCGGCCGCCGCCAACCCCCTGGTCTTCCCTCGAGCCCGAGACGGAACCCGCCGACCCCAGCGAACAGCTCGACGACCGTCCCAACGATGGGCCGGTCCTGCTGGTTACCGTGCTCACTGATCGAAGACATGCTCATATCGACAGCAACCTTCGGTCGGGCGATCGCGCATCACATATGCGCTCGAAAGCACCTCGACAAGACGATAGACGAATCGTATGACACGATAGGACCGTCACGAACACCACCTCTGATGGTAGCATCCTGACACGAATAGCGAGGGGAGGCCATCCATGGAGTTCTTGCTGCATTCACATCGACACGCTCTAACCCTCTTCGACAACGAAGAGCCATTCAAGACGCTGTGGGCCGAAATCCGTGACACGCTCGAGTCGATCACAGACCACGACCTCGCTCAGTACTTCGAGCGATCGAGACGCAGTTGGAAGAGCCTCTCCGATCCCATCAACCACCTCATCAAGGAGCGCCTGGAGATGCGCGGGTGGCGCTCCGAGAGTCCCATATTCGCTGATGAAACCTTCCGTCCGGGAGATAAGGGTCGATTCCGTCTCGACTTCGCCAAAGGACCCGTCTCGGTCGAGGTCGCATTCAACCACGGCGAGGCCGCTGCATGGAACCTACTGAAGCCGGTCCTGGCAAGCGAGCTCAATCACGTGATGAAGGCGATCCAGACGGAAGCTGGCGTGATCATCACCGCGACCGACGAGCTGAAGAGGGATGGCGGCTTCGACGGTGCGGTCGGCACCTATGAGAAGTACGTCGAGTACCTCCGGCCACTCAACGACGTGCTCAGCGTCCCGCTCCTCATCGTCGGCCTCAAACCACCGAAGCACATCAGAATCGTCCACCTCAAGGGGGAAGGCCGAACCATCGGTCACGTGGAGTGGGTGGACATCTAGCTGCGGCACGAACGACATCGCTACACTGCCGCCATCCGAGTGGGAGGGGCACTCATGGCACCACACGTCACGAACGTACTCGCGCGCACCCTGCGCGA